>Ga0210097_1000101_pt1 | contig 38967 bp, 37 predicted proteins | sample Joice_CattailNLA_2_FD_185521 | JGI IMG/M metagenome (GOLD analysis project Ga0210097, IMG submission 185521) | Wetland microbial communities from San Francisco Bay, California, USA, that impact long-term carbon sequestration - Joice_CattailNLA_D2... | ecosystem: Environmental > Aquatic > Marine...
CGGAACAACCGTACAACAAGAGGAAGTAACAGACCATCAATCCGATCAGTCCAAGATAAAATGCAGGATCACCGGACAACCCCAAAGTGATCGTCCGCTCAGAACCTGTTACCCACCTTTCCCTTCTTACGTCATGCTGCATTCGTATCTCCTGCGATGCGAATCTCCCTCTACCATTGCTATCGGCACAGCGGGGAAAAAACTTGCGGGAAAAGGAGAAGGGGAAGAGCCCGCACAGAAAATTTCCTGGGCAAGTTTTTCGGTGGAACGCTGCGGTCGATCATTACCCGCTGTCCGAGGGTGTGGAATAACCACCGGCTTTTGCCCTGAAGGAATCGTGAATCTTTGCCGGAAAGATCTTCGCCATCCACGTCGCAGCTACGATCGCCCGGGGAGCCAGTGTCGATTCCCGGATACGGCTGGATTGTGCGGGCAGCAGGATGACGAGCACGAACACAAGGAGGATCGAGAAAAGAACCCCCTTCACGAACCCTGCCAGCATCCCGACGGCACGATCTCCTCCCGAAAGTCTCGAACCGCGCCCCCCCTGTTCGATGAGGAGACCCACGAGGTGAATGGCGAGGTAGACGACAATAAAGATCAACAGATAGGACCCGATTTCGCTGTGGGGAAAGTCGAGAAGAAACTTTTCCTGTACAGTTGCGCAATATTTCACCCCGATGATGTGGCCCAGAAGGATCCCTGTCCAGGAAAACAGCTGGCGCACAACTCCATGAATGATTCCAGCCACGGCGAATCCGAGGCACAGGACTACGATTGCGATATCGAGGAAATTCACGCCAATACTTTACCTTAAAATGATCCGGGACGAAAACGTGCGGGTTGGCGACCGGCGAAGGGGAAGCGCAATCGTCCCTTGAATCAACCAATTATAAAAGTCGGGGAACCTTTCAACGAAATGCGGACCTCGTTCAAGAACGCTTGCGCGAAGGCGGGGAGATATTCTCTCCTGACCTAGGAGCACAAGCGAATGGCCGTGGAGAGATTGCCGTATTGGGAATCGTCAAAAAAAAGTAGTGACAAAACGGTGACAAATGAGTGATGAACAAGAAAAAGGGGCTACGGAATTTCCGCAACCCCTTGAATATACTGGTCGGGGCGACTGGACTTGAACCAGCGACCCCTTGCACCCCATGCAAGTGCGCTACCAGGCTGCGCTACGCCCCGACCCGAATGTATTATGCTACCCGCTCCCGTTTTCATTGTCACGACAAATTCAAAAAAACGGACCCGTCATGCACGACCGAAATCGTCCTCGAGGCGCTCGATGTCGTCTTCCCCCAGGTACGTCCCCGTCTGAACCTCGATGACGATCACGTCCTCCCGCCCTACGTTTTCGATGCGGTGGACGGCTCCCTGCGGTATGTCGAGGGATTGTCCCGCCCGCAATCGAATTTCCTCCCCGTCGAGCGTAACGAGAGCCTCGCCCCGGACGACATGCCAGTGCTCGGCGCGGTGCCTGTGCCTCTGCAGACTCAATCGCTTCCCCGGATGGACGAGGAACTTCTTGACCTTGCACCCCTCCTCCTCGTAAAGGACGAGGTAATGGCCCCAGGGACGCTCTCCCCGTTCCCCGAACCATGCATGATTTTGATCGGTGGGATTCAATCGCGTACGGATGCGCGGGTCACTTCCCCAGCATCTCCCGGAGCTTCTCCAGATCTTTCTTTACTTTAAGAAGAGTGGATCGGTGCTTCTTTTCTTCCAAACTCAAACCGAGCTGTTTACTCTTTTCCTTCATCCGTTCCTTTAACTTTCTCTGCGCTCCCTCGATCGTGAATCGTTCGTCGTAAAGGAGGTTGCGGATCTCGAGAAGCGTCTCGACCTCGTGCCGTTTGTAGACGCGGTGCCGGGAGCGGTTCTTTGCGGGCGTCAGGTCGAATTCCGTCTCCCAGAACCTGACCACGTAAGGCTTTACTCCCAGAAGAGAGCTTACCTCTCCAATTTTAAAGTAGAACTTGTCCGGGATTGTGGGAACTGCCACTCCTGCCCCCGGAGACGGTCTACGAATTTTCTTCGTTGATGTGCGCCTTCAGTATCTGGCTGGGCCGGAAGGTGAGCACTCGGCGCGCCGTGATCTGGATGTCGTCGCCTGTCTGGGGATTTCTTCCCTTGCGAGGGCGCTTGTCGCGCAGGATAAAGTTTCCGAACCCGGAAATCTTTATTTTATCCCCGCTTTTCAGGATATCCTTCATCGTATCGAAGATCGTCTCGACGATATCCTGTGATTCTTTCTTCGAGAGGCCGCCTACTTTCTCGTAAACTATCTCCACCAGGTCAGCCTTCGTCATCGCCAGCCCCCTTTTGGTTGTAATTACGACGTGCGAATCGTACCGCCGAACCGATTCTCCAATAGATTTACTACTTTGGTATGTATACTATGGACATCGGCGTCCGTCAAGGTTCTCTGTTCCGCCTGAATTCGCACGCGGAATGCGACGCTCTTTCTCCCGCCACCGATCTTCTCCCCCGTATATACATCGAAAACCTCCGCTTCGCGTATCTCGGGCGAAATTTCCCGGACCATGGCCATCACATCCCCCACCGGTATACTCATGGGGAAGATGCAGGCGATGTCCCGGAATACTGGAGGAAACCGGGGTATCGCCCGGTACTGTACCGCAACGGGCGCCGTAAGCGCCTTGTGGACCCGGATCTCCCCGTAGTAGGCAGAATCCGGGATTTCCAGGGCGGACAGCAGTTCCCGCCGGACGGCGCCTGCCCAGCCGACCGCTTCTCCATCTTTCCATATTTCCGTGGACTTCCCGGGCTCGAGAAAGGGACGCGAGACCGCCGGCACGAAGTGAACCGGTTTGCTTCCCAGCAAGGCAAGCATCCCTTCGGCTATTCCCTTGGCATCGTAGAAGTCGACCGTTTCCCCTGCCCCGCTCCAGGTGCCGGGCATCCTTCGCCCATACATGACGAACGCGATACGGAGCTCCTCGAAATGACCATCGGCAAACGATTTTCCGAACGCCTTCCCCACCTCGAACATCCGGATATCGTCGACGAAACGGCGAATGCTTCCTTCCACGTTGTGAAGCAGCCCCATGAGCAGATGGGGTCGCATCACGGTAGTGTCCTCGGATATCGGGTTGGCCACCCTCATCGCGTCGGATGGATCGAAACCCAACAGGGAAGCATGCTTTTCCCATTCCTTCCCGGAAACGAAGGAGAAGTTGATCGCCTGCGAAAATCCCTCCGTGCACAGGAACTCCGAGATCCTCTCCACTTCCGCGGCAATCCGGTCGTCCAGGGAGAAGTCGGGGGCTCCCGATTCCGGGTATGTGGTCGGAATCGTGCCGTACCCGGAAATCCGTGCGATCTCCTCGATAAGATCGATCTCCCTTTCGATGTCGAACCGGCGAGCGGGGACAGTAACCTCCCACGTTCCCTTTCCCCGGTCGTTCACGGAGAACCCGAGGCGCGTCAGCACACCTGCGCATTCCCCCTCGGGATAGTTGCGTCCGATGACCCGTTCCACGCGCGCAGGACGAAACGGCACCGTTCTCCGGTACACCCGGTGCCCCCCTATGTCGACTGATCCCGTCGACACACGGAAATCGGCGACCCCTGTCAGGAGCGAAATGGCCCGGTCGGCGGCGTACATCGTGCCGGACGGGTCCACACCCCGCTCGAAGCGGTACGAGGACTCGGTGGACAACCCGAGGCGTCTTCCCGTCGCACGTATGGAAGCGGGCGCGAAATGCGCGCTCTCGAACAGGATCCTTCTTGTTTCCGGGAGCACTTCGGTGTTCTGTCCTCCCATCACACCGGCCACTGCCACCGGCCCCTCCGCGTCCCATATGAGCAGCATCGGGGGAAGGATCTCCCGTGCTGCCCCGTCCAGTGTCGTGAACGTGCGCGTGATCCCGGACTTGCGAACGTCGATGCGGTTCCCGGCGAGGCGGTCGAGGTCGAACGCGTGCATCGGCTGGCCGAGTTCGAGAAGCATGTAGTTGGTTATGTCCACGATGTTGTTTATCGGGCGGATGCCGCACAGCGCAAGCCGTCGCTGGATTCCGGGAGGCGAGGGGGCGATGGTCACGTCCGTGATGACGCGGGCGGAGTAGCGGGGGCACAGGTCCGTGTCCGTTACCGCAATGGAGGCGATCTCCCCGACAGGTGGTCCATCCTCCACAAGGGAGATCTCCGGGAGTACGACTTTTTCCCCTGTGATCGCGGCGATCTCCCGGGCCACGCCGAGCACGCTGAGGCAGTCCCCGCGGTTGGGGGTGATCTCGACTGTGAGGAGCCAATCGGCCATCCCGATCGCAGGCGCAAGCGGGATCCCCTCCTGCGAATCGGCTGGGAGAATCATGATCCCCGGGGATTCCTCCGCCAGTCCGAGTTCCTGTTCCGAGCAGAGCATGCCTTCCGAGACCTGGCCGCGAATCTTCGCTTTTCCGATCTGCATGCCGGCGGGCAGCGTTGCGCCTACCCGCGCGAGAGCTACCGCGTCACCAGCCTTCATGTTCCTTGCGCCGCAGACGATCCGATACTCCGCCTTGCCGTCCGTCACGCGGCAAAGGGAAAGTTTGTCCGCGTTCGGATGGGGGGTCATCTCGAGGATCCTGGCGACCACCACGCCTTCCATCCCCTCCCCGAGGTCCCGGCAGGAAGATACCTCCACGCCCGCCATCGTGAGGGCGTCCTGGACCTCCCGTGGGGAGAGGCGCGTATCCACGAACTCCTTGAGCCAGGAATAGAGTACTTTCAATGTCGTCCGCTCACCGATCCTCGGTCGTTTTCAGAACTGCGACAGGAAACGGGGGTCGTTTTCGAAAAAGAGGCGGATGTCGCTGATCCCGTGCCGCAGCATCGCGATTCGCTCCACGCCCAAGCCGAAGGCAAAGCCCGTGTACTCCTCCGGGTCGTATCCCACGAACCCGTAGACGGCAGGATCGATCATCCCGCATCCGAGAATCTCGATCCATCCGGAGTCTTTGCATACGCGGCATCCGGAGCCGCCGCAAATGACGCAGCGGATATCAACTTCCGCCGACGGCTCGGTAAACGGGAAAAAGCTCGGGCGGAAGCGGAGCGGCTTCCCCTCCCCGAACATCATCCGGCAGAATTCCGTGAGCAGCCCTTTGAGGTCCGCCATCGTGGTGCTCCTGTCTACGGCGAACCCTTCGACCTGGTGGAACATCGGGCTGTGGGTGACATCGGAATCACAGCGGTACACGGCGCCCGGGGCGATCACGCGCACAGGCGGCCGCGTATCCTCCATCGCCCGGATCTGGATCGGCGACGTGTGGGTCCGAAGGACGAGATCACCGCCCGGCCAGTCCATGTAGAACGTGTCCTGCATGTCCCGCGCCGGGTGGTCTTTCGGGATGTTGAGCGCCTCGAAGTTGTAATAGTCCTTCTCGATCTCCGGCCCGCCGCGGATCGAGAACCCCAGCCGCTGGAATATGGCGATGATTTCCGTCATGGTCCGGGAAATCGGGTGTCGGTGACCGAAGGCGGGGACCCGGCCGGGCAGGGTCACATCGATACGTTCGATTCCTTCGCGCGCGACTCTCTCTTTTTCCCGGATCTCTTCGAGCCTTCGGCTGAAGGAGGATTCCAGGTTCGCCCTCGCCTCGTTTGCCGCTGCGCCGACCCTCTTTCGCTCCTCCATGGGAAGGGCGGACACTCCCCTGAGGAAATCGGAAATGGCCCCCTTCTTGCCGAAATACCGCCCCTTGGCGTCGAGAAGATCACTCTCCGTCCTGGCGGACGAGATCGCCCGCTGCCCTTCCTCGGCGAGGAGTGTGATCTGTTCGGTCGTGTTGGGCAAGTAGAAAGCGCCTTTCCTATCCGAGCGCGGTCCGGGCGGATTCGGCAAGGGAACGAAACCCGTTCGCATCGGCGACGGCAATGTCCGCGAGGACCTTCCGGTCGATCTCGATCCCCGCTTTCTTCAACCCGTAGATGAACTGGCTGTATGAGAGGCCGTTCTCCCGGGCAGCGGCGTTCACCCGGGTGATCCAGAGCGCCCGAAACTCCCGTTTCTTCACCCGTCGGTCCCGGTACGCATATTGATGGGCGCGCGCGACGGCTTCCTTGGCGGAACGAAGCAACCGCCCGTGCCCTCCCCGGAACCCCTTTGCCGCTTTCAGCACTTTCCGGCGTTTCTTGTGCGAATGAACCGCTCGTTTCACGCGTGGCATGGCTCTCTACCTCTTCTTCCCGCGGCCTACAGGTACGGCAATAGGCGCCGGATCGATTTTTCGTTGGTGTGGTGCACCAGTACGGATTTCTTCAGAGACCGTTTCCGCTTTCTCGATTTCCCGGTGAGGATATGGCTCTTTCCCGCCTTGGCCCGGCGGATCCCGCCTCCTCCCGTGGCGGAAAATCGCTTCTTCGCACCACGGTTGCTCTTCATTTTCGGCATTACCCTTCCTCCTGTTTTTCCGTCGACGCTTCCGTTTTCGTCTCTTTCCGTTTGAGGGCTTTCCCCACGGATTTTTCCGGTTTCCCCTGTTTTTCGGGTTTTCGCTTCGGCGCGATCGGGGCGACGATCGTCATCATCGTCCTCCCCTCCATCTTCGGGGGGCTCTCGACCTTGGAGAGTTCGGCGACCTCCGCAACGATCTGCTTCAGCTTCTCGAACCCGCTCTGCGAAGCGTAGGACATTTCCCTCCCCCGGAAGCGCACCGTCACCTTCACCTTGTCCCCTTCCTCGAGGAACCTCCGGATGTTCCGGATCTTCACGTTCATGTCGTGCTCGTCGGTCTTGGGCCTGACCTTGATCTCCTTGACCTGGATGACGGTCTGTTTCTTGCGCGCCTCCTGCTCCCTCTTGCTCTGCATGTACTTGAACTTGCCGTAATCCATGACCCGGCACACGGGCGGATCCGCGTTCGGCGCCACCTCCACGAGATCAAGATCGAGGTTTTTCGCCTTCTGCAACGCATCCTCGGTGGAGACGATTCCCAGTTGTTCTCCTTCGGCTCCAACGAGACGAACCTTGGGAACGCGGATCTGATCGTTGATTCTCGATTCCTTTGCTATGGCTCCCTCCTTTTTGTTTCCGAATCTTCTGTTTCCCCCCGCAACATCCCGAGGAACTCCTCGATGGACACCGGCGGGAGCTGTTCCCCCCCCCGCCTGCGCGGGGAGACCTGGCGGCTCGTAACTTCCCGGTCGCCGATCACGAGAGCGAACGGCACCTTCTTCAATTGGGATTCGCGGATCTTGTATCCGAGTTTCTCGTTTCGGAAATCCCCCTCCGCCCGGTACCCGGCGGTGTGGAGCGCGGAAACCATCTCCCGCGCATAATCGACATGCCGGTCCGTGACGGGGAGAATGTCGACCTGGACGGGTGCCAGCCAGAGGGGGAACGCACCGGCGTAATGCTCGACAAGGACGCCGAAGAACCTCTCGAGGGAACCCATGAGCGCCCGGTGGATCATGATGGCGGGGTGCTCCGTCCCGTCCTCCCCGATATACGTCACCTCGAACCGGTCCGGGTTGTTGAAATCGACCTGGATCGTCGAGCACTGCCAGGACCGACCGAGCACATCCTTGATCTTGATGTCGATTTTCGGGCCGTAGAACACACCTTCCCCGGGGTCCACCTCGTATGAGAGCCCTTTGCGGTCAAGGGCCCGCTTGAGTGCCTCCTCCGCCTTCGCCCAGTTCTCCGGGGTGCCGGCGTACTTTCCCGGTCGGGTGGAGAGATAGATCTCGTACTGGTCGAACCCGAACCTGCGCAGCACGAAAAGAGTGAAATCGAGAAGGGAGAAGATCTCCTCGTCCAGCTGGTCGGGGCGCAGGAACAGGTGGGCATCGTCCTGGGTGAACCCACGCACCCGCATAAGACCGTGCAGCGTTCCGGACGGTTCGTATCGGTACACGGTTCCCAGCTCGGCATAGCGCACGGGCAGGTCGCGGTAGGATCGCATCCGGGACTTGTAGATGTGGATGTGGAACGGGCAGTTCATCGGCTTGAGCTGGTAATCCTGGCCTTCTACCCCGATGGGCGAGAACATGCTCTGCCGGTAGTAGTCGAGATGCCCGCTCACTCTCCACAGGTCGATTCTCGCGATGTGAGGCGAGAATACGAGATCATACCCCGCCCGGGCGTGCTCTTCCCTCCAGAAATCCTCCATGATCCTGCGGATGATCGCGCCCTTGGGGTGCCAGAGGATCAACCCCGGACCGATCTCCTCGTTCACGCTGAACAGGTCGAGCTCCTTCCCGAGCCTTCGGTGATCGCGCTTCTTGACTTCCTCCAGGAGGAGCAGGTATTCGTCGAGCTCCTTTTTCTTCGCAAAAGCGCAGCCGTAGATGCGTGTGAGCATACGGTTCCGGGAATCGCCCCGCCAGTAGGCTCCCGCCGTCTTCATGAGCTTGTACGCGCCCACCCTGCCGCTGCTCGGAAGGTGCGGCCCCCGGCACAGGTCGAGGAAGTTCCCCATACGGTAGAGAGAGACGGTGGTCTCCGGGATATCGGCCAGCAGTTCCTCCTTGTACGGCTCACCGGGAAATCTCGCCAGCGCTTCCTCCTTGGACATCTCCTCTCGAATAAAAGGCTGATCGCTCCGCACGATCTCCTTCATCTTCTCCTCGATCCGCTCGAGGTCCTCCGGGGTAAACGGCTTCTCCACGTCGAAATCGTAGTAGAACCCGTTTTCGATCGCGGGCCCGATGGTGATCTTCGCCTCCGGGAAGAGTTCCTTTACCGCCGCAGCCATCACGTGGGCGGTGCTGTGCCTCATGATTTCGAGGCCGTCAGGGTCCTGGGTCATCACCCACTCGATCGTTCCCTCCGCGGGAGCCTGCGCGGCAAGATCCCGGATGGTTCCGTCGACGCGGGCGGCGACCGCCACCTTTGCCTTCCCCTGTTGTCTGGCAAGTTCGATAAGCGTCATTGCTCCTGTTCCCAAAAAGCAAACATTCCCGTCACACCGGTACCCAGGCGCGATGGCAAGACAATCAAGATCCACCGGGCAGGGAGAAAAAATGGTGGGCGATACTGGACTTGAACCAGTGACCCCCTGCATGTCAAGCAGGTACTCTAACCATCTGAGCTAATCGCCCTTTACCACCATGGAGCCTATTATTGTCGGCGAACATCCCCCAAAATGTCAATTAAAATATAGATATAGTAACGTTGCAGACCGTTTCGTAGAACCCGGCGGGCGTGGGTTCGAAGAGGTGCACCTCCGCTCCCGTCTCCCGGGCGATGTCCGCCGGGGACAGGTTGTCCAGAAAGAGATCTCCCGCGTCCCGCAGGCACACGGAGGGGAGGTAAATCCGTGAAACCTTTTTCCTATTCAATGCTTGCAGGATGTCGCTCCCCCCGATAAGCCCGGTGACCGTAACGCTTTCCCCCATGAGACGGTTCGGCACCGCCAGGGGGACGAAGGGAGCCCCGGCCCTGCGGGAGAATTCCGTGAGAAATCCGGAAATATAACGGCGCGGCGAGACCCCGCTGATCACGATGCCCCCCGCGTCCGACCTCTTCCATCTTTTCCTACGGAGGAGCGACCGCGATTCGTCCAGGAATTTCCGCAGCAGGCCGACACCATTGCCGATCTGCGAGAACGATCCGTACGCGTGGCGTCCGGGGATCGCTTTTCCCGCCAACAGGTAATATTCGTCGGCAGCAACGGCGAAGGGCTCTCCCTCCCGGTCGCCAAAGGAGCGATGCATCCGTGCAAGCAGGGAAAGTGTCGCCCTTGCTTCCTCCCGGGAGACCGCCCGAAGGGGAGGAAGTCCGTTCCGGTGTGCCGTAAGTCCCACCGGCACCACCGCGACGGAGAGCAGGCCGGGCCGGAGTCCGGCGAGGGCCTCGAGCGAACGCGCAAGCTCTGCCCCGTCGTTTATCCCCGGGCACACGACGATCTGGCCGTGGAGTTCGATGCCGGACGAGGTGAGCCTGCGCATGACCTCCATCACGTCCGCCGCGCGGGGATTTCCGAGCATCCGCCTCCGAAGCGGTGCGTCGGTCGAATGGATGGAGACATAAAGGGGGGAGAGCCCGTAGCGAATGATCTTCCGGATTTCTTCCTCGGATATATCCGAGAACGTTACATATTGCCCATGCAGGAAGGAGAGTCGCACGTCCTCGTCCTTGATGTAAAGACTTCTGCGCATTCCCTTCGGAAGCTGATGTACAAAGCAGAAGATGCACCGATTCCGGCAGCGACGGACCCGGACCGGTTCCGGGAAGACCCCCAAAGGCCTTCCCGCCGTGCGGACCATTCTCTCCCTCTCCTCCCCCCCCGGCGTCGCCCACCGGAGGAGAAAACGGCTCCGGCTGGTCAGAAAATGCAGGTCGAGGAGATCGGAGACGGTCTTCCCCGACACGGAGAGGATCCTGTCTCCCGCCGCGATACCGGCTTCTTCCGCAACGGAGGCACGTGACACCGATTCCACACGTACCCCGGCAACGCGTGAGGGGGGGACACTCTTGTCTTTCCCATACCTGTCCCTCAAGAGGTTCCCCCCTGTTGCAGATAGTACTCAGGCACGGGATAGTTTACGGATCCCGATCACCAGATAATGGAGCCCGGAAACGGCGGTCGACAGGGCGCACACGACGACGACGATTCCTGTCGTCCAAGTCTCGGCTCCCGCGAGGATGAGATCCCATATTCCGGGGAACGCCCGGATGGCCAGAAAATAGATCACGGTCATGATCTGCGTGGCGGTGTTCCATTTGCTTATTTTCGTGGCCGCAATATCTTCCGACTTGAGCAGAATCAGGAATAGCAGGCTTCCCACGAGGATGAAGATGTCCCGGCTGATCACCATGATGGACAGCCAGACGGGAACGACTTCCACGATGGCGAGCACAACGAAGGAAGTCGCCATGAGCAGCTTGTCGGCGATGGGGTCGAGGTAGAAGCCGACGACCGTCCTCTGGTGGAGTAATCTCGCCAGCAGTCCGTCCAGCAAATCGCTTATCCCGCAGACGGCGAAGACGAGTAGCGCGGGGAGGAACTTTTCAGAGATCAGCAGGTAGACGAAAAGCGGCACAAGAAGGACGCGAGTGGCGGTAAGCCCGTTGGCGATGTTGATCAGACGCGCCTGGTCGAACCGCTCCCTGCCGAACGGTGCAGGCATAACTCTCCTTCCATACCCTTTAGCAACGCCGGGATCCCGGATCCCGTCGCCGCGGAAATACGGATCGCCTCCGGGGGGCAGTACCCGTCTTCCCCCGCCAGGTCCACCTTGTTGACGACCAGCAGAGAAGGCTTTCCAAAATATCCGAGCTTGGTGAGGATCCCCTCGACGGAGGAAATGTTCTCCTCCATGTTCTCCGCACTCCCGTCGGCGACGTGGACGAGAAGATCGGCCTCCCCGATCCCCTCGAGCGTGGCGAGGAAGGCCTCGCGGAGCTCCGCCGGAAGATCGTGGATGAACCCGACGGTGTCCACCAGGATCGCCGTGCCGTATCCGGGCAGCGAAAACCGGCGCGCCGTGGGGTCGAGCGTGGCGAACAGCTGGTCTGCCACGAAGACGTCGGCGCCGGTGAGCAGATTGAACAGGGTAGATTTCCCGGCGTTTGTATATCCCACCAGCGCTACCACGGGAAACCCCACCTCCCTGCGCCTGCGGTAATGCAGCGCTCTTGTTCGCCGAACCGTCTGAAGGGCACGTTCGATCTGCCGAATGTTGGTTCGGATCCGGCGACGGTCCTCCTCGAGCTTCTTTTCCCCCGGCCCCCTCGTTCCGATACCGCCGCCGAGACGGGACAGGTCCCTCCTACCCCCGATCAGCCGCCCCATCCGGAAAGAGAGCTGGGCGAGCTCGACCTGGAGCTTTCCTTCCCGGCTGTGCGCCCTCCGGGCGAAAATATCGAGAATGATCTCCCGGCGATCGAGAACCTTTACGTTCAGTTCCCTTTCGAGGTTGGCCTGCTGGTTCGGCCGGAGGAGATTCTGGAAGACGACGAGATCCACCTCGTTTTCCCGGACGGTCTCCCGAAGGTCCGCAAGCGCCCCCGCCCCGATCATGGTAGCGGGATGCACCGAGGAAAGGGCCTGGGTCCGTCTCCCTGCCACGATCGCACCGGCGGCCGACACGAGGCTTGCCAGTTCTTCGAGAAGATCGGGCTGGGAAGGGGTTCCCGGGATGGGTCGTCGTTTTCGCTGGGCCCATACGAGCCAGGCCCTTTCGGGAGATTTTCTTCCGTCCATAATCAATGGAGGCGCAACACGTCGTACCCGAACCGGACCCGCAACTCCCTGGCCAGCGAGAGCGACGGGGCGACGCCGAATGCGTCAGGGAGTGCGAGAACAGCCTCGTACTCCCCTTCGCGTACGAGGTGCAGAAAGGCCTTTTTCTCCCCGGTGTTCCGGCCGAGCAGCTTTCGCAGATCAAGGATGTCGGCTGCGGTCATCCTGTCTGTGCGAATCTGTAAATGGACGGACCGGGCAAGTTTCTCCCGGACATTTTCCATCCGGATGATATCCATCGCGATGACCTTGGCGGATTTGTCCTCCGCCTCCACCCGCCCGACGAGAAAAACCGGCCCGTCGCAGGACAGGGCGTCCTGGCTCTGCTGGAAGGTCTCCGGGAAGACGATCACCTCGATGACGCCTTCCAGGTCCTCGAACTGGAGATACGCCATCTTCTTGCCCTGTTTCGTCGTCTTCTGGCGGACGGAACTGATGATCCCTCCGATTTTCACCTCCGCGCCCGTCACCATCACAGGTACGCGCGACGTGGTCGTATTCGCGAACAGCTCTATCTCCCCGGCGTACTCGTCCAGTGGATGGCCGGTAATGTAGAATCCCAGCGCTTCCCGCTCGTTGGCGAGCCTCTCCCTCCTGCTCCAAGTGTTGGAGGACGGGCTGCTGTCCGATTTTCGCGGAGGGGGAGAGGCGATCGTTCCCCCAAAGAGAGCGTACTGGCCCGATCCCTTTCTGCGCGCCGCCTCCTGGGCCGACTCCATCAGTGCCGGGAGCCTTTCGAACACGCCTCCCCGATCGGATTCCAGGGAGTCGAAGGAGCCCGCCTTGACCAGGCTTTCGACCGCCCTCTTGTTTACCTTGCGCAGGTCGACCCGGGAGAGAACGTCTTCGACCGAGGAAAACGGCTCCTCCCCTTTCGCTTCGCCGATAGCGTCGATGGCTGCCGCCCCCACTCCCTTGATCGCCGAAAGCCCGAACCGGATCGCCTGCCCGGAAGGATGGAAGGCGAAGCGGGATTCGTTGACGTCCGGAGGGAGAACCGGAATGCCGCGCTCCCGGCAATAGGCGATGTACCGGATGATTTTCGCCGTGTCCCCCGACTCGGAAGTCATCAGGGCGCAGAAAAACTCCACGGGATAGTGGGTCTTGAGGTAGGCGGTCTGGTAGGCGAGGAGGGCGTACGCCGTGCTGTGGGACTTGTTGAAACCGTATTCTCCGAACTGCGCTATCAGGTCGAAGAGGGACGCCGCCTTCCTGGCGGAGACTCCTTTCCTTTTCGCCCCCTCGAGAAATCGGATCTTCTGCGTATCCATGAGAGCTGTGTCCTTTTTCCCCATGGCCTTGCGAAGAACGTCCGCCTCCCCCATGGAGAATCCGGCTAGCGCCACCGCGATCCGCATGACCTGTTCCTGGTAGACGATTACACCGTAGGTGTCCCGCAGGATCTCCTCGAGCTCCGGCAACTGGTACTCGATCGTCTTCTGCCCGTGACGCCGCATGATGAAGTCATCCACCATCCCGCTCTGAAGGGGGCCGGGCCGGTAAAGCGCTACCGCGTCGATGAGGTGGGTGAACCGGTCCGGCTTGAGGCGAAGGAGCAGGTCCGTGAAGCCCTGGCTCTCGCACTGGAACACTCCGGCCGTGTCGCCCCGGGAAAGCATCGCGTAGGTCTCCGGGTCCGAGAGCGTGAGCGTGTCGAGGTCCAATCCCTCGCCATTCCGTTCCCGGATCAGGTTCCGGGTGTTGTGAATCGCCGTGAGCGTCCGCAGGCCCAGAAAATCGAACTTGACCAGACCGACCTTCTCTATGTGCTGCATCGGAAATTGCGTCGTGATGTCGCCGTTCGAGTTCCGGTACAGGGGCACATATTCCGTGATCGGCCGGTTCGCGATGACCACCCCCGCGGCGTGGGTCGAGGCGTGCCGGGAAAGGCCCTCGATCGATTTCGCGTATTCGAAGAGTTCGGCCACCTTCGCGTTCTCCCGGATCATCTCCGGGAGCCTCGCCTCGACGGCAAGCGCCTTGTCGATCGTCATCCCGAGATCCGGCGGGATGAGCTTGGCAATCTTGTCGACGTCGGCATACGGCATCTCCAGCACCCGGCCCACGTCGCGAACGGCGGCACGGGCTTTCATCGTTCCGAACGTGATGATCTGGGCGACGTTCTCCTTTCCGTACCGATCTTCCACGTACCGGATCACCTCGTCCCTGCGGTCCTTGCAGAAATCGCAGTCGATGTCCGGCAGACTGATCCGTTCCGGGTTGAGGAATCGCTCGAACAGCAGCCCGTACGGCAGAGGGTCGATCTCGGTGATCCGCAAGGCATACGCGACGAGGCTCCCCGCCGCGCTTCCCCGGCCCGGCCCCACCGGGATCCCCTGTTCTTTCGCAAACCGGATGAAGTCCCATACGATCAGGAAATAGCCGGCAAACCCGGTGGTCTCGATGACCGTCAGCTCGAACTCGAGCCGTTTCCGGTACGCCTCCTCTTCCTCCAGCCGGATCTTCCCCGATCGCACCCTCATTTCCTCGAACCGGCGCAGAAGTCCTTCGTTGGAGAGCTTTCGCAGGTATTGGTCGGAGGTCATTCCTCCCGGCACCCGGAACTCCGGGATCCTGTGCCGGCCGAGATCGAGTCTCACGTGGCAGCGTTCCGCGATGGCGAGGGTGTTCGTCAACGCATCGGGGGCCGTGTGACCGAAGGCCCGGTCGAATTCCTCCGGCCCCTTGACGTAGAACTGGTCGGTCCCGAAGCGCATCCGGTCTTCCGAGCTGATCACCTTCCCCGTCTGCAGGCACAGCAGGATGTCGTGTACCCGGGCATCCTTCCGCTCGAGGTAGTGGCAATCGTTGGTGGCCACGAGCGGCGTTCCCGTCCTCCGCGCGAGTTCGATGATCTGGGAGTTCGCACGATTTTGGGCGGGCAGTCCGTTGTCCTGGATCTCGAGGAAATACCTGCCGTCCGGGAAGATCTCCCTGTATGTCTCGACGGCTTCCGCGGCGCGGTCCTTCTCCTCCCGGGCAAGCAGGACCGGGATCTCTCCCTGCAGGCAGGCGGAGGTGGCGATGATTCCTTTCGCGTGCTCGCGAAGGATCTCCTTGTCGACGCGGGGCTTGTAGTAGAACCCCTCGACGTGGGCCCGGGACACCAGACGTATGAGGTTTCGATACCCCTCGTCCGATTCGGCCAGCAGGATCAGATGGTGCGGCCTTTCCTCGCCCGGCGATGCTTTACGGTCGTGCCGGGACCCGGGGGTTACGTAGACCTCGGCCCCGATGATGGGCTTGATCCCTGCCCGGTTCGCCTTCTCGTAGAAGTCCACCGTGCCGATCATCCCCCCGTGGTCGGTCAGCGCAACGGCAGGCATCCCCATCTCCGCCACCTTGCGGACGAGATCCTCGATCTTGATCGTCCCGTCGAGGAGACTGTACTGGGAATGCAGGTGCAGGTGGACGAACTCTTTCAACGGCTACCCCTCTACTCCCATTCTATCGTGCTGGGGGGCTTGGAGGATATGTCGTACACAACCCGGTTGATGCCCATGACCTCGTTGATCATGCGCGTCGAGATCCGCTGGAGCAGGTCGTACGGAAGGCGTACCCAATCGGCGGTCATCCCGTCCAGGCTCTGGACCGCGCGGACAGCCGCCACGTTTTCATACGTCCTTTCGTCGCCCATGACGCCCACCGTCTTGATCGGGAGGAGGACGGCAAAGGACTGCCAGATCGATTCATAAAGCCCCGCGGTCCTCACCTCCTCCTGCACGATGGCGTCCGCCTCCTGCAGAATCCGGATCCGCTCCCTGGTCACCGGCCCGATGATCCGCACGGCCAGCCCCGGTCCGGGAAACGGCTGCCGATCGAGGATTTGACCGGGGACGGAGAGCTCCCGGCCGAGCTCACGGACTTCGTCCTTGAAGAGTTCGCGCAACGGCTCGACGAGCTTCAGTTGCATATTCTCGGGCAGGCCCCCGACGTTGTGATGGGACTTGATCGTTGCCGACGGCCCTTTGAACGAGATGCTCTCGATCACATCGGGATACAAGGTGCCCTGCCCGAGGAACCCGACGCCGGGGATCTTCCCGGCCGCCTCCTCGAACACCCGGATGAACGTCTCGCCGATCACCTTCCGCTTCTCCTCCGGGTCGGAGATCCCTTCCAGGCCCGTGAGGAATCGTTCCGCCGCGTCGACGTACTCCAGATGGAGGCCGATCCCCTCCCGAAACATCTGCAGGACCTCTTCGGCCTCGTTCTTTCGCAAAAGACCGTTGTTCACGAAAATGCAGGTCAGCTGATCCCCGAGAGCCCGATGCAGCAAAACCGCCGCGACGGAGGAATCGACTCCGCCGGAAAGGCCGAGCACCACGTTCTCCTTTCCCACCGTCTCCCGGATCCTGCCGATGCTGGTCTCGATGAAGGAATGCATCGTCCACAAGGGGGACAGGCCGCAGACCCGGAAGAGGAAATTGGCAAGGATCTCCTTTCCCCTGGGGGTGTGGGCCACTTCCGGATGGAACTGGACGCCGTATATCCGGCGGGCATCGTTCGTCATCGCCGCCACGGGGGAGTTTTCCGAATGGGCGATAGAGTTGAATCCTTTCGGCATCTCCTCGATCCGGTCCCCGTGGCTCATCCACACCTGGATCGTCATGTTGTGCCGGAATTCCTCGATCCCGAGAAACAGGGGATCGCCCCACTGGCCCCGGATGTTGGCGAAGCCGTATTCCCGGTCCGTGGCCTTCGCCACTTTTCCTCCCATGAGATCGGCGATGAGTTGCATCCCGAAGCAGATCCCGAGGACGGGCACCCCCATCGTCAGGATATCCCGCGAAATCCTCGGGGCATCATACCCGTAGACGCTGGCAGGGCCTCCCGATAGGATGATGCCGTCCGGACCGAACTCCCGAACGAACTCCGTTCCGACGTTGCAGGGATGGATTTCGCAGTACACCTTCAGTTCCCGTACGCGCCGGGCGATGAGCATGGTGTACTGCGATCCGAAATCGAGGATCAATATCTTTTCCATCGAGTACGCTACTCCAGCCGGTAGTTCGGCGCTTCCTTCGTGATGATGACGTCGTGGACGTGGCTTTCCTTGAGCCCCGCAGAGGTGCTCTTCATGAATTTCGCGCGTTTCCGGAGATCTTCGATGGTCCGGGCCCCCACGTATCCCATGCCGGATTTGAGCCCCCCGGTGAGTTGGAAGATCATGACGGATAGCGGCCCGCGGTAGGGAACCCGCCCCTCGATCCCCTCCGGCACGAGCTTGGCCTCGGATTCGACGTGGGTCTGGAAATACCGGTCCCTGCTTCCCTTTTTCATCGCCTCGAGGGAACCCATCCCGCGGTACACCTTGTACGATCTTCCCTGAAACAGGACGATTTCCCCGGGGCTTTCATCCGTCCCGGCGAAGACGGATCCGATCATCACCGTCGACGCTCCCGCCGCGAGGGCCTTGGTGATGTCTCCCGAGAACTTTACTCCGCCGTCCGCGACCAGGGGGATTTTCTTCTTCGAGGCCACAGCGGCGCACTTCATGACCGCGGTCATCTGGGGAACGCCCACTCCGGCGATCACCCTCGTGGTGCAGATCGACCCCGGACCGACGCCCACTTTCACGCAGTCGGCCCCTGCCTTGATGAGGGCGTCCGTTCCTTCTCCGGTCGCCACGTTTCCCGCGATGAGCTGGATCCCCCGGAAATTTCGCCGGATCGCCCGGACCACGTCGGTCACCTCGCGGGAATGGCCGTGTGCCGTATCGACGCAGATGACATCGGCACCGGCCTTCAGGAGCATGTCGATCCGCTGCTCCCAGCCGGGCCCGACGCCGACCGCCGCCCCGACCCGCAGCCTCCCCTTATCGTCCTTGCAGGCAAAAGGGTATTTCTTGATTTTCAGTATGTCCTTGATCGTGATGAGTCCGCGCAGATTGTTCTGTCGGTCCACGACAAGCAGTTTTTCGATACGGTTCTTGTGCAGGATCTCCTTTGCCTGCTCGAGCGTTGTCCCTACGGGAACGGTCACCAGCCTCTCCTTGGTCATCACGTTCTCGATCGGCTGGTCGAAATTGGTCTCGAACCGCAGATCCCGGTTGGTCAGGATCCCCACGAGCTTCCCGTCCTTGGTTACCGGGAGCCCGGAGATCCGGTACCTCTCCATCACCTCGAGCGCCTCGTAGACCTTCTGGCCGGGCCCCACCGTGATGGGGTCGGAGATCATCCCGCTTTCGGACTTTTTGACCTTGTCCACCTCGTTCGCCTGTTCTTCCGCCGTGTTGTTCCGGTGGATGATCCCGATTCCTCCTTCCCTTGCCATCGCGATCGCCGTCTCGCTCTCGGTGACCGTGTCCATCGCAGCGCTGAGAAGCGGTATGTTCAGCCGGATCCCCGGCGTGAGGGTAATGGATATGTCCACGTCCTTCGGGAGCACTTTCGACTCCGCGGGGAGGAGGAGCACATCGTCAAACGTCAACCCTTCCTGCATGACTTTCCCGTTCATTCCCGTTCTCCCTTTCCGTTCGCGATCCCCTTGAGAATCCCTTCCAGGAGACCCGAATCGCTTATGTGAAGGTTTGTCATTCCGAACCGCGTAAGCGCCGTGACCGCTTGCATCACCCCTGGGACGATATACCGTTCCCGACCCTTCTCCATCCCGGGCAGCCGAAGGCGCTGTCGTTCCGTCATTTTCGCAAGACGCGCCTCCCATCGCCGGACGGCGGCAAGCCGCATCCGGAATCCGTCGATCCTTTCCGGCCGGTATTCCTTCATCCCCATCTCGAGGGCGGCGAGCGTCGTAAACGTCCCCGCCGTGCCCACCATTCTCTGGAAGGTCCGCCGTTTCCACCCCCGGGTCCCGGCGGAAATCCGCTCCGTCAGAAAGAACCCGATATTTTTCAATTCCGCGGTAAACGGCGGATCCGACAACCGGAAGGAACCGAGAAGGACGACGACCCCGATCGGCAGGCTGATCGAGTCCCTTTCTCCCTTTCCCGCAATAAATTCCGTGCTTCCTCCCCCGATGTCCATGACCACGGTGCCATCCCGCTCATCTGCCCGACCCGCCGCCCCTTCCCAGGTGAGACGGGCCTCTTCCCGCGCCGTGATGACCTCCACCGATATTCCCGCGCCTTCCGATGCGAGAAGAAACGCATCCCGGTTCGACGCTTCGCGAAGCCCCGCCGTTCCGCACGCACGATACCGTTTTACTCCCAGGGCATCCATCTCTTTGCGAAAATCCCGCAAGACCGCGACCGATTCACGGAACTCCCGGTCGCCGATTCCGCCGGTCTCCCTGAGGGATTTCCCCAGTCCCGTGATCCGACGCCTCCTGACGACGGGGCGCAAGCCCTCCCTGTCCCGGGACGCAACAAGCATCCGGACGGTGTTGGTACCGATGTCAATCGCTGCGAAACGTCTCATCCGGGGATACACCCTTCTTCCGTTCGGGAGAAATGACCTTATCCTCCCGTTCCATTACCCCGATGATGCTGGCACCGAACAGAAAGGCCGCGGCAAAGAGGTATGCGACGATTATAAAGCATACGATTCCAAACAGGGAGCCGTAAATTACGTTCAACTTACTGAATTTCTTGATATAAAAAGTAAATCCGAATTTTATCCCGTGAATGAGGACGATAAAGAGCGAACTCCCCGCCAGGGCGTTCCTCCAGCGCACCCGGATCGGGGACAGGTATCGGTAGCTTGCCGCCCCCCCGGCGAAGAGAATCCCGAGCAGTGCAACGTCGGCGATCGTCTTTAGCAGCAGATGAAAGGCCGAGTCCAGCCCTCCGGGCATGCCGCTCGTGATGACGGTCAGTCCCTGCCACAGGGGAGGGACGAGAATAGCGGAGAACGCCAGAACGGTGAGTACAAGGACCATCGCGACGTGGGACGCCGCCCGGCGCCAGAACCGCTTCTTATCCCCGATCTCCATCATGACCGACAACGATGTGTGCACGGCCTCGGTAGCCGAGAAGGAAGACAGGACCAGGAGCAGGAATCCGAGGATTCCGAACGTCGCCCCGGAAGCGAAAAGCCCCTTCAGGGTCGGTACCAGGATCTGGGCCCCGTATGGAAACGTGTTTTTCAGCAGCTCGGCCAGTGCCGCGAACGGAAGGTCTTTCGTGCCGAGGATTAAGGACGTTGCGGCGAATACCAGGAACAGGACGGGGATGGCGGATAAAAGCAGGTTGAAGGCCACGGAGGCGCTGTAGACCATCCCGTGCCTCCGGAAAAAACCGGACGCCCCTTCCCGTGTGATCTTCACCACCCTCCCAAGACGGGAGGTCATCGCTCGCGGTACACGATTCGAACGGGCGACCCCTTGAATCCGAACCGGTCCCTGATCTTGTTCTGGAGATATCTCGTGTAGGAATCCGGGATCCCTCCACGGTCCTTGACGAACACGGCGAAGGAGGGAGGCATGATGCCGACCTGGGTGATGTAGAAGGCCCGGTTCCTGGTCTTTTTCGAGGGTATGGGGATGGAATAGAGAATAGAAGCGACCTTGCGGTTGAGCGTCGATGTCGGGATCCGTTTCCGGAAACTCCCGTACGCCTCCTCGATTTTCTTGAAGAGAAGGGGGAAGCCCTTCCCGGTAACCGATCCCGTCGGCAGCACCGTAGCGAAGGATGCGTACCCCAGCCCTTCCCGGATTTTCCGGATTCCCTGGCGGCGCTCTTCCTCCCCGTTCCAGAGATCGGCCTTGTTCGCCGCCACGACCACCGCGCGCTCCTCCAGGAGGATATACCTCAGGATCTGCTGGTCCTGGTGGGACAATCCCGCCGGCCCGTCCATCATCAGTACCGCGATGTCGCACCGCTTGAGAGAGTCGAGGCTCTTGATCACAGAGAACTTCTCGAGAACGGTCTCGGTCTTTCTCTTCGCCCGGATCCCCGCGGTATCGATGAACTGGTACTTCTTGTCCCCGTAAACGACCAACACGTCCACCGCGTCGCGGGTGGTCCCCGGTATCTCCGAGGCGATCACCCGATCGTATCCGACGAGCGTGTTGATGAGGGTGGATTTCCCCACGTTCGGGCGGCCAAGGACGGCGACTCGCGCGACGGTTTCCTCCGGTTCGGGCTCTTCGGGGACGAGGTCGGGAATCAGCAGGACGATCGCGTCGACCAGTTCGGACACCCCCGTCCCGTGTTCCGCCGAGATCGGGTACACGGTGCCCACGGAAAGTTCATGGAACTGCGCGAGCATCTCCTGCCCTTCCCGCGTGTCCACCTTGTTCGCCGCGAGAAAGAATCGCTTCTCCCGCTCCCGAAGCATAGTGGCGATCTCCTTGTCGAGGGGCAGGACCCCGTCCCGCGCATCCACGAGGAAAATGACCGCGTCGGACTCGTAGATGGCCCGAAGCACCTGTCCGCGTACCTTGGAGAGAATATCCCCCCGCTCCCCCGACAGGTACCCGCCGGTATCAACGACGCGGAATCTCTTTCCATCGTGCTCCGCCGGGAGGGAGACAAGATCGCGCGTCACGCCGGGCTCCCCGTAGGTTATCGCCCGGCGTTTCCCCGTGATCCGGTTGAAAAGGGTGGACTTCCCCACGTTCGGACGCCCTACGAGGGAGACCGTGAACAGGGAACTATGCATACCCAAGCCGTCGCAGCATCGTCTCCTTCCGACTCCAGTCCTTTTCGACTTTTACAAACAGATCCAAGTATACCCGCTCGCCGGTCTCTTTCTCCAGTTCTTGTCTCGCCGCGGTCCCGATGGTCCGCAGCATCTGCCCTCCCCGCCCGATCACCATCCCCTTCTGCGATTCCCGCTCCACGAAGATTTCCGCCCGTATCCGGGTCAGGTTCTTCTCCGGGTCTTCCCGGTACTCCTCGATGGACACGGCGACGCTGTAGGGCAATTCGTCGGAGAGGAACGCGAACAGCTTTTCCCGCAGGATCTCCTTGGCGATGAACCGCATGGGGAGGTCGGTCAGCTCATCTTCGGGGTAATAGTGGGGACCCTCCGGAAGGACCCCGAAGAGATGCGTAAGGAACTCCTCCACCCCGATGCCCTTCGTGGCCGAGATCAGAAACCCCCGGGAGTACATCCCCTTCTCCATGAGTTCTCTTCGGCGCCTGTCCGCCGCGGTCTCCCCGATCCGGTCCACCTTGTTGACAGCGAGTATCCGGGGGACGGAGACGCGTTCGAGCACTCCCCGTACGAGCCGTTCCTCTTCCCCTGTCCCCATGGGGCGGTCGTCCACGATATGCACGACCACGTCCGCCTCGCCTGCGATCCGCTCCGCGGTGCGGACCATATATTGGTTGAGCGCCCGTTTCGGCCGGTGGATGCCCGGGCTGTCGAGAAAGATGATCTGTCCGCGGGGGTCGGTGAAGATGCCGGCGATCCGGTCCCGGGTGGTCTGGGGCTTGGCGGTGACGATCGCGACGCGAGCCCCGATAATGCGATTCAAAAGGGTCGATTTGCCGACGTTCGGTCTCCCGAGGAGCGCGACGAATCCGGATCGCCTCCCTTTCCCCGGTTCCTTTCCGTTACCGCTTAACGGCATCATTCCTCAGCGGGTATCCCCTTATCCGCGGATAGCAGGGAAAGGATGCGATCGGCCGCTTCCATTTCCGCCTCTTTCTTCGTTTTTCCCGTACCCTTCTCCTCCCGGCCGTCCCACAGTCTCGCGGCCACGAGGAACGTCTGTTCATGGGGAGGACCTTCTGCGGACAGGAGCCGGTATTTCGGGAGAGGCACACGGTGTTTCTGGCACCACTCCTGCAGCCGGCTTTTCGCGTCGAACCCGGCGATAAGAGGTTCCATTTCCTTCCCTGCCCAGAAGTGATCGATCACAAACCTCTTGGCCGCATCGTACCCTCCGTCCAGGAAGATCGCCCCCGTTATCGCTTCCACTACGTCAGCCACCATCTTCCGGGTCACACCTCCGCCCGTCTCCCTGACGGAGGCGTCGATCCGCAACGTTTCGGGGACTCCGATCGCTTGCCCGACGCGTACGAGATTCCGGTTGTTGATCAATGCGGAACGAGTCTTCGAGAGCGTGCCTTCTTCCGCGGCGGGAAAGGTACGGTACATCTCTTCCGCGATGCACAGGTTGAGGACCGCGTCCCCCAGATATTCGAGTCGCTGGTACGACCTTCTCGTTTCCCCTTCCGCCGTGGAGGCATGCCGGAGCGCCTCCTCCAGCAGGTCCCGGGTCCGGAACCGGTACCCGATTTTCGTTTCGAGAAGATTCATGACGTTCCTGCCCGACCGGGAGGTGCTACCATCAGGAGCGGGTACCGGCCAGCTTACCGTCCCGTACGTTTTCCAGGACGACCCGGTAGATCTCCCCGACATCGGATGGTGCGCCCGGGAAGACGACCACCGCGTAGTTCCCCGACCGCCCCGTCAATTCTCCCTGAGCGCGGTCCTCCGTTTCGGCAAGGACGTCGGCCGTCTTTCCGACCTGTCGGGACAGGAACGCGTTTCGCATCCGGGCGTCAAGGGAAAGAAGCGCTGAGACCCTTCGTTTCTTCTCGACGGGGGATACATCGTCGGGGAAGCGGGCGCTCTCGGTCCCGGGACGTGCCGAGTAGGGAAAAACATGCATATAGGTCACTGGGGAGTCCGCAAGAAATGAAACGGTTTCCGCGAAGTCCCCGGCCGTTTCCCCCGGGAATCCTGCGATGACGTCGGTCCCCAGGGAAAGCCCGGGAATCCGTGACGCCGCTTCGGAAACGGCTTTCCCGTAACCGGCGGACCCATACGGCCGTCGCATCCTTGCAAGCGTCCGGTCGGACCCGCTCTGCAGGGGAACGTGAAGGTGTGCGCACACGCGAGGCTCGCTCGCGATCGTATCGATGAGCGGCAGGGTAAGCTCTCCGGGTTCGATAGAGCTGAGCCGGATGCGCGCACGGGATGTCTCTCTTAGTAGTCGCACGACGAGCCCGGCAAGCGCGTCCTTTCTCCGAAAATCGTCCCCGTACAGGCCGATGTGGATCCCCGTCAGGACAAGTTCGCGTGCCCCGTCGGCTTCCGCGACGACCGCTTTCGCGATGACCTCCTCTTCCGGCATGGAACGGCTTCTTCCGCGAGCAAGAGGCACCACGCAGTACGCGCAGGAAGAATCACACCCGTCCTGGATCTTGAGGAATGTCCGCCTGTGCCCCAACAGCAGGTCCGCGCCGTAATCGGACAGACCGACGGGCCTCCCGGCCCGTTTCCCGGAGACCTCCCGCAGGATTCCGGCGAGGGTTCCCTCCCCGTTTCCCTGCGATTCCCGGGGTAAGCTCCCCACCCAGTGGTCCACTTCCGGGATCTTTCCTCTGTCCGGTAAGGACATCTGCGCGTAGCATCCCGCCAGGATGACGGTCGAGCAGGGGTTTTCCCGGCGGGCCTTCCTCGCGAGAGACCGGCTGTCCCGGTCGGCCCGGTGCGTGACGGTGCAGGTGTTGATGATCACGACATCGGCGGGAGAGGCCGGGGGTACAACCTCGTACCCCTCGGCGGCGGCCAGTCGGACGACGGAAGCGGAGTCGGCGAAGTTCGCCTTGCAGCCGAGAGTCAGGACCTTGAGGCGTATTCCCATTCGATCCAGCCGCCTCCCAGGACCTCTTTCCCGTCGTACAGGACGAGGGCCTGTCCCGGGGTAACGCTTCGTTGCGGGGAGTCGAAGGCTACCCGGAGACGGTCCCCTTCCACCCGGACGGTAGCCCCCTCCCCCGGATGCCGGTACCGCACCTTGGCGATCGCGCGGAACTCCTGCGCGGGTGGAGCGCCGGAAACGAAGGAAACGCGGCCGACGGTGGCAAGGGGCGAAAGCGTGTCGTCCTCCGTCCCGAGGACGATTTCGTTCTTCTCGGCGTCGATCGCGACAACGTACAGCGGCTCCTTCGCCGCGATCCCGAGACCCTTGCGCTGGCCGACCGTATACCGGAGGACTCCCTTATGAGTGCCAAGTACGTTTCCGCCCCTGTCGAGAAATAGCCCCTCCTGCTCCTGGATCCCGCTCCGGTTCAAAAACTCGGCGTACGAATCGTCGGTGACGAAACAGATGTCCTGGCTTTCCCGCTTCTCGAACACGAGAAGTCCCGCCTCCGAGGCGATACTGCGGACCTCGTGCTTCTGCATCTCCCCGACGGGAAAGTAGATCCGGCGGAGGCGTTCCGACTCCAGGGAGAAGAGGAAGTAGGACTGGTCCTTGGAATCGTCGGGGGCGCAGAACAGCCGGCATCGGCCCGACGGTTCCCGACGGATGACCGCGTAATGCCCGGTCGCCACTCCCTCGGCGCCGAGCTCGTCCGCTTTTCTCAGCAGGGCCCGGAACTTCAAGTGCTCGTTGCACAGGATGCAGGGATTCGGCGTCCTCCCGGTGGCATATTCCCGGACGAAAGGATCGATCACCTCGCGGCGGAACTCGTCGCGCAGGTTGAGCACGTAGTACGGTATGTTCAGGGCGTCGCATACCCTCCGGGCGTCGTAGAGGTCGTCGAGCGAGCAGCAGGTGCCGGCGCGGTCCTTCGTAACCTTCGAAAAGTCGTAGAGGTCCATCGAGATGCCGATAACCTCCCACCCCTCCCGTTGCAGGAGAAGGGCGGCGACCGAGGAATCGACGCCACCGGAAAGCGCCGCCAGGATCCTCTTTCCCTTCATCGCACCTTCGCCTCCTTCGGGCTCGTATAGAGCGGGGACAGGGCCCGAAGCTTGTTCACGACCGTCTCTATGGCGTCAACGGCATAATCGATGTCTTCCTCGGAGTTCCCCCGTCCCAGGCTGAAGCGCAGCGCCCCCTGGGCGTCCGTCGGGTCGGCGCCCATGGCCAGAAGGATCGGCGACGCTTCCAGCGACCCCGATGTACAGGCGGAACCCGAGGAGCAGGCAATGCCCATCATGTCGAGGTTCAAAAGCATTGCCTCCCCCTCCACGAACCGGAAGGAAATATTGACGGTATTGGGGAGCCTTTGCGTCGGATGCCCGTTCAGGACAAGCTCGGGGATCCGCCCGAACAGACCCTTCTCGAACCTGTCGCGCAGCCGGCGGGTTTCGGCGACCTCTTCCTCCATCCCCTCCTTCAGGATCTGGAACGATTTCCCCATGGCGACGATGCCCGCTACGTTCTCGGTTCCGCCCCGGCGGCCCCGCTCCTGGTGGCCCCCATGGGTTATCGCCTCGATCTCGACCCCCTTGCGTACGATGAGTCCTCCCGTCCCTTTCAGGGCGTTGACCTTGTGTCCGGAAAAGGTGAGCAGGTCCACGGGAAGCGTTCCGAAGTCGATCGGAATCTTTCCCGCTGCCTGCACGGCATCGGTGTGCATGACGACACCGGCTTCCCGGGCAATCGCCCCGATTTCGGGAACCGGCATGATGTCCCCGGTTTCGTTGTTCGCGTACATGACCGAGACAAGGATCGTATCCCCGGCAAGGGCGTCCCGGATGGAATCCGGTTCGACGATCCCGTACCGGTTCACCGGAACGTACGTCACGCGGAACCCCTGCGTCTCGAGAAACCGGCAGGTGTTGATCACCGCGGGGTGCTCGACCTGCGAGGTGATGATGTGCTTTCCCGTGTTCCCCTTCCGGTACGCGATCCCCTTGACAGCGAGATTGTCGCTTTCGGTGCCGGAACTCGTAAACACGACCTCCAGCGGCTGGCACCCGAAGAACGAGGCGATTTCCTGCCGCGCATCCTCCACTCCCTTGCGCACGTCCCGGCCCGCCCAGTGGATGCTCGAGGGGTTCCCGAACTGGTCGTCCAGGTACGGTTCGATCGCCTTCCTGACTTCGGGGTGGACCGGCGTGGTCGCGTTGTGATCGAGATAGACTTTCCTCACGCCTCCGCCTCCCGGAACTTCTCCTCCTGCTGGAGGAAGAGGTTCTCGATCGTGATCGAGTCGAGGAACTCGTCGATCCGTGTTTCCAGCGTGTCCCACATGTTCTGTGTCTTGCACCGTTCGATCATCCCGCACTTGCGGCCGGAGCTTCGGCAGCCGACGCGCGCGTTCTTCCCCTCGGCGACCCGGATGATCTCCCCGATCGTGATCTCGGCAGGAGGACGCGCAAGGATGAATCCCCCCCCGGGACCTCGAACGCTTTTGACCAGGTTCCGTCGGCGCAGCCTGGCGAACAACTGCTGGAGGTAGAGCTCCGAGATGTCCTCCTGCCGGGAAATGTCCTTAAGGGAAACCGGGTTGCCGTGTGAGGCTCCCGCAAGGCTCACAAGCGCCATAACGGCGTACCGCCCCCTCGTGGTGATCTTCACGGATTCGATCCCACCTGGGGCAACTCCGTTTCCCCGTTAAAACGCTTCATCACTTCGTCCAGGCGCTGTTCCAGCGCCTTCACCTGTTCGGTCAGGCACCTCAGGGCCTTGCCTTCCGGATCCGGAGTTCCGGCGACACCCGTGGGATCTTGGTAGACGTTCCCTTCGCGGAATACTACCCGGCCGGGGATCCCCACGACCGTCGAGTGGGAGGGAACTTCCTTGTTCACCACGGAGCCCGATCCGATCTTGGAGTTCTCGCCTATCCGTATGGGGCCGAGGATTGCCGCGTTCGCCCCGATGATCACGTTGTCTTCTATCGTGGGATGACGTTTCCCTTTTTTCCAGCTCGTCCCACCGAGGGTCACCCCGTGGTAAAGCGTAACGTTCTTCCCGATCTCGGCGGTTTCCCCGATCACCACCCCCATCCCGTGGTCGATGAAGAACCCCTCGCCGATGGTTGCCCCCGGGTGGATCTCGATCCCCGTCAGGAAACGGGCGACATGGGACAGCAGCCGGGCAGGAAACCTCAGGTTCCGTTCCCATAGCCAGTGCGCCCCGCGGTGGAACCGGACGGCGTGAAATCCCGGGTAGCAGAACAGGATCTCCAGAACGCTTTGCGCAGCCGGGTCCCGCTCGAAGATGACGTTGATTTCGTTCTGGATCCGTTGGAACATCGCATTCCCCCCTTTTCGAAAAATATCGCCATTACCTGACCAACTTAGTCAATTATTATGGATAATGGCGATAAAGGGAAGAATTTTTTTCAACCGTTTTTCCTTGATTCCCCGGACCGCGAGGAGGTCTTCCGGTCGCCGGAATGCCCCCCGCCTCTTTCTCTCCTCCACGACCGCCCTTGCCACGGAACCCGAAATCCCGGGAAGTCCGGAAATCTCCTGGTACGTCGCCCGGTTGATATCCACGCGCCGTCCGAGAAGAAACCTTTGCCTGACGGTAAGCGGATCACTGCCGTGCCTTTCCCTTGCCGCCTCTCCCGACGAGACGGAAGCGACAACCCCACGCGCGGACCCGGAGGGCAAAACGACTCTCCCGGGAGAAGGCGCCTGCAGGGCAGAAAGGAGCCGGTCCGTTATGCCCAGATTCCATACCAGAATGATCATGGATAGGAGGAGAATCGCCCTTGGATCCCTATCCTTCCTCACCCGGGATGATCCCCCGGGACTTCCATAGCTTGTACCGGATCCCGTCGACCAGGGCCTGCCAGGAGGCTTCGATGATGTTGTGCGAGACACCGACTGTCCCCCACTGGGTTTCCTTGTCCCCGGATCGTATCAAAACCCGTACCGAAGACCCTGTGCCCCCTGCGCTCAAAACCCGGACCTTGTAGTCGAGCAACTCCATCTCGGAAAGCTCCGGGTAGAATTTCTCGAGCGCCTTGCGTATGGCGTTGTCCATCGCATTCACCGGCCCGTTTCCCAGCGCCGCGGTATGCTCGACCGTTCCGTCGACCTCGACCATGATGGTCGCCTCCGCGATGGGATCCTCCCCCTCCGAACGTTTCTCGTCGATCACGCGGAACCCCTTGAGCTCGAAGAAGGGCTCGTGGGTCCCCATCGCCCTTCGGACCAGGATCTCGAACGAGGCCTCGGCGCCCTCGAACTGGTACCCCTTGTGCTCGAGGTCCTTAATGGATTCGAGGATCCCCTCGGTGGCGGAGTCGCCGGACTTGAACTCGATCCCTTTCTCCTGGAATTTCGAAAGAATATTGGATCTTCCGGAAAGGTCCGATATCAGGACGCGCCTGTGGTTGCCCACCGTATCCGGCGTTATATGTTCGTACGTTCCCGGGTGCCGGCGGATTGCCGATACGTGCATCCCCCCCTTGTGCGCGAAGGCGGCGCCCCCCACGAACGGCTGGTGGAGCCAGTGCCCGAGGTTGGCCACCTCCGCAACGTATCGGGATAGGTCCCGAAGTTCCTTCATCTGTCCCTTTGGCAGAACATCGTGCCCCATCTTCAGGGCGAGGTTGGGGATGATGGAGCAAAGGTTCGCGTTTCCGCACCGCTCCCCGTATCCGTTGATCGTCCCCTGCACCTGCGTCACGCCGTTTTCCACTGCGACAAGCGTGTTGGCGACGGCCATCTCGGAATCGTTGTGCGTATGGATTCCGAGCGGGATTTTGGCCGTTTTCCGGACTTCCCGTACGATTTTCGCTATCTCCGACGGAAGGGATCCGCCGTTGGTATCGCACAGGACGAGCCAGTCCGCTCCCCCGTCCCGGGCGGCCGCGAGGGTCTTCAGGGCGTATTTCGGGTTCCGTTTGTACCCGTCGAAGAAGTGCTCGGCGTCGAAAATGATCTCCTCTGTCCGTTCCTTCAGAAATTCCACCGTTTCCCGGATGGCTTTCAGGTTCTCGTCGAGCGTGGTGCGCAGCGCCTCGGTGACGTGGAAGTCCCACGACTTCCCGACCACGGTGATGACGGGAGTCTCGGCGGAAAGAAGCGACTTCATGTTGGCGTCCTCCGCCGCCTTCTTGCCCACGCGCCGCGTCATGCCGAATGCGCACAGTCTCGCGTTCTTCAGGCGGAGATGCTTCGCCCGCTCGAAGAATTCCTTGTCCTTGGGGTTCGAGCCCGGATATCCCCCCTCGATGTAGTGGATCCCGAACTCGTCGAGCCGTTCCGTGATTGCGACCTTGTCCATCACGGAGAGGGAGACCATCTCGGACTGGGTCCCGTCCCTGAGCGTCGTATCGTACAAATAAACTTTTTTCTTCGGTGTCATTCCTTCCCTTTCCCGTTGCCGGCGGACGTTATTGCGCGTCGGCCGGTTTTCCCAGGCCGAACGCTTTATGCAGCACGCGGACGGCAAGTTCGGTGTACTTCTCCTCGATGAGGCAGGAGATCTTGATCTCCGAGGTGTTGATACCCAGGATGTTCACCCCCTCGGAAGCCAGCGTCTCGAAGACCTTCGTGGCCACGCCGGAGTGGGAGCGCATCGCCAGGCCGACGATGGAAACCTTCGCGATCTTGTCGTTCCCCACGACCTTGTCCGCGCTGATCTCCTTGGCCACTTCTTCGGTGATCATCATCGCCTTCTTGTAGTCGCTTCGTCCCACCGTGAACGTGAGGTCGGTGTGCCCGGTCACGGAAACGTTCTGGACGATGACGTCGACGACGATGTTGGCGTCGGACAGAGGCTTGAAGATCTTTGCCGCGATTCCCGGCCGGTCGGGGACTTTCACGATGGTGATCTTCGCCTCGCCCTTGTTGTACGCCACGCCGCTGACGACCGCCGTTTCCATGATCTCCTCCTCCTTCGTCACGATGGTTCCCGTGTTGTCGTTGTACGAGGAGCGTACGTGGATCCGCACCCCGTATTTCATGCCGAACTCGACGGAGCGGATCTGGAGGACCTTGGCCCCGAGGCTGGCGAGTTCCAGCATCTCCTCGAAGGAGATCTTTTCCAGTTTCCGTGCGTCGGTGCATATATTGGGGTCCGTGGTGAAGATGCCGTCCACGTCGGTGTAGATTTCGCAAACGTCCGCGGAAAGGGCAGCCGCGACCGCCACGGCGCTCGTGTCGGAGCCGCCTCTCCCCAGCGTGGTGATCGCCCCGGAATCGTCGATGCCCTGAAATCCCGCGACGACCGCGACCTCGCCATTCTTCAGGGCGGCATGGAGGGCGGTGCCCTCGATACTCCGGATTCGTGCCTTTACGTGCGCGTCGTCGGTCAGCACCGGGATCTGAAAGCCGGTGAACGACCGCGCCTTGTATCCCATCTCGGTGAGGGCGATCGCGAGAAGCCCGATGGTAACCTGCTCACCGGTCGACGCCACCACGTCGAGCTCCCGCTCGTTGGGCATTTCCGAGAGCTGCTGCGCCAGCCCAAGCAGCCGGTTCGTCTCCCCCGCCATCGCGGAAACCACGACGACCACATCGTGCCCCTGATCGTGTGTCTTCGCCACGCGCCGGGCAACGTTCTTGATCTTTTCTATGGTCCCGACGGACGTGCCGCCGTACTTCTGGACAATGAGCGCCATCTTACCTGCATCCTCCCGGGACAAGAGATCGCACGCGAGACAGGAATCCGCCGAATCTCACGTCGTCCGGCAATGCGACCGAAAGCCTTCGACTGCTTTCACCTGAAATGAGGAATGTAACCCTAATACAGTCTGTTGGCAATAGAGACCGGATTTTCTCGGCCCACTCGACAACACAGATCCGGTTCCCCGACAGGATCTCGTCGAGGCCTATGTCCCGTGCTTCATCTTCAGAGGAAAGACGGTATACGTCCACGTGGCACAGCGGCAGGCGTCCCTGGTGCTCCGTCATAATCGTGAAGCTGGGGCTTACAATACGTTCGGGTAAAATCCCCAGGACCTCCCCCACCCCTTTGCAGAAGACTGTCTTTCCCGCCCCAAGGTCGCCGGTGAGCGCCACCACATCGCCCGGTACCAATAAACGTCCGAGCGCCCGGGCGACAAGACGCGTGTCCTCCTCGCCGGAGGACAGAAGCGTAACTTCCATACCGGGTCACCCGGAGTCCGGGAGGACGCTCCGCAGCCTCGGAGGGGGGCTCCGTTCGTGGCTCGCCGTGCGGGGAACCTGTACGGCTGCGCTTAACCTCACTGCGCCCCCGCTCCTTCGGCTTGCTGCGCCGGCAACCGGGGACCCCAGGCGATGCGGGGGGTTGCCCGAAGCGGGGGATATTCTGGGGACATTCCTGGCTTTTATCTTTTCCCGTCTCAGGAGTGTCCCCTCCCAGCGTGAAGGAGTGTCCCTGCCCACTTCCGTCACTCCTCCCCGTCAGGCTCGCCCAGGGTCTTCTGGAGCGCCTCGCGGATGTTGTCGATGACGTCGGTCGCGGAAACGGACGACATCGGATGGTGCCGGACCAGTATGTCCGCGGACATCCCGTGGAGGAATACCCCTGCGCAGGCGGCGTCGGTCGGCGATAGCCCCTGCGAGGCCAGCGCCGCCACCATCCCCGAAAGGGCGTCCCCCATTCCGCCCGAGGCCATGTAGGGGTTTCCGGTGGTGTTGATGAAGACGTCGCCCTTCGGCGTCGCGATGATCGTCCGAGCCCCTTTCAGGATCACCGTCACTTTCTTTTCCTCCGCGAAATGCTGCGCCGTTCCGACCCGGGATGCCTCGATGGCCTCGATCGACTCGCCGGTCAATCGGGACATTTCCCCGGGGTGCGGCGTGATGATGCAGGAGGCCCCTGCCTTGCGCAGGATATCGACCTGCCCGGCCAGGGCGTTCAGCCCGTCGGCGTCGATCAGGAAGGGAACCCGGATCTGGGGAATCATATCCGCCATGAACTCCGCCGCCCCGGGGTAGCTTCCCATCCCGGGCCCCAGCACGACGAAATCGGCACGGGAGATACTATCGAGGAGCTCAGCGATGCATTCCTTGGGAAAATATCCGTCTCCGCCGTCCTCGATCCCCGCTGACATCACCTCCATCAGCTTCCCCTCGACGACCGACCGCAGGGACCGGGGCACGACGACCGTGATCAGTCCCGCACCCATACGCATCGCCGCCTGTCCCGCCAGGCAGGGGGCCCCGGTCATTCCGGGTGAGCCGCCGACGACATACACCCTCCCGGCGTCCCCCTTGTGGAAATCGGGCGGCCGTATGGAGAGCATGCTCTTGACCACCCGTTCTTCGAGCGCTTCCGTCTTGATCTCGATGTCGAAGACTGCCTTGGAGGGGATTCCGATGTCGTAGATGTCGGTCTCGCCGCAGTGGATGGAGCCGGGGAGCAGCACCTGTCCGAGTTTGAGGAGCCCGAACGTGCCAGTGTAGTCCGCGCGGACCGCCTCTCCCAGAATTCTCCCGGACGTCGCGTCGATTCCGCTGGGGACGTCGACGGCGAAAACCGTGGCAAGGGAAAGGTTGATCGTCTCCACCACGTTTCGCACGATTCCCTGCAGAGGGGAGGAAAGGCCCGTCCCGAGGATGGCGTCGACGCACAGGTGGACCTCCTCGAGATAGGTCCGCAGATCCTCCACGCCGTCCTGGTCCCGGATAATCCGGCCCTCCACGTCCATTTTCTTCAGGATTTCGTATTGGGTACGGGCGTCCGGCGATAGGCTGTCCGCCTCGGAGAGGAGAAAGACCTCGACGTACACGCCCCGGTTTTGGAGGTGTCTCGCGATCACCATCCCGTCCCCGCCGTTGTTTCCGCGTCCGCATACGATGGCGACCGAAGCCTCTTCCGGGGCGACGACCTTCTCCTGCAGGATGCGCAGTATCTTCTCGGTACAGCAACGGCCCGCGTTCTCCATGAGAACAAGGGAGGGGATCCCGTACCCTTCGATCGTCACCCGGTCGAGCTCGGCCATCTGGCGGGCGGTCGCTATTTTCACGCAGGCCCCCCCCCGGATTCGATGATCACGAACGCCATTGCTTTCCCCCCATCGTGGCTAATGCTAACATGAATTTTGTTTCCGTTTAATGATTTCATGTATTTATATGCTTTACCGTAAAGTTTTACTTCTGGTTTTCCCATGGCTCCGCGAACCGTTTCCACATCCCGCCACAGGATTCCCTGCGACTTCCCGGTACCGAAGGCTTTCATTACCGCTTCCTTCACGGCGAACCGGCCCGCAAGCCGCTCGGCTTCCCGTACGCTCTTTTTTGCGTATCCCGCCTCGTCATCCGTGAACACCCGTCGCAGGAATCGGTCACGGTACCGTGAAAGGATGTCCTTCACCCTTCCCACTTCCACGATGTCGACGCCGATCCCTACGATCATCGGTTTTTTTGGCAGCACGGGCGCTTCACCCGCCGTGAATGAGGTCGGCCATCTCCCGAACCGCCTGCCCCAGCCCCACGAACACCGCTCTTGCGACGATGCTGTGGCCGATGTTGAACTCCTCGATTTCCGGAAGCGAAAGGATGGGGACGATGTTCCGCATGTCGAGCCCATGCCCGGCAAATACCTTGAGTCCGACATCTCTTCCATACGCAGCCGCGGCACGGATCTTCCCGAACTCTCTTTCGCAATTTCCGGTCGCGAAGGCGTGGCAGAAGGCCCCCGTGTGGATCTCGACGGCGTCGGCCCCCGCATGCCTCGCCGCGCGTACCTGTGCCAGGTCCGGGTCGATGAAGAGACTTACCAGGATCCCCGCTTCCTTAAGTCGCGAGACCGTCCCGTGGAGCGGTTCCCTTTGCGATAATACGTCGAGCCCCCCCTCGGTCGTGATCTCCTGCCGTTTCTCCGGAACGAGCGTCGAGGAGAAAGGGCGGATACGCGATGCGATCTCCTCCATCTCCCCGGTGGCCGCCATCTCCAGGTTGATCCTCGTCTGGACCACCCGCGAAAGAATTTCCAGGTCGCGGTCCTGGATGTGCCTCCTGTCCTCCCGGAGGTGCACCGTGATCCCGTCCGCGCCGGAAAGTTCCGCTATCCCCGCCGCAGTCACCGGGTCGGGCGCACTCCCCCGCCTGGCCTGGCGCAAGGTGGCAACGTGGTCGATGTTTACACCCAGCCTTCTTTTCATAATTACCGGATCTCGGCGCGCGCTTTCTCCGCAAGCGCATTGACAATGTGTTCGGTCTCGCTCCTGTCTTCTCCTTCCACCATGATCCGGAGCAGGGGTTCGGTACCACTGTAACGAACCAGTATCCGTCCCCTAGCCCCAAGCTTCTTCTCGAATTCCGCGACCGTTTTGCGAAAACCGGGCAGGTTCTCCAGGGGGACACGCTGCTTGAGCTTCAAGTTGACCAGCATCTGCGGAATCACGGTCATCTTGGCTCCCAGTTCGACAAGTCGCTTGCCCGACTCGACCATCACCGCAAGAACCTGTAGCGCCGCCAGGATCCCGTCCCCCGTCGTGGCGTGGTCCAGGAAGACAAGGTGCCCCGACTGCTCTCCGCCGAAATTGTATCCCCCTGCGCGCATCGCCTCGACGACGTACCGGTCCCCCACCGGCGCCCGTACGATCCGGATCTTCCTTTCCCGCAGGAACAGCTCCAGCCCGAGGTTGCTCATCACCGTGGCAACGACGGTATTTTTCTTCAGCTTTTTCCGCCGGACCATATCCTCTGCGCAGATCGCCATCGTCCGGTCGCCGTCCACCACCTGACCCTTGTGGTCGACCACGATCACCCGATCAGCGTCCCCGTCCAGCGAAATCCCGATATCTGCCCGAAGTTCCCTGACCTTCGCCGACACCATTTCCGGGTACAGGGATCCGCACTTCTCGTTGATGTTCAGGCCGCTTGGGGATACGCCCAGCGGGATGACGTCGGCACCAAGCTCCTGGAACACGAGCGGGGCGATCCGGTACGCAGCCCCGTGGGCGCAGTCGACCACGATCCGTAAGCCTTCCAGGGTCAGGTGCCTCGGGAAGGTGTTCTTCAAATAGACGATGTACCGGCCGGTAGCGTCGTCGATCCGCTGCGCACGACCGATCTGCGGGGAGGGGGGACGCACTTCCTTTAGCTGCTCCCCCATCATGAGCATCTCGATCTTTTCTTCCAGATCGTCCGGGAGCTTGAATCCGTCCCGGCCGAAGAACTTGATTCCGTTGTCCTGGTACGGGTTGTGGGAGGCGGAGATCACGACGCCAGCGTCGGCACGCATGGAGTGAGTAAGAAAGGCGATCCCCGGCGTAGGAAGGGGGCCGACGAGCAGTACGTCTCCCCCCATGGAACAGATCCCGGCCGCCAGGGCCGTCTCGAACATGTATCCTGACAGGCGGGTGTCCTTGCCGATTACGATCTTGTGCCGGCCGGCCTGGTTCCGAAAACTGTACGCGACGGCCTGGCCCAGCGCCATCGCCGTTTCCACGGTCATGGGGTCGTTGTTGGCGACCCCTCGCACACCGTCGGTGCCGAACAGCTTCCTGCGCACGCGCTCTACCCTCCCTCTACTTCCGGAATCGTATCGTCACGAGGACGCTTGGATTTCCGACGATTTTAGCATGCCCTTCCGGCAAGTTCACTCGTGCCTTCGCCCTGAAGATTCCCTCCGGCACGTCGGGGGCAACCACCTCGGTGTCCAGTTCCTTGAGACGGTTGAGTTCGTCAGGAAGCGCCTCGACTTCGAGCGATGGCGGGTTTACCTCCGTATTCTCGATCCGGGAGCGAACCTCGGGTGTCCCTCCGATCCGGGCACGAACGGGCAGGGTCTTCCGCACCAGTTCCTTCAGCACGATCTCGACGGAAGGAGGGTATATCCGCTCGACCCGCAATCCCGACGGGACTTCGACCGACCGCTCGGTGAGGGGAATTATCTCTTTTCCCTCCTTCACGCCGGACAGGTCGATCACCGCGGAGATCTCATTCTGCTGCAGGCCGTTGATGAGCGTCGGGGGACCTGCAAGCCGCACGTCCACCTGGCGGTCCACCTTGTTGGTGATGGCCATGTCCGCAGGGATGTTCCGAATCTCGAGCGGAACCGCGAACCCCACGTGCACGTTGCTCTCCCCCGCCACAAACCACCACAGGAGAATGGCGAGGCCAAGCGCCAGAGCCTTTAGGGCCAGGTTTCGCCGGAATATCCGTTTCATGTCTCGAACTGCTCCCGCAGGATCTCTTCCAGTTCCTGCGCGCTTGCCGCCATTCGTATCTTGTTGTCGAAGAACGCCGAGACGTTTCCCGTTTCCTCCGAGACCACGATCGCTACCGCGTCGGTCTCCGCCCCCATTCCCCAGGCCGCGCGGTGGCGCGTTCCCATCGCCCGGGTAGCCGGGGATTCCGCAGGTATCGGCAGGATGACCCGGGCGGTGACGATCCTTTCTCCCCGGATGACGACCGCCCCGTCGTGCAAGGGGGAAAGCGGCGAGACGAGAGAGGCAAGAAGTTCATGGGAGAAGACCGCGTCGATCGTTTTGCCGTGCTCGATGTATTCCGACAGACCCATGTTCCGTTCGAGCAGGAGGAGGGCGCCGGTGCGGGATTCGGCGAGCAGGAAGACCGAGGAAGCGAGGTCCTCGAGGAATGCTGGCCTCCGGGACAGGGGAGGCCAGCCGAGGATCCGTATCCGCCCCATCCGGGCGAGCCCCCTGCGGATCTCGCTCTGGAAGATCACCGCGAGGATGACGATGAATCCCCCGAAAAAATTTCCGACGACCCACTGGAACGTCACCATCCCGATCTTCTTCGAAAGGATGAACACCCCCATGAGGAAGAGAAGCCCGAGCAATATCTCCACAGCGCGGGTGCCCCGGATGAAAAGGAGGATCCAGTAGAAGATGAAGGCGACGAGCAGGATGTCGAGGATGTCCACCAGTCGAACGGCAGGGAGGGCTCCTAGCATTCGATCCCTCCCGCCACAGCGTGCGCCACACGTACCGCGTCCATCGCCCCGCCCACGTCGTGAACGCGAACCACGTTCGCTCCTCCCAGCACCGCCACCGTAACCGCCGCAGCGGTCCCGAACTCCCGGCCGGCCGGCTCCCTCCCCGTGATCCGCCCGAGGAACGCTTTTCGCGAGGGGCCAATCAGGATCGGCTTGCCAAGGTTGCGCAGATCGGAGATGTGACGATGCAGGGCCAGGTTGTCCTCGAACCGCTTGCCGAACCCTACCCCGGGATCGACCAGGATCCTGTCGTCCGGAACCCCCGTGCTTTCCACCGCCACAACCCGTTCATGAAGCGCGTCAAGAATTTCGTCGAACAGCGACCGGTACGACGGGGAGTTCTGCATCGTCTCGGGGGTGCCGAGACGGTGCATCAGGATCACCGCACACCCGGAATCCCGGACGACGCCGGTCATTTCTGGGTCGTCGGCAAGGGCGCTCGTGTCGTTTATCATGCAGGCGCCCGCCGCGATCGCCTTCCTGGCGACGATCGCCTTGGTCGTGTCGACGGAAAGAATCGTCTCCGTGCGTTCGGCAAGCGCCCGGAGGACCGGGACCACCCGTGAAATCTCCACATCGGCCGGAACCGGGGTCGACCCGGGCCGGGTCGACTCTCCCCCGACATCGATGATGTCCGCTCCATCGTTTACCATCTCCAGCCCGCGTTCCACGGCCCGCTCGAAGGAGAGGTATTTCCCCCCGTCGGAGAACGAGTCCGGCGTCACGTTCAGGATCCCCATGATCCGGGGAGATCCTGCCAGGGAAAGCGTGCGGTCTCGGCAGGACAAAGAGTATTTCCGGTTCCGTTGCCGGTCGATGGCCTCGCGCAGGGAAGCGAACGGATCGCCCGTTCCCAAGGGATCCTCCTCCGCGTGGTTCAACTGCGCTTTCGATGAAACGGAAATCAGCAGGACGTCCCTCCCCCGGGCCCACGGGATCCCCCTTGCCTCGAGAAGCGGCGGAAGGGCCGGGGAAATCATCTCCGTCAACGGAACGCTTACGAGAATCGCCCGAAGATCCGAAATGAGACGTTGCGCCTCTGGTTCGGGAACACCAAGGAAAGCAATGCGCAGGTGCGCCTGCTCCGGGTCCGAGAAATGCAGCACCCGGATCATTGCGCTTCTCCCGGAATCAGGCCGGGGAACCGGCTTCGGCGGCGGGCGGCTCTTCCCCTCCGGGCGGGGTCACCAGTTCCTCGATGATCTTCTTGATCGCGAAACCGTCGACGACTTCCTTCTCGAGGAGCGTCTGCGCCACCTTGTGCAGCACGTGGATGTTCGCCTTGAGCATCGTCCTCGCCCGCTCGTAGCAGCCAAGG
>Ga0210097_1000102_pt1 | contig 38946 bp, 36 predicted proteins | sample Joice_CattailNLA_2_FD_185521 | JGI IMG/M metagenome (GOLD analysis project Ga0210097, IMG submission 185521) | Wetland microbial communities from San Francisco Bay, California, USA, that impact long-term carbon sequestration - Joice_CattailNLA_D2... | ecosystem: Environmental > Aquatic > Marine...
GCGTCCTGGCCAGCGTTGCCATCGATGTGGCGTCTGAAAGTCTGCCGGCGCCCGTTCGGCCTTGAGATTCCGCACAGGCCGATGGAGTACCATCGAGGTACACTATAATAATGCGTGCAGTCGCCCTCATTCCCGGATCATGACCCACCTCATTGTTGCTGTGTTTCTGCTGGTTTACCTGGGCATGATCTTCGGTGGACTGCCTTTTGTGCAGTTGGACCGTGCAGGCATCGCATTGCTGGGGGCGATTGCACTGGTGGCGACCGAGTCCGTCAGCATCGAGGATGCGTTGCGGTCCCTGCACCCGCCGACGTTGATGCTGCTGTTCTCCTTCATGGTAATTTCAGCACAGCTGCGCCTGGGCGGCTTCTATTCCTGGGTGACCCGCCGACTGGGCACGCTGAGGATCCGTCCACCGGCACTGCTGGGTGCGATCATCGCAGTTGCGGCTGCCCTCTCGGCGGTGTTCAGTAACGACATCGTCTGTCTTGCGATGGCGCCGGCGCTTGTGGATATCTGCCTGGCGCGTCGACTTGATCCCGTGCCCTATCTTTTGGCCCTGGCCTGTGCGGCCAACGTCGGATCCGCGGCAACGCTTATTGGCAACCCGCAGAACATGCTGATTGGCCAGACATTGAATCTCTCATTTGGCGCCTATCTCGCGGAGGCAGCGGTGCCTGTTGTTCTGAGCCTGGTAGTCACCTGGGTGCTGATCGTGGTGCTGACTGGCGGACGCTGGCAACTAATTACCGAAACGCTCCAGGGGCCTGCCGCCGAAAAGCGGGATGATCCCAACCGCCCGTTGAACGTCTGGCAGACCGGCAAGGGCCTGACAATCACGGTCGCCCTGTTCGCGGCCTTTCTGTTCGTACCCTGGCCGCGAGAACTGATGGCTTTGGCTGGCGCCGGGCTCCTGCTTACCAGCCGAAAGCTCCACTCCAGGCATATGCTGGGGCTGGTAGATTGGCAGATATTGATCCTTTTCATAGGGCTGTTCGTCGTCAATCATGCCCTGCAACAGACAGGTCTGCCCGCCCACGTGGTGACATCCCTCGCTGCCAATGGCTTCGACCTGAATACCCAGGGGCCTCTGTTCGTGGCCGGATTTCTGTTAAGCAACCTGGTTTCCAATGTCCCGGCAGTGATGCTTCTGCTGCCGACGACCAGCGGAATGCAGGCGGGAACCGTTCTCGCGCTGGCCAGCACGCTGGCCGGGAATCTTTTCATCGTCGGGAGTATCGCCAACATCATCGTCGTACATGAGGCGGAGCGCCGCGGTATCGTTATCGACTGGCGTCGCCACGCTCGGGTGGGCGTGCCGGTGACCCTGGCGACCCTCGGCATTACGGGTGTTTACCTTTGGCTGCGCGCGGCAACGCCCTGAACCGTCTGTCAGGCGGCACGACCTTCCGCACAGGGCATCACCAGTCGTATCGAGCACGCTGGCCTGTGGCGTCGCTCGATCAGGACCGAAAGGCAGCCGCCGGTAGGTTGTTTCACCCGGGTAGGCAATGACGCCATCCAACCGCTTGAAAAGTCCGCGAGTAAGTCATTGATTGGTTATTACACTAATTTTGGTGCTTGCTGACTTCAAGTATTTGACGCTTGGCGAGGCGGGGAGAAGAAGGCCCTGGAGAGAGTGGAATGGGGCCTTGAACGGGCTACCGGCCCAGGAGGTGAAGTCCGCAGGCTTCCGCAGATCGGCGATAAAAGCGACATTCCAAAATATAAAGCCACGCACGAACCAAGCAACGACGATAAGTATTATTCCCCTGTGTGGCTTACCGTTTATCTGCAGGAATGCGAGCGTGACAAATTCTTTTTCTCTTGCCCTGCCTTTACTTATGCAATGAATCTTCCTTCCCGGTTGAACAGCGGCCTTTTTGCTGCCTGTTTGATTTGTCTGAACCTTGTCCCAGCCGTGTCACCTGCGCGGTGTAAAAAATAGCCTAGAATGGTAGGTAATCGAGAGCAAAAGAACTCTTGATTAACAATCATTCCGGAGTTCAAAAGCCACAAAAACAGGGGGGGGATCTCCAATGCTATCTTCGCTTACTCAGATCGGCGACAGGACGTCGGCCGACGACACGACGTGGAAGTGTGTACTTTCATCATCTCTAGCGAGCGCGAGACACCGTTGCAGCAGGATTTTTGCGCCTGTAGTGATTGCCTTGGCAATGACCTTCGCGCCAGGAACGGAAACACTGCTGCAAGCCGATCAACCCAAGGGAACCCTGAACAACAGCATTCTTGCCAGGATTAACGAGCAAAGCCCTGCAACCAAGGGGCAAGAGGAGATGCTCGGCAACACCTGCCCGATGCACTACGATTTGCCTGCAGATATTGCACTGGATCTGCCATCTTCCCTCGGACAACTCGTCTACGACCGCTACTCCTGGAGTACCTTTCTTGCCCTCGCCGCCCCCGGCGTCGACAAGCACGTCAGTCACAGTGGTGACAATCAAACGCAATGGGACCAGTGGTCATCAACGGTTGACGTGATCCAGTGCAACCTGGATCCGACGCACTGCCTTTGCGTGAACGGCGATTGCAGGAGCTCTGGTGCCCGCTATTATCCGCCGGTATGCCGGATTATTCCGGATTACCAGAAGTATCGGGTGCTCGATCAATTGAGCAAGGTGGATGACGCTTTCCTCGAGTCCGCGCAGACCAACCAGAACGGCACACCTATCGGTGGTCTTGGCAATTCCCCGGTCATTGATAAAAACGGCAAGTTCCTGCGTTATGAGATCCTTATCAGCCCGGCCAGCTACGAGTTCGTCGTCCAGAACCAGTACTACGACAATGCGGTTCTCCAGAGCCTGACCCGTTCGGTGACTTTCCCATGCGGCGAGGTTGACTACCGGGGAGGCGATCCAGCCAACCGGCGTTTGGGCGCGCTCTGGGTGAAGAATGCCTGGATGGAGCTTCCGAGCAAGTACAGTCGTAAATACGGCCCGAAGGATGAAGAAGACTACGACGACGCCTACGATACCAACAGCTATGGAAACGATGGCGATCGGGGGCAATCAAAGAGTGACACGCCGAATAGCCGGTATCACACGGAAAAACTGCTCGTTTATACGCCTAGCTATCGCAATCTCGATGGGATACCGAGCTGCGAACTGCACACCATGGCCCTGGTGGGCCAACATATCTTCCACAAGACCGAAAAGCAAATACGGGGAGTCTGGTCCACACTCGAGCATAAGGATAATGCGCCCGACTGTACCGAACTGCCACCAGCGGGTGATACGGGTGGCGCCGGCCCGAGCAAGGCGTGTCCGGCGTCGGTCAACACGAGTTATAACTTCTATCCCGTGAAGTGTTCAGCCGACGGCTCAGATCCGGAGGCGTGCCAGGCTTGCAACACACCGCCGGTTTCGAACGCGCCTGCCGGGACTTGCATCAATCCAAACATTGCGGAGAACGATGTGGGATTCTGCGTGAATCTGCCTCCCGCACCGGTTGCAGGTACAACCAGGGCCTGTCGGCAGGTCCCGGTGGCGGAATACTATCCAACGGCTAACCGTCTCAACGAGGTCTGCGCGCGCCAACTCGGACCCAAATCCGTCTGGTCAAACTACCAGCTTATCTCGACCATGTTCTACGATGAGGATAATCAGCTTGGTTGCAGGACAATCGGCGAATTCGCCTCTGAACCGGGCCGAACCTTACGCGTTCTCCAGCGGCCACTGGTTCCTGTCGGGCCCGGTCAGGACACTTCGCTCGAAGCTCCCAGGAAGCCGTTCCTTGCCAATACTTCCATGGAAACAGATGTGCGTTCCGATTGTATGGGCTGCCACAGCGGTGCCACCGTGAAGGACGCCGCGGGTAATAATAGCGTCGGCACTGACTTTGCCTACTGGCTCCAACTGGAAGTTCCGGCCGGTGGCGCCATCGATGTTGTAAATCCACATTGATGGGTGCCACGTGGCTCTCGGCCGAGATCGCGACATAGGCCGAGTAAAACTTACGTGGTCGATTTGGGGCTGAGCGGTAGAGCCAACCCTGAATCGGTCGTAATGACCTGCACGTATGTGGGCTACGAGACACGCTATGCCCATAGTTCTTTGCGTAATGCCGGTCCCACGTTGGTGATTTCCTCCGGGTAGGCAATGACGCCATCCAACCGCTTGAAAAGTCCGCGAGTAAGCCATTGATTCGTAATGATCGTTTTTGCGGTGCTTCCGGACTTCAAAAAATTGACGCGAGACGGGCCGAGAGAAGGAGGGCCAGGAGAGAGCGGAATGGGGCATTGAGGGGACTTCAAGACTGGGTCACGAAGTCCGCAGGCTTCCGCAGGAACCCCCGCAGTTTCGCAGGACCCCGCAAACAAAATGGCCAACCGAGAGCGGTTGACCTTCAGGAATTGGTGGAGGAGTGTGGAATCGAACCGTAGTCCGCAAGTATTGGTTAGTCAGGGTTGACCAACTTCTAAGATATTTCGTGCCGAACTTTTGCCGGACTCAGTCCTGCACGGTGCGGAGCAGGGTAGAGAAGCCAGCCATCGAAAGCAAGTCTGCCCAAGTTGTCGATTTCAGGTGAAAATTAATAATTCGCCATACACACGTTGTTTCTCCACAGCGTTTGTGAGCACGCCGACTCGCCGGTCTATAATCCCCGCCGCACTCGCGGCACTCCCAATCGCGTCTGTACGCTGTTGAACACAGGCGGGGGCGGGGAGATAATAGACCGGCGTTTCCAGCAGCAGATACCGCAACATCGGTGATTATTTCAATTGTGACAGTTACTTGGGAGGTGGCACATGTCCGGCTCTCATAACCCTCGCCAGAACCACCTGCTCGCCGCCCTGCCGGCGGAGGAATGCGCGCGCCTCGTCCCCCATCTGGAACTCGTCCCGATGCCGCTCGGCGCTACGGTGTGCGAGCCCGGCATGACGATGCGCCACGTCTATTTCCCCACCACCTCCATCGTGTCCCTGCTCTACGTCATGGAGGATGGCGCATCGGCCGAAATCGCCGTGGTCGGCAACGAGGGTATCGTCGGGGTCTCGCTGTTCATGGGCGGTGAATCCACGACCAGCCGGGCCGTGGTGCAAAGCGCCGGCCATGCTTACCGGCTGACAGCGCAACACCTGAAGGATGCATTCTTTCATGCCGGACCCACGCAACGCCTGTTGCTGCGTTACACCCAGGCGTTGCTGACCCAGATGGCGCAAACGGCGGTGTGCAACCGGCATCATTCGGTGGACCAGCAACTGTGCCGCTGGCTGCTGCTGAGCCTCGATCGCCTGCCCTCGAACGAGTTGACCATGACGCAGGAGCTGATCGCCAACATGCTCGGGGTAAGCCGCGAAGGCGTCACCGAGGCGGCCGGGGCATTGCAGCGCGCCGGGTTGATTCACTACAGCCGCGGCAAGATCACCGTGGTCAATCGACCCGGTCTGGAGGCGCGCGTATGCGAATGCTACCAGGTGGTCAAGAAGGAGTTAGATCGCCTGCTCCCGGAGAACAACGTTCATTAATCCGGTTGGTCGCGTGTCGTCGCACCGATTCTCTCAATTGTTGCATACCCTATGACTGACCGGCGTATTCTGCGCGCTACGATTACCTGAGCACGACAGGCTCCTGGCCCATTATCCTGGCGTAGGTTGCCTTGTCGGCCGCGTAACACCCGCAGGATGCGGCCTCAAGGCCGCCACGGTCGAGAATCGTGATATCCCCGCGGCTATAGCTGATCAGTTTGCGAGTTTGCAGCGCCGTGGCAGCCTTGGTGACGCCGACACGACGCACGCCCAGCATGTAAGCGAGAAATTCATGCGTGACATGGAACGCGTTTGAGTGCGCCCGGTCCTGCGTCATCAGCAGCCAGCGGGCAAGACGCGCCTCCACCACATGGAAGCGGGTACAGGCGGCGGTTTGCGCGATCTGGCCCATCATGACATAGAGGTAACGCTTCAGCCTCCGTTGCAGCGCCGGGCTCTGTGCGAGTTCGCGCCGAAACGGCGCGGCGTTCATGCGCAGCGCCGGACCTTTGCCCTGCACCACGGCGTGCAGCGGCGATCTATCCACCCCAAGCAGGAGGGGGATCCCGAGCATGCCTTCGTCACCGACCAGGCCAACCTCCAGACTGGAGCGATCACTCAACGGTTTTGTCAGGGAAATGAAACCTTCCGTGGGAAAATAGACGTGGCGAATGCGCTCGCCGGGTTCGGCCAGGACCTCGGCAAATGCCAGTTCGACCGGTTCGCAGCCTGACAGAAAACGCAGACGGTCCTTGCGCGGCAGGGCGGCAAGCAGACGATTGGTAGCCGGTGCAGGTCTGGTGAACGGCACGAACTCTCCTGATGTCTGAGAAGCCGGCAAACGGTACATTGAAAGCCAGCAGTGCAATCCCGATGTCGAATGCGAATCTAGAAGTAAACGGTTTCCCGAAAATGGATTGTTACAGTATGGAATGCAGTATGGAGTGAAACCTGACGGTTGTCTGGACGGTAGCGTACATAGCACGCTTTCCGGGCCATGATACCCGGCCATGAGACCGGGTGCGACAATACCAACCGGGCGGATTACGGACTCGGGCTGCACGAAACTTGCGCGTCGCTATTTAGAGTACCAAATAGGGGATCTGTAAACCTGTCCTTCCGAAAATACGTACTGCCTAATATTCTTGAATATTTCCAGGCGCGAAGTCAATCTGGTTTCCTCGGTCATCGTTGCTGCCGAAGAGGATCCAGAGCCATGAAGCCCATTGTCTGTGCGCTGTTACTGCTTGTGTCTACCGTGGTCCGGTCACGGCTCTCCCTGCAGCTTGAGATTGTGGCACTGCGACATCAACTTGCTGTCTATCAGAGAACAACTAAACGCCCGCAGATTAGCTCCGGAGACCGTATTCTCTGGTCGTGGCTCGCGAGCCGCTGGTCAGGGTGGCGGGATGCTCTGGATTTTGTTCAGACAGGGACCGTGATCGCCTGGCAGCGTAAACGTTTCCGCGATCATTGGGCCAAATTGAGTAAGCATGGCAAACCCGTTAGACCACCGGTACCAAAAGAAATCAGGGCATTGATCCGAAAAATGTCGGAAGCCAAAATCAGCTGGGGTTCGTCACGGATTGTCGGGGAGCTACGCAAGCTCGGTATTGATGTTGCTAAATCAACCGTGGAGAAGTACCGGGTGCGGTCCAGAAAACCACCATCTCCGACGTGGAAGTCTTTTCTGAACAATCATGTCAGGGATTTGGTGTCTATCGACTTCTTCGTTGTGCCAACCGTGAGAAACAAGGTGCTGTTCGTTTTGGTGGTCCTTGCACATCACCGTCGCAGGGTTGTGCACTTCAATGTTACAGAGCATCCGACCGCCCAATGGACCGGTCAGCAGATCATTGAAGCTTTCCCCTGGGATACGGCACCGAAGTATCTACTGTGGGACCGGGATGCTATCTATGGGAGTCAATTCCAGAAGCGCGTCCAAAGCATGGGCATTGAAGAGGTGCTCACTGCGCCGCGAAGCCCCTGGCAGAATGCATTTGTGGAACGAGTGATTGGCAGCATCCGGCGGGATTGCCTGGATCATGTTGTCGTGTTGAACGATCTTCATTTGAAACGAATCCTGATGAGCTATTTTAAATATTATCATTGCTGGCGCACGCATTTGTCGCTGGGGATGGATAGTCCTGAATCGCGATCGATGCAGCTGCCAGAGCTTGGAAAGGTAGTACAGTTTCCAGAAGTCGGTGGCCTGCATCATCATTATGAACGGTTGGCGGCATGATAGTGTGTGATATGAGTTTTCAGGAAGGACAGGCTGGGGCTGCAATGCCCCGGCCTACTCACCCGTACCTGTGGACCCAGGAGGGTTGGGTTTACCTGGCGGTGGTCATTGATCTGTATTCCCGCCGGGTGGTGGGCTGGTCGATGGATCGACGCATGAAGAAGGCGCTGGTGATCCGGGCGTTGCTGATGGCGATCAATCTGAGGCAACCCCCCTGGCCTGCTGCATCATTCGGACCGTGGCAGCCAGTATGCTAGCCATGCCTACCAGGCCTTGCTGAAGCAGCATGGGATGATCTGCAGCATGAGTCGTAAGGGTATGCCTCGAAACATATGGATGATCGATGAGTATTCGGTACGAATGTTACTTCTGTCATGAAGTGTTCCCTGCGCAAAACCGAATAGACGGTTTTTCGCAGGGCTACAAGGAGGGCTTTCTATGTCCGCATTGTGGTAAGAACATTAAAGATAATGTCTTGGCGGATGAACACTCCACCGGCTAAAGCCGGTGGTTTCGGGTTACGGCTGAAAGCCGGATTGATCGGCCATTCGGCCGATTGAAAAACACATAACAATTTTTTCTATGTAACATGGTCAAATATATTCATGACAACACTCGGTGTCGCTTCGCGACGGCCCAACTGCCGGCTAAAGCCGGGGGGTTTACAGATCCCCTATTTGGGACTCTAAACAAAGGCTTAACGGATGCCAAGTCAAATGGCTACTCGTAATGGTTCTGTTGTATGTGCCAGTGTTCATCACTTCGCTGTTCGAGTATCCACTGCATATAGGGGAACACGAGGTTTCCCTTCATGCGGTATCGTTTGGCGCATTCGTCGTGGCCGGCGCTCTAGTGTTTATGCTGGTTCCCTGCACACGAAAGGCTGGAGTTATCCTGACGGAGCCAGTAGAAAAGGCATAAAAATGTATAACGAGACGTTAGGTCTCGTTTATTCCATTTGTTAGAGGTCACAGATACCTGTCTGCCTGGGTATAGTGGATATGAGCATTTCGAGACTAATCGAGGGTACCCGCTGCTAGCAGATGATGGGGATAATTGTCAGATCGTTTCGCAATTAGATAGGGCGGCGTATCCAACTGAACAAGAGAGAAAGGGCGTTTTTATTAGCGGGTATGTGAGCCGCATGGTCAATCTGACCACGCTTGCGCCCGACATCGTCGCCGCCATCCTGGACGAGACGCTACCGGTGGAGGTGACGCTGTTCGAGCTGGCGGCGGGGACGCCGTTGCTGTGGGAGGAGCAGTGGGAGAGGGTTGAAGGGGATTGCGCGCACTCCGCGGTCAAGGAGCTATCAGCGTCGCCAGAACGGCGGCGTGAGGACCACAAGCAGTGTGTAGAATTCCAGCCGGCCGATAATCATGGAAAGACTCAGGACCCACTTGGCTAGTCGCGGAAGGTGGGCAAAGGATTGAGTTGGCCCGACACCGCCGAGCCCGGGACCGCAATTGAAGACACAAGTAATGACCGCGCTGAGCGCCGTTAGGATGTCCACCCCAGCCGCACTGACCAATACCCAGGCGAGGATGATCACAAGCCAGGCCAGATACACCATGTTGAGCAGCCCGTTCACGGCCAACTCGGGAGTGGTCTCGCCGCCCAGACGGATCGTGAACACCCCCTGCGGCTCAGCCATGCGGCGAAACTCGCGATTGATAACCCGACTGAGAAACAGCGTGCGCGCGACCTTGATCCCGCCAGAGGTCGAGCCGGTGCAGCCGCCCACGAACATGAGCATGAGCAGGGTGAGTTGGCAAAACGGGTACCAGTTGGCGTAGTCATCGGTGACGAAGCCGGTGGTGGTGAGAATCGAGGTCACCTGGAACAACGCGGCGCGGAATGCCGATTCCATGTCCAAGTGGTTCTTCCAGACCAGCACCCCCGTAATGACGGCCGTTGCTGCGAGTATCAGCAGCAGGTAGGTGCGCAGTTCATAGTCGCCCCACACGCTTCGCGGCTGGTGCTCTATCCAGAGCCGGTAATGCTGAATGAAACTCATGCCGCCCAACAGCATGAAGACAATGACGATGTATTCAATGACCGGACTGCCAAAGCCGGCGATGCTCGCAGTGCGGGTGGAAAATCCGCCGGTACTGAGGGTAGAGAATGACTGGCAGACGGCCTCGAAGCCATCCATACCGGCCAGCCACAGGGCAAGGATCTCCAGCAGCGTCAGCAGGAAGTAGATCTTCCACAGGGCTTTTGTGGTTTCGAGTACGCGCGGTGTGACTCGTTGCGACTTGGCGCCGGAGAATTCGGCGCGGTAGAGATGCATGCCGCCTTCACCGACCAGCGGCAGGATCGCTAGCCCGAGCAGCACGATACCCATACCGCCCAGCCAGTGGGAGAAGCAGCGCCACAGCTGGATAGGCTGCGACAGGACCTCGACCCGGTCGAGCACCGTCGCCCCTGTGGTCGTGAAACCGGACGCGGCCTCAAAGAAGGCATCAGTGAGTTCAGAGTACCATGGCGAGAAGTAGAACGGCAGGCACCCGAAAAAGCAGATACAGATCCAGACCACGACAACCACGAGGATGGCCTCGCGCTGCTTGAGCTCACGCGCCGGTCGGCGATGCGAGAGTGCGAGCAGAAATCCTCCCGAAGCAGCAGTGATCACGGTGGAAAGCGCCAATGTCCGAAGCTCTGCGCCTCCGGTGAGCAGGCTGTAGCCGAGGGGGACGAGCATGACGACGGCGAGGGCCGTCACGAACTGCCCCAGCAACCAGCCAACAATACGGAGATCCGCAACTGCGGGTTGCATTATGCCTCGCTGGCCGTGGCAAGAATGTCGGACTCACGCTGCGTGAAACAATTCCCCTCGACGAAGGACTCCGCCTGGTCACTGGCGGGAATAGCCGTATTGGCACGCGGGGTGATGACCTCGTCGTAAGGACGCACTATGGTGTCCCGCGGGAATTCAGCTCGTATTGTGTCATTCCGATGTACATGGAATAGGTGTGCACGATACGTTTGATCGCCTCCGTAAAATCTAGACGAAAAAGTGTAGAAGTCCGACAAGTACCTCGAACGTAGACTGATGAAACGGTTGAAGCATGGGCATTCAGCCTACCTCACAGAGAGGCGTTTGGTGCCATCACGGATAGAAAAATTACGATTTCTTTACGGCTCTCGCCTCCCTATGCATCGAGCGGTTGTGTATCTTTCGGTTAGGTACAGCGATTTTGAAAAACGGTGCATCAATGGCACTGGCAGAACAGGTATTAACAGCCACACAGCAGGAAGGGACCCGCGTGGCGGTGATCGTGATGATCGGTCGCCTGCTCGTGCTTTTCAGTCTCACCATGCTGCCACCGTATTTCGTCGGACTGCTTTACGGCGATGGTGCAATGGAGCCCTTCCTCTACACCTTTATGCTGACCATTTCAGTCGGTCTGGTGTGCTGGCTGCCAACGCGGGATAGAAGTCTCGATCTTCGCAAGCGCCAGGGTTTCCTTGTCGTCGTCGGTTTCTGGCTCACTGCATCGCTGCTTTGCGCTATTCCGTTCATGCTCGCGGAGCACCCGCACATGCACTTCACCGACGCTGTCTTCGAGGCCACCTCAGGGCTGACTACGACCGGTGCGACCGTACTGTCGAATCTCGATGGACTGCCGCATTCCATTCTCTATTACCGGGCACAGCTGAACTTCCTCGGCGGCATGGGGGTCATCGTGCTCGCGGTCGCGATTCTGCCACTACTCGGTATTGGCGGAATGCAGTTGTACCGTGCCGAGACACCCGGGCCGATGAAGGATGAAAAACTGACTCCGCGGATTCGCGAGACGGCGCGACGCCTGTGGTATGTGTATGTGGGTCTGGCGATTGCCTGTGCATTCTCCTACTGGCTGGCCGGTATGGACGTCTTCGACGCCGTGGCGCACAGCTTCTCGACCATGTCGCTCGGCGGCTTCTCTACCCACAATGACAGCATCGGCTTCTTCCACAGTCCCGCCATCGAGGTTGTTGGCGGGGTATTCTCGCTTCTGGCGGGCGTGAACTATGCGCTCTACTATCTGGCCTGGCGGCAGGGCAGCCTCATGCCAATTCTGCGAAATGCAGAATTCCAGCTCTACGCGGCGGTGATGGCGCTGATCATCATTGTTACCTGTCTCATGCTGTGGCTCTCAGGAACCTTCGGTCCACGGGAGTCCGTCTACCATGGTTTCTTCCAGGCCGTATCGATCGCCACGACCAATGGCCTGACCACGGGAGGCTATCCTGCATGGCCACCGGCCATCGCCTTGCTGCTGGTGTTCGGGAGCTTCTTCGGCGGTAGTGTCGGGACAAGCTGCGGCGGCATCAAGGCGTTCCGCTTCCTGCTTCTGTTCCGCCAGAGTGTGCGCGAGGTTCGCCTCCTCATCCACCCGGCCGCTCAGATCGCTGTCAAGGTTGGTGGGAAGCCGATCTCCGAGCGCGTGGTGGAGTCCGTCTGGGGTTTCTACTTCCTGTATATCTTTGCCTACTGTCTGCTTTCTCTGGGCGTCGCGATAACCGGAGTCGACTTGGTTACCGCCTTCGGGTCAGTGGCCGCCTGCCTCAATGACATGGGGGTCGGTTTGGGCGAAACGGCCTCCAGCTTCGGCGGACTGAATGATTCTGCCAAATGGATGCTGTGGCTGGCCATGCTCCTCGGGCGCCTCGAAGTCTTTCCGTTACTGCTGATGTTCTCGCGGGAATTCTGGCGGTAGACGGCCGGGCTGGCATTTATTACGAGTTATGCAGGTTCACTCTCAGCCAGCATGAGTTCCCCCGGGCTCGCTGCTATCATGCGTTGGTGGTCATCCAGCAGCAGAGACGAATTCCGCGCAATCCGCTATAACTGGTCCATGGACACTACCTCAGATAGTCGACCGGTTCCCCAGGTCACGCGGTCCGGAATAAGGCGCGAGCGCGAAGGGGCGCTGAAGATTTTTCTCGGCGCCTCGCCAGGTGTGGGCAAGACCTACAAGATGCTGGAGACCGCGAGGGAGGTTCACCGAGAAGGCGTGGATGTCGTCATCGGTCTCATCGAAACTCATGGGCATACGGAGGCCGATGCGCTGTGTGAAGGACTGGAACAAATCCCGCCCGTGCAGATCAACTATCGCGGGGAGCACTTGCGGGAGATGGACCTGGACGTCATCCTCAAGCGCTCACCGGGCGTGGTGCTGGTGGACGACCTGGCTCACCGCAATCTTGGAGGGACCCGTCACCCCTGTCGCTATCAGGATATCGAGGAGTTGCTGGGCCACGGTATCGATGTCTGGACGGCCGTCAATATTCAGCATCTTGAGAGCCTGAACGACATTGTGGCACGCATTACCGGTGTGCGCATGCACGAGACGGTTCCGGATGCCTTGCTCAGCGCAGCGCGCGACGTAGTCCTGGTAGATCTCACGCCGCGGGAACTCATCGAACGCCTGCATCGGGGCAAGGTCCATGTGCCGACGCAGCTACGGGCGGCATTGGAGGGATTCTTCAGCCCTTCCAGTCTCGCCGCGCTGCGCGAGTTGGCCCTGCAGACCGTGGCGGAGCGCATCGACCGCGATGTGCGCGAAGTCATGCGAGACCAGGGAGTGACGGGGCCGTGGCCCGTGCGCACCCGCGTTGTCGTCGCGGTAGACGGAATCGGCAACAGCGAAGAGGTGGTACGCAGGGGGCGGCGTCTCGCCGAACGCCAACGTGCGCCCTGGAGTGTCGTGTTCATCGACCCGGGCGGTACCGGACCCGAACAGCGTGCACACGTCGAGCGTGCCTTTGCGCTTGCCGAACGCCTGGGGGGCGAAACCCTCACCCTGCGCGGCCACGATCCCATCGCCGAACTGTTGATCTTTGCCCGCGAGCACAATGCCACCACCTTGGTGGTAGGGCGCAGCCGGCGCCGGCCATTCGCGGGAATGTTTGGCCGTACCTTGAGTCAGCGGCTGTTGCGTCAAGGCGGCGAATTCGAAATCACCTTTGTGCCATCACCGGCGGTGGGTGAACGCCGCCGGCATCGCGGGTTGCGTCATCGCGATCCCGCACGCTACTACGCATTTGCACTCGCGGTTGTGGTCACGGCGGTTGCGGTTGCCGCCGTCATTCAGCCACTGCTTCCCTTGGCCAACCTCTCCCTGGTGTTCCTGACGGGGGTGCTGCTTGTCGCGGTGCGCACCGCCATGCGTCCGGCGCTCTTCGCCGCGCTCGCGAGCGCCGCGGCCTACAACTATTTCTTTACAGAGCCGCGGTATACGTTTGCCATCCATCGCACCGACGAACTGTTGACAGTCGCTTTTTTTCTCCTTATGGGCTTGACCGGCGGCCAATTGGCAGGTCGCTTGCGTAACCAGCTGCTCGCGTTGCGCAGCACCAATAAGCAGACCCAGGCTCTACTGTCCCTCAGCCACCGTCTCGCCGCGGCGGTCGACATCCCGACCGTGTACCGCGAAGCGACTACGGTCATCGCCGAGCATCTGCACGTGCCTGTCGTGCTAATGGCGCCGGGCGAAAATGGCCGGTTAGTGCAAACGGCCGACTCGTCGCAGGACACACAGGATCCGGGGGACAAGGGGCGATTGGCGGCACAATGGGCGTATGACCATCGGCAACCGAGCGGTTTTCAAACCAATACGCTGTCGGGGATCGCCTGGCGATTCCTTCCACTCGCTTTTGAAGAGGAATGCTTCGGGGTGATCGGCGTGTCTCGACCCGGCCAGGGGACGGTAAGCAGCGAACAACTCGCCGCCATCGACGCGCTGGTGAATCACGTGACGCTCGCGGTGGGCCGCACACGTCTTGCAACGCGTCTGGAACAGGCCAAGGTGGCGGAAGAGACGGAGCGCCTGCGTTCGGCATTGCTCTCATCGGTTTCCCACGATTTGCGCACGCCACTGGCATCGATGATCGGCGCGGCCACCAGCCTGCGTTCACTGGACGACGCGCTCTCCACAGAAGACCGGTACGAACTCATGGATTCCCTGATCACTGAAGGAGAGCGACTCAACCGCTACATCCAGAACCTACTGGACATGACCCGGCTCGGGCAGGGCACCCTGAAGCTGGAGCGAGACTGGATCGGCATTGACGACATTTTCAATGCGGCCTCGCGTCGCACACGTGAATTATTGCGTGGCCGTCAGCTGGTCAGGAGCATCGAAGCGGGTTTGCCGCTGCTCTATGTGCACCCCGCATTAATCGAGCAGGCGCTGGTCAACGTCATTGAGAACGCGGCCAAGTTTTCACCCGAAGGCGGTGAGGTTCGCATCGCGGCCACGGCCGAAGACAGTGAGCTGCTGATCACCGTCTCGGATGGGGGACCGGGGATTCCACCCGAACAACGGGGCAAGGTGTTCGACATGTTTTTTACCGGCGGCGATGGGGACCGCGGCAAATACGGCAGCGGACTGGGGCTCGCCATCTGCAGTGGCATGATCGGGGCCCATGGCGGACGAATCGAAGCACTTCCTGGCCCACATGGGCGTGGAACCACCATCGCCATCCACCTGCCGCTGGTCGAGCTGCCCGCTGAAGACAAGGAGGACCTCGCGTGAACAACCACACGCCCGCGGCACGCATCCTCATCGTCGATGATGAGGCGCAGATCCGCCGGTTCTTGCGCATCAGTCTCAAAAGCCAGGGCTATCAGGTCCTGGAGGCGGAAACCGCAGCGCAGGGCCTGGTGCTGGCTGCGACGCAGTCGCCCGATGTCATCGTGCTGGACCTTGGGCTTCCCGATGCTGACGGCAAAACCGTTCTCAAGCAGCTGCGCACCTGGTCGAAGGTCCCAGTGATTATCCTGTCTGTGCGGGAAACGGAGAGCGAAAAGGTCGTGGTACTCGATGCCGGGGCGAATGACTATGTCACCAAGCCGTTCGGTATTCAGGAATTTCTGGCGCGCGTACGCAACGTGCTGCGTCTGCCAGGGAGTACGGCGGGAGCGGACGTGGGTTTATACGATGACGGCCACCTGCACATTGACCTTGCCAGGCGTCAGGTATCCGTAGCAGGGGACACCGTGCATCTCACGCGCAAGGAATTTGCCGTTCTCAAGACACTGATAACCCACCCCGATCAGGTTATTACCCAGACCCAGCTCCTCAGGGAGATCTGGGGACCGACACATATGCGCGATACACATTATCTACGCAACTTTGTCGGCAAGATCCGCCAGAAGCTCCGGGATGATTCCGATGAACCGCGCTACATTCAGACCGAGGCCGGTGTCGGCTATCGGTTTATCAACCGACAACCCGATTAGATGGTCAGGATGGCCGATGGTTGTCAACCAGGCACTACCCATCAGCATGGTTCTCCGTGTCCAGGGAATGGCAACAATGGCAGAAAGTGAGACGTGGTATCTGTACTGCATGGTCAACCTGACTACGCGCGCGCCCGATATCGTTGCTGCCATTCTCGATGAGGCGCTGCCACCGAAGGTGACTCTGTTCGACCTGGCGGCGGGGACGCCGTTGCTGTGGGAGGGGCAGCGGGGGAGGGTTGGAGGGGATTGATGACTCGTCTTTACTCCTTATATCGAAAGTTGCCCCACCTGCGGCGGGGTACTGCGCTCACAGCAATAGTCTGACACGCAGTTCTGGAAATCTATTCCCGCGCGGTTGATTTTCGTGGATCATATGCCGGAGTCACGCGTTAGCCACCGCCTTTGTGCCAAAAAAACTCATCAAACGTTACCTCTCCGACCACCAGACCCTGCGTACGCATCGCCATTTACAGGTGTTCGGTGCCCGGCTTCACGATCCGAATCTATGGCACCTGAACCGGCGCTCTGCCTCGGGTGCGTTCGCCGTCGGACTGTTCGTTGCCTTCGTTCCCATCCCACTGCAGATGCTTCTGGCGGCTGCCCTGGCGATCGTCGCACGGGTCAATCTTCCGGTGTCGGTCGCCCTGGTCTGGATCACCAATCCCATCACGTTGCCCCCCGTCTTTTATATCTGTTACCGCGTGGGGGCCTGGATCCTGAACGAACCGGGGCCGGCGCCCAACTTTGAGTTTTCCATGGAGTGGCTGCAGTCGGAACTTGCCTTCATCTGGCAGCCATTCCTGCTGGGGAGCTTGTTGACCGGGATAGCAAGCGCGGTACTCGGCTATTGCACCGTGCGGGGTTTGTGGCGCCTCAACCTGACGCGCTACCACCGACGCCGTAAACTGATGCGCGCCGCACGGGAATCCTCAGGTGGTGAGGGCGGCCTGGACATGAGACACCGCGGCGGTTGAAGGCCCACCTCGCTGCGTGACCTGAACGAGATCAACTTGTTTTTAGAGACGATTTGTCACAAGACTGCCGACGGGCTATTCCAGGCGGGGAACTATCAACGATTCCCGTCAGTGGTCACTCCAAATTCAAACAACTCCGCATCCGGATTTTCGGGCGCCTGTTCAGTTTCCAACGGGCAATCGAATGGGCCTATGGTTACTGACCGAAAACCGTGCTCACCAGGTAGGTCGTATAGCCCACGTAGCAGGCCAGCAGCACGGATCCTTCAACACGGTTGATGCGACCAGGACCTCGGAACCCATATCCGATGACGAATAGCGACAGGGTCAAGGCGGCCATGACCAGCATGTCTCGGTTGAAGAGTTCCGGTCCCACCGCCAAGGGATGGATTACGCCAGCGATCCCCACAACGGCCAGGGTGTTGAACAGGTTGGAACCGAGCACATTGCCCAAGGCGATGTCATGTTCCCCCTTGCGGGTGGCAATGACCGATGAGGCCAGCTCCGGCAACGAGGTGCCGACCGCAACGATGGTCAGGCCGATGATCAGGTCACTAACGCCGAAGCCGTGAGCTATTTCCACGGCACCCCAGACCAAAATGCGGGAGCTGATAATCAGGATGATCAGTCCTGCAACCAGCCAGAACATCGCCTTCCGAATGGGCATGGCGCGAATTTCCAGCTCCTGTTCCATTTCGCCGCCCAGCGCATCGGCTCTTTTCTGCAGGCCTTGCCATATGGTCCAGGCCATCAGCCCGCCGAACACGCCGAGCAGCACCAAGGCGTCGATGCGTGTAATCTCGCCGTCCCAGAGTTGCCATGCAGCCAGCGCGGTCACGACGCTGAGGATGGGAAGTTCCTTGCGCAGTACCTGCGAATGTACGGCGATGGGACTGATCAACGCCGTAAGCCCCAGGATCAGAGCGATGTTGGTGATGTTGGAGCCGTAGGCGTTACCCAGCGCAATCCCTGGGTTTCCTTGGGAGGCGGCCAGCGCAGAGACCACCATCTCCGGTGCGGAGGTGCCGAAACCGACGATCACCATGCCGATCATCAGCGGCGGCATGCCGATATGGCGAGCGGCGGAAGCCGAGCCTTCCACAAAACGGTCGGCGCTCCAGACGAGCAGCGCCAGACCAAAAATGATGGCGAGAAAAGCTAAAGTCATACGAAATATCAATCCCTCGAGTGCTGGACTTGAACTTGATTATCCTGTGGGTGGATGATTGCACCGATGCGTCAAGCCCTGCGTGGCAGGCCTTCGGGGATGCCGTGGTGCGAACACGCTCCGGAATCAATGGTGTGTGTCTGCACCGACGCGATTCATCCGGTCGACGTAGGCCATGCCGAGCGCAGACAGCACGAAGGTCAGGTGAATGATGACGTACCACTGCAGCTTGTCGTTGCTGATGTTCTGCACTTCCATGAAGGCTTTGAGCAGGTGGATCGAGGAGATGGCGACGATGGAGGCGGCGACCTTCTGCTTGAGCGAGCCAGAATCGAGCTTGCCGAGCCAGGAGAGTTTCTCGATGCCCTCGTTCACATCGATGCGGGAAACGAAATTCTCATAGCCACTCAGCATTACCATAACCAACAACCCGCCCACCAGCGCCATGTCCACCAACGACAGCGTCACCAGCACCAGGTCGGCTTCCTTCAGTCCGAGTACTATCGGCAGGGTATGTAATGCCTCCTGGAAAAACTTGAGGCCGAGCAGAAACAGGGCAATGCTCAGGCCGAGATAGATGGGCGCCAGTATCCAGCGACTGGCATAGAGAAGGTTTTCCAGTGTGCGTTCCATGAGAGCAACGGAGGTGGTTGATAAGGCGCGCATTCTAACCGAGAAAAATCGGCATTGACCAGCCCGAACTCTAAATGATCACTATGCCGGTATAGTGTCCGCCAATTTGTTCCGGTGCAAAATCCAGCGCACGATCCACCAGGCAATCCAAAGACGTTTGATACCCGTGTACTATGATTTTACACGACCGCAAAAAATCCCCATCCCCAACACGACACAGGAGCCCACTATGAAAACGCTCAGAATACTCACCGCCTGCGCTCTAGCCACTGGCCTTACGCTGACCGGCAGTCTCTATGCGGAAAGTGCATCGAGCTACGGATCTGGTTCCGGCCCAGGCAGGATGATGGGGCCCGGGATGATGCGGGGTCCGTACGTCGGTGGGGGGCACGGCCCAGGCATGATGGGCTATGGTATGGGCTACGGTGGGCCGCCCTTAACGGCCGCAGAAATGACCCGGTGGCTTGCTGAGGTCAAGTCGCAAGTGGGGATCACGGACGCCCAGGCGGGACCCTGGAAGCGTTTTGCGGATGCCGTGAATGCACAATCGAAGGCGCGCAACGAGCACTTTCAGGCGATGCAGCAGTTCAGGAACTCGACGCCCCGCAGCGCGCTGGAGTGGCAGGAGCAGCAGACCAACCTCATGAAACAGCGCCTCGCCAATCAGGAAGCTTACACCCAGGCGCTGAAAGACCTCTACGGCGTGCTCACGGACCAGCAGAAGGTCAGGGCCGACGCAGTACTGTCCCGCCGAAGATGATGTGCTGAAGCGCATTGAGTGGGTCTAAAGTTCCCATGTCGTAGCCGGCAGGTGGATCTGAAAGGCACCCGGTAAAAACGGGCGTCGACCGGTTTAGTTTATTGACTCTTCTATTCCCTTCGAAAATTGCCGGCCGAACAGCATGGAGGTGCTGGTACAGGATGTGCAGCCGGTGCGCGCTGACTAAACCGTCGAGGCGGCCGTGGTGCGAGCTAGATGCTTATCGATCGGATGGGGCATTCCTCGGTGGTTGGCGCGAGTGACGGGAGTCTCACTGTCACCGTTCCGATCCGAATTAAGCGACGCAGTCTCCGCAAGACCGTGACCTCTGCAGTCGGTGACAGCTCGAAAGCTACACTCCAGGCGTATGCTGGGGCTGTTGGATTGACAGATATTGATCCTTTTTATAGGGCTGATCGTAGTCAACCATGCCCTGCAACAGACAGGTTTGCCAGTTCAGGATGTATACATGTCTAGTCCAAACACTCGCGCGCGGTCTCGGTGATGGCGGACACGGCCGCGTGGGATATCCGCCGTTCCACTGAGATCGCGTAGTACTGTTCACGAACGTCCTCCGTCCTGCCAATGATGCGCACACCGTATTGCTTTGCCACTTCCGAGGCAATGGGTGTCGGTATGATGAAAATTCCGATGCCGGCCTGGCCAAAAACTTTCATCAGGGCACTGTCATCGAATTCCCCGACAATGCGCGGGTAGATACGCAGGCTGTCCAGCCATTCCAGCAGTCTTGCCTGCACCAGGTTGGTTTCGCTCGGTATCAGCAGCGTTGCACCGTTGAGGCTGTGCGGGAAGTTCTTGCGCAGCGGATTGGCCAGGTGCGGCACAGCGAGGAAGCTGATACCGCACTCCCCGAGCGCGTGGCTGAAGCCGCGAACGTTGATGCCGGACGGGATCGGACCGTCCGCGATTACCATGTCCACCCGGTGCAGGGCGAGTTCTGCCAGCAGGCTAGCCAGGTTGTTTTCGCGGCAGATGATTCGCGCAGGGTCGGACATGGAAAGTGCGGGTGCTAGCAGACGGTAGGCGATGGCTTTGGGCACGACATCGGCAATGCCGACCTTGAAGATCATCGGCCTGTCGGGCGGCAGGTTGCGCAGCGCTTCCTCGAGCTCGCCACCCACCGAAAATATCTCGTCGGCATAGCTGAGCACCAGCCGGCCCGTCTCGGTCAGTTCCAGGTTGCGACCCGTCTTGCTGAAGAGCGCTTCCCCGATACTGTCCTCCAGCAGATTGATCTGGCCGCTGATGGTCTGGGGCGTGAGGTGCAGGCGTTCGCCGGCGCGCGCTATGCCGCCTTACATGGCCACCACCCAGAAATAGTGCATGTGCTTGTAGTCGATCATTGCATGCCGATACTTCGTATTAATCGAATGATATTGTAATTATATTCGACTATATCTTCGTTTCAATCGGCGTTACGCTGTGACCGTGTTGAAAAACCAAATCGGCTTGGAGGTAATCATGCAGATTGAAATACGGGCACGTCATTTTTCCCTGACACGCGCCATGCGCACGTATATTGAGCATCGCCTGGGGTTTGCACTGAGCACGTGCTACCGGCATGTCAACCGCATCCTGGTGCGGCTCTCCGACATCAACGGGACGCGTGGCGGCAAACACAAGCGCTGCCATCTCGAGGTAATACTGCCAGGTCAGGCGGTGGTGGTGGAGGATACCGAGGACGATCTGTACGTCGCGATCAACCGTGCTTCGTCACGCGCCGGCCGCACCGTGATGCGCCAGCTGAGGCGCAGGCGTCACATCAACCGGGGCTACATCCCGATAGACAGGACGTTGTCGAAAGAGATCGCCTGAACCGGTTTTTTCCCCGATCATTAATACACAGGAGACGGATATGAACATGAACACACCCATCATGACCCAGGCCAGTACGACCCGGTCAGACGCTCTGGCCACCAACAAGGTGTTGCGCAACACCTACACCCTGCTGTCCATGACCCTGCTGTTCAGTGCTGCAACCGCGGGGGTGTCGATGGCCCTGAACCTGCCGCATCCCGGTCTGCTGCTCACGCTGGCCGGTTATTTCGGCCTGCTGTTCGCGACGTCGAAGTTCCGCAACAGCGGCCTCGGGCTGGTTTCCGTCTTCGCACTAACCGGCTTCATGGGTTATACGCTGGGACCGATCCTGAACGCCTACCTCAGCCTGGCTAACGGCGGCCAGGTCGTGATGACCGCCATGGGCGGCACCGGCCTGATATTCCTGGGCCTGTCGGGTTATGCGCTGGCAAGCCGCAAGGATTTCAGCTTCATGGGCGGCTTCCTGATGGTCGGCATTCTGGTGGCCTTTGTCGGCGGCCTGGCGGCTGTTTTTCTTGAGATGCCGATGCTGTCTCTGGCCGTGTCCGCGATGTTCGTCTTGCTGATGGCGGGGCTGATCCTGTTTGAGACCAGCAACATCATCCATGGCGGAGAAACCAACTACATCATGGCGACTGTGAGCCTGTACGTGTCGATCTTTAATTTGTTTACCAGCCTGCTGCAACTGCTTGGCGTCATGGGTGGTGAGGAATGATCACTCCCGTCAGTTCACCAGTCTCTGGCCGACAGTGTCCTTTCCTCAACTACGGCACCTACGCTGTGATCACCTGCCATAGGCATGTGTGTGGCGGACTACCGAAATCCACGGTTTCAACGTCTCACGCTTAATATTCACCTATCAACTTCACCTACTGTGGAAAAAAATCGTAACGCACTGTAGTTATCAATTTTTGCTATGCTGCGTCCGGGATATGCCTGTTCCAAAGGGTCCCGCTTGCCACGTGGCTAGGACTGTTTTCAGTGTTCGACAAAAGGAGAAAATCATGACGATTCGTAACGCGGTTGTAGCGGTGCTGGTTGCAGGCCTTGCGTTGGCCGGCCTGTCTGCCTGCGAGAAAGAAGGGCCTGCCGAGAAGGCCGGTAAGGCCATCGATGAAACCGCCTCAGATATGTCGGATAGTGCGAAAGGGGCGATGGAAGATACCGAAAAGAAGGTCAAGGAGTGATGAGCAAGTTGTTCTCCAGGAATACCGGTAATGTCGATCGGATTATCCGGGTGATTGTGGGTGCGTTGCTGGTCGGTAATGTGTTCGTCAGACTGCAGACCGTGGTCGGTTAGGTTGGCATGGTGTTGATTATTACCGGCCTGTTCGGCAATTGCCCGGTCTATTCCCTGCTGGGGATAAATACCAGGACCCTAGGGGAGAAGGTCGGCCTGAAGTAGCGGCCGGCCAGCACCGCTCCGGCTGGGTGTGCGCACCGCCGCCGGAGCGGTCCTGGTCGGTGCCCGGCCTCGAAGGGATAGCCCCGTATGGAAGTAGGGCGTTAGCAACTGTCGTAGAAGTCCCTCATCAGGGACCGCGTCCTTAGAAGCGGAGGTCAGGCTGAAATACGCGACCAGTGCGCTGGCTAGTTTCACCGCGCCGCCCGTTGCGATCGATCCCGTCGGCGCGTAGCAAGACGCAGCTGCTCGACCTTCCGCACACGGCATAATTAGGCGTATCGAGCACGCGGAAGCTGCGATGCCGCTCGATTCGGGTAGAAAGGCAGCCTTAGGTAGGCTGTTTCCTCCGGGTAGGCAATGATGCCATCCAACCGCTTGAAAAGTCCGCGAGTAAGCCATTGATTCGTAATGACCGCATTTTTTGCTTCTTCTGGACCTCAGGGGTTTTGGTGGTGGGCGGAGCGGAGACAAGAGGGACAGTAACTGAGGCATCAACCGGGGGGGCATCGGCAAGGTCTGCGGACTCCCGAAGTGTGACTATTTTGGCCATGCGAGCACTTAATCGCCGCGCGTGCGTTGAATAGCAGGCACTCGCCGCCGTGTATGGTCGCCCGTTTTTCGCAGCAAGGCCGACTACTCAATATCGGGTACCCGGCTCATGTCCGGCACCAGTACGCGAGGCTGGTAGTGCGCGAGCAGAGCGCTGACCTGCCCGGCGACTGTGGTTGCATGCAGCTGAACCCGTTTTCACTCGGGCAGGATGAATCCCGGTGGTGCCTTTTGCCAGGGATAGCCCTTAAGGGCCATCTGGTAACCCCGATCAAAGAGTTTTTTCATGTAAACCGGGTCAAACAGTTCGGTTGCCTTATCGGTGAAATCCGACGGAATGTAGGCCAGATTGAAATCGTTCCCGTCGCGCTTGCACAACGCATAGATCTGGTAGAGATCACCGATACCCTGTGTCCTGATGAGTGAATTAATGGTACTCGATGCGATCGGAAGTACATTGCGTTTCACGCCGTGGTAATCCGGATCCAGAAAGGAGTTTCTGATGACGTAAATTCTGGGTTCCCCCTGCACCTGCAGTTTTTGCGTGATCTGTCTCCAGTCGATTGCCGCCGGGTAGACGAACACCTGTGATCCGGTTCCGCCATCGACGTGCATCTCGTCGTACTGTTTGCCGTCGGTGGCTACCGAAATCACCACGGGAGGAAAGGCCACAGGTATTGACGCCGAGGCCCGGAGTATTTCATGTATCAGGGTTATCTTTTGCGGATAGTCACTGGCCGCAATGGCGCCGATGTTCCAGATGACCGGGCGGCCGGCATCCAGGTTTACGGTGCCGATGAACAGACGCCGGCCGCGGCGGTGCTCGCGCGCGATGGCCTCGATCATGTCGGCATCAATGTATTTGGCGATCAGTTCCTTCATCGGTCCGGTATCGGCCAGCGAGTCACCGAGGGCAGCCGCAATAAAGCCGCGCTTGTTGATGATGTCCCTGGTTGTGGTCGTTGTGAACACCCGCTTCAGCTTATCGTCATAACCGGAACCGAGAAACGCAAAAGGCGCGGTCAAGGCGCCGGTGCTGACCCCCGTCACCATCGTGAACTCCGGGCGCGTACCGGCCGCCGTCCACCCCACCAGCAACCCCGCACCAAATGCCCCGTTGGCGCCACCACCGGAGATCGCCAGGTAGTTATGGGGTTTGCCGTATATACCGGAGAACTTTTCACGAAGTGCGGCCTCGCTGGAAGTCTCGAACATCTGCAGGGCGAACTTCGGCCATTCATCACCCCAGAAGCGGGCATCCGGTATACCCGGGATACTGGCTTTGTTGGTCAGTTCCGGTGGAAGCGGGGTTCGTTCCGGCACCGTGGCGCAGCCTAGCAGGGTCGCGAGCAGACCGGTAACGACCAGCCGTCCGATGTGCGCACGAAAGGTGAAGGTTGATATCACTGTGCGAGGTAACACCTTGGCGTTCATGGCATGTTCTCCGTTCTGTAATGTATCCGTGGCCATGCCACGGCGCCGAATTCGCTGACCGGGATGCTACCACCGGAACGTGAATCCAGTCATCGGCATTGGGTAAACACCTCTCCATGGCCGCCGAATAATGGGGTTGGTGTACAGCCCTTTTCCCGTGGCTTAACTCACGGGCACGGTGATCACCGGGGCCTGCGGCACCACCCCGGTCTGGGCGAGCGAGGTGAGCAGCAGCAGGAACGTGAACACGCCCTTGGAGCGGAAATCGCCATTGTCGATCCAGAACCAGTGGCCGTTGTATTGCACCGCGACAAACGCCTTCGCCGGGGGGGCATCGCCGGAGTGGATTTTCACCATGGGCTGGTCGCGTGGACTACTGTCCGGACGTTCCGGCGGGATCGGTAAAGTGCTGCCTTCCTCGATGTCGCTGGCCGGCACCTCCACCCGGCCGCCCAGCTCCAGAAAGATCTCGAGCATCGAGCGGGTGAGCACGGCCAGTTCATGGTCATTGGTCGGCCGGGCACCGAAGGTCAGTTCCAGTTCCCGTGCCTCCGGATTGAGACCGAGCACCTTGCGGACGAAGCGGACATCCTCCTCGACCGCCGGGGGGACCTTGCCATGGAAACTGATGATCGAGACATCCTCCGGACCACGTTTAGCCAGGCGGAAGTCGATAGCCTCCGAGCGCTGCATACGCTGCAGGGCATCGAGGATCTGATAAAATTCCGGGTCGGCGTCGCGCCGGTTCATGGGCCGGGTGGAGCGGTTGTAGATCCCGTTGACGGCGCGCACCGCCAGCTGAAAAATCAGGTCCACCGGGTAGCCGGCCTGGACCAGCTGGAACAGGGCGGCTGGCGGAATCGGCCGCAGCAGTTCGCGGGTGAATTTATCGCCCTGCAGCGGGGTATAGCTGATGGTGGGCCGGTCGGTGTAGGTACCGGTCGCCCCCAGGGTGGCACCCTGCCCGGTGGTGTCCGGAAGATTGGGTGTCAGGTTACGCGAGAGGGTGCCCAGCAGGCTCAACTGGCTCTGGAGCTGATAGGAACTGATCACCGAGGAGACCTCGAGAAAAACCGGTGTATCGGCGTAGCGCAGCTTCACGATATTGAGCAGCGTCTGCTCCTTCCAGGAGCTTGTCAGCGCCTCGGAATAATCCAGACGGTCCCGGTGCACGGATCCCGCCCCGATACTCGTACAGGAAGGCAGCAGCGCCAGCACAACAGTCAACGTCAAGGTGAGTCGCAGCACATCGCGTAACAATGCGTTCATAAGTCCACCTGTTTTTTTGCGCCACAGCGCCAGTGTGTTTCGGGAGGTGTTACATATCGAATCCGTGCGAATCAACCGCGGATTACGCGTCGCCTGTGGACAGCATTCTTGTTACATCTTCAGACTGATATATTGATCCAGCTCAAGTCAACCCCTTTTCTTCACTCAGACCCTGCGTCAAGTGACCCGGACGCCGCTGCTGATCCACACACGCACGGTTAGTCAGGTAACGGTATTTGGCAAACGGCCACCGAAATGCCGGAAAGCGATCGTTGTGTCACTGTTTAGTCCATGATTTTCCGTGTGCTTCCGTGGACAGCAGGAACTATTTGAACCGTTATTTACATCCTGCTGTACACTCGTGCGAGGCGAAAGAGCTTCGCCTCGACAGTCCAGCATTAATCAGAGGGTGTGAAACATGTTCAAGCCAGGATCAATTTCCTTGATGATTATCGGTGCCGTCAGTCTCGCGCTGACCCACCCGGCGGCGGCGCAGGATGATGCCGCCCTCCAGCAGGCACAGGTCGAATGCCAGAGCACGGCGCAACAGCAGACCGGCTATAACCCCAGTGCCGCCCCGGCGACAACGACAACCCAGCCGCAGGCGGGCGGAAGAGCCCGCGGCGCGGCCGCCGGGGCCATGGCCGGTGCGGCCATGGGGAAATCCAAGACGAAAGACTATGAAAACATCTCCAATGAGGCCGCGGAGGAGTACACCCAAAACCAGATGGAGGATGCCGCCAAGGCCGGCGCGGCCGTGGGCGCAGCCGGGCAGCGCCAGGACCGCCGGCAGGGCAGGAAAGCCGAGCAGCAACAAACCTCGGCCGCCAATGCGTACAACGAGGCGTACGCCGCCTGCATGACGAGCAAGGGCTTTCCCGGACAATAAACAGGAGGGCTGCGGCGGGGTGGGGTGCCTCGCCGCCGACCTTGCCCGGATTGCCACCGCCCGTGGCTACGCTACCGCGTCCGCCAGCCGCGCCATGGCGGCATCTGCCGTGAGCCGATTACCTCAGCGAGCGGCAGTGGGGACGTGCGGCGTTTGATCGTGGCGCCACTCGATTTCGCCTTCGCCAATGCCACGTTTTATGACGATCAGATCGGGAAGCTGGTCATGCAGGCTGCCATGCCCGTCGTCCTGACCCGCGCAAATCAAACGACCACCAGTTTGCTCGCGCATTATCATCTGCTGGAACTGATCGGGGAGAACCGGCTGTACCCAACCAACCGTCATGCGGTCGCGGCATTTCGCCAGGATACGGGACAAGACTTAGCATAAGTTCCTGCATGGTTATCAACTTTCGCATCTACTGAACCGTTACCGCCGCATTGCATGCCCCTGTGAAATCACGTCAAAACTCCAGAGATAAATGAGCGAATTGGCGTCGGGTTCCTCAACTGTGCACTGGCGACGGACAATCAGGATCTGGTGGTTAATGGAGCCAGGGATCGGTCACCTGATTTTCTATTTGGCATCACCTTTGACCTTCTCGATCGCTTTCTTTTTCTCGGCTTGGCTTTCCATAAGCAGCCGGTAGGCGATGTAGTACTTGTAGATATTGCTGACGTAGGTCACCGTTTCCTGGCCGAGCTTCTCGGCCACCACGTACTCCACGTTCTGGAACCACACGTTGGGATCAAGCCCGCGCCTGGCGGCTTCGCGCCGGAGCTGCTGCACACGTCCGGCGCCCGCGTTATAGGAAGCAAACGCGAACAGGGCCTTGTCCAGGTCGGTCATGGGCTCCTTGCCGTAGTAGTTGTCGATCATCCAGCGCATGTACTTGATGCCGGCGTGGATGTTCGCTTCGGTCTGCCTGATGTCTCCCACCTTCATGTCCTTGCCGGTGGCGGGCATGATCTGCATCACGCCGATCGCACCCACCCGGCTTTTCGCATTCTGGTTCAGCTGCGACTCCTGGTAGCCCTGCGCCCCCATCAGCACCCAGTCCACATCATACTGTGCGCCGTATTTCCGGAAATACTGAACCAACCTCAGGAACTTTTCACGCTCTTGCGTGGAGGCCGCGTTCTTCACGTACTTGACGTTCTTCAGGTAGCGCCTCAGGACCTGGTTGCCGAAAGAAGTTCCGACCTTGTGGCGCGCAGCGAAATCGTCCAGCGCCGCCTTGAGTTGCGGGCTGCCCTTGCGGATTGCCCATGCGATTTCGCCGCCGGTGTGAACCGTGATGTTGTCGTGCACGGTGAGCTGCGGGAAGATCTGCTTCCAGAAGACGGCCTTGTGCTTGTCAACGACAACGAGCGGAATGAGACCGGCGTTGAGCATCTCAAGCAGATCCTCGTCCTCCAGTGTCTCCGGTGCATCTATGAGCGTGACCGGCGGTTTTTGCTCGGCCGCAAATTTCTTGTTGAGTTCAACCAGGTGTTCGTAATAGCTCGACGACTTGCGCACGAAGGCTTCCTTGCCCGAGAGATCGTCCAGGCTGTCGAGCTTCGGCGAGGCTGGACCCGTCACCACGACCTCGCTCACGTTGCTCATGCCGGCCGCGGTGAAGTCCACCAGTTTCTGGCGTTCCGGCGTGATGGTGAGATTGGCGGCGATGATGTCGCCCTTGCCGGCGACGAGCGCGGGTAGCAGCTCATCGCGGTGCAAGGGGATGAGTACCACCCGCACCTTCAGGTTCTTGTGCTTGAGTTTCCCTTCGGCGGCAAGCTTCTTGTTGAGCGCATCCTCGAACACCCGTGAGTAATCCACCGCGGTGCCGTAATGTATGCCATTGTCGACAAAATAGATGGTCTTGCTGTAGACGGTCAGCACGCGAATGAACCGCCGCTCGATCATTCCGTCCAGGTCGCCGCTCCAGGGTTTCTGGATTTCCGCGGGATCGATGGTGAGGGTCTTGCCCGCCGTGCTCTGTGAAGCCTGGTTCTGGGCGGGCGCCGAGCCGGAAACTTCAGCGATGGTTTTCGGCACCGTCGTTTGCTGGGCGAACAGGCCCAGAGGTGCGAGCAGACTGGCCGCGAGCAGGGTAGCCAACGGGTATTGCTTGTAAGGGTATCTCATGGCTGCTTCCGACTCATGTAGTCACAATATACACAGCTTATATGAGAAGCTGGTTGACGCGATATGGTCTGACAAATTATCGCAATAAAAAAACGAAGAGCGGTCAATACCCGTATTTCTCTGACTATCTAATCTCCGGTATCCGCCCCCCCCAAAGTCCAAATTCCACTGCGTTACAAGCAGTCGCTCCACTGGTGTTGCCAGGCGATCGCGCCGGGGTTGTCGTTGGTGCCGGTAGGCGGTTTCCCCCGCCCAGGCAATGACGCCATCCAGCCGCTTGAAAAGTTCTTGAGTAAGCCACGGATTTTTAACGAGGGAAATTTCGGTGCTTGCGGACTTCAAATATTTGACGGTGGGTGCGACCGACTGTCGATGGAAATCCCGAATGGGGCTACCCGTGGTACCTCTGCAACGGCTTGCGCACTGGCCAGCGGCTTCGCAGCAGCCTGCCTGTTGGTTCGGCGAAATGGCAGTGCAGCGTTCCGAGTCGCTCGAAGGTGATCTGAATCTCGGCGCCTGGGTCGATAAAATCGTCGTGGTCAAGGCCGGTACAGTCCGGGATGGTGCCGAAACCCATTACGGAGCCCGGCTTGAGGGGAGCCATGAACTCCAACCACGCGAATACGTCTTCGGCCTTGTGGCTGATCTCGGATGTTGACCCCTGGTACTTGAGTTGCCCGTTCACCAGGACCGTCACCTCGAGGTTGTACGGATCGCCGACTTCATCGAGCGTGACCAGGTAAGGCCCGAGCTGGTTGCCCTTCGCCATATCCTTCGTCAGGCAGAATCCGCCGACGAACTCCGTGGCCTGAACGTCGCGGGCCGAGACGTCGTTGAAGATGCAGAAGCCGGCCACCGGCTGCTTTTCGTTCCCATACACGACGGCCAGTTCAGGCTCGATGTCAAGATATGACGTGTACGCGGGCCAGGGGGTGGTTTCCCCGTCGCCGACGATGGCGTTCATGTTGCTCTTGTAAAAGGCCAGCCGCTCGGGCTGACCGGCGGGGGGCTTGGGTTTCGGGGCCAGGACGATTTTAGTGAACGCTTGCAACAGCGCCACGATCTGCGGGTCATCCTTCTCATACTTCATGTTGGTTTCGATAGAGTTCTTAAGATGCCGCGGCGTCAGGCCGAAGTCGAACAGGGCAGCGACCTCCACCGGCTCCAATAGGCGGACGGCATTGAGAGGGAAGCGCTCTCCAATACCGAGTTCTCCGAGGTGCTCTTCGCCCCAGGTGAGCAGTTCCTTTGCCGCGAGCTGGCTGTCGGGAAGATGGGCAAGGTAGGATCGGCTGTCGGCCAGGTGGGCGGAGGACTTCCCCGCTTTGTTTTGCAGCACGGCGAACGGAACAGCCTGGTCATGGACGACGACGCCGAAACACGGGGTCAGCGAATCGGCGGTGGTGAAGCGGATCAGTTTCATCGTGGTGCTCCTTAACCTTCTGACCTGGACTAGTATTCGACTTCAATACCTTTTGCCTTCGCCACCTGGTAGATGGCGTCGAAGGTGGCTGCCATGTCCCAGGGCGCGTCAGGGGGTTCCTTGCGAAATTCGCGATACGCCCGCTCAACGTTCATATACAGACGCGCCGGGGCACGCCACTCACCATAAGGACCGAACTCGATCCGCTTGGCAGCAGCCAGCGAAGCGAGTCCGGCGTCGAAGCACTTCTTCGACTCGTCACGGAGGTACTGGAGGTACGCTTTCATCTCCTTTACCCCTTCGATCCCGCAGAGCGGGCCGTGGCCGGGGACAATGACATCCGGGTTGAGCTGAACGATCAGGTCGAGACACTGGAACCACTTGTCGTAGGATCCTACCCAGCCCATCGGTGTACACTGCCGGAAAAGCACGTCGCCGGCGAACACCACGCGCTCCTTTGGTACATGGATGATCGTGTCGCCGACCTGGTGGCACGGGCCGACGTAGATCAAGTGGACCTCCGTGCCGTCGAGGTCCAGCTCGTAGCGTGTGTCGAACAAGGTCGTGGGCAGGACAAGTTCGACGCCGTCAAGGTTATAGTCCTCCGCCAGTTGCTGCCCAGCAGCAGCGACACCTGGGTGTATCGCCTTGAGTAACAGGCGCGTCAGGAGCCGGTCGACGCCGTGTAGTAGTTTCTGAGTCTCCTCCGGATTGGCGACATGCTTCATCCGCTCGGGTACCGACCGATGGGCGATGATCTCCGCGCCCTTGAAGAGTTGATTGCCCCAGACGTGGTCCCCGTCTTCATGTGTGTTGATGACGCGCTTTGGCATGGCGGGCCACACCTTGCTGAACATCTCGATCATCTGCCGCGCATGGGGCAAGTCCGACTGCGTGTCGATGACAACACCCCCGCCCCGGTTGATAAGGCCGGAGTTGGCGTCACACACGCGGTTTTTCTCGTTCAGGACCGCGAAGCAGTGGTCACTGACTTGCTGCATCTTCATGCGGCTGATCTCTTTCCATTTAGAGTTATTGTGAAGCTTCGCAGATGCTGCGCCACCCGACCGCAGAACCGATCCAAAAATGATCATATCACGGGATTCCGCACCCGGCACGTATAGTTCAACCCTTGAAAGCTCGCTGTCTCATTTCGCTATATCTCCGCAGGATCGTGGAAACCTGACGCGCAGATGAAGAGGTGTTGCATCCGTGCGCAGTGTGACAGCATTACTCAACCTTACGCGCCGGACATAATCAACCCTATCGAGCACGCAGAAGCTGCGACACCACTCGTTTACAACCGAAAGGCAGCCACGGGTTGGTAATTTCCTCCGCCTAGGCAATGGCGCCATCCAACCGCTTGAAAAGTCCGCGAGTAATCTATTGATCTGTAACGAGCCGAATTCCCGTGCTTGCGGACTTCAAATATTTGACGCTGGGGAGGCGGGGAGAAGAAGGTCCAGGAGAGAGTGAAATTGCGCCCTGAACGGGTCACCGGACTGAGAGGTGGAGTCCGCAGGTTTCCGCAGAAACCCCCGCAGCCCCGCGGTACTCCGCAAAGAAAAAGGCCAACCGAGAAAAGTTGGCCTACTGAGTGAGGTTGCACAAGCTGCAGTGCGAATACCTGCTAGACTTGCATGACGCTGTGGACGCAGTGAAGGATCAGAAGAGCAAGTTCAGTCCATCTAAACATCAATTGGACGGGCGCTGGTGCCATGCGCGGCGGCTTATGGGAACCACTTATCGGCATAGTCTTCACAGTGGCTGACCGACAGGGAACAACTTGCGATTCCCACCCTCGATCACTGGATGCCGTGCACACGTTTCCCTGGCGAGCATGCAGGGAGAAGTAAAACAACACACTATCGGGTCGGAGCAAACACCATGAGAATAAACAGAGCATTGGGCTGCAATGTGGTCTTGAGCTTCTGTGTCCTATGCCTTTCCCTGCCGGTTACGGCCCAGGAAATCACTGGCAAGCCCGGCTCGCCCGGCGCCACCACCACCCTCAGCGGGAAACAACTGCCGCCGCCCGATCCGAAATTCGGCGGGGTGATCAGGGAGAAGGCCTCTGAGTCCGAGGCGTGGTGGCCGCCTCGTGTCGTGCCGCCGAAGGGCGCGCCCAACGTCCTGCTCATCATGACCGACGATTCCGGATACGGGGCGCCAAGCACCTTCGGGGGCGTCGTGCCGACCCCGGCGCTCGACCGGATCGCCAAGGCAGGTCTGCGGTACACGCAGTTTCATTCCACCTCGCTGTGCTCGCCGACGCGGGCGGCGTTGATCACCGGGCGCAACCATCACGTAGCCGGCTTCGGGGTGGTGGGCGAGGCGGCGACCGGATTCCCCGGTTACGACTCGATCATCCAGAAGAATACCGGCACCATCGGCACCATCCTGCGGGATAACGGCTATGCGACCTCCTGGTTCGGCAAGGACCACAACACCCCCTTTTACCAGGCGAGTCAGGCCGGGCCCTTCGATCAGTGGCCTACCGGGATGGGCTTCGATTACTTCTACGGCTTCGTCGGCGGCGACACCAGCCAGTGGGAGCCGAACCTGTTCCGCAACACGACGGCCATCTACCCCTTCCAGGGCCATCCCGGCTGGAATCTGACCACGGCCATGGCTGACGACGCGATCCAGTATATGAAGCAGCTCAAGGAAATCGCGCCCGACAAACCGTTCTTTGTCTATTACGTTCCGGGTGGCACCCACGCGCCGCATCATCCGACGCCGGAATGGATCGACAAAATCAGCGCCATGCACCTGTTCGACGACGGCTGGAACAAACTGCGCGAGACCATCTTCGAAAACCAGAAACGACTGGGCATCATGACCGCCGATGCCCAGCTGACGCCCTGGCCAAAAGAGCTGCCCGAGTGGGATTCGCTCAGCTGGGATGAGAAAAAGCTCTTCATCAGGCAGGCCGACGTCTACGGGGCCTACCTCGCCTACACCGACCACGAAATCGGCCGGGTCATCCAGGCCGTCGAGGACCTGGGCGAGCTCGACAATACCCTGATCATCTACATCGCCGGCGACAACGGCGCGAGCGCGGAGGGCATGCTCAACGGCACGCCGAACGAGTTCACCACCTTCAATGGTGTTGCCGTTCCGGTCAAGGATCAGTTCCTCTGGTACGAGTTCTGGGGCTCTGACAAGACCTTCCCGCACTTCGCGGCCCCCTGGGCCTGGGCGTTGGACGCCCCGTTCAAGTGGATGAAACAGGTGGCGTCGCACTTCGGCGGTACAGCACAGGGCCTCGCCATGTCCTGGCCCGGTCACATCACGGACGTGGGCGGCATCCGCCGCCAGTTCCACCATGTCATCGACATCGTGCCGACCATCCTGGAAGCGACCGGCATTGCCGCGCCCGATACCATCGATGGCATCAAGCAGCGCCCGATCGAAGGGGTGAGCATGGTGTACACCTGGGACAAGGCGAACGCCATGGCAACTACACGCCATACGACCCAATACTTCGAGATGCTCGGCAATCGCGCCATCTACCACGACGGCTGGGTGGCGGCCACGACTCCGGTGACGCTCCCGTGGGAACTGAGCCACACCACGCCGCCCGACGTGATCACCGGGTACCAGTGGGAGCTCTACGACATTAACAAGGACCCCACCGAGTTCAACGATCTGGCTGCCAGGATGCCGGAGAAACTCAAGGAGATGCAGGACATCTTCTACGCCGAGGCGAAGAAGTATGACGTGCTGCCGCTCGACAACTCGACGCTGGCGCGCTTCCTCACGCCGCGCCCGAGCGCCACGGCGGGACGCACCCGGTTCACCTATTCGGGTGAGCTCTCCGGCGTGCCGGCCAGCGCCGCTCCAAACATCCTGGCAAAGGACTTCAGCATCGAGGCGCAGGTCGACATCCCCGAAGGCGGCGCGGAAGGCATGATCGTCACCGAGGGCGGTCGCTTCGGCGGCTACGGACTGTTCCTCAGCAAGGGCGAACTCGGGATCGGCCGGGGCAAGGTGGTGTTCCTGTACAACCTGCTCGATCTGAAGCGCACCGTGTGGGAAGGGCCGGAACTGGAATCCGGCAAACACACCATCCGCTTCGACTTCACCTACGACGGGCCCGGTTTCGGCAAGGGTGGCACGGGAACGCTGTCCGTGGACGGCAAGGAAGTCGCCACGAACACGCTGGAACACAGCACCCCCATCCTGTTCCCCGAAGACGAGGACTTTGATGTGGGCCAGGACACCCGCACCGGGGTCGCCATGCTCGAGTACCGCTACGACGTGCCGTTCAGGTTCACAGGCAAGATCGACAAGCTGACCTTCGACCTCGGCCCGTCGCAGTACACGGAAGCGGACCGCAAGCAGCTTCCGGCCATTCGCGACCGCGTCGCACGCGCGAAGGACTAGCGGCTGACGGACGCGTCGAAGAAACTCCTTGCCCTGGCCGCTCTGGCGGAGGTGGCCACGGGCCTCGCATTGCTGGTGTACCCGCCGATCGTCGCCCGCCTGTTGTTGGGCGCCGCCATTGCCGGCCTCGATGCCCCGGCCGCCGTGGGCATCGTCATCGGTCGTGTAACCGGCATCGCACTGATTGCATTGGGAGTGAGTTGCTGGCCGGGGGGCACGGCGCTCGCAGGAATGTTGACTTACAGCACGCTCGTGACGCTGTACCTGGCTTACCTCGGTGTTGACGGCGTGTGGGTCGGGGTTCTGCTATGGCCGACCGTGGTGTTGCACGCTGTCCTGTCAGTGCTGCTGGCTCGCGTGTGGTTGCGTCATCGCCCGAAGGGGATATGATGCTGCTCGATTTTCCGCACAGGGCATAATTAGGCGTATCGAGCACGCGGGAGCTGCGACACCACTCGCTTACGGCCGAGGGATAGCCGCGGGTTGGTGATTTCCTCCGGGTAGGCAATGATCTCATCCAACCGCTTGAAAAGTCCGCGAGTAAGCCATTGATTCGTAACGAGCGCTTTTGCGGTGCTTCCGGACTTCAAAATCTTGACGCTATTGGGGCCGAGAGAATATGGGCCCGGAGAGAGCAGAATGGGGCCCTGAATGGGCAACCAGGCTAGGTAGCGAAGTCCGCAGGCTTCCGCAGAAACCCCCGCAGTTCCGCGGGACCCCGCAAAGAAAAAGGCCAACCGAGAGCGGTTGACCTTTATATATTGGTGGTGGGGTGGCAACGGGCTACAAACCTATGTATATCAGCTGGTTAGGATCGGTTAGAACTGCTGCGGATTGGTGCGGGTAGGGCCGATATGTCATGTCATCGTTCCATGCGGATGTTGCATGGAGAACCCAACAATGCCGATTTTGGTGGTTATAAGATTAAGACAATGCATCTGCATTGACATGGCAATGCAGATGCATTACCATTCCTGCACCTACTAAATTTTACTGGAAAGAGTCATGGCTGCCACCTTGGAAGTTGAATCCACGCTCACTGACCGGTACCAGACTACGGTGCCGGAAACCGTACGTCGCGCGCTTAAGCTCGGCAAGCGCGACAAGATTCATTACACCATCCGTCCGGACGGTGAAGTGGTCCTTTCGCGTGCCTCCTCTGCCGAAGGTGATGATCCCGTGCTTAGACATTTCTTGGGGTTCATTGCGCGCGATATCGCCAACCATCCGGAACGGCTACAGGTAGTCGACAGCGGTCTTGTGCGCCGTATCCAGTCGCTGGTTGGCGGCATCGAAGTCGATCTTGATGCTCCGTTGTCGGAAGACGATGAATGACCGGGGGCACGTCTGCCCCCTTGGTCATTAACGGTTGGACGGTCTTCGCCCATCCGCTGTTTCTTGATCAACTCGAAGCGCTGACCCGCCAGGTCGAGAGTCTCAAGGAAAAAGACCCGAGTGGCTTCACCAAGAAGAACGCTACCAAGCGGCTGGCGGCGATTGCCAGGCTGGCGTTCGAGATTATTCCTCAGGACCCCGCAAGGTCTGAATACCGGCAGGGCAACACCCTTGGTGATGACTATAAACATTGGTTCCGCGGCAAGTTCTTCCAGCAGTACCGGCTGTTTTACCGTTATCACGCCCAGAGTAAGGTGATCGTCTACGCCTGGGTGAATGACGAGGGCACAAAGCGGGCCTACGAGAGTGGCGATGATGCATACCGCGTTTTCCGCAAGATGCTAGAGAAGGGCCACCCGCCCGACGATTGGGAACGGCTTCTTTACGAGGCGCGCGCAGAATCAAACCGGATGCAGCAACTAGCGGCCAAGGCTGCGGCTATACCGTCTTGAACACCTCACATGCGGACCCGGGCGAGCTTCATGTTGTGCTTGGCAGTGGTGACGCGCTCGTTCAGACCGACATTGCAGCAATCACGACCGGCTAGGGCCGATATGTCATGTCATCGTTCCATGCGGATTTTGCATGGAGACCCCGACGATGACACGACGCTGCGCCTGCTGCGGTAAGCCCTTCGAGCCCCGCCCACAAGTTTCTGACCAAGCCTACTGTTCCTCGCCTGACTGCCAGCGTGCCCGCAAACGCTAGTGGCAGCGGTCCAAGCTCCAGTCCGATCCCGACTACCGGATCAACCAGCACGCCGCCTGTAGGCGTGGTCGCAGCGCAATCAGGACTACTGGCGCAGCTACCGCTATGCCCGTCCCGACTGCGAGCAGCGCAACCGCGAGCGGCAGCGGTCGCGGGACGCCCGTGAGCGGGATCGGGCGCGAGACGTCGATCTTGCAAAGATGGACGTGTGCGACCTGCCGAGCGGCTTGTACCGCATCACGCGGCATCCGGCTTTTCCGAGGGAAAACAGCGATTCGTGGGTCGTCGAAATCACGCCGATCTGTCTGGCGTGTCCTTGCAAGATGGACGCGTCAAGAGAGGACTTGATCGACATGCCGGCCGTCCGCCCGTAATCGTGACCATCACGTTGCAAATACGTCGAGCGAACGTTGGGCACTGAGTCGTACCTCCACCGCACACGCCTACCACCTTTCATATTTCCTTAGGACTCATGCGATGAACTCCGATCAATCAACCGTCGCCATCTACTGGGACTTCGAGAACATACATGCCAGCATCCTGGATCAGAAGAACGGTCCGGGCGCCTACAAGCAATCCCGTTTCACGTCACAGGATCAAGTTGTTGACGTCGAAGCACTCATGGAGTTTGCTGCATCACTCGGATCGGTAGCGATCAATCGAGCCTATGGAAACTGGCAATGGTTTGCCAAGTATCGACAGGTTCTTCTTCATAACGCCGTCGAGCTGATTCAGTTGTTTCCACCCGGCTCGTCTGCGAAGAATGGCGCTGATATCAAACTATGCCTTGACGCGACCGAAGACATAATTCGGTTTCCCCACATAACGACAATCGTAATTATTGGTGGAGACAGCGACTTTCTTCCGGTGTCACAGAAAATCAAGGCTGCCGGAAAAACACTTGTCGGTGTCGGTTGTGAATCTTCAACCAACAAGCATTGGGCACACAGTTGCCATGAGTTCCGCTACTACGAGAAACTCCTGATTGAAGACAGTGTGCCCATACCCTCACAATCCGAGCCGCTTGAGGAATCGGAAGATGTCACGCCAACACTTACCGATGCCGTCGATCTAATTCGTCGGGCCATCGCTCGACTTTCAGCCAACAAAGGCGATCCGTGGGTACTAAAGGCCGCAATTCGTCCTATGGTGAAGAGACTTGATCCTACCTTTGACGAGAAAACCTATGGTGTTTCAACGTTTGCTGAACTCCTGAAGCAACATGCTACGGTATTCGAAGTCCGAAAGGGGCGGCACGACCAAGAATATTGCATCAAGGAGCACGCACATGGCTAACATCTTGTCTTGTGAGACCGTCGTAATAAGGCAATCAAGGGGGTAGTGTACTTGAAGTCTTTCGGCCTTTTCCGATGTACAGGCCTATTTCGACCCTCTTAATGTGGGCGAGGAGACATCATGGGCATCACCCAACAAGAGCTCGAATCCTATGGCTCGTCAGGTGAAGCCCGATGCGCTCCAGCAGCGAGGAACCAAATCGGACGAATCAGATACATGCGATTTCAGGCGGTATGCCCGGATTTTCTCAAAGCGTGCTGACCTCAACTAATTCAACCGCCCGGTGTGGACCCGCATGCCGGGTGGTGTGGAAGGGGTCGGTCAGGTTTTCTGGACGCTCCTATCCAGATTGATTGGAATTCAATTTTTATTGATATATAGATTGCAGCATACAGAATGCTGTACTTGCAGAGTGAGAAGTAAGTAAAACTATGTACGTAGAAACCACTGCGAAGCTTGAGGCCAGGAGGCTAAGAGTCGGGCTGTGGCGCGATCCTAATCCGGTGTCTCCGTGGGACTATCGGCAGGCTGAACGGGAGCAGCGGAAAAGCCTGGAACCTTTCATGGGCAAATCCACGGCTCGCGGTGCTCAATGAACCACATCCAGGGGCGTGTCAGACGGATTTGGTAGCTGGATAAGTAAATGCTTAAGGACCGGAATAGGCCATAGACAAGACATTTCCTGCTCTGCCAGGTATGTCGTGTGTGTACTG
>Ga0210097_1000103_pt1 | contig 38810 bp, 30 predicted proteins | sample Joice_CattailNLA_2_FD_185521 | JGI IMG/M metagenome (GOLD analysis project Ga0210097, IMG submission 185521) | Wetland microbial communities from San Francisco Bay, California, USA, that impact long-term carbon sequestration - Joice_CattailNLA_D2... | ecosystem: Environmental > Aquatic > Marine...
GAGTCTTGAACAGGATGATGCATGATGAGGCGCCTGTTCGGTACCGTGATCTTGTTGGCATTGCTCGCCATTGCAGGATTTGGTTATTACGCATATCGCCCTTTGCCATTACCCGCCGGTCCATTCGAATTCGATCTGAAACAAGGCGAAAGCCTCAAAAGCACCGCTCGGCAATTCCACCATGCCGGATTGCTTGATCAGGAATGGCCATTTGTGCTGCTCGCCAGGGCATTAGGAAAATCCTTGCAACTCAAAGCAGGCAACTATGAGTTGAAGCAGCCAGTTTCACCGCTTGAATTGCTGCAAATCATCACCAGGGGCGAATTCAGCCAGCGCAAAATCAGCATCATTGAAGGTTGGACATTCAAGCAGTTTCGCAAAGCGCTGGATGCCAATCGATATATCAAGCACGACACCACTGGCCTTTCAGATGAGGAGATAATGAAGCGTATCGGCGCAACAGAAACCCATCCTGAGGGCTTGTTCTTCCCAGACACCTATCATTTCGTCGCTGGAAACAGCGATCTGGCGATATACAAGAACGCCTACCACACGATGCAGCAACACTTGCAGGAGGCTTGGGCTACACGCGAGGATAATTTGCCGCTGAAGTCTCCCTATGAAGCCTTGATACTTGCCTCTATCGTTGAAAAGGAGACCGGCACAGCCAGTGATCGCGGCATGATCGCCGGAGTGTTCGTGAATCGCCTGCGTAAAGGCATGTTGCTTCAAACCGATCCGACCGTGATCTATGGTATGGGCGATCGTTTCGATGGCAACTTGCGCAAACGAGATCTGCTTGCGGACACGCCTTACAACACCTATAAGCACCGCGGGCTGACGCCTACCCCTATCGCGCTGCCCGGATTGGCGGCGATGCAAGCCACATTACATCCGGCCAAGACCGACGCGCTATACTTCGTTGCGCGCGGCGATGGCAGCTCGCAGTTCTCGAGCAGCCTCACCAAGCATAATCGTGCGGTGGATCAATATCAGAAATGAGCAAGTTTATAACTTTTGAAGGTATGGACGGTGCCGGGAAAAGCACCCATCTGGGATGGTTTGCCGATGCGTTGCGGCAGCGCGGTCTCAACGTGGTGGTTACCCGTGAGCCGGGTGGTACACCGCTGGGTGAACAATTGCGCGAGATACTGCTGCACCATAGCATGTGCCCCGGCACCGAGGCGATGCTGATGTTTGCGGCACGCCTTGAGCATATCGAGCTGGTCATCAAACCGGCGTTGCGTTCAGGGAAGTGGGTTGTTTCTGATCGTTTCAGCGATGCCAGCTTTGCCTATCAGGGTGGCGGCAGAGGAGTGGACTGGGACAAACTTAGGCAGCTCGAGCAATGGGTACATGCCGATCTTCAACCTGACCTGACGCTGTTTTTTGATGTTCCGGTGGAAGTCGCACGGCAAAGACTCGAAAGCAATGTCTCGCTGGATCGGTTTGAGCAAGAACAGGCAGATTTTTTTGAACGCGTTCGTTCCGGATACCACAAACGCATAAGCGAGAACCCGAAACGATATGCCGTGATAGACGCTGGACTGACTGTACAACTTGTTAAACATAAACTTGAAGAAATAATTGTATCATTATAATATGAAACAAGTATATCCTTGGCAAATGAATGACTGGACGCACTTGCTAGAGCTACTCAAGCGCCCGCCATCCGGACTATTGTTCAAGGGAACCAAAGGTATAGGCAAACTCGATCTTGCGGTGAATTTTGCTCAAAGTCTGTTGTGCCAACAACCTGATGTGTCCGGTTTTGCGTGTGGCAATTGTCCATCCTGCCATTGGTTCGAACAGGGCTCACACCCTGATTATCGCTTGCTGCAACCTGAAACTTTAAGTCCGGACGGCAGTGAAGGCGATGAAAATAAGTCAATATCCGGCAAAAAACCCAGCAAGCAGGTTTCTGTCGACCAAATCCGCGGACTGGCCGATTTTTTCGGCATGTCCTCGCATCAGGGAGGCAGGCGCGTGATCATCATCCATCCTGCCGAGACGATGAACGCCAATGCGGCGAATGCGCTACTGAAGAGCCTGGAAGAACCCACACCAGGATTGTTATTCATCCTTGTTTCACACAAACCCCAGCAATTGCTGCCGACCATACGTAGCCGCTGCCAGTCATTTGCGTTGTCGGCGCCCGATACTGCCAGTGCTACACTCTGGCTGAAGGAACAGGGCGTAAAACATCCCGCCAATACTCTTGCTGCTTCCGGTTTTGCGCCGTTACTAGCCGTACAACTGGATGAGCAACTGGGCAGCGAGGAACGCGATAAGCTGCTGCGCGCAGTGCGCAAGCCCGCATCTCTGGATGTGTTCGCGCTTGCCGAGGCTCTTCAGAAAACCGAGCAGGTGCTGGTCGTTCAATGGCTGCAGCAATGGTGCTTCGACCTGGGTTCGATGAAGTTGTCAGGCAGGTTGCGCTATCATCCAGGCGAAGAGGTTGCCATCAAAAAGTTGGTCGATCCGGTCGCTCCGATAAATTTGGCGCGTCTGCAAAAACTTTTGCTCACTTCAAAGCGTGAAGCACAACATACGCTCAACCCGAAATTGTTTTTCGAGTCAATTTTGCTTGTTTACCGCCAGTTGATGCTTGAATAAATATGCCATTTGTCGATTCTCACTGTCATATCAATTTTCCTGAGCTTGCGGTAAACATGAGCGACATATTGGCGAAAATGCACTCCAACGAAGTAATCAGTGCACTTTGTGTCTCGGTCAATCTGGCGGATTTCCCCCAAGTCCTTGCAATTGCCGAACAACATCCGCACATTTACGCTTCAGTGGGTGTGCATCCCGATTACGAGGGTGCCGAAGAACCTGACGTCGCGCGTTTGGTCGAATTGGCGCAGCATCCCAAGGTCATCGCCATTGGCGAGACCGGCCTGGATTATTACCGTCTCAAAGGCGACTTGGAGTGGCAACGCGCGCGCTTTCGAACACACATCAATGCGGCCCGCGAATCAGGCAAGCCGCTCATCATCCATACCCGCGAAGCTGCAGCAGACACCTTGCGTACCATGGCGGAAGAAAAGGCTGCCGAAGCGTGCGGCGTGATGCATTGTTTCACTGAGACATGGGAAGTAGCCGAAGCCGCGCTGGCGATGGGTTTCTACATTTCATTTTCCGGCATCGTCACCTTCAAGAACGCCAAACAGCTTAAGGATGTGGCACAACGCGTGCCGCTTGAGCGGATATTGATCGAAACAGATTCTCCATATCTTGCGCCTGCACCGCATCGTGGCAAACTTAATCAGCCGGCTTATGTGAAGCACGTTGCCGAGGAGATTGCCGCATTGCGCGAAATAAGTGTTGGTGAAGTGGGGAGGATAACCACCGAGAATTTTGCACGCCTATTCAAACTGGAGGAGATTTTCCAGTGAATACAGCAAGTAAAATTATTGACAGGGATTCGAATATCCCTATAATGCGCAACTCGTTTTGCGGGAGTAGCTCAGTTGGTAGAGCGCAACCTTGCCAAGGTTGAGGTCGAGAGTTCGAGACTCTTCTCCCGCTCCAATTATGAGGGAAAGCATTCTGGCTTTCCCTCGTTCATTTCAAACTGTTGATACGCAGTACGGCGAGATAGCAAAATGGTTATGCAGCGGATTGCAAATCCGCCTATCCCGGTTCGATTCCGGGTCTCGCCTCCAAATACCCGCCCGGGTGGTGAAATTGGTAGACACAACGGACTTAAAATCCGTCGCTTGGGTAAAACCAGCGTGCCGGTTCGATTCCGGCTCCGGGCACCAGTCAAGCTGCTAGAATCACTTAAGCAACACTGGTTCGTTTCACTACATTAGCCATAATAATGCAATCAACACCTATTCGAGTATTAAGCGGCGACATCGGTGGCACAAAGACCCGCCTTGCCATTTTTAGCATAGATGGCACACGATTGCATGCAGAGCACGAACAGACTTACGCGAGTCGTGATTATGCCGAGTTCGAGGAATTGTTGGGCGAATTTATACAAGGCTCGGAAACTCCGGTTCGAGCGGCTTTCGGAATTGCCGGACCGGTGCAGGGCAGGGTGGCGCAAACCACCAATTTGCCTTGGCGTATTGATGCCGATGCCTTGCAAGCCAAATTCGGATTTCAAAACTGCTCACTCCTCAACGATCTTGAAGCAACTGCAACTGGCTTGCCAGCTTTGGGCGAGGGTGATTTTTTGACATTGCATGCTGGAACTCCAAATGCCACTGGTAACCAAGCAGTGATCGCAGCAGGGACTGGCCTGGGCGAAGCGGGACTGTTCTGGGATGGAAAGCGATACCGGCCTTTTTCTACGGAAGGTGGACATGCCAGCTTCAGTCCCGGCAGTGAGATGGAAATTGCTTTGTTGAATCATATGCAGCAACAGTATGAACATGTCAGCTGGGAGCGCATAGTGTCCGGTCCGGGATTGGTCAGCCTGCATGGGTTTCTTTGCCAACACCGCAATATCCCATCGCCAGAATGGCTGCAAAATGAGATGCGCCAGGGAGATGCTGCAGCAGTGATATCCGAGGCCGCTCTGGGTAAGCGTGATGGATTGTGCGTTGAAGCCCTGGATTGGTTCGTGCGCCTATATGGTGCAGAAGCCGGTAATCTCGCACTGAAAGTGATGAGCCGCGGCGGTTTGTATCTGGGCGGAGGCATCGCTCCAAAAATCCTGCCGATTTTGCAAAATGGCAGGTTTCTTGACGGCTTTTTCAGTAAAGGACGGATGAAGCCCTTGCTGGAGGCGATGTCGGTCAAAGTGATCCTGAATGACCGGGCTGCACTTTATGGCTCTGCATTGCATGCATCAAAGATCTGATGTTGGCTTGGCACTTCTTTTGCTTGGATTCTTTAGAGTTGCGTCGAGGCAGATTGTGCTTGCGCTATAATCCAAATTCTTACTTCGATTTAATATGAGCATTACCTTAATCATGCTATCAGCCAGATATTAAATCCATGGAAAAAAGTACTTCCTATATTCTGCAAGTCCGCCCAAAAGTTCCGGCACGTTTAGCACGACTGGATGAGTTGGCAAACAACCTTTGGTATAGCTGGGATCGACCAACCCGAGCACTGTTCGCACGTTTGCATCCGGGTTTGTGGAGGGCCACAGGGCAAAGTCCTAAAGCATTTTTGAAGCGTGTCGACGAACAACGCCTGCTGGAGGCAGCAGATGATCAGGTGTTCATCGGCAATCTGAACCGTGTATTGGCGGCATACGATACATATCACAACCATCATCTACCGGCCGGCGGATCAGACTGGTTGCGCAAGGATGACCTGGTCGCATATTTTTGTGCCGAATTCGGATTTCATGAAAGTTTCCCGATCTATTCGGGCGGCTTGGGCATTCTGGCGGGCGATCACTGCAAGGCAGCGAGCGATTTGCGCCTGCCATTCATCGGCGTCGGTCTGCTCTATCGTCAGGGCTATTTTCATCAAACCATAGACGGGGAAGGCAACCAGATCGCCTCCAACACCGATTCGCATTTTGAAGATCTGCCCATCGTTCCGGCCAAACTTGCCGATGGAACCGAAGCCTACACTTTTGTGGATTTGCCCGGACGCAAGCTCAATCTCAAGATTTGGCAAGCCAAAGTAGGTCATATCATGCTTTACCTGCTGGATACTGACTTGGCAAACAATAGTCCGCATGACCGAAACATCACGCACCGCCTGTATGGTGGTGACAAAGTCATGCGTATGGAACAAGAGATCGTTTTGGGTATCGGCGGTGTGCGTGCGTTGCAAGTGCTGGGATTGAAACCGACCGTTTGGCATATCAACGAAGGGCACGCGGCATTCCTGGTGCTGGAAAGGATACGCCAAAAGATGAACGATGACGGTTTGGATTTCGCATCCTCGCTTGAATATGTTGCAGTCAATACCATCTTTACCACACATACGCCGGTGCCGGCAGGGCATGACCATTTCGCCGAAAACATGGTGCAGACTTATTTTGAGCGCTACTACCCGGAAATAAAACTTGAACGCGATGAATTCATGGCACTGGGCCATTCAAAGGATAGTCCCGATTTCAATATGACCGCATTGGCGATACGCGGCTCTCGTTTCAACAATGGCGTATCGCGTATTCATGGCCAAGTCTCGTCGATTATTTGCGGGGACATGTGGCCTGAAATCGAGCCCAATGAAAACCCGATGACTTATATTACCAACGGCGTACATGCTCCTACTTTCCTGGCATCTGAATGGATCGAAGTGTTTGAACGACATCTCGGATTGGAGTGGAGCGCACGAATGAACGACGTGGAATACTGGGAGCGCATCAACAAGATCCCCGACCACTTGTTCTGGAGTGTGCGCAAGACACTGAAAGCCGAAATGCTGAACATGGTGCGCGATCGCATCAGCGCCCAGCATTTCCGCAATCAGGGTTCCGAGGCTCACCTCGATCGCCTGCTCAAATACGTCAATCCTGAAAACACGAATATTCTTACTGTCGGGTTCGCGCGTCGTTTTGCTACCTACAAACGGGCGACCATGTTGTTCGGCGATCTCGATTGGCTGCGCGAAATCCTGCATAACCCGGAACGCCCGGTTGTATTTGTCTTTGCCGGAAAAGCCCATCCTGCTGATGTTCCCGGCCAGGATCTGATACGCCGCATCACACAGATCTCCAAGATGCCGGAATTCATCGGCAAGGTCTTGATGGTAGAAGGCTACGATCTTGCCTTGTCGCGCAAACTGGTCTATGGCGTGGATGTATGGCTCAACAACCCGTTATATCCCCTGGAAGCAAGCGGAACGTCCGGCATGAAGGCGGGCATAAATGGCACCATCAATTTGTCGGTACTAGACGGGTGGTGGGGAGAAAGCTACGACGGCAAGAACGGCTGGGCGATCAAACCGGTATCGGAATCATTGAACGAAGATGTCCGCACCCGCGAAGAGACCCGCACCCTCTACGAATTGTTGCAAGACCATGTCGTGCCGCTGTATTACAATCACGGCAAGATGGGGTTCTCGCCAAACTGGGTCAAGATGGCCAAATGCTCGATGGCAACCATCATGCCGCGCTTCAACTCCAAGCGCATGGTTGGCGAATATCTTGCCAAATGCTACTTGCCAGCCAGCCAGCAACATCGTTTGTACAAGCAGGACAACTACAAAAATGCGCACATCGTCGCCGAATGGAAAGCGCGTGTGCGCCATGCTTGGTCCGGTGTTGCATTGCGGCGGTTGGATGTAGAGAAGAAGGAAATAATTTACGGGGAAAGTTTGCGCTTTGAAGTTGGCGTCAAGCTGAATGGTCTCAATGCCAGCGACGTTGTGGTAGAAATGTTATTGGGTTTGTTTAGCAAACGCCAAAAACTGGAGAACTCCCGCCATTACCGCTTTGAAGCCACAGGCACCATGACGGAATCTGGTGAAAGCGTTTTTGCGCTCGAAGTACAACCCGAGCAATGCGGCAAACTGGAGTACCATGTTCGCACTTACCCATACCATGAGTTGCTGACTCATCCATTCGAGATGGGCATGATGCGCTGGATGTAGGCCCATCAATATCGCTAAAATAATTTGCAATGTCTGAAATAAAAGTCCTGTTTGCGACTTCCGAAGTTGCTCCTTTGATCAAAACGGGCGGATTGGCAGATGTCAGCGGTGCATTACCCGCTGCGTTGCGCGCTATCGGTTTGGATGTCCGCATACTTGTGCCGGGCTATAGTCAGGTCATGTCAAATCTCGCTGAACATGAGGTTGTGGCCGCTTTCGATGGCCTGTTATCGGGTTTTCCTTCCGTGCAGCTTTTGTCCAGCAAAATGTCGAATGGCGTGCCGGTGTACGTGCTCGATTGCCCGAGTTTTTATCAGCGCGGGGGCGGGCCTTATCAGGATACCGGCGGCCGTGATTGGGTCGACAACGCGTTGCGTTTCGGCTTGCTGTCAAAGGCAGCCGCTGTACTGGGAAGCGGTGCATCTCCGCTAGACTGGCACCCGGATCTTGTGCATTGCAACGACTGGCAAACCGGATTGACACCTGCATATCTGCATTTTGCACAACAAGCGGCCCCCAGCGTGATCAGCATACATAACATGGCTTTCCAGGGGATATTCCCGCCTTCTACTCTGCAGCAATTGAATTTGCCGCCTTCTTGTTTCAGTGTCAACGGCGTCGAATACCACGGCAATTTATCCTTTCTCAAGGCCGGGCTGTTCTTTGCCGAACATATCACCACGGTCAGTCCGAATTATGCAAAAGAGATCCAGTCCGAAGCAGCCGGTTCCGGCATGCAGGGCTTGCTGGCAGCGCGTCGCAATGACCTGACCGGCATCCTTAACGGGATCGACATGGAGGAGTGGGATCCTGCATGCGATAAGTATCTTGCCAAGACATACAGCATCGATGATACATCCGGTAAAGCCGCCAACAAACAGGCACTGCAAAGCAAACTGGGTTTGGATCTTGATTCGGATGTGCCATTGCTGGGTGTGGTCAGCCGCTTTACCCATCAGAAGGGATTGGATTTATTGCTTGAAATCGCGCCATTGTTGACCGAGCTGCCGGCCCAATTGGCCATGCTCGGTAGCGGCGATGAGCAAATGCAAAATACAGCACGCGATCTGTCGCAAAGTTTCCCGGGTAAGATCGGCACGGTAATCGGCTTTGATGAAGGACTTTCACATCAGATCGAAGCCGGAGCGGATATGTTTGTCATGCCGTCGCGTTTTGAACCCTGCGGTTTGAACCAGATGTATAGCCAGCGCTATGGTACGCCACCCATCGTCCATGCCACCGGCGGCTTGGCGGATTCGGTAGTAGATTGCACCGTGACGACACTCATGAGAGGCAAGGCCAGCGGATTCGTGTTCAAAGGCATAACCGCTGAAAATCTGTTCGATGCCATTCGGCGCGCGGTTGAACTCTACCAAAACAAACGCAAATGGAAAGCCTTGTGCTCTATCTGCATGAGCAAGGACTTCAGCTGGAAAAAAAGCGCCGATGCATATCGCAAGGTGTATTTGAAAGTATTGGCCAAGAAAATACCAACGGCTAAACATTAGAGTTCAACTTTTGGAAATATTTCTTTATCACACACATTCTCAGCAGAACAAATCACTTTAATGTAATCGAGCTAGCCATGACACATAAACAAGTAACTGAAAGCATCCCGCAAGAGACACTCACGGAACTGCCGGCACTGGGTATGGATCCGGGCAGCATAGCGACGGATTTTCGCCGTTATTATGGCCGCACCCTCGGGCGGGACAAGGACTGCAAATCCATCCACTATCTGTATACTGCTTTGGCATATACGCTGCGCGACAGATTGATGGAACGTTGGAATAAAACCCGTTATGCCTACAACGAAGGCGACTGCAAACGGGTTTGCTATCTGTCGCTGGAATTTCTGATGGGCAGGGCGCTCGGCAATGCAATGCTCAATCTCGGCATCAAAGACGAGACCACCCGTGCCATGTACGATCTCGGGATCGTGCTGGAAGAAATTGCGGAAAATGAACATGATGCGGGCCTCGGCAATGGCGGTCTGGGCCGACTGGCAGCCTGCTTCCTCGATAGCTGTGCCACCCTGCAACTGCCGGTTTTGGGCTATGGAATCCGATATGAATACGGAATGTTCCGCCAGCATATCGAAAACGGAAACCAAGTCGAGGAACCGGACCACTGGCTCAGGGACGGCAACCCATGGGAACTGGAACGGCCGGAGTTCACCCAGCGGGTTCGCTACGGCGGCCGTACCGAACACTATTACGACCATGCCGGAAAATTGTGCGTGCGCTGGGTCGGTACTCATAATGTGCTTGCCGTGCCCTATGATGTCCCGGTGCCCGGTTACCGCAACGGTACTGTGAATACTTTGCGGCTATGGCATGCGGCTGCGACCGACGAGTTCGACTTGGGCGAATTCAATGCAGGGAGCTATACGGAATCTGTCGCCGCCAAGAACGACGCCGAACATATCACCATGGTGCTTTACCCGAATGATGCCAGCGAAAATGGCAAGGAACTGCGCCTGCGCCAGCAGTATTTCCTGGCTTCCGCGAGTCTTCAGGATGTCATGCGAAACTGGAACAGGCGGCATGGCAAGGATTTCAAAAACTTTGCTGCGAAAAATCACTTTCAGCTCAATGACACACACCCGACCTGCGTCGTGCCCGAACTGATGAGGCTGTTGATGGATGAACACGGGATGTCGTGGAATCAGGCGTGGGAGATTACCAGCAATACAGTTGCCTACACTAACCACACGCTGCTACCGGAAGCGCTGGAAAAATGGCCTGTGCGGATGTTCAGAGGGTTGTTGCCGCGCCTGTTAGAGATCATCATGGAAATCAATGCCCGCTATCTGGCCCAAGTTTCCAGGCGATGGCCGGGAGACACGGATCGCATGAGGCGCATGTCCCTTATCGAGGAAGGAGATGATCCGCAGATCCGGATGGCCTACCTGGCTATCGTCGCAAGTTTCTCGGTCAATGGCGTCGCGGCGCTGCATTCACAGTTGCTGGAACAAACCTTGTTCCGCGATTTCTATGAGCTGTGGCCCAAAAAGTTCAACAACAAGACCAATGGCGTTACCCAGCGCCGCTGGCTTGCCTGGGCCAACCCGTCGCTCGGGAAGCTAATCACCGAAAAGATCGGCGAAAACTGGATCACCGACCTCGCCCAGCTTAAGCGGCTTGCCCCTTATGCAGACGATCCGGCATTCAGGGCGCAGTGGAATGAAGCCCATCAAATCAACAAATCCCGCCTTGCCGCTCTGGTACAACAGGATTGCGGTATCATCTTCGATACCCGCGCGTTGTTCGATGTCCAGGTCAAACGCATCCATGAATACAAGCGCCAGCTATTGAACATCCTGCACGTCATCCATCTCTATGACCGCATCAAGCGCGGCGACACCGCCAACTGGACGCCGCGCTGTGTGCTGATCGGCGGCAAAGCCGCACCCGGATATGTCATGGCAAAAAATATCATCAAGCTGGTGTGCAATGTCGCGCAAGTCGTCAACAATGATCCTGACATTGGAGATTTGCTCAAGGTGGCATTCATCCCCAACTATCGCGTTACAGCGATGGAAATCATCTGTCCAGGGACCGACCTTTCCGAACAGATTTCCACAGCCGGCAAGGAAGCATCCGGTACCGGCAACATGAAGTTCATGATGAACGGCTCACTCACCATCGGTACACTGGACGGTGCCAACATCGAGATGCTAGAAGAAGTGGGGAAAGACAACTTCTTCCTGTTCGGTCTGACGGCAGAGGAAGTCGAGGCAGCAAGACCACAGCACAATCCGAATGCGATCATCGAGGGGGACGCTGACCTGCGCCGGGTGATGAAACTGCTTGGCTCCGGTCATTTCAATCAGTTCGAGCCGTATATTTTCGATCCCATCATCCACTCTCTTACCACACACGGCGATTACTGGATGACGATAGCCGACTTCCGCAGTTTCGTCGACGCGCAACAACGCGCCGCAGATGCCTTCCGTGATCAGGATAAATGGACGCGCATGAGTATTCTAAATACGGCTGCCAGCGGGAAATTTTCCAGCGACCGCACCATTCAGGAATACAATGAGGATATCTGGAAACTCAAGCCGGTGAAGGCATACTCGGTAGATTGAGGGATAGCACAAATATCTTTTAACACAGCAGTTTTCGCCACCGGTAAGCATCAATGGATTGGTATCTTGTGTTGAGATATCTGGTGGCCTAACGGCGTTAACGGAAGTATTTGATCGGTCCACCGGTTATCGCGTCGTGCTGAATATCGACTCCCGGATTGCTCAGTTCAAACAAGATTCTCCCCGACAACTGCCAACCCAATTCTACGCCCCATTGGCCAAATATCAGCAGCGAGCGATTATGCCTCTGGTACGAGTATTACACCGGCGAGAGGTGGCAAAGCAATCTCGGCGGAATAGGGCAGACCCATCCACGGAATCTCATCCGCATTGATCAATCCGGCGTTCCCAATATTGCTACCAGCGTAATACTGTGAATCACTGTTCAACACTTCACGATATTGGGTTTTCACCGGAAGTCCGATGCGATAGTGATTGCGTGGCACGGGCGTGAGATTCAGGGCGATAATTGCGCAGGAACCGTCGCGCGCGCGACGCTGATATGACAACACCGATTTCTCCGCATCATTGCAGTCTATCCACGAAAAACCCTCCGATTGAAAATCCAGATCGTACAATGCCGGCATCTTGCGATAGAGCTGGTTAAGGTCATGCGTCAAATTTTGCATGCCGCGATGCGACTCCTGGCTCAATTGCCACCACTCCAGTTCCCACTTCGATTGCCATTCGCGCCCCTGTGCTATTTCGTTGCCCATGAAATTGAGTTTTTTGCCGGGGCTGGTCATCTGATAAGTAAGCAACAAACGCATGTTGGCGAATTTCTGCCATGCATCGCCGGGCATTTTGGACAACAGCGAACCTTTGCCATGCACGACTTCGTCGTGCGAGAACGGCAAGATGAAATTCTCTGTATAGGCGTAAAGCTGCCCGAAGGTAAGCTGGTTGTGGTGATAGCGCCGATGCACCGGATCATGGCGGAAATAGCTCAACGTGTCGTTCATCCAGCCCATGTTCCATTTGATCGAGAATCCCAGTCCGCCAAGATAGACGGGGCGCGACACACCTGGCCATGCGGTGGATTCCTCAGCCATGGTCAACGCACCGGGGAACTTGTCATGCACCATGATGTTCATCTCGCGTAGGAAATCGACCGCCTCGAGGTTCTCGCGACCACCGTATTTGTTGGGTATCCATTCACCCGCGTTACGCGAATAATCCAGATACAACATGGACGCAACAGCGTCCACACGCAGTCCGTCGAAGTGAAATTCGGACAGCCAGAAGTGAGCGCTGGACATCAGGAATGACTTAACCTCATTGCGCCCAAAATTAAAGATGTACGTACCCCAATCCTCATGAAAGCCGAGACGAGGATCTTCGTGTTCGTACAATGCCGTGCCATCGAAGCGCGCAAAAGACCAGCTGTCTTGAGGAAAATGCGCCGGCACCCAATCAAGAATCACCCCGATGCCCGCCTGATGGCAGGTGTCGACGAGATTGCGCAATTCGTCGGGAGAGCCAAAGCGGCTGGTGGCAGCGAAGTAACCTGTGGCTTGATATCCCCACGATTCATCCAGCGGGTGTTCGGAAATCGGCATGAGTTCGATATGCGTGTAGCCCAAGCCTTTGACATAGGGTACAAGATCGGTTGCCAACTCGTTGTAAGTGTAGAAACGCCCGTCCGGATGACGCTTCCACGAACCCGCATGCATTTCGTATATATTGATCGCGCCATGAAGCCAATCCCATTCGCCGCGTTGTTTCAACCATTCAGCGTCTTTCCAGGCATGTTCGTTGGCAGCCGCAGCAAGTGAAGCAGTGCCGGGACGCAACTCATAACCTTGGGCATAAGGATCGGTCTTGGTCAATAATTGGCCGGAGTTGCGGTTGCGGATCTCATAGCGATACAGCGCATGCTGTTTGAGTTCGGGAATAAACAAATCCCACACCCCGCTCGAACCGAGGGATCGCATTGGATGTATACGTCCATCCCACTGATTGAATTCGCCCACCACACTGACGCGCTCGGCATTCGGGGCCCAAACTGCGAATCTGATGCCTTTAACGCCATTGATTTCCTTGGCATGCGAACCGAGCATCAAATAGCCTTGGTGCAAATTTCCTTCACTGAACAAATACAGATCCTGCTGCGAAATAATTGAAGGGAACTGGTATGGATCAAAGATTTCGTGGGTCGCATTGCCAAAGTGCAAGCGCAGACGGTAGGGAAGGTCCGGTTTCGATTTGCAGCGCAATTCAAACAGCCCCGAAGGGTGAATGCGCTTGAAGGAATCGCCTTCTTTCTTGGAAATCAGGACAACTTGAGTGGCATAAGGCTCGTATACGCGGATGACCCACTCCGAACCTTCGTTATGCAGACCGAGCAATCCAAATGGGTCGTAGAGACGTGTCTGCAACAACGATTCAATCAGCGTATCCACCTTATTTCCTCATTCATCTTGTCTAGTAGGCCAATTGTAAACGATAATGCAAATATGCAAGAAGCATTAGGCATTATCGGGAGTAAACAATGAACGCCGAATTGGGTTACCTTCAAAAGAAATATCATGTCACTGTTGATAGTCCTGCTCCTCGCTTTGTAAGCCGCATCACCAAAAACACTTATGCGATGGTATTGGCCGGCGGCCGGGGTAGCCGGCTTCATCAACTCACTGATTGGCGTGCAAAGCCGGCGGTGCCTTTTGGCGGAAAGTTCCGCATCATTGATTTCGTGTTGTCCAATTGCGTAAATTCCGGTATCCGTCACATTGGCGTGGCGACACAGTACAAATCGCACAGCCTGATTCAACATATCCAGCGTGGCTGGTCATTCCTGAATGGACAATTCGGCGAATTCATCGATCTGCTGCCGGCGCAGCAACGTGTTGATGAAAGTCATTGGTATCAGGGTACAGCAGATGCGGTGTTCCAGAATCTTGACATCTTGCGCTCGACGAATCCAGATTTTATTTTGATCTTGGGCGGTGACCATGTGTACAAAATGGACTACGGCAAATTGCTTGCATTTCATGTTGAAAATAAAGCCGATATGACTGTGGCTTGTCTGGAGGTGCCTGTTGCCGAGGCGACGGCATTTGGTGTGATGGGCGTTGATGAAAATTCCCGCGTTGTGCAGTTTGCAGAAAAACCCGCCAACCCGGCGCCCATTCCCGGCATACCAGGAAAATCGCTGGCCAGTATGGGAATCTACGTGTTCAATGCCAAATTTCTCTTCGAACAACTGATTCGAGATGCGGACGATAAGCATTCCAGCCATGATTTCGGGAAAGACCTGATACCACACATGATAAAAAAATATCATGTCTACGCTCAGAGTTTCGAGCAAAGCTGTGTCGGGATGGGTGATGACAAGGTGCCTTATTGGCGCGATGTTGGAACCATCGATTCCTACTGGGAAGCCAACATGGAACTGACCAAGGTGATCCCGGACCTGAATATGTATGATCAGGAATGGCCGATCTGGACTCACCAGGAACAATTGCCGCCGGCAAAATTCGTGTTCGACGACGATGATCGCCGCGGCATGGCTATCGACTCCCTGGTTTCCGGGGGGTGCATCATCAGCGGGTCGGTAGTACGCCGCTCATTGCTGTTTTCCGATGTACGCGTCAACAGCCATTGCGACATCGAAGATTCTGTATTACTGCCCAACGTGGATGTGTGTCGCGACGTCACACTGAAGCGCGTCATTGTTGACAAGAACTGCAAGATTCCGGACGGATTGGTGGTTGGGGTCAACCCTGAAGAAGACCGCAAACGTTTCCATGTCACCCCGAACGGAGTGACGCTTATCACACCGGAAATGCTCGGACAAAAATCACATCAATTTCGCTGAGATCTATCCCCGCTTCTGCCAAACAGCGGGGTTTAACATTTAATGAACAAAACAATCGATTTAGTGTTTCTCTGGCACATGCACCAACCGGATTACCGCGAATATGCCAGCGGCGATTTTGTGTTGCCGTGGACCTATTTGCACGCCATCAAGGATTACACCGACATGGCATATCACCTTGAAAGACACCCCAAAGTCCGCGCGGTGGTGAATTTCGTGCCGATCTTGCTCGACCAATTGGATGATTACACGGATCAGTTCGCAACAGGAAAGTTGCGCGATCCCTTGTTACGGCTGTTGATACATGAAAACTCCGTTGAGCTCACCGAAGAAAACCGGCGATTGGCATTCGACGCATGTTTTCTCAGCAATCATACCAAGATGATCTCGCCTTATCCCGCTTACAAGCGACTGTGGGAATTGTTCAAGTTATTGCAGACAGAGAGCGACACCTCGCTGTCCTATTTATCAGGACAGTATGTGGCCGATTTGCTGACTTGGTATCATTTGGCCTGGTGCGGTGAAAGCGTGCGCCGAGAACATGCCCTGGTAGCGCGTTTGATGAGCAAGGCGGAAGGCTTCAGCCACGATGACCGCATACAACTGTTCGACCTTATCGGCGAATTGATCGGAGGCATCATTCCACGCTATCGCAAGCTGGCAGAATCAGGACAAATAGAGATATCCGCCACACCCCATTACCATCCGCTGGCACCGTTATTAATTGATTTCGCGAGTGCCAAAGAAGCGATGCCAGATGCCCCATTACCTAATTCCCCGCATTATCCAAAGGGGAAGCAACGCGTAATATCGCACATTCAATCGGCCCAAAATAGTCATCGCGCCCGCTTTGGATCCCAGCCCGAAGGAATGTGGCCGGCGGAAGGCTCGATTTCATCAGAAACTCTGGAAGTTTTCGCATCCGAAGGTTGCCGCTGGGTTGCCAGCGGCGAGGGTGTGCTAGTCAATAGTTTGCATCATTTGGAGCAACCCGTTCCAGACCGAGCGGATTACTTGTATCGACCCTATCAACTGACAAAGGGTGCAGATGACTTGAGCTGTTTTTTCCGTGATGACCATCTCTCAGATCTGATTGGATTTGAATACTCGCGCTGGCATGGCAAAGATGCTGCAAAACATTTTATCGACCAGATAGAGGCGATTGCCCAACAAGCAACAGATAATGAAATTCCTGTTGTCAGTGTCATTCTGGATGGTGAAAACGCATGGGAATATTATCCCTACAATGGATTTTACTTCCTTGACGAGTTATATACCGGTCTTGAAGAACACACTCAGATAAATACCTCCACTTACAGCAGTTATCTCAAGTCCAGTGCTACGAACGCTGCAAAGGCCAAACCGCACAAAATGCCCGGTATCGTTGCGGGAAGTTGGGTATACGGCAATTTTTCGACCTGGATCGGCTCCAAAGACAAGAACCACGCTTGGGATTTGCTGTGTGTCGCAAAACAAAGTTTCGATATGGTCATGTCCAGCGGTCGACTCAATCCGGAAGAGCAAGATGCCGCCGAGAAACAACTTAGTTCTTGTGAAAGTTCGGACTGGTTCTGGTGGTTTGGGGACTATAATCCTTCACACTCAGTTGCAAGCTTCGATCGTTTATTCCGCCACAATTTGACCGAGTTGTATCGACTGTTAAAATTGCCCGCCCCACAAAATTTATCTGAGCCCATCAGCCAGGGTGGAGGCACTCCTGAGGCAGGCGGAGCGATGCGCCGCGCATCAGAATAATTGATATTGCTATGCTGACAAATCGAGGAAGCGGGATATTGCTGCACCCGACATCATTACCCGGTCCGTTCGGTGCCGGAGATTTCGGCACAGATGCATACAAATTTGTCGACTGGCTGGTAAGCGCTGGCCAGACATATTGGCAAATCCTTCCGCTTGGTGAAGTCGATCAGGGCAATTCCCCATATATGAGCATGTCTGCTTTTGCCGGCAACATCCTGCTTATCGATATCGCAGAATTATCCGGTCATGGTTGGCTCAGCTCAGATGATCTTGTGCCTCACCCAGGTTTCCAGCCTGGACGGGTTGATTTCACGCTCGTGCGGCCATTTCGTGTTGAGCGGCTACGCCGAGCCGCCAACAACTTCTTTGCGAGCGCTCATAATGATATGCACCGGGACTATGTCGAATTCTGCACTGCTGAAAACGAGTGGCTTGAGGACTATGCATTATTCATGACTATTGCGCATCGAGAAAGCTGGCGTGAATGGAGCCGCTGGCCCACGGAACTTATGCATAGAGAACCACAGGCACTCCGCCATATAGAAAAAACTTGTGCAGAAGAAATCGGTTTCTGGAAATTTTGCCAATGGAGTTTTGCCCGCCAATGGTCGAATTTGAGGCTGTATGCCAACGAACAAGGGGTGCAAATCATTGGCGACGTGCCAATATTTGTAGCCTATCAAAGTGCCGACGTATGGTCACACCAGGAATTGTTCGAACTGGACGAAAATTGCCATTCCTCGGTAGTTGCCGGGGTGCCGCCGGATTATTTCAGCGAAACAGGACAGCTCTGGGGGAATCCACTATACCGCTGGGATATTCATGAAAAGACCGGCTACGTTTGGTGGATTGCTCGCCTCAAACATGCACTGAAATTGGCTAATTTTGTTCGCATCGATCATTTTCGAGGCTTTGTTTCCTATTGGGAAATACCGGCAAATGCACCCACCGCAATTAATGGAAAGTGGGTCACCGGCCCGGGTGAAAAGCTGTTTGAAGCTTTCATCAAGGCATTCCCGCACTTGCCCATCATTGCGGAAGACTTGGGTTTAATCACGCCTGATGTAATAGAACTTCGTGAAAAATTCAATCTGCCAGGCATGCGTATCCTGCAGTTCGCATTTGCCGAGGGGGAGGGTAACTACTTTCTTCCGCACCACTATGTGCCCAATTGCATCGCCTATACGGGTACGCACGACAATGACACTATCCTGGGCTGGTGGAGCAATGTATCAGATCATGAAAAGGCCTTTGCCAAGAACTATCTACACAGTGACGGGCAAAAAATACAGTGGGACATGATGCGCGCCATTTCGAGTTCCGTAGCGAACGTTGTTATTTTCCCCATGCAGGATGTGCTCGGACTATCCAGCGAGCACCGCATGAACACTCCTGGACAATCAACAGGTAGCTGGGAATGGCGCTTTTCCTGGGACCAGGTTGAACCATGGCAAACTCAGGCACTAGCGAAAATGTCTTTAGAATATGATCGCATTCCAATTAAAACTCAGCTAAAGCGTAAGGTTCAATGATAAAAAAGGCGGGGCTGCTTTCCCTCCGTCTGCAGCACAGTCCAAGTGTGAAGGTTCTTCTCTGTACACCCACCAGCGCCAGGTTGATGAAAGTTGCGGCTGGAATCTGATAACGCGCACATAGTCCTTGGTTTTCTTACATTTTATTATGTACATCTGATTATGTCGTGGAAGAGCTATTAAGCGAGCAGTCTTAGTAGTGGATCGGTCATAAAAACCAGTACCAAACGTCATTTGACATAATATACATTATGCGTATCATAGGGAAAGCCAAAGCGGAACGGTAAGCGGTTCAGTTCCGCATTTGACAGAATCCCGATTGCAGGTCGTCACAAATTTTGTGACATCTCATCTTGTATCGCCTTCGTCGAGCTCGATGATGTCTTGCTGTTCTAAAGGTTGGCGACACCAGTGGCATACGCGCATTGAATACAATGCGTCATATATTCTATCGCTGTGTACTGTCACTCGTATTGGTTCAATTTTTTTTCTCAATCGGCTCTTGGCAGACATCGCAACGTTCAGACATATCTTTTATCCCTTCAAGTTATTTAACAAGGATTAACAGATTAGCAGCATCCAGCGATGGTTTTTCTACATTTTCCAAACCCGAGTCCGGGTTACCTGTAATACCCGGACTTACTGTCATGGATGGCAGCCACAAAACCATCGGTCAAACCTCGCCAAGCCCTACGGCTTGCCGCTCTCTGTATTTCCGAACGCTAAAATAACTGTCCCACCCTTTTTAGTGTATTTCCGGTCGCTTTTAGGCCTGCTTCACTTGGCGGCAGCGCTCGAAGCATCCGGCGCTGCTTTTGACGTTGGCACTAGCCCGCATGGTCTGTCTGCCGGTATTCACCGCGCGGAACAGGAAACACAGGAAGCTGCAAGCTTTGCAGAGAGTGCACGCTCATCGCACGGTGATTTCCGGTAAATTCAAAATAGACCAACAGACAGCCCTTGCAGGCCAGTACTAAACCACCATGCTCCACTTAACACGCAGTGGCCAGGAACTCGGGACTCGTAAACGGTGTATACGGCACTTTCTGCTTGTCGGTGATACCCAACTATACCCAGAACGGAACTGATGCAGAAATAGTCGCAGGGTCCACAAGCTTGGGCGCTTGCATCTGGACAACTTCCTTCGGAATACCCTCCTCCCGCCATGTCCGATCTCAGCCTGCCGAACCCGGCCAAAACGAAGCAGATTTCCTTCAGAACGCCGGTAATGCTGATGCCTGTCCACAAGAATACAAACTGAAGTATCGATCAGATTGCGTTGATGCTGAATTTCAAAAGCTCTGCTGCTGGTTCAGGAACTGCCAAGACATACGCACAGGTACTTGCCCGGCTTTTAAGAGATGCCTTACATAGATTAATTCCTGCCCCTCCCCTTGTACAAACGGCTCCCCAATATCATTTGGACTGTCTAACTAATATAACTTATACTGTCCAATTATATATTGGCATCTACCAATATATATAGTCATATTTAGGCAAGTACCTACCCCATCAATTAATAGTAAATACCACTTGACATGGACTGTCTAATATGTAGAATGTAGACAGTCCAACTATAAAAGCACGGGAGCTGTCCAAATCATGTTGACCAGTTTTGAAGTAATGGAAGCTGCGAATATTTCCAGGGCGACGCTGAACAATTACATCTCGCTCGGATTGCTTCCGAGGCCATTGGTAAAGAATCCGGAGCCTGGAGCCCCGACGAGCGCACGCCAGATCGGATATTTCCCCGAAGAAGTTTTGGCCCGATTGGAAAGAATCAGTCAACTGAAGAAAGAAGGCTATGCCATGGCGGATATCGCCATGCAACTTGAGTTGGAAGGTTTCCCTCAGATTGGGGCAACAACCCCGAAAGATACCGTTGAATCTCAGCCTCCCTCAACTAAACCACCTGCACAATCGGCAGCCGCCACAAATACCACCACACGGCGAAGACTTGAGGCGGAGAAATCGAATGCGCTGCGTCTCACGATCGACCATATTCCATATCCAGCCTACATGGTCAACTACAACTTCGAGATCACTTGGTTCAACGAAGAAGCACGCACCGAACTGCTGGGCTCATTTGAACATCTGCCTGCCGACATCAAGGAACGTAATGCACTAACTTACTTGCTAAAGGGACGTCTAGGCAGAGAAGGCGCCAATCGCGAAGAATTGCTTCAATTTTATCTGCTTTTCGGTAAGGGCCGCTTTTCCCGCAATCATCTGATGAAAATACTCACCGGTCAGGCTGACGCTACAACGAAGCAACGGGAAGAATCTCTGGCCGAAATACGCCCCAACGGAACACTTATGCAATTGCCTTTGAATCTGCGCCTGGAAAACGATGAGTTAGCCCACTACAACGTCTACGCCTCTTATTACCGCGAGGGAATCCTGTTCATCCATCTTCCAATGCATGCCGAAAGCGATAGTTTGCTTGGATTACTGGAACGACGCGATGAGGTGATACGAAACCTGCTAAAAAAACACCTTCCCGTTTTAACCGATGTCGCAGTATTGGTAGCTGACCTACAAAGCTCAGTGCGCATCTGCACCGAGTTGCCGCCAGAAGAATACTTCGAACTCATCAATCAAATATGGGCCACCATGGAGCCTATCTTCCGCAAATACTATGGCACCCATGGCAAACATGTCGGAGACGGCATGGTTTATTACTTTTTCCCACAGCCGGATTGCAACTACATTTTCAACGCGTTGATGTGTGCACAGGAAATGAAATCCACTATGCGCAGGATCAGCAAGGAATGGCAGTTGCGCAAAAACTGGATGAATGAGTTGTATCTCAATACCGGGCTGAATGAGGGTCATGAGTGGCTGGGAATCTTCCACATCGAAACCAAGGTGGAATTCACTGTTTTGGGGGATACCATTAACCATGCGGCACGTTTGTCCGATTTTGCACGCGGCGGTGCCATATGGGCCACCAAAAACCTGCTGGGAAAGTTACCCGCCAAGGAGCGGCAGCGCGTCAAGTTCGGTATCCGTCGCCATGACGCTGAAGGACGTGAGGTCTTTGTCGGCGCCTTCTATTCCCGGATCACCGAACTGGCACATCTCAATGATACGGCGCGAAATGAAAAATTGAACGACATCGCGGCATTGCCGGTTACAGAGATTATGGAGATCGAGGCCTAATTATGGAATTCACTGCAATCAACACCAAGGGACAGAATATGGAGCTCAACAGCCAAGTAGATGAAGCCTTGAGAATCTCGGAAGTGGCCTTTGAAACAAATGATGCCATCATGATTACTGATGCCGAAGCCAATATCGTTCGGGTCAACCAGGCCTTTCTGGATACTACAGGCTATAGCCAGGAAGAAGTTATAGGCAAGAATCCTCGCTTAATGAACTCGGGTGTGCACGATAAGGCATTTTATACGGAAATGTGGCAACAATTGCTTCGCAATGGTTATTGGTCAGGTGAAATCTTTGACAAGCGCAAAAATGGCGAAATTTATCCCAAATGGACAAAAATTACTGCTGTAAGAAATAAGCAGCAGCAAGTTACTCATTATGTGGCTGTTTTCAATGATCTCAGCGAAAGGAAAAGAAGCCAGGAAGAAATACGCAATCTGGCTTTCTATGATTCGCTGACCAAGTTGCCAAACAGGCATTTGTTTCTCGACCGCTTTTCTGCAGCATTGGCTAGTGCTACACGCCTGAATAAATTTGGAGCCATATTACTCATAGACCTGGATCGTTTCAAAATACTGAATGACACGCTTGGGCATGATTATGGTGATTTTCTGTTGATCGAAGTGGCTATCCGGCTGAAGGCATGTGTGCGCGAGAAGGATACCATTGCAAGATTGGGCGCAGACGAGTTTGTCATACTGGTCGAAGATGTCAGTGACGATTCTGATGATACTTCGCTCAAGGTCGGGCTGATTGCCGAAAAAATTCGCGAGTCGTTGGCGCGACCCTACTACTTCAATGGGCATCAACTCCTGAGTTCGTCCAGTGTCGGTGTATGCCTGTTCGATGGCAGCGAAAAATCAATAGAAGAACTGGTTCAACATGCCGAGATGGCAATGTACCAGGCCAAAAGTGCCGGGCGTAACTCGATCCGATACTTTGATCCTGTTATGCAACATAGAGTCACATCCCACGCTGCGATAGAGAACGATTTGCGTCACGCGATAGAGCAGCAACAATTGCATCTGTATTACCAGATGCAAGTAGATGCCAACCATCGCCCATTAGGTGCCGAAGCCTTACTGCGCTGGATCCATCCAGAGCGTGGCTTGGTTCTCCCTAGCCTGTTTGTCCCCATAGCCGAAGAAAGCACACTAATCCTAGAGATAGGACACTGGGTGCTGGATACTGCCTGTAGGCAGCTTTCGGTATGGGCCGAAAGCAATGAGACTCGCGACTTGACCTTGGCGGTAAATGTCAGTGCCAAGCAATTTGCCGTTCCAGACTTTGTCGATCAGGTTGCCAATGTTTTGAAAGTACACAAGGTAAATCCCGCACGCTTGAAACTGGAATTGACCGAAAGCGTATTGCTGGAAGACATGGCCGCCACCGTCCAGAAAATGCATGCCCTGAAAAAACTCGGTGTCACTTTAGCCATAGACGATTTTGGTATCGGTTATTCATCGTTGTCCTATTTGAAACAATTGCCGCTGGACCAACTAAAAATAGATCAGGGATTTGTGCAAGGAATTACCGAGGATGGCAGTGACGCCATGTTGGTTCAGACCATTATCGATTTGGCGACAAACTTCCGGATGAATGTGATCGCCGAAGGTGTGGAAACACAGGCGCAACTGACTTTCCTCAAACATCACGAATGCATGGCATTCCAGGGTTTCCTGTTCGGAATGGCGTTGCCCGTTAAGGAATTTGAACGTTTATTGCACCGCATAGCCAATGAATTAACAGGCTCATATCGCATATTTAATCCAGGGTACTGATAAGCATTATGAATAAATCTGCCGGCCATTCTGATTGGCTTGATTTTCAGGGAATCTTCAATGAATCTGGGCAACTAAGGAAGGCGATCTAAAAATTGTTTAAGTGCTGAAAGTGCACTTGATTATAAAGGGGTAGGAATTATGTTTGTACGTTACGTGGCGGTTGTTACCGAGATCGTACTCATCACGTTTTGGAATTACAAGATGTCCGGGTCATATTATTCCCTGGACGTCCTATATTGCCTGCCGATTATTCAAGCGGCGCATTTAGGCGCAATTCGTGCCCAGCGCCAATCAGACACCCAGATGTCGTCATTATTGGGTGTTATAACTGCGGTGATATGGAGCATTGCCGAGGTTGCCGTTGTTTGGCCGAATTACCCTCTGGCCGCATTTTCATTGAACATATTTACCCGTAGCGTTACTTTTACAGTTCTTGGCCGAGTGTTGACCAAACTTTGGAAAGAGAGGGATTTTTTCCGCAAGGATGTGTTGACTGGTTTGGCAAATCGTCTGGAATTCACCGAAAGATTTGCAGCCGAACAATTACGCAGTGAATGGTCAAATAGGCCCTACTCCTTGCTTTGTGTCGAAATCGATCAATCCAGGATGTTGAAAGCCAATCCTGACAAGCATAGTTTAGCGGCACTGAAAATCGTGTCGGATATACTCAAGGAAAATTCCAGGTGTATTGATACCATAGCCCGCATTGGCGAACATAAGTTCGGGTTACTGTTCCCCGAAACGGATGAGTATATCTGCGGGATATTGGGAATGAGAATCAAATCGGCGTCCGAAAAGAAATTCCGAGCTTCAGGTTTGCCTATATCCTTATCAGTGGGCCATTTGACCATGATCGGCAGTTCAAAGAGTCTTGAAGAAATATTGCGTGAGGCCAATGAAAAAATGTATTCGGTCAAAATGCGCAGCATTACGCAGTGGGAAAGCTACAACTCCACAACGCTGACTCAATACTGACTTTGAAAATTTGATAATTTAGGTCTTATAGTGCCACAAAAAAACACCCAGGCAGTTATGCTCTGGGTGCTTTTATTTTCTGGGGTGGCTGATGGGGCTCGAACCCACGACAACAGGAATCACAATCCTGGACTCTACCAACTGAGCTACAGCCACCATTGATCATTTGCTGACAGACACTGGCGTGCCCGACAGGAATCGAACCTGCAACCCCCAGCTTAGAAGGCTGGTGCTCTATCCGGTTGAGCTACGGGCACAATTCTTTTCTTGGGCCAAATAATTTGATGCAAAATCTGGTCGGGGTGGAGAGATTCGAACTCCCGACATCCTGCTCCCAAAGCAGGCGCGCTACCAGGCTACGCTACACCCCGAAGGGTGCGCATTATACAGACACAGACTCATAAATCCAATTTAGTTTTTGATGTTTCTCAGTCTGGGTGATGCCAGCATCAAGTAGTAACCCATAGACCATAAAGTTAGCAATGCAGCCAGATACAGCAACCAGGAGCCAAACAACTGGCAATCGATTCCAACCAACCTGTCGTGGTACAAAAGCAGCAGTATCGCGATCATCTGAAATGTAGTTTTGATCTTGCCTATCATCGATACCGCGATGCTCCGGCTTTCGCCAAGTTTGGCCATCCACTCCCGCAAGGCAGAAATTGTGATCTCGCGTCCGATGATGATGAAAGCGATGATGGCATCTGCTCGCCCGAGTTCGACCAGTACGATCAAAGCGGCGGCCACCATCAGCTTATCGGCCACCGGGTCAAGAAATGCACCGAATGCGGAGAATTGATCCAGCTTGCGAGCCAGATAGCCATCCAGCCAATCTGTCGTCGCCGCCAAAAAGAACACAGCAGTACTGATCAGATTTTTGTGATGCAGGCTAAGCGTGCTGTCCGTCAAGTAGAATACGGAGACAAATACCGGAATCAGCAGGATTCTTAACCAGGTAAGCAGATTGGGGACGTTTAGAGGCATATATTGCTAGTTTAGCTGTTGGCAAATCTTTTCAGCAACAAAATTATTGATTATTTCTTAATGGAGTTGCTGGTAAATCTTTTCAGCAAGCGCTTTGCTTATACCTTCCACCTGGCTGAGCTGCTCCACGCTGGCCTGCGCCACTTCGCGCAGACCGCCGAAGTGGGTCAGCAGGCTGCGCCTTCGCTTGTCACCCACCCCGCTGATCTCTTCCAATGATGAGGCAGTGCGCGTCTTGCCGCGTTTAGCGCGATGTCCCGTGATCGCAAAACGATGGGCCTCATCGCGTATCTGCTGAATCAAATGCAGTGCTGGATCGTCGCTGCGCAATTTTTTTTCAGTGCCATCCGGGAATATCAATTGTTCTAACCCGGCTTTGCGTTCCTCGCCTTTAGCCACGCCAATCAACGCCAGATCATTCAAGCCCAGTTCATGCATCACTTCCATCGCGATATGCAACTGCCCAAGCCCGCCATCGATCAGGACCAGATCGGGCCTCGCGGCCTGCTCCTTCTGACCATCTTCGGCCAACTTCTGGTAGCGGCGCATCAAGGCTTGGCGCATCGCAGCATAGTCGTCGCCGGGGGTGATGCCGGTGATGTTGTAGCGGCGATATTGCGCTGAACGCATCTCTAGGTTTTCATACACGACGCAGGAAGCCTGGGCCGCTTCGCCCATGGTATGGCTGATGTCGAAACATTCGATGCGCTGCAGATCAGGCATATCCAGGAATTCACGCAGCTTTTCCAGGCGCAGCTTCTGCCCGCCCTGCTGTGCCTTGCGCTGCTGCAAGGCGAGCAAAGCGTTGCGCTGACCCATCTCCAGCCACTTCTTGCGTTCCCCGCTTGCGGCAGTGCTGAGCTTCACCGCATGGCCGGCCTGTTCTCCGAGCAATTGCGCAAGCGCTTCGTCGCCGCAAGTTACGCCCAGCACAAGCAACGGCGGCACACTGCGGCTCAGATAATGCTGCGCGATAAAAGCCTGCACGATCTCGTCTGACGACAAGTCCTCGGCATGGTCTGGAAAGAAACTCTTGTCGCCCAGATGCCGCCCTCCACGCACCATAGCGAGATTCACGCATACCAAGTTGTCCTGCTGGGACAAAGCGATGATGTCGGCATCCGTCGCACCGCCGGTCGATTCGACAAATTGCTTTTGTTGCACGATGTGCAGCGCTCGCAACTGGTCGCGCAGGGCGGCAGCCAGTTCATAATGCTGTGCATTCGCCTCTTGCTCCATTGCCGTATGCAACGCCTGCTCGACCTCCAGAAGACGGCCTTGCAGCACAAGCATGGCATTGTGAATATCTGCCTGGTAATCCTCGTTAGAGATCAGATTCACGCAAGGTGCTGTACAGCGATGGATCTGATGCAGCAAACAGGGACGGGTGCGATTATTGAACACACTGTCTTCACAAGTGCGGATGCGGAAGATCTTCTGCAACAACTGGATGCTCTCCTTGGCAGCAAAAGCATTCGGGTAAGGTCCGAAGTATTGATGCTGGCGATTGGGCGTCCCGCGGTAGTAAGTCAGGCGTGGGTACCGGTGCCCGGTCAAAACGATATATGGATATGATTTATCATCACGAAACAGTATGTTATATCGCGGGCTTAAGGATTTAATTAAATTGTTTTCAAGCAGTAATGCCTCGGTCTCGGAGCTTGTGACTGTGGTTTCTATGCGCGCGATATGAGAAACCATCAATCCGATTCTCGGTGAGACATTGGTCTTCTGGAAGTAGGACGCAACGCGATTTTTGAGTTGGACAGCCTTGCCGACATAAAGAATGTTGCCCTTGGCGTCGTAAAAGCGATATACCCCCGGCAGCAGCGGCAAGCTGGCAAGGACAGGTTTTGGGTCGAATTTGTCAGTCTCTGACATGATCCGCAATGTCACCGATCACTGCCTCGAACATCGCTTCGGTCAGGCGTTTGGTTTGGGTGTTGTAACGGCTGCAATGGTAGCTGTCGAACAACGTCAGTTTACCCGGAAGTTCGTGCCGCGCGCCGTGGCCAAAAGAGAATTCACTCTTGCGCAGTCGCAAAGCCATCAGCACCGCCTGATGGGCGATCGTCCCGAGAGCCAGTATCGCAGCGCCTTGGGGCAACATGGACAGTTCCTCGGTGACATATCCGTTGCATGCCCTTATCTCGGCTGGTTCCGGCTTATTCTGCGGTGGCAGACAGCGCACCGCGTTGGTAATACGACAGTTTTGCAGCTTCAACGAGGTGTTCGCATCGCCCTCCCCGTTCAACGGGTCGGCACTCGTGGCAAACCCGTATTTGTACAGCGCGCCATACAACAGATTACCCGCAAAATCTCCGGTGAACGGTCGGCCAGTACGGTTGGCACCGTGCATACCGGGGGCCAGGCCAACAATCAGGAACCTGCTGCCAGATTTGCCAAACGAACTGACCGGTAACGCATGATAATCGGGGTGTTTGAGCCGGACGTCATCAAGAAACCGGGCCAAGCGAGAGCAGAGGCGACAATCCTGTTTAAATGGAAGCATAGGGGCATTCATGAGTGATTATTTCATCCGTTCTCTTCAAATTCCAGCACAAAGCCGCCCTCGCCGCTCTTACCCGGTGCTTTGCCCCCCAGTACTTCAATCAGGTATGGCATTACTTCCTGCAATACGCCATGCAACAGCCATGGTGGATTGATGATGAACATGCCGCTGCCGTGCATGCCGAAGCCCTCCTCACTTGGTGATTGCACGCCGAGCGAGACATTCAGCCAGCTTTTCACCGGCAATTGTTTGAGTTGCCCTGGCAACTGCCTTGCTTCGGTTCGCTGTAACTGCGGATACCATACCGCATAAATCCCGTTGGCGAAGCGCTTCAATCCTTCGCTCAGAGCCGAAATTACGCGTTGATAATCCTGTTTGACTTCATAAGACGGGTCGATCAGCACCAAGGCACGGCGCGGCGGGGGCGGCAACAAGGCTTTCAGGCCGCCCAGGCCATCAGCAGTTTGTATCAATACCTGCGAACCCTGGTCGGCAAAATTCTGCAGCAGTATCTCGCTATCGGTCGGGTGTAGTTCGAACAGGCGCATCTTGTCTTGCTTCCTCAGCAACTCAAGGGCGATCAAAGGCGATCCCGGATATAGTTTCAACTGTCCATCTGGGTTGAATTTTTTCACCAGAGCGACATAATCCGCCAGCGGTGCGGGTAGATCGTCGCGATCCCATAGCCGCGCGATGCCCGTTTCGTATTCGGTATTCTGAGCAGCATAGCCGCTGTCCATTGAATAACATCCTGCTCCGGCATGGGTGTCGATGAACCAGAACGGCTTGTCTTTCTGCGCCAAATGACGAAGCAGCTGGATTTCTATCAAGTGCTTCAGCACATCGGCGTGATTGCCTGCATGGAAGGCGTGTCGGTAACTCAGCATGGTTTCGCATCAGAGGAAATGCGGGACTCAATCGTGCAAAACAGCATGGGCAATACGCACAGGCCATCTGTGCTTTAGCTAGAAGTAAGTCCGATAGTAGGAATTAATGGATTACAGCGCGGCCTCGTCGGTTTCTCCGGTGCGGATGCGAACAACCTGTTCTACTGTAGAGATGAAAATCTTGCCGTCTCCGATTTTGCCGGTATGCGCGGACTTGACTATGGCATCAATAGCCGCATCGAGCAGATTGGACGGAATCACCGCCTCGATCTTGATCTTGGGCAGGAAATCCACCACATACTCCGCCCCGCGGTACAACTCGGTATGTCCTTTTTGCCGGCCGAAACCCTTTACTTCGGTAACCGTCAGGCCACTTACGCCCACCTCGGAAAGTGCTTCGCGCACATCATCCAACTTGAACGGTTTGATCACTGCTTCGATTTTCTTCATAAGGATTCCCTTGAAAACTTCAATTGTTATAAGACCTTACCCTGTGTTAGTTCGGGTGTCAGAGCTGCAAGGCGCTGTTATTTATTCAAACTTGATCTTCCCTTAATACCTGTGCCCAGGTATTGGTCTTTCCGGGTTGATTAAAGCGATCATGCAACATGCACAAATAGATGATGTCAGATGCCACTTCCTGGGGAAAACCTTGGCGGTTGGTGCGATTGGTTGTCATCAGGTCGGCGAGATAAGCGTCGAAATCAGCAGAATCCCATAATGCCATGATCTTTTCAAACACGCGCGGGAAATGATATTCCAGCGCATGCGGATAGTTTTGTTCGCTGTTATTCAATAATTTTAATAATTTTGCGTCCATAGTTTTACTTGACTAAGCGACTTAGGGACAACGCTCCGAATCAACAACGAAAAATGAAACTTTACGGCACGCAACATAACAAACTTCGCATAAGGCGTAAAGCTTACACCCGAACAGCCTCCCGCATCCGATTTTAACGCTTCAATCCAGCTCGCAATACATAACGCCGACAACTTCAAGCTCATTTATTCCTGTAGGGGTGCGTAACGTTGCAACCTCACCTTCGCTCAATTTTAGCAACGCCCTCGCCAGCGGTGAGACCCAGCTGATCCGGCCTCCACTAACATCTGCCTCATCCACACCGACGATACTGTAGGTATTTTCGCAACCATTGGCGTCACAGACTGTGACCGTAGCACCGAAAAACACCTGATTGCAGTTTCCGCGTTGAGCGGGATCGACTACCTCGGCCAATTCCAGGCGCTTGCGCAAGAACCGAACACGGCGGTCAATCTCGCGCAGGCGCTTTTTTCCATAGATATAGTCACCGTTTTCAGAGCGATCTCCGTTGGATGCAGCCCAAGTGATGGTTTTAACCAAGGCTGGCCGCTCAACTTTCCAAAGATGATCCAATTCTTCCTGCAGCTTTCGATATCCGTTCGGCGTTATGTAATTTTTGACGCCGACTGGCAACTGCGCCGAAATTTCTAATTCTTCGTCTTCGGAATCAGTTTCTCGTGTGAATGCCTTGCTCATGTTTGGATTTTACAGCAAAGAAAAGGGCTGGATTATCCCAGCCCTTGAAATTTGGCGTCCCCAACGAGATTCGAACTCGTGTTACCGCCGTGAAAGGGCGATGTCCTAGGCCTCTAGACGATGGGGACTGTGACTTTTAACAGCTCTTTTGGTGGAGATAAGCGGGATCGAACCGCTGACCTCTTGCATGCCATGCAAGCGCTCTCCCAGCTGAGCTATACCCCCGGTACCTCGAAAGAGGGCGCATTATAGAGATGCGACCTATGCTTGTAAAGCTGGCATCGAGAAACTTCACAGATATTTGTTGATGCGCGCCAGCACGGTTTCGCGCGGAAAAAGTGCCAATACCGCATCGACAGAAGGAGTGTGAGTCTGCCCGACCAGCATCACGCGCAGCGGCATCGCCAACTTGGGCATCTTGAGATTATGTTTGACCAGCATCTCCTTGATCGATGCGGCTAGCGCAGGCGCTTCCCAGGCAACCTCTGAAAATCGTACGGCAAGATCGCGCAGAGCGGGAAGGACTTCAGCAGCAAGATGCGTATCCAGCAAGTCCTGTGTTGGATGTATCTCGATATAAAATACTTCAGCCTCATCGGCCAATTCGAGCAAGGTCGCCGTACGCTCCTTATACAGGGCGATCACCTCCTCCAGTTTCGGGGCTTCGCTCACCTGCACCCCGCGATCAGCCAAGTGTTTGCGCACCAAGCCCGCGAGACGTTTGTTATCGGCCAGCTTGATGTAATGCTGGTTCAACCAGCGCAATTTTTCCGGATCGAACTGTGCGGCAGATTTGTTGATATGGCGCAGATCAAACCATTCGATGAACTGCTGAACGGAAAATATCTCTTCGTCACCGTGCGACCAGCCCAGGCGCGCCAGATAATTGACCAGTGCTTCAGGCAAGTAACCGTCCTCGGCATACTGCATCACGCTTACCGCGCCATGCCGCTTGGACAGACGTTCCCCATCGCTGCCCAGTATCATCGGCACGTGTGCATATTGCGGAATGGGCACACCCAGGGCCTTGAGGATATTGATCTGGCGCGGAGTGTTGTTGATGTGATCGTCACCGCGGATGACTTGCGTGATGCCCATGTCCAGATCATCCACTACCACGCAGAAATTGTAGGTCGGCGTGCCGTCTGCGCGGGCAATGATCAGATCGTCCAGCTCGCTGTTCTCGAACAAGATCTTGCCCTTGACCATGTCATCCCAAGCAGCCACACCATGAGAGGGATTCTTGAAGCGCACCACGGGCTTGATGCCTTCCGGCGGTGCTGGCAGAACCTTGCCCTGCTCCGGCCGCCAATAGCCGTCGTAGCGAGGCTTTTCGCCCCGTGCGCGTTGAGCTTCGCGCATAGCATCCAGCTCGGCTGCCGAGGTGTAGCAGTGATATGCCGTGCCCTCGTCCAGCATCTGCTGTATCACTTCCTTGTAACGATCCATGCGCTGCATCTGGTAGAACGGACCTTCGTCGTAATCCAGATTCAGCCACGACATCCCGTCCAGGATCGCCTGAACCGATTCCTGCGTAGAACGCTCCAGATCGGTGTCTTCGATTCGCAAAATAAAGGTTCCGCCCAGCTTGCGCGCATACGCCCATGAGAACAAAGCGGTGCGCGCGCCGCCAATGTGAAGATAGCCGGTTGGGCTGGGAGCGAAACGGGTGCGTATGGCCATGACTCGAATAGAATAAGAATAAGACGCGCATTTTACGGGCTTTGTGCATAGCGCGCACAAAGTTGAAATGCACACCATTGACCAGGGCGACCACGTTGTGCTCTAATCCGCGCCCTCTTTTCACTTTCTGGCCCGGGCGGTTAGCTCAGCGGTAGAGCACTGCCTTCACACGGCAGGGGTCACTGGTTCGAACCCAGTATCGCCCACCAAATAAATATGAAGCACAAAAAAAGCCCGGCACTTTCGTGCCGGGCTTTTTACCAACTCAGAAACCGGTTAAGCGGCTTCCTGGATGTTTGAAGCCTGTTTGCCTTTAGGGCCTTGAGTCACTTCAAAACTGACCTTCTGGCCTTCTTTGAGTGACTTGAAGCCGCTCATGTTGATCGCGGAAAAGTGCGCAAAAAGATCTTCGCTGCCGTCATCGGGTGTTACAAAACCAAAACCCTTTGCGTCGTTGAACCATTTAACTGTACCTGTTGCCATGTGTATTTCTCCTACTTACTATAAAACGGGGAAAGCCCCCGCAAAACTATTTGAATCGAAGATTGCACATGGAAAACCAGTACTGCAAAAACTTTGAATCAAATACCTAGTTGCCTTGTACGCTGGTTTGGCCGGTATCGCAAGGAAAATCATTGATATTCACCCGAATCAGTTAAGATTTCATGATCGCACCCCGAGTTTCCCGATAATGGACGTAATAAGTTTGCTTTTCCTGGTATTGCTGGCCGCGTCAGGCTGGTTCTGGCTCGACAGTCTGCGCGCGCTTGAGATCGCCAGAAAAGCGGGGAAGCGCGCCTGTGACAATGCGAATGTGCAATTTCTCGATGATACGGTTGCGGGCACCGGGCTGGCGCTGGCGCGCGCCAAATCCGGGCGCAGGGTATTGCGCCGCACTTACCGGTTCGAATTCAGCGAAACCGGCAACAGCCGGCTCGAGGGCCAACTGATTTTGCTGGGTGACAGAGTGGAGTCGATTACGATGGAACCCTATCAGATAATGTCTGATGAAGAATAGAGCTACTTTTCCGGTGTTACGTTAGTATCCCGAGACAGGAAAAACAAGCCGGTCTTGACGGCCAGGCAGCCGCCCTGAAACGGCTCCAACGACAGATTGACTGTAGGCGTGCTTGGGTCTTCATAAACTGCTATGCCGTCGAGTTTGTCGGAATAAAACTTCCATTCCTTGAACATCGTCTGGCGTAGTTGAGTGCACTCTTCCGGAAACGGAATGACCAGCGTAAACGATGCGTCGCATGTTTTCGCCTGTGTCTCGGTGGCCGTGATCGTCAACAGGCTCTTTCCAACCGAGTAGGTTTTCGCACCTGTCACCAGAACGGAATGTTTTTCCACATTGGTTTGATTCCACAAATTCAGGAATGCGAAATCGCCACGAAACACAAAGTGCCCGATATCATCCACAGCATGAGCGCACGCCTTGAACCCGTTTTCCTTGAGCTGCAGCGCTGACTGTGTTTCCGCCACATCATCGGCGGCAATAGCATAATGAGTTAAGCACGCACACATAAACCACGAGCCTGCAAATCTTTTGATTTGCAGGCTCCGCATTGAACTTCTGCCGTTCAAGCGCGCATCTCCAGCATCAGATGATTGACCCGCTTCACGAATCCGGCCGGATCATCCAATTGCCCGCCTTCGGCAAGCAGTGCCTGATCGAACAATACGGCCGCCCAATCATCGAAATACTTCTCCTCATCTTTCAAGCGCATCACTACCGGGTGAGTCGGATTGATCTCCAGTATGGGCAACGTTGAAGGGATCTTCTGTCCGGCAGCCTTGAGCATGCGCGCCATGTTGCCGCCGATGTCATGTTCATCAGCCACCAGGCAGGCCGGGGAATCCGTCAGGCGATGGGTCACACGAACTTCCTTGACGCGATTTTCCAGTATCTGCTTTATCTTCTCGGTCAGTTCCTTGTGCTCACTGGCCTGTTTTTCCTGCTCCTGTTTCTCAGTCTCGTCTTCCAACTTGCCCAGATCAAGGCCGCCCTTGGCCACGGATACCAGTTGCTTGCCATCGAATTCGGTCAACGAACTCGCCACCCACTCATCCACGCGATCCGATAGCAGCAGCACTTCGATGCCTTTCTTGCGGAACACCTCCAGATGCGGGCTGTTCTTGGCGGCATTGAAGGTCTCAGCGGTGATGTAATAGATCTTGTCCTGACCTTCTTTCATCCTGGCAACGTAATCCGCAAGCGAGACCGTCGCCGCATCGGTATCTGCATAAGTCGAAGCGAATCGCAACAGACCGGCGATCTTGTCCTTGTTGACGAAATCCTCTGCAGCGCCCTCTTTCAGCACCTGGCCGAATTCGCCCCAAAATTTGGTATACTTTTCCGGTTCGTTGGCAGCCAGGTCTTCCAGCAAACTCAGCACCTTGTTGGTACAACCCTTGCGTATCGCCTCGATGTCTTTCGATTCCTGCAGGATCTCGCGCGACACATTCAGCGGCAGATCGCTGGAATCCACAATACCGCGCACGAAACGCAGATAGGTCGGCAGCAATTGTTCCGCATCGTCCATGATGAACACACGGCGTACATAGAGCTTTATGCCGTGTCTGGCATTGCGGTCCCACAGATCGAACGGCGCGCGCGCCGGGATGTACAGCAGTTGCGTATATTCCTGGCGGCCTTCCACACGCGCATGAGTCCAGGCCAGCGGGTCGTCATAGTCATGGCCGACATGCTTGTAGAACGCCTTGTATTCTTCGTCGGTAATCTCGCTCTTGGATCGCGCCCACAACGCAGAGGCCTGGTTGACGGTCTCGTCTTCGTCCGTGATGACCTGCCCGCCCTCCTTCCATTCCTCCTTCTTCATCACTATGGGCTGGACGATATGATCGGAATATTTGTGGATGATGGAACGGATCTTGTGGCCGCTGAGCAGGTCCTCCTGTCCGTCGCGCAGATGCAGCGTGATGTCGGTGCCACGTGCCGGCTTGTCGACCATTTCTATGGTGAACTCGCCTCCTCCATCCGATTCCCAATGAACGCCCTGGTCAGCCTGCTCTCCGGCGCGGCGCGTCGTAACCGAGACCTTGTCGGCCACGATGAAGGAGGAATAGAAACCGACGCCGAACTGGCCGATCAGGTTCGCATCCTTCTGCTGGTCGCCGCTCAATCTGGTAAAGAATTCACGCGTGCCGGATTTCGCGATTGTGCCGAGATTGTTGATGACTTCATCACGGCTCATGCCAATACCGTTGTCACTGACCGTGATGGTTTTGGCTTCCTTGTTATAGCTGACGCGTATATTCAGATCGGAATCGTTTTCGAACAATGTGTCGTTGTGCAACGCCTCGAAACGCAATTTATCGCAGGCGTCCGATGCATTCGAGACCAGTTCGCGCAGGAATATCTCGCGGTTGGAATACAGCGAATGGATCATCAATTGCAGAAGCTGTTTAACCTCTGTCTGAAACCCCATCGTTTCGCGATTGGCAGCAATATTTTCAGTCATACAAACCCCTATCAGTACGTTTACAAATAGCCCAAATCCCAAATGGTGTCTATCTTTAATATTTCAAGGGCTAGCCAAGCCAAATGGCAACTCAAATAACTGCAATCCGTATTATTATGCGCCTGGGCTGATCAACGCCCCGCGATTTGAAAATATAATACCGAACAAACTTCTGAATGAAGATTCCGCTTAACCCCAACACGACTGCCATCACCATTCCAAGATAATCAGTTCAAATGAAGTTTCTCTCCATAATCTATTTTGCGCTCCTTATGTTCGCCTGCTATGGATGGGGATATGCCATTACTAGATGGTCCAACATTCGTGAAAACAATGATTTTGCATACCTGTCCGTTGTAGGCATCGCCTGCCTGATTTTCATGGGAGGCGTGCTGAATCTTGTCCACCTTGCTTATCCAGCGGCACTGATAATCTTGTTTATGTCCGGACTAATTTTCTTCGCTATCAGTTATGCGGAGAAAGCCAAAGCCTGGTTTTCCACATGGCATGACGGCAGCTTGAGCATTCCGGATAGATTAAAGCACATGTCAGGATATGCCCTGCCTATCGGTATTCTCACCATCGCAGTTGTTTATTATGCATTAACGTTGCTACCAGTAGCGGCTTACAACTATGCCGATGATTTTTACACATACATACCAAGGCCATTGCGTATGCTGCAAACCGGCACTCTGGCGGGCAATCCGTTCGATATATTGGGTACCGACAGCTTGGGAGCCCACGCTTTCCTGCAAGGCTTCGTTGTGCTTGGCTTTCCCATAGAGTATCTGCAAGGCTTTGAGGCTGTTTTCAGTTTTGCCTTGGCTGGGATGTTATTGATAACGATCGGCAAAAAATTCAAGCTCCATTGGGCTTATACGATATTTGCCCTGGTTGCATTCATCGTTATCAATCCGCAATCCGTTAATGTCTCGCCGATATACCTGGGTTCTGCAATGATATTGGCGATAATTCTAGCTAGCTGCCAGTTGTTGGACCAGATGGAAAAATCAGATAACGGCGCGACTCAAATAATTGCAGTCGTGATATTGGGACTCCTCTCTGCCGGATTCATAGAACTTAAGAATACATTCCCTATTTATGCCCTTGCCTATTTCACCTTCTATTTTATCGCATCGTTATTGATTTCCAAGGACAAACAAAGGATCTTGAAAATATGCGGCCTGTTCATGCTGGTCACCTTTTTGGCTTTATCACCCTGGATTGCGCTGTACGCAAATAATATCGTCACGGCATTGCATATAGCCCTGCACCCAACAGCCGTAACCGCTGTCAATACTTTCAACTCGCTACAAGGGAATATTCCTGATCTATTTTCATCCGAAAACTTGCGTTATGGCGGATCGTTGTTGGGATATGGCTTGATTGTGTTGATGCTGGCCCTGATCGGCTCATATAGCACGTTCAAAACTTTCGGCATCAGGATTCAGCCGACTCAACGTGGATACTTTCTGGTTGCTGCGGCTTCTTGCGTTGCCAGTGTCATAACCTATTTTTTCTACGGCGCTATCATACCTGCAGAACTTACTGCTCGTTATTCCTGCCCTGTACTGATTGCTACCCTGCCATTCGCCTGGCAGGTGGCTTCCATGGCAGTTTCAAATACATCGATGCCTGGAAAATCACTGGAACGCACCGGTGAGAAGATGGCTTTTATATTCGCCATGCTTTTGCTGGTTGTCATCTTGTTCTGGGATAATTTCATCGAACGGATCGAGCGCGCTTATCATTATCACATGACGATTTCTTTTCCAGTTATTGATCCAGATGAATATCTTGCAGATATGAGGCAAGCATTCTCAGATAAAACCAGAAGAGAAATCCGTGTAATCCAAAACAATACTCTGCCGGGTGAAAAAATTCTTGTATGGATTCCCTTGCCCTTTGATCTTGATTTTGCCAGAAATGACATTTATTCGATCATGAGTACTAGCCTGCTGAATCCATGGCTTGACATTCCGTTCAACGGTAATGCGGATGACATGGTTCGATACCTGAAAGGTCAGGGAATACGCTACATCATGTGGGAAGAAGGCGGCGGCAACTTGCGAAATAGCTACCGCAAAAGGTTATTAGACAAGAGTTACGTGGCACATCGTAGAATAGCAGAAAGGGGGTTAATATTAATGAAAATGATTTCCTCCATAATGAGCAACGGTAGTTTTCTTTATGAAGCGAACGGCATAGTGCTATTAGATCTCTACCAAGTCAACTAGTCTTTGAGTGTTTGTTAAATCTGATACCGATCCTAACATTACCGCAACTTGTGATTGAATAATGAATTAAGGTGTACTCATATTGTTATGGTATCGAGGCTGATAATAATGAATGGGGAGATAACGAAGTTGAGTGCAGTTACAGGGGTAATGCAAGAATGGCTGGCCAAGGTACGGTAGGCCTTTTGTTACCCTGGTTGCGTGAAAAAGATTTGGTTCAGCGAAACCTTTTTGCATGGGCGGGCGATCAGACCGGTTTAAATTCGTTTCTTATCGGCGATTCCTATTTGGCGCGAATCAGATTGAAGTGTACGCAAACGGCGATGAATGACATGAATCCAAGAAACAAAATAAGTAGTGCCTTTCTGTCAAGGAAAATGGGAAAGGCCAGAGTATCCATTCATAAGTTAGGACGTGTTTTCTCAACGCAAATCCGAATCTGTGAGTGGCAACAATTGGTCTTCGTTTCAAAGAGGGTACTTGGATGAACGTAAAAATCTCTGGGGGCGGCGAAGAAAGCGGTATCATATTTGGCAATACCTATGACAAATACGGTTCACGGAACCCGATCGTTAAAAGGATCATGGGAGGATTTGAATCTGCTTTGTCTGAACTTGTCGAACTAGCTTCACCAACTTCGATAAATGAAATCGGATGTGGTGAAGGCTACTGGGTGTTGCGCTGGAACAAGCAGGATATGCAGGCAAGAGGCTGCGACTTCTCCAATCGCGTCATTGAACTTGCCCGCGAAAATGCAATTAATCAAGGTCTGTCCCCTGCACTTTTCGAAACACGAAGCATATATGATCTGGCATCAGTACAAGACAGTGCAGATCATATATGCTTCGTGTTTCGAAAAGTGCAGGG
>Ga0210097_1000104_pt1 | contig 38650 bp, 39 predicted proteins | sample Joice_CattailNLA_2_FD_185521 | JGI IMG/M metagenome (GOLD analysis project Ga0210097, IMG submission 185521) | Wetland microbial communities from San Francisco Bay, California, USA, that impact long-term carbon sequestration - Joice_CattailNLA_D2... | ecosystem: Environmental > Aquatic > Marine...
ATCCGGTCGAGGCATTGCGACGGGTGATGCGCCGTCAGCCGTGGATGCGTCACTTCGACTTCGATCCCGAGGCCGTGGTGCGCCTGTGCTGGCGTGGGGTCATGCCGGTCAATCTACCCGCCCCGGTGCGCTACTACAGCGTGGCGGAAGGCGGCGTGTCGCATTTCCGTTACCTGCGCGACAACGTGTTATTGACGTGGATGCATACTCGCCTGTTTTCCGGCTTTGTGCTGCGCTTGCCCGTTTTACTGGCAAGACGTGCGTCGGGACATTCCTGAATTTAGCGGAACAGCAATATCAATACGCGGTAGCCGGCAATGCGCCTGGTATCTACAGGCTCTGGTTAGCCAGGTCAGGATCAGCCTTGACAGCCTGGTATTCTGAAAACACGCCGAGTACCAGGTGGCGTTCAATCTGCGTCAGCCTTGCAGTGCTGAGTGTGGCCACGACATGTTCGGGGGGTACGCAGGCTTCTATGCTGTCCCAGAAATAGCGCCAGATCGTCGCGGTGTCTTTTTGCCTGGAAACGAATCGTGTCAGCAACGGAATCACGCCGCGCATATAGTTTTTCAGCAACCATTGTGCAAAACGGCTTTGCGGTTTGGTGATTTCAAGCAGGCATAAACGGCCACCAGGCTTCAGAACCCGTTCGAACTCGGCATAGGCCGCGGCCAGATCGCCGATATGGCGCAGTGCGTAGCCCATGCTCAGAAAATCAAAATGATTCTCAGGGAAAGGCAAAGACTCGGCGCGTCCCTCAATCAGCACCATCGTTTCAGGTAACTTGCCGGCGGCCATCATGCCGGGGCTGGGGTCGATGCCGGTCACCAGGGCGGCATCGCCAGCCAGAATACAGGCCTGTGCTGCAACCAGCCCGGTGCCCACGCCGACATCCAGTACCTTCATACCTGTTTTCAAACCGCCGCGAATGAGCGCCTCGCGCCGATAGCGGGATCCGGTACCCCATGCCAGCAGCGATTCGATACGGTCGTAATCCGCGGCGGTGTCATCGAAAATCCGGCGTAGATAAGCTTGCCGATTCTGTTCTGTTTGGTAGTAATCGGTCAGCGGGAGATGCGGTGCATGCACTGGAGTCGGTTTGGAGGAGGTCATGTCGTCACTCTCGTTAAATGATGCCGCCGTTGATGGAGATAATCTGTCCGGTGATATAAGCCGCCTGCATCGAGGCGAGAAACCCGATCAGGTCTGCAACTTCGGCAGGGGTGCCGGCGCGTTTCATCGGCACCAGGCGCGCGATATCCCGGGCGTCGAACACGGGTTCGCTCATGGGGGTGTCGATAATGCCGGGCGCAACCGCGTTGACGGTGATGCCCCGGCTGGCGACTTCCAGCGCGAGTGACCTGGTTGCCGAATTGAGCGCGCCCTTGGCTGCGGAATAATTGACCTGACCGCGATTGCCGGTCAGCGCGGCGATGGAGGATACATTGATAATTCGTCCCCAGCGGCTGCGGATCATCGGCATCATCAATGGCTGAGTGACGTTGAAAAAACCGTTAACGGATACGTCTATCACCCGGTGCCACTGCTCGGCGCGCATACCGGGGAACACGGCGTCGTCATGGATGCCGGCATTGTTGACCACGATCTGGATCGGCTGATCTTCGACAAGGGGGGATAGCACACTGGCTACCGCTGTGCTGTCTGTCACATCGAATGTCAGCACCTGCGCACTGCCGCCGTCCGCGCGAATGGCATCGGCCAGCGTCTGTGCCGCGGGTAGTCCGCTATGGGCGTGAATGTAGACATGGAAGCCATCGGCGGCAAGACGGCGGCAGATGGCCGCGCCGATGCCGCCGCTGCCGCCGGTCACCAGGGCATTTTTCATGGCGTCTCTCCCGAGGTGGATATGATTGCGTCAGCATCGAGCACAACAGCGGCACGCCCATCCAGCAGCGGTCGACCGGCTGCGCTGACGCTGAACTGATAAAGAATGTTGTTTTCGCTGCGTGTGATGCAGGCAGCTTCCACCCGCAGGTCGGCGGCGATGTCGTCCAGTCGCGGTACATGCAACTGTGTGCCGCGCACGCTGACCAGATAACCTACCCGTGCATGGCTGCTGTCGGGTGGCGCCAGCAAGGCACCGTGCACGGCCATGGCCTGCGCCGCGTATTCGATACCACAGGCGGCACCCAGTCGATCATTAGCGCGTAACGGGTTATCGACGGCGCGATGGCTGCTCGCGCGACACTGGATGCGCTGCGCATCCCATGCCTCAACATAATCCAGCAGGCACATGGTGCCCTGATGCGGGATGTGGCGGGCAATCCAGGCGTGATCCAGTCGGGCTTTATTTAGCACAATGCGATTGCAACGGCGAGAGTCGAGCTGTCGAGGTAATCCAGCACCACTTGCCTGTTTTGCCGGCGCGCGATGCTGCACAACAGCGGCAAGCCGCGCGCGGCGGGGATGGCTTTGCGCAGGCCTTCAAGCGCGGCGTCATCAAGCCGGTCTGCGCTGGCGTCGCTCAGGTCAACAGTGATTTGTGCCAGCGACCGTGCGCTGCGTTGCGGTGCCAGCACCAGTGCAATACCAAATGCATCGGGGATGGGGCGGGCGCTGTGGAGTGGCTCCGGGTAAGCGGTGTCGCACGCCAGCAAAACACTGCGTGTGTTATCCACCACTACCTGGGTGAGTGCTTCCAGCAGACCTGCGGCGAAGCTGGCATCAAAGGCACACAATACCGATGCTGTGGTCATCGCACCGGTGGCGATACACCAGTACCCGGAGGCCGTGTTATGCACGGAATTATGAAATCGGGTCGGTGAGATCAGCCGGTCATCCGAGGCGAGCATTTCACAGATGGCATGACAGTTTTCTCCATCGCCGCCGGACGAAGAAAACACGCTGGGCAAGTCGGCGGCGTTGAGTCCGGCTGCGGCGATGGCTTCCAGTCCGGTTGCCAGGGTGAGTTTGACAATCGTGCCGCTGCGCCGGCGTTCTGCCGCCGGCAATAACACGGGTGGCGGCAGCACAGTCTTGTGTGACTGATAGGCTTGCTGCCCGCTCAGGGCAGCCCGACTGCTCGGCCAATCGGTCAGGCCGGGGCCGAGCAAGCCGATGCCTTCGATGTAGGCGGTGAGTGTCATGGCTTGCCCGTCCGACCAAAAACCAGACTGCAATTGGTGCCGCCGAATCCAAAGGAGTTGCTGAGCACACGCGCCACCTGCTGCTCGCGATTCACCAGTATATAATCGATATCCAGCGTCGCGTCGAGTTGCCGGGTGTTGAGACCGGCAGGCAGCAAGCCGTGTTGCAGTATCAGCGCGCAAATCACCGCCTCCACGCCACCGGCTGCGCCCAGAGTGTGGCCAGTCGCACCTTTGGTGGAACTGCACGGCGTGCTCGAGCCGAATACAGAGTGAACTGCCTTCCCCTCCACCGCATCGTTGCTTTGGGTGGCGGTCCCGTGCAGGTTGATATAGTCAATATCAGATGCCTGCAAACCCGCCATCTTCAGTGCATCCAGCATGGCCATGCGTGCGCCCAGGCCTTCGGGATGCGGTGATGACATGTGATAGGCATCACTGGATTCGCCGATCCCGAGCAGTAGCACGGCATCCGCATCCAGATGTTCCGGTGTGTGTTCCAGCAGCACGAAGGCGGCCGCTTCACCGATCGAGATGCCGTTGCGTTGCGTATCAAACGGGCGACAGGCCTGTTCGGAAACCAGGCCAAGCGAGTTGAAGCCATACAGCGTCGTCAGACACAGCGAATCCACGCCGCCTACCACGGCCGCGTCGATCAGTCCCGCTGCCATCATGCGCCGCGCCGAAGCGAATACCTTGGCGCTGGACGAGCACGCCGATGACACCACGACCGCCGGACCCGTCAGCCCAAAATAATGGCGCGTGAAATCCGCGACGGAAAAAGTATTGTGCGTTGTGCCATAAATAAAATCGGCAGGGAGTGCGCCGATCACCGGATCGCGACGCCGGTAGGCAAGTTCGGTTTGCAGAATGCCGGAAGTGCTGGTACCGAGGAACAGACCAATGCGTTGCGCACCGTATTTTCCAATGGCAGCGCGTACCGCTTCGGAAAATCCATCCTGCATCAATCCCAGCAACGCGAGCCTGTTGTTGCGGCAATCATAGTCGGCCAGGTGAGCGGGAAGCTGCACCGCATCCACTCCAGCCACTTCGCCAATGTGCGTCGCCAGATCCACCGTATCAAATGCGCACGGCACCAGCCCGGGGCGGCGCACGCGCAGTGCGGTCAGGGTCTGATCGAGACCACAACCGATACTGCTGGTCGCGGTGGAATGGGAGAGCCAGAGTGGGTTCAAGGAATGGTAATCCAGTCGTATATAAGGAAGGATTCTAGCAAAATCCGGTCATTGCTTTGGATTAAATAGGGGGCTGGCGGATTTTGCCGGTTACACCAGGGTCTGCGCGATATCGTAACGACATACAGGCCGCCAGGGATCCCAGCATGAGACCGGCCAGCACATCTACCGCTACATGCTGGCGTGTGGCCAGTGTGGAATAAACGATGCCGATACACCACAGCGCATTGAAGGCGAGTATCCAGTGGGGCGCGCCAAAGCGGCGCAGCAAGTGATGTAACCAGATACCCGAAAAAGCCGCTGTGGTGACATGCAGCGAAGGGCAGGCATTGCCCGAGGCATCCAGGTTCTTGAGGAAATTCACCTCAGGATACTGAGCCCAGTCGATATTGGCCGCTGGTACGACCGTGGGCCAGAAGTAGAAGACGATCAGCCCTGCGAGGCAGGTTCCGGCCATAACCAGCCCATAGCCATACAGTTCGCGCTGCGTCGCCAGTAATGCCGGCGGCAGGGAAACATAGACCCACAGTGAGATGTACAAGGGTAAAGCCAGAGGGTGAAAGCCGATCAGGCGATCCGGCAAGGTGAAGGGCATGACCGTCACCGGGTAGGCCGGCTCTTTGAGCAGATAGAAGTAAGCACCGAAAAACACGCCGATGAAAAGCATCGTTCCGATACTTTTAAGATATGTATGCCTGGGAATGACCGCTGCAGCCTGACGGTACCAGGGTGTCTGCCGTCTGTTTTCGTTCAAGGTTCATTCACCATGGTGATGCGGCAAGCCTGATACGAATCACGAGAGGGCGTGACGCAAGGTGACAAAATGCAGATTGGCTGCCGCAGCGGAAGCCAAAACAGTGGGAAGCACTTCCAGAATAACAGGAATGCCGTCGCGCGTGCGTGCAGCGTTGCCATCGTGCAACAGCAAAATAGCACCTGCCCGCAGGCCTCGCAACAGCCTGTTTTTAACACGCTCAACGTCGCCGATCCGGGTATCGAAGCCGCGCACTGACCAACTGGCAAGCCGTAGCCCCAGTCGAGTCAGCACCGGGTCGAGAAAAGGATTGCGCAAGCCGGCCGGCGCGCGAAAAAACCAGGGGTGCTGGCCGGTAATCCTGGTGAGCGTGTCCTGGGCGGTCTGCAATTCACGCCTGAATCCGGAAGGTCCCAGCAGTGCAAAATGATGGTGGTGATGTTGGCTGTGGTTTTCAACAGCATGGCCGCGCCGCACGATTTCACTGCACAAGTCCGGGTAGCGCGCTGCCTTGTGACCGATGCAGAAAAAGGTCGCCTGAGTCGCGTAACGATCCAGCATATCCAGCACCTGCGGGGTGACGATGGGATCGGGGCCGTCGTCGATAGTCAGGGCGATTTCATTTCTGGCGGCGGCGCCGGCAGGCAGCCGCGTCCAGTTCGGCCCCAGCCAGTGGCTGCGCGGCCACAGTCCGAGCAGCGTGAGCAGAGCGTGATTTACAAGCACGGCGCCCAGCACCCAGCGCCATTGCCCGGGGTCTGCGGTGAGGACGATCACCGCCAGCAGATGCAGCACAATGGATGCGCGGATCAACAGTGTGGGATGCCAGCGCGAATTACGCATTGGGCTGCCGGGCAAAAATCGCAGAATAAACCAGCGCAAGGATGATACCCGGCGACACTGTTACACCCATTGCCTGCAATATTGACACATTTGAAAACGAAAGCAGGCCACAACCTGCGACAGTAGTGAGGCTGGTAAACAGCATCGAAGCCAGAATGCGTGGCGAGATGGTGTGGCCAATTGTTCTGGTGTCAGCCATTATAGCCTCACCCGGGTGGAGAGGGCGACCAGCTTGATCAAAAAACCAGGACGTAATTGGAGCCCACTGCGACCACCAACAGCATGCCCACGAGGTGCAGAATAATTAACTGCCGGCCAAACACGACCAATCCTGCCGTGACGGTGATGACCGCGGCCGCAAGCGGAACGATGTTCCGTACCACACGCCCGGGTGAGCGGAAAACCATCAGCAGCAATCCGATAATGGCAACCAGTCCGCCTGAAGACAACAGGATGGCTTCATGCAAGTAGCCGGAATACAGGCGATCGGACTCGGCTTTCATATCACGTCCACTAACAAAACATTGGGCAAACCCGTGTCGTTCAACGCAACTCAAGTTCGTTTGCGTTGATGCTAACATTTTGGGGCTTTGTTTTGGTATCCGACGCAAAGTCGATGGAATCGCCAATTGTTTATCTTCTAGCCATTTGCCGGGGTGCAGCACAATGAATTCCATGCAATCCCATGGTCACGGTGGTCAAGCCCTGCTTGAGGTGAACCGCAGGTTCTACGATACTCTGTGGACGAGCGCACATCTCGTCGAGCCGCAGCGCTTCAATACGTGGCCGCTCGTGTGCTCCCTGGTTTCGCGCTCGCAGCCGCGGCTTGAAGTCGCGCCGGGCTTGCGACCGCGGCTTCCACTCGATGAGACGCATTTCGTGGACTTCAGCCCACAGGCGGTTGCGAAACTGCGCGCCCGTGGATCAAACGCCGTCATCGCGAAGGCATCCGCACTACCATTTCCGGATCATGCATTCGATCTCGTCTGTGCCTTCGACATAGTCGAGCATGTAGACGACGAAGATGAAATCCTGTCCGAGCTGTCCCGCGTGGCTGCCCCCAACGCGTCGTTGTTGCTCTCTGTGCCGTTGCATCCCGGACACTGGACGACGTTTGACGACTTCGTCGGGCACCGTCGTCGCTATGAGCCGTGGCGGCTGCTCGCAAAGCTTGCAGAGTACGGATTTGCCGTGGAGCAGAGCGCCGTTTTCGGAATGCAACCTGAATCATCGCGGCTGGTCGATGTCGGCATGTGGTTTCTCGCCCATCACCGCGAACAGGCAATGTGGTGGTACAACCGGGTCTTCATGCCGCTGGGCGTGCGCTTTCAGAAGAAGCTTGCGCTCGTCCCTGGGCTGATAGATACCGAGAACGTCGATGAGGTGCTGCTCGTGTGTCGCAAGCATGGCACGGTCAGGTTTTCACAGAGCAATTAAAATGCGGTCAGTCCAGGCGGTTTTCATGCGCGAATTACGCATTGGGTTGCCTGGCGAAAATCGCAGAATAAATCAGCGCAAGGATGACGCCCGGCGCCACGGTGACGCCCATTGCCTGCAATATTGACACATTTGAAAACGAAAGCAGGCCAAAACCTGCGACAGTAGTGAGGCTGGCAAACAGCATCGAAGCCAGAGTGCGAGGCGAGATGGTGTGGCCAATTGTTCTGGTGTCAGCCGTTTTAGCCACACCCGGGTGGAGAGGGCGACCAGCTTGATCAAAAAACAGGGCGTAATTGGAGCCCACTGCGACCACCAGCAGCATGCCCACGAGGTGCAGAATAATTAACTGCTGGCCAAACACTGCCAATCCTGCCGTGACGGTGATGACCGCGGCCGCAAGCGGAGCGATGATTCGTACCACACGCCCGGGTGAGCGGAAAACCAGCAGCAGCAATCCGATAATGGCAACCAGTCCGCCTGAAGACAACAGGATGGCTTCATGCAAGTAGCCGGAATACAGGCGATCGGACTCGGCTTTCATATCCACTAACAAAACATCGGGCATACCCGTGTCGTTCAACGCAACTCGAATTCGGTTTATGTTGATGCTGGCATTCTTGGGTGCAGCAAGCGGTAATGAGGCGCTCCAATGGTGGTCCTGCTGGATGAGTAGCGCATCTACCGCCATGGCCATTGAGGTCTGTTCAAGATCAACGCCTTGCAACAAGGGCTGGCTGCGAGCAGCAGCGATATCGGCAATAAACGGCGTAAATAGCTGAGCACGCACCGGTAAACCCTGAACAGCTTGCGCCAGCCGCGTTTCCAGCACGGCGGGGGAAGGTAAGCTGGCCTGGCGTGCGCGCTGCATCGCTGTGCTGGGAAGATAGCGGCTGGGACTTTCAAATCCGGCGAGTTCGCCTTGATCGACTTGCGTTTGCAGGATCGTGGAAACTTGTTCGGAAGACCGTAATACGGCTTCCCGGCTCGCGCCGGATACCACCACCAGATAACGCACATCAGGCAAACCCATATCGGCGCGCAGACTTTCATCCAACGTCACATCGGCCTGCGATACCGGACTTAATGAGGATATCTTGTCATTCCACAAACTGGTGCGGTTCCCGGCGAGGATGACACAGGCCGCCAGCAGCAGTATCGCGACCACCCATCGCAGTGCAGCGGCGCGCTGTACCAGACGGAACAGGACGAGGCCGATAGCCGATACATCATGAATGCGAAAGTTCGCCGGTAGCAGATGAGGCAAGACGAAGCGGGTCACCGTTGCGGCGGCTACCAGACCAGCGATCGAATACAGGCCGAGTTGCGCCAGACCAGGAAAGCCGGACAGAAGCAGCGAAGCAAAGCCGAATATCGAGGTCAATACGCCCAGACGGATGGTGGGCCAGAAGCGCTTTATCCAGTTCTGCTGGTCTGAATCGCCCTGTTCTGATTGCACAAACAGGTAGATTGAATAATCCACCGCTTCGCCGATCAGTGCGGTGCCAAATCCCAGGGTGATGCCATGTACCGCCCCAAAGCCCAGACTGACTGCCGTGATGGCTGCCAGCGCGCCGCTGATAACGGGCAAGAAACCCAATACCAGTGCGGTGAAGGAGCGATAAATCAGCAATAACAGCGTAGCAATAAGCACGACGCTGATGATGGCCAGGCGGCTAACCTGACTTTTGATAGTCTCGCGTGAGTTAACCGAAAACACACCGGGGCCGGTCATCACCAATCTGGCGGCAGGGGTTGCGCCGGATACCGTGTCAAACGCCTGGCGGATGGCGGCCATGGCGCGTTGCTGGGCATCGATATCGGCGCCCGAAGCGCGCGTTTGCATCAGCATCAAGGCGCGCGCGCCGTCGCGTGATGCCCACGCACCATCTACCATCTTCGGTGGGGTGCCGCTGTTGATCTGGTCGAGCAATTGCATCATTTCGCCGGTCGGATCGCGCGGCAGCAGCGACTTGACCGGCAGCCCGGCAGGCGAGGCAAGCAGGTCGATGCTGTCGCTCAAGGCGGCATGCAGGCCGTCCACGCTGAAGCGTGCAGGTGTCACTGCCGGGCTGAGCAGGTAGCGATTGCCGAACAGGAAAGCACGGTCGCGCTCGGCGTTGACGGGCTCGCCATTGTTGACGCTGACAAAGGCGGGATCAGCGCGCAGACGCCGGGCGATCTGTCTGGAAAGTTCGGCGCGGGTGGGCGCATCGGCACCTTCAATTCCCACCAGAATAAGGCGCGAGGCCAGGCCGTCGCGTATCTGCTCCAGGAGCAACTGCTGCTCAGGGGTGGGACTGCGCGGCAAGAATGCCGACAAATCGGTGGTGAACTGGGTGCGGCTGATGATGATGCCGCAGACGAGGATAAACATCAGCCACAGGCTTATCGCTGCCCGACCGCGCCGCACGGGGATTTGCTTCACGGTGCGGCCATCCTTTCGATGAGCATAAGCGAGCTGTCACCATCGGTCTGGGTGATTTCGATGCTGCGCACGGTATAGCCAACCCCTGCAATACGGATGTGCTTTACCACCGCCTGCATTTTTTTATCCACCGGCAGCAATTGCAGTGTCCAGTGCTCGATTGTTCCCTCCAGATTCAGTTGGTAGCTGCGTTCAAGCGCCTTGCGGTCACCCGCCAGGGTGCCGCGAATGCTGTCGATGTAAGCCGCCAGCTCCGGGTAATCCTGCAATTGCAGATTATGTTTTTGGCGGCCACGCTCGAACACCAATGTCTCGTGATCCAGAATCATGGATTCGGGTTTGGGTTTGAGCGTGCGCTGTTCGAGATAGTCAGGTGCGGTGTAGAACAACTCCCCGGAGGATTCCACCGGTTCTTCGAGCATGGCGATGTATTTTTTCTCGGTAAAGCTGGCATGGTCGGAGCGGGTTTGCGCCAGGCCATGCATGAGCTGGTCGATATCCCACTCGGCGGCGTAGCCGATGACAGGTGTCAGCATCAGCGCCAGTGCGACGAGCATGTCCCACAGGACGCACAGTGAAAAGACCGGGGAGCAGGGCAGTGTCATCATGATTTGGGGGGCGTTGAAGCAGGTAAGGGCTGCCAGAAATCGAAAAAATTGAACCAGTTGTATGGCGCCTTGCGGCAGTATCGATCCAGCAGTGCGGCATAACGGGTGATGGCCGCCTCCATGGTGGCATCGCCCTGGCCGTGCGCAACGCCAGAAAAATCCGCCAGAGGATCGAAGTGGATGGCGTAGCGGTTGCCGCCCAGATACAGACCGGTCATGAACACCACCGGACGACGCAGCAATGCGGCCATGCGGAACGGCCCACCGGGCAAGTGCGCGACTGCACCAAGGATTTTCACGGGATGCAGAGTATCGTTGCCCGGGGTACGATCGGCCAACATGCCGACGACACCGCCTTCATCCAGGCAATCCCGCACCTTGAGCATGGAATCGATGTGTCCCAGGCCGATGATGTCCTGCACGGCTTCCGGATTGATTGCGGCCAGCATGGTGTTAATCTTTCGTGCATTCTTTTCATGCATGACCATGGCGATACGCAAATTCGTGTATTTCCAGCCCAGCGCGCGGATCACTTCAAAGCTGCCCAGGTGCGCACCCATCAGAAACAGACCGTTGCCGTCAGCAATCAGATTGCGCAATATATCCTCGCCGTGCACTTCAAAATCGAACAAGTCGAAACGGCGGTTGAGCAGATAGACACGGTCATGAACGGTGGCGGCAAAAGTGAAAAAATGCCGGTACAGTTCCCGCCAGTGGGCAGGCCGACCCAGGGCAAGCCGGAGATAATTGCTTGAAGCACGGCGACTGGTCGATGCGAACAACAAAAAATAGGCGGCGATCAGATGCAGTACGCCACGCGCCGCGCGCCGCCCCAGGTGCAGTGAAAGCCAGGTCATGATGCGCAGCATGAGCATGTTGCTGCGTTCGGGCGTTCGCGACCAGGCGGGTTGGTCGGCTGTCGGCGGCGTTGTCAAGCGGGTGATACCGGTGCGATACTGCCGCTGGCGATTTTGCGCACACCCGCCATGATGTCAAAACGTATGGTACCGCCGGCCGTGAGCGTGTGCTGGATCAGCAATTCATCACCCGGCATTGCCGGACTCAGAAACTTGACCGAACCGAGCTCGCAAATATCCAGCGCGATCCCGCTGGTGTTGACGATAATTTGCAGTGCAACGTCCAGCAGCACGACACCTGGGAGTATGGGGTTGCCGGGAAAATGTCCGGCAAAAGCAGGATGATCTGGCGGAACAATCCAGTGCGTGGTGTTACTCATGCGGATTTTTGCAAGCCGCGCGCCTGTAGCAGGGCCTGCATTGCTTCGCGCGGCAGTTTTCCTGTGCGGTTGCGTGGCAGTGCCTCCACAAACAACAGTGGGCGCGGCAGGAAAACCGGGTCAATACGTTCGCGTAGCGCTGCCAGCAGGGTGGGGGCCTCCATTCCTGGTGCCACCACGCATGCAACAAGCCGGGTGATATGGTCAGTACTGGTCTCGTCAGGCATAAAAAAAGCGCCGTCTATTACGCCAGGAATGGAATTAAGCAGGTGATTGAGACTTGCCAGTGAATGCCGTTTGCCCGCGATATTGACCAGGTCGGCTTTGCGCCCGTGCAGTAAAAAAAGCTCGTCCGTGATCGGTTCAAGCAGGTCGTTCATGGCGGTTGGTGTCTCGATGTGAGCGCCGCACGCGCGCACGCTGTCACCCTCCACGACCAGTCTTATTCCGGGATACAGCTGCCACTGTGCCGTATGTGTGGAGCGGCGCGTAGCAATCTGGCCGGTTTCGGTGCTGCCATAGATTTCCATAAGCGGCGCATTGCAGCGTGCCTCGATGTCCTGCGCGAGTTGGGCAGACAGGGGCGCCGTGGCGGATACCACCCCTGTGATCTCCGGTAGCGCAAGTCCTGCATCCAGCAAGGCGCGCAGATGCACCGGCGAGGACACCAGAATTCGTGGCGTGGGCACGGTCGCCAGGGCCTGGCAAATGTCGGCCGGGTAAAACGGCTGCGCATGGCTGAAGGCGTTGCCACTCTGCCATGCCATCAGTACCGTCGATTCAAATCCGTACATGTGTTGCGGTGGCACGGTGCCAACCAGGGTGTAGCTCGTGTAATGTGACAAGTCCAGGCGCGCCGCCTCGGCCTGTACGCTGGCGACCAGTGCGCCCCAGGTTTTGGGATATGGTTGCGGGGTGCCGGTCGAGCCTGAAGTGAATACTACCGCGATGCGCTGGCTGGCATCGATTTGCGGAATGGTAAATGTATCCGCCTGGCTGGTGCCTGTCGCCGGGTAGCGCAGTTTGGGCAGATCCACCGTACACAGGTCGCTGTCAGCCAAACAAAACACGTCCGGTGCAAAAAGCTGAATTTTGCGCACCGTTTCCGGGGTGTGGGCAGGCGGTAGCAGGCTGATCTTGCCGGCGACTATGGCCGCCGCAAGACCGACGCTAAACTGGTAACGGTCGCTGCACATATTGAGCAGGTGACTTCCTGCCGGAAACAGGGCGGCTAGCTGTCTGACTTCTGACAGGAACTGGCGCAGCGTGACGGCGCTACCGGCGCGCCAGGCAATGATGCTGTCCGGGGAGACGTGGGATACCAGCGGCAGTGACGACATGATTCAGGCTGCGATTGTCAGCGTGGTCGCGCCGTGCTGTCCCGGAATGCCCGAACTGCATCGAGAATGTGTGCGTGCTGCATATCGGGCAGTGCCCGTCGCCGTACCCAATACTCGGCTATGAACATCAGCACGACCAGCGGCAGCGTCAGAAAATTATCGAAAACCGACCATGTGGTCAGGGGTGCCAGGAAAAACAGCAAGGTCGAGGCTGAGGCCATCGCGGCAAAAAACACGCTCCAGGCTATGGTGATCCGGCGAGTATAGATTTCCTGCTGCGGCGTCAATGGTGCGTGCACGGCCTCTGCGAATTGAGTACACAGCGGTTGGCGCCCGCCGATCAGGGTGCGCACAAAGGTAATGAACAGTACCATATGCATGCCCACATATTGCAGCCAGTAAACCATACCGAAATGTTGCGTGAGCGCCGGCCATCCTGCCCATAATGTCGCACATGCCAGCACCAGCGCGCCTAGCATGAAAATACGCCTGGCTGAACGCCAGATCAGCACCAGTGCAAACAACAACACGGGCGCAATGGCCAGCAGCGCGCCCAGGTTTCCGCTGTGCGCCGATTCATTTGTGTGGTGCGCCAGTAACGGATAGCCGATCAACAGCGTGGCAATTCCCAGCCAGCGGTGGATGCGGTGTGCCATTAGCGGGTTCTCTGAGTTGCGATATAGTCTGTGAGGCTGCGCAGTGAGCTGAAAATATGCTGGTTGTCCTCGCTGTCGGCACGCAGTTGCAGGCCGTAGCGCTTGGAAACCAGTAGAGAGACTTCCAGCACATCAATCGAGTCCAGCCCCAGCCCATCGCTATACAACGCGGCGTCAGGCAGGATTTGATCTGCTGTGACCTCGAGGTTCAGGCACTCGATCATTAATTCAGCAACTTCACGTTGCAAATCTGCAGTACTGGAGACAGTCGGTTTCCGGTTATCTTGCATGGTATTTATAGAAGTGTATTGAGCCAGAAGTAGTAAAGTGACAAACGATTCATCGATGTTGCATTTTACCTGCTGGAACTGGATTGCTTCAATTAGTTACTTGCACTAATATATCGGTGCCCAATTGCGAGCGCATGGCGAATTGCACCTCAGGCGATCCGTACAGGGGCGCGCCTCGCGGCGGGCCCCTCCGGCACCACCGGGCATACGGGTCCGTACCACGGCGGTTCAGTAAAGTTAAATGCTCACGCACCAGGCGCGGAAGTCGCACCCCCGGGCGTGCGACTCATGCGCCAGGGTCCTTTGGTGCTCCAGGCCGTCGCTGACAGTCCTTGCGCGGCAAGGCCGCAAGCAGACGCTTGGCAGCCGGGACAGGCCTGGTAAGCGGCACGAACTCTCCTTTCTCTGAAAAGCCGGCAAACGGTACACGGAAGCCAGCAGTGCAATCCCGATGTCGTATGCGAACCCCGGGCAAACGGCTTCCCGAGGATAATTGAGTAGGAAGTAAAACCTGGCGGTTGTCTGGGCGGTAGCGCACATAGCACGCTTGCCATGCCCTGGTACCCAGCCACAGGATCTGGTGCGACAACATCCAGGCGAGCGGATTACGGACTCGAGGTGCGTGACATTTGCCCACCGCTATTCAGGATGCCTGCGATTCGACCGCTTGCGGAATCGTTATCGGCTATCAGACATAGACCAGCGACGATAAACAGGATCAGACACGATTGATGCGTCGAAATGAAAATCGTGATCTGTTCCTTAATCACTGCTGCTCACATTCAAAATGAATGTAGTGACCCGAATAAGGGTATGCCGTTCACATACAAGCAGATATCGATTGACAAGGAAATCAACATGGACGTCGCATTGTGATAACACTGTTTCTTGCATTGACGAGCAACCTGTCTGCACCTCACATCTTCGCGGGTGAAGACGCCAGGGCCAGCAAGGATCACGCCCTGATACCGCGGATTGCCGACTCCTGTATCCCCGGTTACGAATATTCCGAGTATGGTGAATTACGACTTCCGCTGTGACCGCCGGTAAAAGAACGAACATCGGAAAGGGATGCGGCAGGGAGAATTTTGCGCATGACATCATCTATCCGGAAGAAAGAAGACCACCCGGTGACCCACGTGCGCTCAAGTATGTATGGGGTGGATTCTTATTCTCCTGTAGCTTCCAGCGACACAGAGGAAGGACGCGCAAAGAATTGAAGAGTTGAACCGGTAAAACAATGACAATGTGCAATTCATGGAGATTGCTTCAATTTCCGGGCTTACAAAGCTGCCCGGTAATTCGGATCCTGTAGACGTTCAGAAGCCGGGTTAAGGTATGCGTACACATCGTCAGTGAAGGGCGCCTCGGAAGCCAGGCCAATGTAGCGATCCATCTGCGGTTTGCCCTGGCGTGCGCTACAGGGGCGCCCCTGAAGTCGCCGGGCTTGCACCCGGCCAACAGAATATTCAAAATTCGTCAGCAGGTTCCACGGCCGAATGGAATTCAGTTATATCCATCTTCTGTGAATGCTCGACCTTGCCGTTCGAGTACTGTGAAGCTGGCTTGTCAGGCCGGACGTAAATGCAGTATTCCTGTAACTACCCCTGTATTTTAACCGCAAAGAATTCACGCCCCAGGTGTGTCCGGGTCCTCTGGGCAGAAACGGCATCTGGTGATCGGGAAAATTCTTGCGCATGTGTGCTGCCTGGAGCCGCAGCGGGCGTGCTCACGGCGTCCGCCACCCAGCCACCGCCGGCTGGGTGGGGTTGACGGTGCGCAGGCGGGATTCGGTGAATTCACATTAGCCGGTAAGGATGCCGGCCCAACCGGGGAGGCGGGCAGGGGTGGTTGTGGGCGGTTGGCCGGCGCGTCGCCGGGGTGCGGGGAGAATAAGGCCGGTGTCGTGCTGTGTCAGGCGGTCGTGATCGACCTGTTGGTGGCCGGATCGCGGGAATTCAGGCGGCCGGGATACCGGCGTGACGGCCAGCTCACGGGTGGATTCTTTCGAAATACGTGGGTTATGCTTCCTGACCTCCCTCGAACTCCTGTCTTTCGGGTAAGGGGGGCCATTGCGGCAGAGACGAGCTACCCATTGAAGTTGGGTACCTGTCCGTCCTGTTTCCTGGTGCAGATCGATGAATACAGGAACGCGAAGGAAATCTTCAATGAAGACTATGCTTGTTTTCCCTCGTATTCAAAAAGTTGGTTAGCGCATTCAAAAGCGTATACCGACATGATAACGGAGCGTTTCGGATATAATGACCGGAACCTGGTGGTCGAAATTGCCTCCAACGATGGTTGACTGTTGCATTATTTTAAGGAAAAAGGGATCCCCGTTTTTTGGAGTGGAGACCACGGCCAATACGGCCGAAGTCGCTATCGGAAAGGGTATTGATACGGTGATGTAATAATTTGGTCTGGAAACGCTCGTGAGTTGAGGCATTCACGTGGTCTGGCTAGTCTGATACGGGGAGACAATGTACTCGCTCAGGTACCGGACTAACGATGTTGTGAGCGGGATGAAGCATTTGCTGGCGGAAGGAGGGGTGATTGCCATGGAATCTCCACACCTCTATCAGCTGGTCGTGAACAACCCGTGCGATACCATTTATCATGAACATTTTTCATACCTGTCCTTTCTGACGGTGAGCAGGATTCTTGCCGGCTTCGGTCTCAAAATGTTCGCTGTGGAGAACGGCCTACTCATGGCGGATCACTGCGGATCTTCGCCTGTCATGAATTGACCCGAGGGAAATCGAAAACCGGGTAGGGCAATTGCTGAAGAAGGAAAAAACCGCTGGTATGGGGCCCATGGCGTATTATCAGGGCTTTGAGTCGAAGGGTGTGACAGTGAGAAATGACTTTCCTGGTTTCCTGGCTGACGCAAAAAACTCCGGGCTTAAGGTAGCCGCTTATGGTGCTGCAGCCAGGGGAAATACCTTGCTGAACTATCGTGGGGTTAAAGACGACATCATTGAATTCGTATTGGATACTTCACCGCACAAACAGGGGAAATTACTTCCGGGAGGCCATGTTCAAGTGGTGAGCGAGGAACAAATCCGGGAGCGCAAACCCGATTACATGATTATTTTTCCATGGAATATCCGGTACGAGATCATGGACCAGCTTAGCTACGTGCGCGAATGGGGATGCCGGTTTGTTATTGCCATCCCTGAACTTATGGTGTTATGAAAGTATTGGTTACCGGGGCATCGGGATTTATTGGCGGGCATGTGATACGAAACCTGCTGGATTCCGGGGTGAAGGTGATCGCGACTTCTAAAAGCCCGGAAAAAGCGAAACACAAGAGCTGGTTTGATCAGGTTGTTTATAAGTCATACGATATCAGCACACCTCCTTCCGATAATCTCTTTACTTATTTTGATCAGCCCGATATCTGTATTCACCTGGCCTGGGGCGGATTACCCGATTATAAAAATCCCGACCATGAACAGCTTTATCCTTCGCTTCATTTTGAATTCCTTTCCCGGCTTATTGATGACGGCTTGAAAAATCTGACGGTTACGGGAACATGCCTGGAATATGGTCTAACCGAAGGAGCGTTAACCGAGGACATGGAAGCACTTCCGGTTACGGCTTATGGCCGGGGGAAGAAGGAATTGTATCAACGCCTTTTACCGTATGGCGAAACCCGTGAATGCAAGCTGACGTGGTTGCGTCTGTTTTATATGTACGGTGACGGGCAATCCGAAAAATCACTGGTTTCGCAGTTGGAAAGCGCCATTGAATCCGGAGAAGAAGTTTTTAATATGTCGGAGGGAGATCAGGAACGAGATTATCTGCCGGTTTCGGAGCTTGCCCAACTTGTTGTAAATTTAGCCTTGAAAAAAGAGCATTTTGGAGTGGTGAATGTTTGCAGCGGCAAGCCGGTAAAGATTGGTGAAATGGTGGAGGAATACTGCAGGAATAAAAACACTTCGATTAAATTAAACAAGGGCTTTTATCCTTATCCGGATTACGAACCATTTGCATTTTGGGGAAGTACCGAAAAATTAAAAAATTGCCTGAATTACGGAAAAGAATGACTGTAAAGTCACATAAATCATTGGATAACACGTCACTGGCTGATTATGTCGCCCGGCAGTTGAACCATTTTTTTCCGGACCGTGATCCGGTAGATCCCTTGCAGCTCCGGCAGTGGATTGACCGGGCTGAAGAGCGGGTTTATCACTGCTTTTCGAACATCAGAAAAAAGTACTTCAACGAAGACGGAACGGTGCATTTCAATCACCTGATCAGCGATCAGTATTGTATGTTCCTGTATATGTTGTCCAACTATATCTACCGGGAAGGAGGTTACCCAGGGCTTTCAACCAAGTTATACAATCTTAATAAAGCGCTTCATAGCGTGGATATTTATTTTACGACCCGATTGCCGGATATTTTTCTTTTGGTGCATCCGTTGGGAACGATCATCGGAAGAGCACAATTTTCGGATTACTTTATTGCTTATCAGGGATGTACGGTGGGCTGTTTGAACGATGGCGTTTTTCCGGAGTTCAGGGGTAAAACGATCATGTACGCCAATTCTTCAGTGTTGGGACATTCAGTGATCGGTGATAACGTTTGCCTGGCAGCCGGTTCCACAGTGGTGAACGAAACCATCGGAGACAACAAGGTGGTACTTGGAAATTCGCCCGGACTTACGCTGAAAGAGAATCATAAAGACATTCATCAAAGACCTCCTTATCATTATGGGTGATCGGCTGCCATTGTTTTCTGTGGTCATACCCACCAAAAACCGGCCCGAGTATCTTTCGGAATCGATCCATCCGCCCGGCGATGATGGGCATGGTGCCGGGCATTGTCTGCCGGACACCGGCCACCCACCAGATAAGGAAAGCCGGGCACACGCAAGGGATCGCCAGGACCGGCGCGGTCACACTCATCCAGCGCTTTGCTAGTGCGCTGAATCTCAATATCCACTTTCATATGCTGCTGCTCGACGGTGTGTATGCCAGTGGCCGTGAGCCGCACGGCCAGCCGCGTTTTCAGCGGGTGAAGGCACATGACCGGGCCGAATTGACGGACCTCGTATCCACTCTCGGCGAGCGGACGGGGCGTTACAGTTGTGGTTGCAGGTACCTGAACAGGCGTTCGGCCGCCTTTCGATGGCCTTCGGCGGTCAGGTGACCGTCCAGTCTGTAGTAGTCCGACCAATCGAGATCAAGATCCACGAAAGATACATTGGGTAACACGGCGTCTGTTCCCGCCGGGTAGTTCCGGTATTTCTGGCCAAAGGGATTGCTGTAGAACACAATGACACGCTTTCCGCGCAGCGAGTCGGAATGCTTGCGGACTTCTGCAATAAAAGCGCGGTAATGACGCGTGAAGTTTTTGCGGCGCAGTTTGCTGGCCAGCGAACTGAACGGGGATTTCAGCGTGAGCCAGTAGCCTTTGGCGATGAGTCCCAGCCTGCTGTACTGCGGGACATCGTCGGGACTGTGTTTCCCAAACACCTTCTCGTGCAGCTGTTCGCGCGAAGCCGTATCGAACATGAGATTTTCATTATAGTCATTGTTGCAGTACTGAATGATGATGGTATCGACTTTATCCAGCAAGCCGGATTTTTCCAGCCTGATTAATTCCCTGGCTGTTGCATAACTTGCCACTCCAAGGTTGTACACGGGGCGCCCGGTCAGTTGTTGCAGCCGGGCCGCAAAGGTTTCCTCGTCGTTTACACCCCAGCCCATCGCGTGAGAGTCGCCGATTACCGCGATGCCCGTGCCCGCGGGCTTGGCGCCGGTATTTCTTCCTTCATCGGTGAAATTCAGGGTGATGTCGAATTCGATATGGTGGAACTTGCATGAGCCGATCGATGGCTTGTAAACAAGGTCGGGGTCCGGGGTGATGCAGCCAGGAAGCGTGAGCCAGTTGGTTGCGTTATTGGTCATTCCTGACCGGTAAAGGGATTTTTGCGCGGAAATAATCCAGGGTACGTCAAGCTCCACCCCGTTCTGCACCAGTAACAGGCTGGCGAAATAGACGAAGGCGCCAAGGGTGCAATATGCGATGAGCACCAGCAGGGCCCAACCAAGTTTTCCGGATGTGTTCATGAGACGGGTATATTACGCGATGTGAGACATAATGCTTTACCGGCGGCTTATCTGTTCGGGGAGGTGGCGCAACTGGAAGGAAAAATGAGAGTTGTTGTACCATGACACCGACCCAATGCCCGCCTGGCCTGAAAGGGTACAGGATCAATTCCATCAGTGGCGCGAGAGAACGCCGCGGTATGGCAACAGCGATCGCGGAGGGGACGCGGCACCGAATAATGTCGCACTTTCCGCCGTATTGCCCGGATTTCCGGTGCCTGATCGTTCCGCAGATGGCGCGGGTTCGGCGGCGAGCGGAACGCAACCGGGAGAGGCCGGGATGATTGCACGCAACGGCGCTGTACTGGCAGGATACCCGACATGACGGCTCTCCGGGTTTGCCGGTTACTGGCCGTGGTTCTGCTGCCCGTCACTGGCCTTGCCGAAGAACAGGCACAACTTCCCGGGGACTACTGCCACTGGGAAATGGTGGACTACGGCATCCAGCAGCCGCTGTGCGGGCTGGCCGGGGACGCCGGTCGCGGCCAGGCGATCGTGTCGGACAGCCATCTCGGCAATTGCCTTGCCTGTCACCGGTTGCCGATACCGGGGATCGAGGCCTACGGCACTATCGGGCCGTCGCTGGCGGGGATCGGCGCCCGCCTCGACGCGGCGCAGATCCGCCTGCGCGTGGTGGACTCGCGGCACATCAACCCGATGTCGATCATGCCCGGTTTCTACCGCGATCCGCGCCTGATCCATCGTCCCGGCAAGCGCTACCTGGGCAAGACCTTCCTGACGGCACAGCAGATTGAAGACGTGATTGCCTATCTGGTGACACTCAAATGAACATGGCATGCAAAACGCTCGTCCTGGTGTGCGGCTTGCTGCCGGCGATACCGGCGGGTACCGTCGTTGCGGGTGAGCCGCGTTCCGGCTATGAATTCATCAGGCCGGCCACACGCGAGATGCAGGACGATGATTTCCTGAATCCCGGCATGTTCACCGTGGAAAAGGGCCAGCAATTGTTCCGGGAGAAACTGGAAGGCGCCGGCAAATCCTGCGCCGAATGCCATGGCGACGACGGCGAGGGTCTGGATACCGGTAATATTGCGCGCTACCCGGTCTATAAGGGCGGCGGGCTGGTGACCCTGCAAAGACAGATAAGCATTTGCCGCACCAGCGCCACCGGCAAGTCCCTGGTCGCTGACCATCCCGACCTGGTCGCGCTGGAAACCTTCGTGCGCAACCGGGCGCGGGGCGTGCCGGTCAACGTGCAGACCGATGGCCCGATGCAGGCCCTGCTGGCAAAGGGCGAACAGCTGTACAGGACCCGCTACGGACTGATCGACATCTCCTGCTTTCACTGCCACGGCCTGTACCCGGGGCAGATGATCCGCGGGCAGAAGATCAGCGAAGGGCAGGGCAACGGCTTTCCCGCCTACCGGCTCGACATCGGCGAGATCACCAGCCTGGAACAGCGCATACAGCAATGCCTCACGCTGATGCGTGCGGAGCCGTTCGATTCCGGTTCGGAGGAGATCAACCTGCTGGGGCTGTATATCATGTCCCGGTCCAACGGCCTGAAAATAGAGACACCCGCCGTGCGCTACTAGCCGCAACAGCGTTGCCGGGACAAGGATGCGTTGCCGGGGCTGCGGCATGCCGCCGTAGCCCCGGCCGGGGTCACCCGCGGTAGCGCACCACCTCAACGGACATGCACAGCTCGACCTGGTCGCTGACCAGTCTGGACAGGTTGTCCATGCCGAAGTCGGAGCGGTTGATTACGGTCGATGCCTTGATCAGGATGCTGTCCCCGGCGGCGTTCTGCTGTTTGTCTGCCGGGATCAGCGTGACATCCAGCACCACCGGGCGGGTGACGCCATGCACGGTGAGGTCACCATGGATTTTCGCCTTGTCCGCGCCAAGCCACTCGAAACGGCGGCTGACGAACAGGATTTCCGGGTACTTCTCGACATCGAAGAAACGCTCGCTCTTGATCAGGGTTTCGACGACCGAACCGCGGGTATCCAGACTGGCGGTCCGGATCACCATCATGGCCTGCTGATCACGCGTGACCCAGTTGGCCGGCGTCAGTGCCATGCCACCGGAGAAATCATGGAAATCCGCTTTCACCCGCTTGAATTCGCTGTCGACGCAGAAGCCGACCTGTGACGAATCCTGGCGGATCCGGTACAGATAGCCATCCTTTGCGGCCTCCAGCATGGATGTCAGCTGCGTGGTGTCCACCTTGCCGTCCTTGAATGGTGCGCACAGCTCGGAATCTTCGCTACCGGCCTGGAGAACGGGCAGCCAGCCGAGCATCATGATGCCCAGCAGGAGCATGTAGGGTCTTAACCTGTGGCTCATCGTTATCATCTCCTGATAAACGGATTGAAAATAAGAATAGTCTAATATACTAAAATGTCAACAATGCCTTACGTTTCGCCCCGCGGGGATTGTCAACTCATTGTATTTATGAGCTATATAACAGGCGTGCCCGCCGGATCGCTGTCGGTATTCCTGTCGATCCTGTGAGCGGGAGGGCGTCCCGGGCTGGCCGCGGGGTAGTGACGAACGCCCTCCGCCATTCGGGTCGGCCGGCCCTTCGGGCGGATGACCCGGGGCAGGCGATGCCCGTCCCGCAGGGTTGTATTCCCTGAAACCCGTCGGTACCGGCGGTGCGCTGGCAGGCGGGTGTTTCATCGTGCACGGAACGTCCCGGCAGGACCCGGTCGTGCCGCCGGTGCACCGATGCCGGCCATCCCTGCCGGCAAGCCGACCCCGCGAGCGGGCTGCCGTATCGGGCCCGCCGGGGAAATACCAGACATTCGATGGCTGCGCCGGACCGCCATCAGCGTCGTGCCCTGTGCCGGGAGCGGTGGATATCCATTTGAACATCAAGTTGTTCTGGTTTACTCTTCCGCGCCTGTTCAACCGGCGCTTCTGCCGTGCGCCTGTTTGATCTCGGGAGAGATGTCCGAGTGGCTGACTCGAGGCGCAGCCGAGAGAACGCCGGAGCGTTAGCGACGGCGGCCCCGCAGGGGTGAGCCCCCGCAGCGGGCGAATAAATGATTCCGGAGAGATGTCCGAGTGGTTGAAGGAGCACGCCTGGAAAGTGTGTATACGGTAATACCGTATCGAGGGTTCGAATCCCTCTCTCTCCGCCAATAATCGAAAAGGCCCCACCCGGGGCCTTTTCGATTATCAACAGAGGGGTTCGAAGCCTCGATATTCAGATGACCGGGTTCGACTCGAGTACCGCAGGTGCGAGAGAACGCCGGAGCGTTAGCGACGGCGGCCCCGCAGGGGCGAGGGCCGTGAGGCCCGAGTAATCCCTCTCTCTCCGCCAAATTACACACATCCGACTTCGCCACATCCCATAGACAGACCCAAGCCCGACCACGAGAAACTGCCCGACCCTGAGGGGAACGGCTGAGAGATCGTGTGAGGAGAACTTGAGGTGTGTCGGGGTTATTTATCCTTCCCATTATCGTCAACTGAAAGGGTCAGCCATGGTGATCTGACTCAAACAAACGGATCTCCGGAGAACCCGGGGCGGTTCAGTGGCGCTCGAAGTCGATAGATGTGCGAGGAGTACCAGCAGTTCCATCATGGCAGAGCGGGGTAGGGATGGTTGATATCAGGTACAAGACTATCCACGTCATCGTTTTCAGGCGACAATTACTAATTAGCCACACACCATGCACGGTGCCCCGGTCTCGCACCGGGGCACTGTCGTCATCATTCCGGGGGTTTGTCGTGCCTTCATCGAAAAATGATTCCACACGTGCGGGCGGCCGGGCGGTGCCCGGTGCCCTGACCCTGAAGGAACTGCAAACCCTGGTGCAGAAAGGCTCGGTGGACACCGTGTTGCTGGTGATGACCGACATGCAGGGGCGCATGCAGGGCAAGCGCCTGACCGCGCACCACTTCCTCAACGAAGTCGTTCACCACAAGGCCGAGGGCTGCAACTACCTGCTGGCGGTCGACGTGGAGATGCGCACCGTGGACGGCTACAGCATGTCCTCCTGGGAACGCGGCTACGGCGACTTCGTCTTCAATCCGGACATCTCCACCCTGCGCCTGATTCCCTGGCATCCTGCCACCACGCTGGTGGTGTGTGATCTGGAATGGGAGGATGGCGCCCCTGTGGTGGCCTCACCGCGCCAGATCCTGCGCACCCAGCTGGAGCGCCTGGCCGATCGGGGACTGATCGCCCTGGCCGGCACCGAACTCGAGTTCATCGTGTTCAACGACACCTACGAGGAGGCCTGGGACAAGGGCTATCGCGGGCTCACCCCCGCTAATCGCTACAACGTCGATTACTCCATGCTGGGTACGGCGCGCATCGAACCGCTGCTGCGGCGCATCCGCAACAGCATGGACGGCGCCGGCATCCCGGTGGAGACCGCCAAGGGCGAGTGCAACGCCGGCCAGCACGAGATCAATTTCCACTTCGACGAGGCACTGCGCACCGCCGACGGCCACGCCATCTACAAGAACGGCGCCAAGGAGATCGCCGCCCAGGAAGGCTATTCGATTACCTTCATGCCCAAGTTCAACGAGCGCGAGGGCAATTCCTGCCACATCCACCTGAGCCTGCGCGGCAAGGATGACAAGCCGGTGCTCAGTGACAACAAGAACAGGCTGTCGAAACTGTTCCAGCACTTCCTCGCCGGCCAGCTGGCCTGCCTGCGCGAGTTCACCCTGTTCTACGCACCCAACATCAATTCGTACAAGCGCTATGCACCCGGATCCTTCGCACCCACCGCAGTCGCCTGGGGCTTCGACAACCGCACCTGCGCCCTGCGCGTCATCGGTCACGGTCCCTCACTGCGTGTGGAGAACCGCGTGCCGGGTGGCGATGTGAATCCTTATCTCGCCCTGGCGGCAATGATCGCGGCCGGCCTGCACGGCATCGACAACAAGCTGTCACTGGAGGAGGTTTGCACGGGCAACGCCTACCACGCCGACAAACCGCACATTCCCTGCACCCTGCACGAGGCGCGCGAACTGCTGCTTGCCAGCCAGGCGGCGCGCGAGGCCTTCGGCGAGGAGGTCGTCGAGCACTACGCCAACATGGCCCGCATCGAGATCGAGGCCTTCGGCGCCGCGGTCACCGACTGGGAGCGGTTCAGAAACTTCGAGCGCATGTAGGAGACCAATCCAGCTGCGGCATGCACGCCTCGGCGCCCGCGCCGTGGTGCGCGGTGCCGGTTCCACATCAACCAGGAGATGAAGGGTGCATACTTAACGCGTGCGTTGCCTGATCACGCCCGTATGGCCAAGGAATCACACGGAAGACACGGAAAAAATGAGCGTATATTCCGTGTTTTTCCGTGTGCTTCCGTGGCTATTTATCACGCCTGGGGCTTAACTTAAGTGCCATTCAACCAGGAGATTCATCCATGAGTGAGCAACTGCGTACGATCTCCCCCATCGACGGCGCCGTCGTCGTCGAACGCCCCTGCACCACCTCCGCAGAACTCGACACCGTGCTGGACCGGGCCCGCCACGCCCAGGCAGCATGGCGTGGATTTCCCATCGCCGAGCGCGCCGAACTGCTCGGCCGCGCGGTGGATGCTTTCGTTTCCGAACGCGATCGCATCGCCTGCGAGATCACCCTGCAGATGGGACGCCCCATCGCGCACAGCCCCGGCGAGGTGCGCGGCTTCGAGGAGCGGGCGCGGTTCATGATCGGCATTGCCGCCGACGCGCTGGCGGACGTGCCGGCGCCCAACCCCATGCCCGGCTTTACCCGCTTCATCCGCCGCGAACCGCTGGGCACGGTGCTGGTCATCTCGCCCTGGAACTATCCCTACCTCACCGCGGTGAACTCCATCGTGCCCGCGCTGATGGCCGGCAACGCCGTGGTCCTCAAGCCGTCCTCGCAGACCCCGCTCAGCGCCGAGCGCATGGCGAACGCCTTCCGCGCCGGCGGTCTGCCCGAGGGGCTGTTCCAGTACGTGTATCTCGATCACGCGGCCACCGATGGCGCGGTGCGCGACCCGCGGGTCGACTTCGTCGCCTTCACCGGCTCGGTTGCCGGCGGGCACACAGTGCAGCAGGTCGCGGCCGAGCAGTTCACCGGCGTGGGACTGGAACTGGGCGGCAAGGACCCCGCCTACGTGCGCCCCGACGCCGACCTCGAGTACAGCCTGGACAACCTGGTGGAGGGTGCCTACTTCAACGCCGGCCAGTCCTGCTGTGGCATCGAGCGCATCTACGTGCAGCGCGGCATTTACGACCGGTTCGTCGAGGGCTTTGTCGAGCGCACCCGCCATTACGTGCTTGGCAACCCTCTGGACCCCGCCACCACCCTGGGTCCGATGGTACGCACCCGCGCCGCGGACCGGGTGCGCAGGCAGATCGCCGACGCGCGGATCTCAGGCGCCCGCGCGCTGATCGACGAGGCCGAATTCCCCGCGTCCAGACCGCGCACGCCCTACCTCGCGCCGCAGGTGCTGGTGGACGTGAACCACAGCATGAGCGTGATGCGCGAGGAGAGCTTCGGGCCGGTGGTCGGCATCATGCCGGTGGACACCGACGAGGAGGCCATCGCGTTGATGAACGACAGCCCCTACGGACTGACCGCCTCGATCTGGACCGCCGACGCTGACGCCGCCCTGGTGCTCGGCGGGCGTCTCGCCACCGGCACCTGTTTCATGAACCGTTGTGACTACCTCGACCCCGCCCTGGCCTGGACCGGCGTGGGCAACAGCGGGCGCGGCTGCACGCTCTCGCCGCTGGGCTACGCACAGCTCACCCGGCCCAAATCCTTCCACCTGAAGACCGCCACCCCGTGAGGTTGTGAAAATATCCCACACTCTGCTGCGGCCGCCCTTGAACGCGGCTGGCGGCGTTGTAAAAGGCCCGAAACCGGGTCATGTAGGCCTGCTACACTCCCCAATTTCGGGCCTTTTACGCCTTGCCAACCACGCCCAAGGTCGGCCTCGCCACGAGCGGGGATATTTTCACAACCTCTGAGGACCATCATGAAGCTTCCCGTCGGCAACTGGAACTACCCCACCCGCGTGCGCTTCGGCGCCGGTCGCATCAGCGAGCTGCCCGCGGCTTGCCGTGAACTCGGTGTCACGCGTCCGCTGCTCGTCACCGACCCTGGTCTGGCCGGGTTACCCCTGTTTAGCGATTCCTGCGGGCTGCTCGAAGCCGCCGGCCTGCCGGTCAAGGTTTTCCACGCGCTCAAGCCCAATCCGGTCGGTGCCAATCTCGAAGCGGCCCTGGACGTCTATCGTGCCAGTGGCTGCGACGGGGTGATCGCCTTCGGCGGCGGCAGCGCGCTGGACGTCGGCAAGACCGTGGGGCTGATGGCCGGCCAGACCCGTCCGCTGTGGGACTTCGAGGATGTGGGCGACAACTACCTGCGCGCCGACCCTGATGGCATCGCGCCCATCATCGCCGTCCCCACCACGGCCGGCACCGGCTCGGACCTGGGCCGCGCCGCGGTGCTGATCAACGAGCAGGAAGCGCGCAAGGTCATCATCTTCCATCCGCGCATGCTGCCCGCCCAGGTCATCATGGACCCGGCGCTGACCGTCGGTCTGCCACCCAGGCTCACGGCATGGACCGGCATGGACGCGCTGGCCCACTGCCTGGAGGCCTACTGCGCGCCCGGTTATCACCCGCTCGCCGACGGCATCGCGGTGGAGGGTATGCGTCTGGTGCACGATTACCTGCCCGTCGCCTGCGCCGATGGCGGTGACCTGGAGGCACGCGGCCACATGCTGGTCGCCGCCGGCATGGGCGCCACCGCCTTCCAGAAGGGTTTGGGCGCCATCCATTCACTCAGCCATCCGGTAGGCGCACATTACGACACCCATCACGGCCTGACCAACGCGGTGTTCATGCCTTACGTGCTGGCCTTCAATCGCCCGGCGATCGAGACGCGCATCGCCGCGGTGGCACGTTATCTGGCCCTGTCCGCGCCCGACTTCGACGGTTTCCTCGCCTGGATACTGTCGCTGCGCGAGGCGCTTGGCATCCCCCACACGCTGGCCGGGCTGGGGGTGGACGATCGCGACGTGGACCGCATTGCCGCGGAGGCCGAACATGACCCCTCAACGCCCGGCAATCCCGTGCCGGTGACGGCGAAGGAACTCAAGCAGATCTTCCTCGACGCCCTGAACGGGCGCCTGCCGGCATGAGCGGTCCGGTTATCGGCATTACCACCTACGGGCGCGGCGAGAGCAACCGCTACAGCCTGCCGGCGGAATACACTGACGCCGTATGCCGGGCCGGCGGCGTGCCCGTGCTGCTGCCGCCCGGCGGCTGCGAGCCGAGTTACTGGCTGGACCTGTTCGATGCGCTGATCCTTTCCGGGGGCGGTGACATCGATCCGGCACGCTACGGCGGCGGCCCGCACGAGACACTGTACAACATCGACCACGAACGCGACGCCAGCGAATTTGCGCTGCTGGCCGCCGCCCTGGAACGGCGCATGCCGGTGTTCGCCATCTGCCGCGGCATGCAGATCCTCAACGTGCACCTGGGCGGCAGCCTGCACGAGCACCTGCCGGACGCCTACGGCGAGACCGTGCAGCACCGCGCGCCGCCGCGCGAACCGATCCCGCATGCCCTGCGCATCCTGCCGGATAGCTTTCTGGGCGTCCTGCTGAAGCAGGAGGAGATTGAGGCCGCCTCCTGGCACCACCAGGGCATCAAGACGCTGGGGCGTGGCCTGAAGCCGGCCGGCTACGCCCCCGACGGGCTGGTGGAGGCCTGTGAACTGCCAGGCTATCCCTGGGTAGTGGCGGTGCAGTGGCACCCGGAGCTCACCGCCGCCACCGATCCCACCCAGCAGGGTCTGTTCGACGCCCTGGTGAAGGCCGCCGCGGCTGTCTGAGCAGCGGAGAGGCCGCGGATTACGGCTGCCGGTCGTTGTGCGCCGTCAGCCGCACGCGACCGTAGCGTCATTGTCCTTCCCGATAATTCGAACTGACCGATATTTTCAATCATGTTCAGGCGCAACGTCTCGGTACCGCGGGTGCGAGAGAACACTGGCGCCCCGGCGGCGCCATTTCGGTTAAACTCCTGTATGGTATTTATCCCGGAGTTTGATACATGCAGTTCACGATTGACGAGTTCCGCGCCTGGAAGCACAAAAGCGTTACCCTGCTGGGCATGTCCGGGGTGGGCAAGACCCACCTGTCGATGCTGCTGCGCAACCATAACTGGTTCCACTACTCGGGCGACTACCGCATCGGGACCCGCTATCTGGACGAGCCGATCATGGACCTGATCAAGCAGCAGGCGATGCAGGCCCCGTTCCTGCGCGACCTGCTGCGCCGCGACTGGATTCACATCCGCAACAACATCAAGGTGGATGACCTGGGGCCGGTGCTGAGTTTTGTCGGCAAGCTCGGCGATCCCGAGCTGGGCGGCGTCCCGCTGGAGGAGTTTTCGCGGCGCCAGGCACTGTACCGCGAGGCAGAGATCGCGGCCATGCAGGACGTGCCCGAATTTATCCGCAAGGCGCAAGAGATTTACGGTTACGACAATTTCGTCAACGACGTCGGCGGCAGCCTGTGCGAACTCGACGAGCCGTCCGTGATCGACCTGCTGGTGAAGCACTCGCTGATCCTGTATATCCGGGTGACCGAGGAGGCCGAGGAGGCGGCCCTGATCCGCCGTGCCCAGAGCAGTCCCAAGCCGCTGTATTACCGTCCCGGGTTTCTCGCGGAACAGCTGCGGGAGTACCTCGGGCTGCGCGGGCTGGCGTTCGCGGCGCAGGTGGACCCGGATGATTTCTGCAGCTGGGTGTTCCCGCGCCTGTTCCGTTCGCGCGTACCGCGCTACGAGGCCATTGCGCGTCCGCACGGCTACACCGTGACCTCGCACGAGGTGACGGTGGTGCGCGACGAGCAGGACTTCCTCGACCTGGTGGAAAGCGCCATTGCACGCAAGGCGGATGAAGCGGAAGCCTAGCGCGTATGCCGATTGTCGCCCACACGGACCTGCCGACCTTCCAGCGCCTGCGCCAGGAAGGCCAGACCATACTCGACCCGCACCGGGCCGCGCAACAGACCATCCGCGAGCTGCACATCGGTGTGCTGAACATGATGCCGGATGCGGCGCTTGCCGCCACCGAGCGCCAGTTCTTCCGCCTGGTGGGGGAGAGCAATCCGATCGCCCAGTTCTACATGCACCCGTTCACGCTGCGGGAACTGCCGCGCGGGGAGCAGGCGCAGGAACACATCCGTCGCTACTACGACAGCTTCGAGCAGATTCGCGCCGACGGGCTGGATGCGCTGATCATTACCGGCGCCAATGTCACCCATCCCGACCTGTCCCAGGAGCCGTTCTGGGAACCGCTGCGCGAGGTATTCGAGTGGGCGCAGGAAAACGTGACCTCGGTGCTGTGTTCGTGTCTCGCCACCCACGCGGCGATGCAGTTCCGGCATGGCCAGACGCGCCGCGCGCTGCCCGCCAAGCGCTGGGGCGTGTTTCCGCACCGGGTGCTGCGGACGGATCACCCGCTGGTCAACGATGTCAATACGAAGTTCGACGTGCCGCATTCGCGCTTCAACGACATCAGCGCCGGGCAGTTCCGCGAGGCAGGGCTGCACGTGCTGGTGGAGAGCGCGGACGCGGGGGTGCACCTCGCCGTCAGTGCGGACGGGTTCCGCGTCGTCTATTTCCAGGGACACCCGGAGTACGACACCGTGTCCCTGCTGAAGGAGTACAAGCGCGAGGTGCAGCGCTTTGCCGACGGCGTGCGCAGTGACTACCCGCCGTTTCCGGACAACCACTTCAGGCCGCGCGAGCGGGCCATTCTCGAAGAATACCGCCAGCGCCTGGTCGCGGCGCGGGAAACCGGCGACCCGGCGCCCGAATTCCCTGAGCAGCTGGTTGCCGGGCGCATCGACAATACCTGGCACGATACCGCCGAGGGCATCATCGGCAACTGGATCGGCCTGGTCTATCAGCTGACCCACGAACAGCGGAACCTGCCCTTCATGGAGGGGGTGGACCCGCATAATCCGCTCGAACTCGACTGGATCGGCGGATCACGCGATTAAATGCCACGGTAGCAACAGGGAGCAGCAGCATGCAGTCCGGTCCGAGAGAAATCGTCACGCCGTTCAGGCCCATCCCGCTGGATGTACCTGAGGCCATGGCGCCCAACGAGTTTTTCAACAGCACCGAGAATCTGAATGACCTGATGCACAACAACGGGCTGTTGACCAACCCGGAGAACCTGCTGCTGTACCGCAAGGCGCTGGGCCACAGCCGCGAGTTCGATACCTCGATCATCTTCAACAGTTCGAAATGCATCCTCAACCCGCTGGGCCGGCCGGTGCGCCGCACCCAGGTGCCCGACGAGGTGAAGCGGATCTGGAACCGCATGAACCAGATCATTATCGATTACATGATGGAGCGTTATCCGGACCCGGAGACGCACCTGGTGCTGGCAGGCGAGGCCAGCCTCGATGCAACCTGGCCGCTGACGTCGCCCGGTGTGCCCAGTATCCGCATGCTGCACAATCATTTTATCGTGTTCGACAAGGAAGACCTGCGCACCGCGCAGCTGGCCGACCCGAACAATCCGAACCTCACGGATGGCGGCCAGCACAGCCTGTTCGAGGCCTACATGCACGACGTCTATCGCGAGTTCTTCGAACGCGCCCTGGACCTGGAGATGCTCTGGCCGGTAGGCGAGGCGGGCTCGCGTATCGAGTTGACCGGTTATCCGCAGGGTCTGCCGAGCTGGGAGATCCATGGCGGGGTGGCGGCGCTGGAGGAGGTCGGTTTCTGGAGCGAGTACGACGAGGTCCTGAAGGGCTTCATCGATTTCTACCGGACCTTCTTCAGCCAGGTGTCCACGCGCAACGCGCCGATGCTGGATGATCTGTATTTTCCCGAGCACGTCGAGAACGTACTGCTGTTCAACAATGATTTCCTGAAGACGGCGAAGAAGGTGCGCGATCACTGCATCGTCGATGCCGCCTACGCCAATGCCATCCGCTGGCAGCCGGCCTTCAAGCAGCTCATCTACCGTAATGACGAGGACAAGCTGATCGTCACCATCAGCCCGAATTCCATCGGCAACGCCATTACCGAGTTGCTCGGCGTGGTGGTCAGGCGCGTCCCCGATGCCGGGGCCTACGAGCGTTTCGAACCGCAGCTGATCGAGCAGTTGCTGGAGGTGCGCCGCCGTCTGGTCGAGGCCGACCTCGGCGAGGCCATCGAAACCTCATTCTGGCCGGGTTGAGCCACGGGAGCGGGCAATTCGGCCAGAAGCTGCTATCCCCAGCCTGCCATTTGTGCGAGACGGCATGAGCCCGCTTGCCTGTGACAGAGGCAATCCCGCGAGGATTCAGCAGCCTGCCTGGTATCAGCGGGTGGATCCAGTGCGTCAAGCCGGATTGCCTTGCACGATAACTTCCCAGAAATCCTGTTTGTTTCAACGGGCGATTTTGCCAGTGCTGCAGCCCGCCTGCTGCAGAAGCGAAATTTGTGTTAAGGGAAATTGTCCGGCAGTTGTCCTGTCGAGTTATACCTCGGTAAACTATAGTCCTTATAGTCTTCACGTGGCCGGGGAGAAACCGATATGGAGCGCAACGGCAATGCATGCGACGAGAATACTGATCTGAAGACTGCACACTGCCCACTGAATGGAAAACCTTGCGCGCGTGTCTCCCGACATACTGTTTTGCACCAGGTCAGGAAGCCCTGGGCGAGGCGCTTGTCAGCGCATGATTATTACTTTTGCTCAGACCCCGACTGTGATGTCGTATATTTCAGCCGCGAAACCACCCTGGGGCGCTCCGAACTCAGGCAGTCCGTGGGGCAGAAATCAAGAGAAGACAGGCGCACCATTTGCTACTGCTTTGATATAACCCTTCGTGACATCTGCTCTTCTCGTGAATCGGATAAAGGGGATTCATGCCGGGAGTATGTCATCGAAAAAACCAGGCAATCTGAATGTAATTGCGAGACTCGCAATCCGTCGGGCAGATGCTGTCTGCTGGACTTTCCCCGGCGCCGTGAGTGATACAGCCTGTTTTCCCGCGGCGCTACGCCGGCGACTCTTCCATCATTGAAAAGTAACACCGACGCCGGATACTGCGTCGGGCGATGTTTACTTCCCGGGATGTACGTTCAGGCCAGATATTGCCCGAAACGCTTTGAGTCATCGCTTGCATAGGCGGCCACGGCCTTGTCCGCTGTGCAGGCACTGCGCAGCTTCTCCACGACCTCATGCAGGCGCCGCGCGGGTATCGCGCAGGTCATCTCGGTGATGGCCATGCCTGTGCGCACGCGACTCAGCATGCAACCAACGCTGATGGCCACCTTATTCTGCTCCTTGGCGATGGCGATAATGTGGCACTGGGGCTTTCCCTGGAAGGTAATCTCAGGAACAGCATCAGAGAGAACCATTGCCTGCTTGGCATTCAGTCGCAGGAATACGACATCGGGCTCCAGACTCGTCTCGTACAGGGGACCATAGGTCACGTATCTGGGCGTACCCTTGACCACCGGGATCTGCGGGAACACCTCCGGTGTCACCCAGCCGGCATCGACGAGACACGCGACGTCGGAATTGTGAGCGACCTCTGCCAGTGTCTTCAGGCCATGGGTAACGCTGCCTACACTGCAGTTGCCGTGGTCCTCGGCAGTTGTGGTAAAGGTACGGTCCTGCGCCTTGATCCAGAATACACAGCCCGCCGGTACGCGCCCCGTGCGACCGTCGGCGGTGGGTGCCGGCATGGAGGCGTCATAGGCGTGAATGCCTTCAGGTGCATGCTGCGAAAAGGTGATCGCGAGCGGTGCGGTCTGCAGGCTGAGGATATAGCTGAGTTCGGAGGCAAGCGCTTTGTAGTCTTCGGTTGTCACGGAACACTCCTTTACTGGTGCATGATTGGCTGACATGTATGGCGGGTTTTGTCCGCCGCCGCCTTCTGGTTTGGCGTTGTATGACTGCAACGCAACCCTGTCGGTAGTTTGATGATACACCACCGCCAGCAACGAAACGGATATGAAGCCCAGCCTGCGCTGGCACGGTCTGCCATTGCCGGGAGTGTTTCAAAGCGGCAGCATATATTAATCATATTCTAATAGAAGAATGGTCGAATTATTCATGGATATCGTTTAAATCAATGGCAGCACATCAATACATTGCTATATTTACATCAACACAGGCGCACAATAGGCCTGCCAGACAAGTGGGAGGAGGATTCAATTATGAAAAGAATGTGCATGCTTCTTGCTGCCAGCACTGCGTTCGTGCTGTCGCCAGCTTGCATTGCCGGTGTCTCGAATGTCTTTGTCTCCAATGTCGGCGATCAGTCTCTGTCACTCATTCGCTGTGTGACGTCCAACGGCAAGAATCCAATCAAGTGTGAAGAGAAGGAACGCATGGACGCCGGGTTCGGTACGAGCTGGCCGGCCAACCAGTATGACGGGCATCCGGCCTGGTGGTGGTCAGGCTTGGGTGGTGAAGTGATCGGCGTCAAGGCCAGGGCCTCGCTGAGTCCCCTGAAAAACGCCAACAACATGGTAACCGTTGACACCTACGATCTGCCGGGAGCCCCTGTCAAAACGGGTTCGCGCTCCAATTTCATTGGCATATCCCCGGACGGCCGCACGGCATGGAACTCGGCCCGCGAGATAGACGAGATTCAGGAGATCATTACCGACCCGGCCCACCCCAACTTCGGCACCATCGCCCACCGCATCCCGGTTCCCGACTTTGATCCCAGCTCGGGTCCGACAGGATCAAACGGTGCGGCGCGCCCCTGTGATGCCACAATAACGCCGGACGGGCGCTACTTCATGGAACCGGACCTCGGCGGCGAGTCCCTGACGGTGGTCGACACGGTGACGAAGCAGATCATCCATCAGGTGCTGCCTCCACTGGCCGACGGCAGCGACAAGGTGATGCCGTTCATGGCGACGACCAACGGCAAGATCGTACTGGTAGAAAATCTCGAACTCGACAATACCTACGATATCTGGGATGTGAGCAATCTTCCCGATGAACCCCAGCACTTGAAGAAACTCACGCAGGCCGACGGGCTGGGCGTCAATGCCCAGACCAGCGAGTTCACGCCGAACGGCCGCTACGCCTATCTGATCATGAACGGCGTGCCGGACGAGCCATCCGATTCACCTGACGCCAGTCGGCTCGATGTGCTCGACGTCAGGGAGGACTCGGGCACGTATCTCAAGATCGTCAACAGCATCGAGCTTCCCCAGAATTGCGGGGCACACACCGGCGATTTCAGCAACGACGGCAGGTATTTCTTCGTGAACTGTGAACGGACCGACGAGCTGGTTGTCGTCGACAGTGAGACAGAGACCGCTGTAGCCAGTATACCGGTGGGGGACAGGCCGAGAGGTGTCGTCGTCCGCTAGGCCGATCATGCGGCTGGCCCGTCTGCCCGGCTTGTTTTGTTGCGTGGTTGCGGCGCTGGCGTCGGCCAGTGCCGCAATCGCTTCCGAGACTGAATCGCTGCGGCTTGCCGTCGTCGCTCCCGCGGATACCAATCATCTTGCGTGGGTCGCATCAGCGCACCTGCAGCGTGCTGCCAGGGAATACGGTATTGAGGTTGTCGTCGAACCCGCAGCGCTGGCCAGCTCGGATGACCCGTTACCGGAGTTGCTGGTGATGCCGGTTCGCAGCCTGGCAACGCAGGTTCCCGCTTTCCAGGTTCTCGAGCTGCCTTTCTTCTATCCAGACATCGAGGCTGTGCATGAGCGCCTGGATGGTGCATTGGGGAAATACCTCGCCGATGCTGCGCGCAGGCATGGCTGGGAGTTGCTTGCTTACTGGGACGAGGGCATGCATGTCATTTCGGGCCTGAAACGCTTCGATCGGGCGCGCAATCTCAAGGCGCGGGAGTTCCTGATTACCCGGCTCGACCCGGTGGCCGAGAAACAGTTTCCGTACTGGAAGGCCAGTGCCCGCCGGATCGATCCGCAAGACAGGCAAACGGTGCTGAGCGAGTGCCTGATCGCGAGCCGGTCAGCGACACTGCAGCAGATCGTGCGCGAGCAACTCAACCGGGTGCACCTTGCCATGTCACTCACCAACCACCGTTTCGAGGGGTGGGTGCTGGTAGCACCTGCGCAGGCCTGGCTCCACATCGATGCCGCGAGCAGGGAGAAACTCGGTGCAGTCGTGCGTGAGACCACCGTCTGGCAACGCAAGGATGCACAACAACGCGAGATCGCTGCGCTGGCTGAACTGAAAAAAGCCGGCATGTCCATTTACGAGGTCGATGCGGATGAGCGCGAGGCATTTCGCAGGGCCTTGCCTGGATGGGAGGAGTTACTGGCAGACGAGCTGGACGCGCAGCAGAAACGCGAGCTGATCAGGCTGGCATCAACCGGAACAGCAGCTGTCGCCGGACCCGTCAGCGGCGCTGCGTCGGCGGATGCGCGCCGCAACCCAGCGCCAGGTACCCAGACCCGCCAGGGTGATCAGCGCGGCCGTTGATACCAGACTCACGACATTGCCTGTCGTCGGATACAGTCCTTCCCCCAGATCCACCAGCTCGAGACTGCGCAACGGATCGAATACCGGTTCGAAGCCGGGCAGCAACCAGGCGTTGACGGCCACCCCTGCCAGTATTGCGCCGACGATCAGGGAGGAGACGTACAGGACGACGGTGCGCTTGCCGATCGTGTTGTAGAGAGCAATCAGTTCCGGCAGGTTGGTTGCCGTGCCCGTTACCAGAAACACAATGGAGATCCCCGGGGCAGCCCCCGTGGCGAGCAAGCTCGCCACGAGCGGAATGTGCCCGACCGCGCAGACGTAGATGCTGGCGCCGAGCACCCCTGCTGCCAGCAGTGCAAGGCCCGAGCTGTCCCGCAGATAGCTGTCCACCCAGGTTGCAGGCAGGAAAGCGGCGATCAATCCTGCCAGCAGTACCCCGATAGTCATGTAGAAAGCGATCGTCGGACCGAGGTCTGTGAAGCCCCAGCGGAGACCCGCGGCGATACGCGGTAGCAGTCTGGTTCCGGGTGCCGGTAACTCTGCCGGATCGCACGATTGGGTGCCGCTGCAGCAGGCAGGCGCTTCTGCGACGGGTTTGATTTCGAGTGGTTCCCCCCACCGTTCGGCGATCAACCCAAGCAGGTAAGGCAGCACCAGTCCCAGGATGACATAGGCTATCGTGATCTGCGGGCCGAGCAGGGCCAGTGACAGTATCACCGCGGCGGGATTGATGATGGGTGTCGCGGCCGCGAAGGCCATCACGGGCCCGAGTCGCACACCGGAGCGATACAGGCTGATGGCGAGCGGAATGACTCCGCAGCTGCAGATCGGCAGGATGGCGCCGAATGCGATGGCGCCCAACATGGCGACCTGGCCCTTGCGGATCAGCAGTGCGCGGAAGCGGCTCGATGGCAGAAATTCATGCACCAGACCGCCGACCAGCAGGCTGGCGATCACCCAGAAGGCAGATTCGCTGACAATCTGCCAAACAGCTGTAACAAACTGATGCCAGGTCGCGTTCACCTCGCAAACCTAGTCATACATCATCCGGGTCATCTTCAGGCCTTGCGTAACCCTGTCCTGCTGGGACCGGAGCTGCTGCATGAGATCGGCGGGACAGCTGATGATAAATCCTGTCTTGCAGTCAGCAGCCGCATGCAGCAGCGCTGACATGCGCACCATGTCCAGCAATAGCGGCTGCGGCAACTGCTGGTTCGCGGGCTGCTCGCGGTTGCTGAGCATTGTCTGTCGCAACAGCTCGCGATACATGCGCGCCTCGATCCGGAACTTGTGCGCCGCTGCCGACCCGGATCCGGCCTTGTCCACCAGCGCCGTAGATAACAGGTTGAGGTCCTCGAGGCGTTTCAATCCACCGGGTACCCCGGGTGCCGGGCGGGCATCAGGGGCGCCTGCGGTTGCGGTGCCGGTGTCCTCCGTGGTGCTGGCGGGAAGAGGAAGGCCGGCTTCCGTCTCGGCAGTTTGAGGCTGTGCTGCATCTGCCGCGAGGTTTACCCATGTGCCCAGCATCAGGATGCAGGCCACTTTGAACAGGTGTGAGTACATGTTGTTATTTCCTCGACCTGGCTACAGACGAACACGAGTCTGTCCGCATCTGATTCTAGGTGAGGCCGGTGCAGGATACAAACGAGGCAAATCTGGCAGCTGCAAGTCGCCGGCAAGCCTGTCCTGTGAAACGGAACCACTGAATATCACGGGCAGCGCAAGCTGGAACTCTATGGCCGCCACATTACGGATGCCATGGCGGGACACCGGGCAGGTCGGGCAGGCAGGCGTTTTGCCCGGGCGCTGTGCAGCATGCATCCTGCAGGCTTGTCAACTGTGTCTGTATCCAGATGCTAATTCCACCCGCTGTGGTCTCGTTCGGCCATCGGGTAGCTGGAGCGAGACGTAGCGCGCAATCACCCTGAAACCCGGGGAGCAACGTTGAGTGCGTGCAGCCAACCCGACGGGCGGGGCTACTTATCGCCCGCGGCCAGTTCCCTGTCCAGCTGGCGCTGCACGCGTTTCGGCGAGCCGGTGTGCCGGGCAAGGAGGTCATAGGCCACCGGCACCACGATGAGGGTGAAGAAGGTCGCCGACAGGATGCCGCACAGCACTACGGTACCGATGACCGTGCGCGTCTCCGTGCCGGCGCCGGATGACAGCAGCAGCGGTATGGAACCCGCGGCGGTGGTGATGCCGGTCATGACTATCGGGCGCAGGCGGATTC
>Ga0210097_1000105_pt1 | contig 38527 bp, 39 predicted proteins | sample Joice_CattailNLA_2_FD_185521 | JGI IMG/M metagenome (GOLD analysis project Ga0210097, IMG submission 185521) | Wetland microbial communities from San Francisco Bay, California, USA, that impact long-term carbon sequestration - Joice_CattailNLA_D2... | ecosystem: Environmental > Aquatic > Marine...
GAAATACCTGATTCAAGTATTGATCATTCCTTTAATAATATTTGCTTGGGAAAAGATAAAAAAGTATCGACTAAAAAAGAAATCGCATTAGATTGCCAAACACATCACAACCGCGTTTTTAGCGATTCTGCTATTTATCATTACTTTTGAAATTGCAAAAAAGTTGTGATACTCGTTTGGTATCATAAAAAATAGTAAAGTTGCGCAGTGGCAAGCTAACACAATTGAAGCTTGGTCGCTATCAGGCAGTTTTTTGCCCCAATTTGAGATATTAAAAAAAGACGTCTATTGAATATTTGTGTTAGATCGCTTGAGAAAATAGAGATACTTTTATCAAATGATTAGGATAATGAAAAATGAAGAATTGGAATCTAATTGATACAGTATTACTTTCAAATCCAATTCATCGTGGAATGATAGAATATTTACTGCTCATAGGAACGGGAATATCAGGGTTGTTATTTTCATGGCCGAAGTTACCCTTTTTCCCAGTGTTGAACATTGTTGGTGGTATACTAATTTTGAGTGGATTATTGTTTCATGTTTATGCTGAGAAGAATCATAAGCAGGCTCATGAGAAGTCCGCTGATATTGTTAAAATAGTGAATAATGGAGTTTTTTCAAAATTACGGCATCCTCTATATTTGAGTGCGATCATTATTAATTTGGGAATTGCACTTGCTTTTGGGGTCGTCTTAACTTTTTTAATTGCCGTATGTTCCATTTTCCATTGGATTATGACCGCATTGAAGGAAGAGGAGTTTTTGCTTCAAAAATTTGATGAAGAATACAGGCAGTATAAGAAGAATGTACGATGGCGATTTCTACCAGGAATTTTCTGAAAGACGGAACGTTTTTTGACAACCGCTATAACGCGTTCAGAGCAACCGAAATTCTTAAAATTCCGCGAAGCCGCCTTTTTTTTATCTGCATATTCCGCTTGATTCCAGCCGCCGATTCCAGAGGAACCTGTTGCCTGTGATTCACTCTTTCCCTAAAATTCCAGATCGTCCAGTTCATCCACTTCGGCTTTTTTTTTGCCCTGTATCCAATGGTAATAAACACCCATCGTCAGGTTGACTGGTTGATGGCCTTTAGCGCCCCGGCAAGTTGATTGCTCATATGGGATACTGTATGTTGATCAGTTGCTTGAAACTCTGAGAATTTATGATAAACATATCAATAGAATTGTTTTTTCATTATTGTCCCTTATATTTAGAAAAGATTCATTACCATTGCAGAGGTATAGAGTTATCTTTAGAAACTGTTTCAAAATTGTCAGGAGGCCGCCAGATGAAACCAACCGCACTAGATTTAAAAAAGTCTGAATCCAGCCCCGAGGCGCAAAATAAACCAGCGGATGGACAGCCCCCAAAATTCCTTGTTTTTTACGTCATTGGCCTCTTCATTGGCACCGTCTGCGTGATGGCAGCGTTAATTTACTTTATACCCCACAAGACTAATCTGGCGGATCTTGAACCTTTCATCCAAACCGAGGGCAGACGCATTTTCATCTTCACAGCCGCAATGATGGCCGGTTGCGGTGTCCTTGGCGGTTGTCTTTACGATATTCGAGGCCTCATTAAACACTCCATAGACGAAGATTTTGAACAAAGGTATAGCCTCTCTTATGTTTTGCGTCCGATTGCCGGATCGCTCACCGGTTTGATCGCTTTCTTCCTGTTACTTGGTGGAGCACTGACTTTCACTACCAACGACATTACAAAAGGAGCAGGCTGGACAACTTTTGCAGGCCGTATGCCCTACTTGGCGGTTGGGCTTCTTGCAGGATACTCCTCACAAGTCTTCATGATGAAACTCAAGGACATTGCGGATGCCATCTTCGCACCTAATAACTTGAAGTCTGGCAAAAAATAGACACATTTTCAGACTGTTCCTCGCATAAGGCATCGTGATTCCCATTTATTAGCCCTTCTTTGACACTGACATGCGGGCGAGGGCATCCATGACTTTCTGCAGTCCATGTTTTGTTGACAGTGCTTCCAATCCGATCTCCAGCTCCTCGCGCGGCTTTTCTTCTTCGCCTTCCCCTTCCCTTTCTTCGTAAGTCAGGGCGTCATGGGGGCACACCTGAACACACATGGGCTCGGATAATGGCGGATCGTCTTCGCACATATCGCATTTTAGAGGAAGACCGGAATCGGGTTCTTTGAAAAGATCCCTGGATGGGCAGGAAACCCTGCAAAAGGCACACTCGTCGTATTGCTTTCCATTAATAATATAAAGCTCTCGGCCATTGCATTCGGCCTGAGCACAATCACCGGCACGTACCGGAACATACACATCTCTCAGTTCATCAACTATCACCCGGATCCGAGCCTTTGACGGGTTAATGCTGCTATATTTTGGCACAGCGTGAAAGGCGGAGCAGGCCATCTCACATGCCCGGCAGCCAGTGCACTTATCAACATCAACTTTTATGTCTTTAATTATTTTCGGTTTTAAACCGCTACTCATATCCGCCCCCAGCCACTCTGACGCAGTTCTTCGCATTTAGCGCCGAAGCCTTTTTGGCAGGAATACTTTCGTCATCTGTCAAGATCGAGCGCTGGATGAAGTCTTCGCTCACGTAATCCAGGCCCAGTTTGTCCAACGTCTCTTTGCGAGGAATACCCTCACTATTCCATCCCTTAAATTCATAATAGGCATCAAGCAGCCTGGTTTCCATCTCAGGGTCTCTTATTTTCCAGTGGTCCTCAGGAGGCTTCTCATCCTTTCTCCTTAAACCTCTTCTTACATTAAGGGCTCGCACCAGATTTCGGTTCCTGCGGCCTATTTCCCATAGTCTGTCTTCATCAAGATCCATCCCGGTCGCAAGTGAAATTAGATCTGGTATATTGTGGGTGTGATACGGAATTCTCCCGCCAAACTGGCCTCTAAACGATGACAAAAAGCCGCAGAGGCCGATGGCGTCATCAATATAATGCATCATCTCATTCCAGTCACAGATAGCGCAGGATGCTTCCAACGGCAGGTCGTTACGCTTTTCCCATTTTAAAAACATTTGTTTAAACTTATCATTCGGAGCTGCGACCCAATCTTTTACAAAGCGTTCTCTTTCCCCCACGGTAGGAAGGGGGTCCTGGGGGTAGGACCCTTCAATTTGAGTGATATTCATCTTCTCACCGGTGGCATACATGAGGAAATAGGGGGGATTTACCTTTCCCAGCTTGATCGTCACCTGCTCAAATTTTTTGATGGTATTATGATCATATTGTTCTGCGCCCTTGCCAATCTGACGGGCGGCCCAATAAACGCCATTGGCTAGAATGTCTCCAATCCCTTCCCGGCGAACAATTTTTTCAATCAGCCAGTAAAATCTTTCCCCGACGTCGGACGGGAATCCCGGCAGGTCCTGATCGGTTATGATGCCGGCTTCGTAAAGTTCAAGGGCGAAGGCAATCACTTGCGGCGTTGAGAATCCGTCCAGTCCATACTCCTGGGTAACACCCAGTATGTCGTAATTAAAGTCCAGCTCTTTATGGGCCGCCATCAAATAGGTAAGTTTGTTGAAGCATTTAAGAAAATATCTTGACCGTCCCGGCCATTTTATCACGGCGTGGCAGGTCTTGGGGCAGTTATAGCAGCCCGTTTCTCGATCCCGCACCTTGCGAGTCAACGCGGCCCAGTTCTTTTCAAGTTCTTCGTTCCAATAACCCTTTTTGCGCTCACGCGCATTGCCCCAGGCAAAATTGTCAAGGTGGAAAGTTTCATCATCCTCGTGCGCCATTGGATCCCCGCATTTCGGGTTCTCATATATTTCCTTCCTCAGCCGGTTGCATAACTCAAAGAGTTCAGTCGATCGGGCAATATTAATGCCCTTGGTTCCACGAACAGCGATGGCCTTTAACTTTTTATCTCCCATGATAACGCCGACCCCTCGAGAGGCGCTGGAGTTGGCGTGATCGATGGTAGCCATGTAAACCCTGTTTTCACCGGCCAGTCCGATAGCGGCCACCTGGGCCTTTGGCTCCTTCAACTCCTGGCGAATAAGAGCAGCGGTTTCCTGACAGCCTTTGCCCTGGAGATGGCCGGCATCCCGGATTTCTACTTTGTCATTGTTTATCCACAAATAAACCAGGCTGGAGGATTTGCCGCCAATGACGATTTTGTCATAACCGGCATGTTTCAATTCCGGTCCGAAATATCCTCCAAATAAGGAATGCGCAAATAAGTTTGTCTGGGGAGAAAAAGTATTGACAACAGTACGATTGGCGCCGGGAACCGGTGTGGCATTTAAAAGACCGGTGCTGAATATCAGTAGATTATCGGGAGAAAAGGGGTCAACTTCAGGAGGAACCCTATCCCATAGTATCTTGCCGGCGGTACCCTGCCCCCCCAGGTGTATTTCGGTCAGCCCTGGGTCAGTTTCTACCCTCTCGATGTTTCCGCGGGTTAGATCAATTTCTAAATTAAACCCTGTCTCTGTGTACCTCATTTTTTCCCCTTTTAGGTGACCTGAATCCGTAATCCACTTTTTGATGAAACATGGGTTGCCGGTGTTCCAGGTTGGTGCCGGCCAAATTCCCGATGCCGTGAGGTGGGAGATTCAATGAGCGATGGCGGATTTTTCTGGAGGCGATTGTCCCGGGACGAGTGCTTTCGAGCTTTGGAACTTATTCTGAAAAACGGTATATCCTGTATATTGCTTGATGGTGATGCCCATAGCAGCTGCAATTTCTTTCAAGGTTCTGATCTAAGGCTTGGCGTCAGATTTCTGTTATTTTGCTTTAACCTTTCTGGCAACAGTTCTCTCTTCTTCAGGAACAGGCGGCGGAACAGGCTCGCCGGAGATCACCTTCACCGCGCCAAAGCGCGGAGGGCACACTTCATAGCAGGTTCCGCATTTAATGCATTGGTCCTGGTCAATGACATGGATTTTGTTCTTGCCGCCTTCAATCGCCTCAACCGGGCATCTCCGGTAGCAGATCATACAGGCCTGGCACTTATCCGGATCAATATAGTAGGAGACGGCGTCACTCAATAATTTGTCTATCTCGTCACGGGTGAAAAATCCGTCCCATTCTTCTTTGTTTTCAAGATGCGACTCCAGTTTCTCCCTTTTTTCTATCTTAATGTAGGGGATCAGCTTTCTAACTTCTTCAAGCTTGGACTTTAATTCATCCTGGTCTATTTTTTCGGCCTTGCCAAGTGGCCCTAATTCCTTAACCTTCTTGCTAAAATCATCAACGACTTCGGTAAAGAGCATTCCGTCACCGGAAGTCATAAATTCGATCCTTAACCTTTCAGGGTTCAGCCCTAGATGCTCCATTATTTTTTTGCATAAAAGCACCATGTTGAGGGCATCGTAATTCCCATGGGTAATATAATTACATTCATTCAGGCGGCAACCACCAATAAATACCCCATCCATTCCATTTGAGAAGGCTCGGAGTACAAATTCGAGGTCGATTCTGCCGGAACACATGACGCGAACAAGCCTGATATTAGTTGCATATTGCAGTCTGGAAACTCCAGCCATGTCAGCAGCGCCGTATGCTCACCAATGGCAAACAAAACCCAGGATTCTTGGTTTAAACTCAAAACCTGCACTCATCTGTTCTGGACTCCTTTGTAAACCCATCGGGGTTATTTGTTATTCGTTAATTCCTAAGTGAGCGTTTCTCGCTCGATCAGGCTTCAGCTGCCGCATCAATCTGGCTCAAGATGTCTTCATCGGTAAAGTGCTTTAGATAAATTGCCCCTGTTGGACACTTTGCGTTGCAGAGGCCGTCTCCTTTGCAGAGAACCGGGTTAACCACAGCTTTTTGGCCCTGGGGGGTCTTACGAAATTCTATGGCATTATAGGTACAGGCTGTAATACATGCCCCACACCCTATACACTTACCCTCTTCCACCTCGCAAACAGAACCTGAGACGGTGACGGTATCATGGGAGAGAAGGGTTAGGGCCCGGCTTGCAGCACCATAAGCCTGGTTGATTGATTCCGGAATATGCTTGGGATAGTGCGCCATGCCACACAGAAAAACGCCTTGTGTGCCAAACTCAACCGGTCTTAATTTGACATGGGCTTCTTTGAAAAAATTATCCGGCCCCAAAGCGACTTTAAATAATTGAGATATTTCCCTGTTTGCTTCGGGGGGAATAACGGCCGCCGCCAAAGAAACAAAATCGGCATCTATCGCAATTTTCTGACCCAGGATGGGATCGTCAATGGCAACCCTTAAGACAGGCCGACCTTCGGCGGTAACTGCTTCCACCTGGGGCTTGTTTTGCGGCTCGTAGCGGATGAAGCGAACATCGCTATTTGACGCTTCGCGGTAATAATCCTCTGCAAACCCATAACTTCTTATATCCCGGAAGAGAATGTAGACATCCATCGCCGGGTTGATTTTTTTTAGTTTCAGGGCGTTCTTGATGGACTGGTTGCAGCAAATCCGGGCGCAATAATTGCGGTCTTCCTGCCGGCAGCCGACACACTGGATCATCACCAGGTTGCGGGCGTTGATCAGCTTTTCATCTTCTTTGATGATCCGGTCCTCCAACTCGAGGTTCGTCATTACCCTTTCATCTTCCCCGTACAGGTATTCGGTCGGTTTATATGGATCAGCGCCAATTGCAATAACGGTGGCGCCATGTTTGATTTCCGAAGGCCCTCTTTCAGACGTCACCCGGGTTACGAAATTGCCGACATAACCGGTGGCCTCGGTGATGACGGCATCATTATATACATGTATTAAAGGGTGTTGATAAACCGCTCGCACGAGGTCGCCTAAATAGGCCTGGACATCCATCCCATCCAGGGTGTAATGGATTTTGCGTGCCATTCCCCCTAAATCTGAATCCTTTTCCACCAGGTGCACCTCGTGCCCCTGGCCGGCGATTGAAAGAGCACACGTCATGCCGGCGATACCGCCACCAACCACCAAGGCCGTCCGGTTAACCGGCAGATCAATTTCCTGCAACGGTTGCAGATGGCAGGCCCGCGCGATCGACATCCGGGTTATATCCTTGGCCTTGGCGGTGGCATCTTCTTTTTCTCTGGAATGCACCCAGGAGCAATGTTCTCTGATATTGGCCATTTCGAAAAAATATTGATTGATTCCCGCTTCCCGCAGTGTATCCCGAAATAACGGTTCAAGGGTCCTGGGGGAACAGGCGGCGACAACCACCCGGTTGAGATTCTTTTCCCGAATCATCTCGGTTATTGACTCGGCTGAATCCGTCGCACATGAAAACAATTGTTCAGTACAATAAACAACGTTGTCCAGGGTTGAAGCATACTCCACGACGGAAGGCACATCGACCACCCTGCCGATATTGGCACCGCAATGACACACAAAAACACCCACGCGGGGCTCCTGTTCGGAGACATCCTTTTCCTCTGGATATTGCCTTTCTTTGGACAGCTTGCCGCGCCGGTAGTCCAGGAATTCACCGCATTGGGAGCCGGCGCCGCTGGCGGAATAAACCGACTCGGGGATATCCACGGGACCCTGGAAGGCGCCGCTGACAAAGATCCCGGGCCTGGTGGTTTTCATGGGATTGGCAGGGGCTGCCTGGCAGAATCCATGCGAATTGAGCTCGACACCGAATTTTTGCGCAAGATCCTTATAATCCGCAGGAGGATTCAACCCAACGGATAAAACCACCATATCGAATACTTCCTCTTTGACGCCGTCGTCGGTCGTCGCATATCTGACGATGACATTCTTGGTTTCCGGATCCTCTCCTACGATCGAAGCGTAGCTTCGAATAAATCGGACCCCGGGAAGCTGTTCGGTTCTGTGATAAAAGGATTCAAAATCCTTACCATGGGAACGAATATCGTTATGAAATACCGTACACTCTGCCCCGGCGTCATGATCTTTCGTCAAAATCACCTGTTTCTGGGTATAGGTGCAGCATACGGCCGAACAATAACTGTTATCTCCCGGGGTAACCCGCCTGGAACCGACGCACTGAAACCAGGCGATTTTATGGGGATGTTTCAGGTCGGAAGCACGCAGTATCTCGCCTTCGTAGGGCCCGGTGGCGCATAATAGCCGTTCAAAGTCCATACTGGTGACGACGTTTTGAATCTTTTCGTAGCCATATACATCCTTCACCCTGGGATCAAATGGCTCAAGGCCGGGAGACAAAAGTATCGCCCCGACTTTAATATCCATCTTCTGCGGTGTTTGCAGAAAATCAATGGCGTCGGTCTTGCATACGCTCTCGCAAATACGGCATTTCTTCTCTTTGAGGTAAATACAGCTGTCATCAATATAGGTGATAAGGGGAACTGCTTGAGAGAAGTATATGTGGACGGCTTTATTCTTCGATATTTCCTGATTATATTTATCTGGATATTCGACCGGGCAGTATTGCATGCAGGTCGCACACCCCGTGCATCTATCCTCTATAATGTAGCGGGGCTTCTTGGTCAGGGTGACATTAAAGTCTCCCGCCTGCCCTTCGACCCTGTCAACTTCAGTATAAGTCAAAATCTCTATATTTGGATGCCGGCCGACCTCGACCAGTTTGGGTGAGAGAATTCACATGGAGCAGTCATTGGTGGGAAAGGTCTTGTCAAGCTGGGCCATGTGGCCGCCAATGGCAGGATCTTTCTCAACCAGATAAACCTTAAAACCGGCTGTGGCAAGATCGAGCGAGGCCTGAATGCCGCTGATTCCTCCACCCACAACCATTACGTCTCCAAAGTTTTGCTCGACCAGACTTTGACAAAGCTGCTGAACACTTTCTGCTTGCAATTGTTCTTTTTCCAATTTCTAGTACCTCGTCAGGTTTCTTAAATCACTTCTGCGATTATCTCCGTGATGTCCTTAATCTCCAGACTTTCATTATCCTCCAGGGTTAGCCTGCTTTCCTCAAAATGGGTAATGCAGTAAGGGCAGGCAGTCGCCAAAACCTCGGCCCCGACCCCCAGCGCTTGTCCTATCCTGAAATCAGCGAATCTTTCGCCCTTTAAAGTTTCCATCCAAATCCGGCCGCCGCCGCCGCCGCAACACAGACTGGTTGCCCGGAATTCAGGCATCTCATTCAGCTCTAAACCGGGAATCTTCTTTAAAGCCTCGCGGGGTTCGTCGTAAATGCCATTATGTCGACCCAGGTAGCAGGGATCATGATAGGTCACTTTCTTCGCGTATTCCTTGGTGAACTCAATCCTGCCTTCCTGAATAAGCTCGAATAGGTATTGGGAGATATGAACCACCTCAAAGTTCACCATAAATTCAGGGTACTCGTTTTTAAAGGTGTGGTAGCAATGCGGGGAAGAAACTAGAATTTTCTTCACCCCATTTTCGACAAAAGCCTTGATGTTTTGCCTGGCCAGGCGTTTGAATAATTCCTCATCGCCCGTTTTACGGATGCTTTCGCCACAGCAATTTTCCTTGTCACCCAGTATCCCGAAGTCGACCCCGGCCTTGTTAAGAATATTGGCTGTGGCGCTCGCAACTTTTTTCAATCGCGGGTCATAGCAGAGGTAACAGCCGGGGAAATATAAAATCTCCATCCCCTCGGTGAACGGTTTTACCGACAGACCTTGCGCCCAATCCGCCCTCTTTTCCCGGTCTTCACCCAAGGGATTTCCTTTACCAAGGAGACTGGCGCTTACGCCGCGCACCGGCTTCGCAGTCGTGGGAAAGACGCCATATTCGGTGGCAATCCTGCGAAGGGCGACTCCTGATTCTATTTGTTTGACGTCCCGGGGGCACTGCTGAGGGCAGATGCCGCAAGTGGTACAAAGCCAGATATCATCACTTTCGATATCGGTTAAACCGAATGTGGCCTGGCGGATGATCTTGCGCATGCTAAAATTTCTAACCCGATTCCACGGACAGACGACATCACATAACCCGCACTGATAACATAACTTGAAGGCTTCGCCACCGCTCTCCTTGATGACATCTGCAATCTCTTTATAATCGGCTAGGTTCTCCACTGTATTTCTCAAACCTCTTGTTGTATCGGTTCATAGGTTCAGAGTTTCCCGTTCAGGGTTATGATTGAGGTTAGATCCGTGCTTTGTGCGCTGGGCTTGCAAGCCGGTATGCAGCCGGTTTGGTTTTTACTCGATCAGTAGTTCGGTTTGGACATCAACCCTGAACCTCTGAACCCTGAACCTTTGAACGGTTAATATGTTTTATTCTTTCTTTGACATCCTGGCAATGATATCCAATATCTTCTCCAGGCCATGTTTATCTGCCAGTGCTTCCAACCCGGTCTCCAACTCCTCCTGTTCTTCCTCTTCATCGACTTCCTCTTCTCTCTCTTCCAGGACCAGGGCATCGGCCAAGCACCACTTGACACACAGGGGCTCATCTTCGCCCTCACACATATCGCATTTTAGCGGAAGCCCGGAATCGGGTTCTTTGAACTCCTCTCTGGATGGGCAGGAAGCTCTGCAGAAGGCACACTCGTCGTATTCCTTGCCGTCGATGGTGTATTTGTCCCGGCCGGCACATTCGGCGGGGGCATAATCACCCGCGTATACAGGAACATATATGTCTTTTAAAGGTTTACTGATCACGCGAATACGTGCCCTGGCCGGATTATTGCTGCTGTATTTGGGCGCCGCGTGAAAGGCCGAGCAGACCATCTCACATGCCCGGCAACCATTGCATTTATCGACATCAATTTTTATTGTTTTAATTATTTTCTTTTTCTTCTCAGCTGACACGGCTGTGCTCCCTTCGCATTATGCCTGCTCTTTTTCCGTAGAGATCTTTTCAGCAGGAGCGTCTTCACTATCGGTCAAGATCCCCCGCTTTATAAATTCTTGGCTTACGTAATCCAGCCCCAATTCATCCAGGGACTCTTTGGTCGGAATGCCGTCGCTATTCCATCCCTTGAACCCGTAATAGGTATCCAAAAGTTCCTTTTCAAGTTCGGGAAATCTTTTCTTCCAGTGGTCCTTTGGCGGCTTGTCATCTTTGCGGCGCATGCCTCGGCTTATATTAATGGCCCTTACCAGAGTCCGGTACCTTTTGGCGGCCTGGGACAGTTTATCTTCATCCATATCGATTCCGGTTCCGGCTGAGATAAATTTCGGGTAATTGTGGATATGATAGGGGGGCTTCAGGGGAAAAGATGACAAACCGGAACACATTCCGAGGGCGTCATCGATGTAATGCATTTTTTCCTGCCAGTCCACAATGTCGCAAGACATCTGAACCGTCGGGTAATACGGATTTGAGTTTTCTCCACGGGGTTCCCAGTCCAAAAAATATTGCTTGAATTTTTCATCCGGAACCTGGAACCATTCCTTTACAAAGGCTTCTCTGTGCTCTCTTTTGGGGTAAGGTGACTGGGGGAACTGCCCTTCAATCTGGGTAATGTTGATCTTCTCGCCGGTAGAATACATAAGGAAATAAACCGGATTCAGCATTGACAGCTTAAGCGGCAGCTGTTCATGTTTCTTAATATTGTTATGGGCATATTCTTCTGCTCCCTTGCCGATCGCTTTGGCCGCCCAATAGGTGCCGTTGGCCAAAACGTCCCCGATCCCTTCCCGCCGGACAATTCGGTCAAGCAGCCAGTAAAATCTTCCCTCGTTATCGGATGGAAATCCCGGCATGTCATCGGCGGTTAAAATGCCGTTTTCATAAAGTTCAACGGCGAAGGCCATCACCTGCGGGGTTGAGAATCCGTCCACCCCATATTCAGTGGCATGCTGGGCAATTCTCAAGCCGAAATCCAGGTCTGACATGGCTGCCATGGTATAGGTCAGTTTCGAGAAACATTTCATCATGTAGGTTGGCTGTCCCGGGGGGGAAATGGTTGCCCCGCATTTCATGGGACAGTTATAACAACTTATCAGCCGTGTCCGCATGCCCTCCATGGTCTGGGTCCAGGCCCTCTTGATCTCATCGGTCCAAAAATCCCTTCGGCGCTCGCGGGAGTTGCCCCACATGAAATTTTCGGTGTGCCACTTCTCATCATGGGTGGCCATCTCCTGCGGTGACCCAAGCCCCTGCAGAATTGCCATTACTCCCGGGACAGGATTTTCATTGCGAAATTTTATATATTCCAGCACTTCGTTGCAAAGCTCCAGGTATTCTAACGGTTTCGCAACACTGATGTCCCCTGTTCCGCGCACAACGATGGCCTTCACGCCTTTGTCGCCCATGACGGCGCCGAGCCCCTGCCGGCTGGCACTGGATCTGCCCTGCTCAATCGATGCAAAATAGACCCTATTTTCACCGGCCAGGCCGATAGCCGCCACCTGGGCTTTGGGCTGATTCAACTCCTGTCGAATCTGTTCTGCCGTTTCAGTTGCGCCTTTGCCCGCCAAATGGGATGCATCGCGGATTTCGACCTTGTCATTGTTTATCCACAAATAAACCAGATCCGGGGACTTGCCGCGCAGGATTATTTTGTCATAACCGGCATATTTCAATTCCGGTGCCCAAAACCCCCCCATCATTGAAAATGCCATTAATCTGGTTTGAGGGGAGATGGTCGAAACGATGGTGCGATTGCAACCGGTGGCAGGTGTGCCGCATAAAAGGCCGGCACTGAATATGAGTAAGTTCTCAGGAGAAAAAGGTTCAACTTCGGGGGGCACCCGATCCCATAATATCTTGGCATTCGTGCCCAGACCCCCCAGATAAAGCTCGGTGTCTCTTGGGTCGGTTTGTACCCTCTCGATGTTGCCCCGGGTTAAATCAATTTCTAAATTTATCCCTGTCTCTGCGTACCTCATTTTTATTTCCCTTCTAGATTACCCGAATCCTGTTTTTTTTTTGATTATTCATGGGTTTCAGTCACTTAACCCAACATGGCCCTCACCCGTCGGATGGAGGTGGAATTTGCTAAAAAAATCGCCACAATGTAGCTATATTGTGATTATATGTCAAGGAAAAAATGAATTTTTGATTATTGTCACGGCCAGCAATATAAATAGCGCAAACGCCGAAATAAAGGCCACAGGGTGAAGCAAAATCCGGATTGACCTTCATGATTCCCATTCCTCCTTTATCAGCTACAAATTAGCTATTAAATAGCTACAAAGTAACTATATGAGATCCTCCGGAGTCTGTCAAGGAAGAAACGCATCGGACGGTGGTGCGGAATTCAGAAATTTCATTGGGATAGATACCCGCCATCGGCAACAATAACCGTTCCTGTCGTATAAGTTGAGGCTTGAGAAGCGAGGTACAGGACAGCACCGATCATTTCAGACGGCTTTCCAAATCTCCTCATAGGGATCTGTTTTACCAAACCCGCATAGACTTTTTCAGAGGCCCTGAGCCCATCTGTCAAGGGGGTTTCCAGGTAGTGCGGCGCAACGGCATTGACCCGAATATGGTATCTGGCCCACTCCAGCGCAAGACTTTTTGTCAACAAAATCACACCCGCTTTGGAAACTGAGTATGCCGGTGCACGCGGTACACCCGTAATACCTGCCGTGGAAGCAATGTTGATGATACTCCCCCCACTTCCTGCAATCATTTCCCTGCCGACGTGTTTGCAGGCAAGGAAGGTTCCAGTCAGATTGATCCTGATGATGGTCTCCCATTCCGTCTGCGACAGATCTTCTGTGGCGGTATAGCTTAACTGTGAAACACCGGCATTATTGACGAGTATATCCACCTGGCCGTATTCCGACGCAGCCCTTTCGGCCAGGGTCTTTACCTGGTCCTCATCGGTTATATCCGCCTGGACGGCCATCCATCGGGCACCTGTCTCCTCAACCGCCGCTGCCGTATCTGCCGGGTACTGGATATCAGACAGTACCAGGGCAGCACCGTTTTCAGCGAGAGCGAGGGCAATCTCCCTTCCCAGTCCCCGGGCGGCCCCGGTCACCAGGGCTGTTTTTCCTTTGAGGCTAAATAATTCCCCAGCTTCCATGAACAGTTCTCCGATATAAAATCAGGCATTTCAACATGAAGCTTTTCGAATCCGGCACTGCAGCGATTTCTGATCCGGGTACCCCATGATGGGTTCCCGACAGGCGACGTCTGTTAGCAGATTGGCGTTGGCATCCCCCCCCCATCCGTGGGGTACCAGCACAATCCCTTCGGCAACCCGTTTATCCACACGGGCCTTCATTTTGACCCGGCCCCGGTTGGTCTCGACCACGACCGGATCACCATCCGCAATTCCGTAGTTCTCAGCCGTTTCAGGTCCGATCTCGGCCAGGGGTTCAGGGAAAAGTTTCTGAAGGGCCTCGACCTGGTGAAGCTGGCTGTGGGTATAATAAAGGTTGCGGTTGCCGGCGGAGAGGATCAGCGGGTATTTTTTCAGAAATGACTTCTGCCCGCGGACCGGACCCCTTTCCGGTTCCAGGTACGACGGCAGGGGACTGAAACCGGCCTGTTCCAGGGCATCGCTGTAGATCTCAATCTTTCCTGAAGGGGTGCGAAAGAAACCGTCAGGGATCGCGTACTCCTTCTCGGTATAAAAATCGCCTTCCGGCTTTTCGTTTAAAAGATAGTCAAACGATAATCCGCTGGGGGCGATCATAAAAGACACAAATTCTTTTTCGGACTTCCACGGAAACCTCTCGCCCAAGCCGAGCCGATTGGCAAGTTCCGTCAAAAACCGCCATTCCGACCAGCTCGCATTCAGCGGCTCAATACACTTTTTGCGAAGCATCAGATAGGGCAGACAGTGGCAAACGTTGTACGTATAAGCGATGCCCCATTTCTCCAAATGCGAGCAGGCCGGGAGCACATAGTGGGCGGCCCGGGCCGTTTCGGTCATAAAAAGATCGTGAACCACCAGAAGATCGAGCTTTTCAAAGGCCGATTTGAAGGCGTTGCTGTCCGGCATTGATATCAGGGGGTTACCGCCGATGACCATGAAGGCCTTGAGCTTCTCGGGAATGCTCTCCGGAACGAGGGTTACCACACCGTACGGGGACTTTCGGCCCCACAGGTCATAAAACAGAGGGTACTGGTCAGCGCCCAACGGCACGCCTTCCACACTGTAGCCCGGATGCCCGAACCTGGGGGGCTTGCTCGCCACCCAGCCGCCGGGCACGTTGATGTTGCCCGTGATGATCTGCAGGACACAAAAGGCGCGGCTGTTCTGGGTGCCGTTGGCGGTCTGGTCCTGGGTACAGGTGCCCTGAAAGATACTGGCCCCTTTGGTATTGGCGAAGAGTCTCGCCAGTTCACGTATATCGTCGGCCGCAATCCAGGTCAACGCCTCGGCCCATTCGGGCGTGTATGGCTTCACATGGGGGACCAACTTGTCAAAACCAATGGTATGCCTTTCCACAAAGTCACGGTCATAGAGATCCTCTGCGATGATCACGTTCATCAGGGCCAGGGCCAGGGCCCCGTCTGTTCCCGGTCGAATGCGCAGGTACATGTCGGCCCGATCAGCCAGGGGGATCCGCTTGGGGTCGATCACCACCAGCTTGGCCCCTTTCCCGAGGTTCTTCTTCATGCTGAATCTGAGCGGGAAATCGGACTGGTCCGGGTTGTGACCCCAGAGAATATAGAGGTTGGAATCCGGTTCTTCAGTCGGATACCGACCGAAAGTCATTTGCCGGGTCCGAATGCGCATGCGGTAGCAGACACTTTCAACCGAGAAAAAATTGGGAGATCCGTACCCAGAGCGCAGCAGGTGAACCAGAGTCGCCATCTCCAGGTTTTCCACGCCGATGGAGCCGCAGAAGAAGCCAAAGACCTGCGGGCCGTAATCTTTTTTAAGTCGGGTCAGTTTCTCGGCAATCTCATCCAGGGCCTGGTCCCAGGAAATATCCTCGAATCCGCCGTTGCTGCGCTTCAGCGGCCGTTTCAGACGGTTGGGGCTGTAAATGACATCAAGGGCATTGGCGCCTTTGGGGCATAACCGGCCCTTGTTCAGGGGGTGGGATTCCAGCCCCCTGATCTTAACGGCCCTGCCATCTTCCACCGTTACCCTGGTTCCGCAGCTGTGATAGCAGAGTGTACAATCTGTAAAGATCTCCCTTCTTTCAACCATGGAATTATCCTTCCGTTTGGGGCTCGAAATATGAACAAGCTTATAAGATTTTTAACAGTTTGGCAACTGTCGCAAGATTTTACTCTTTGTTTTCATACGGTTGTATGGGAACCGCAAACGGCAGCGCCAGTTTGACCTTCATCCGGTGATATAATATACTAGATCTAACTGTTCAATTGGAACCGGCGATAATTGATATCGCCCTAACCTCCCACGGAATTAATTTTATGGCAGACCCAAAATCTCCGATTTACTCGCGCAATCAGGACAGGCGCTCGGCCTTCAATCGCCGATGGATAAAATCAGATTATAAAGGCAGGGAACGGCGCGGCGGGAAGGATCGCCGGGAAGGACTGTCGACCAAAGATCTGCCGGTACCGGCAGACTTCGATTCTAAGAACAAAACCGGCTTAGAAAAACTGTTGGTGTCCAATACCGTTCAGTTGGAAGCTGTTACCCGGATACTGCTCGATAAAGGCTATGTCAGGGAGGAGGAGTTGATTGAAATGATGAATAAGATTCAAGTTGAGTACCAGGACAAAAAATAGATACCATCCTGATTGAGCAAAAAGCGTTCAATTAGGCGTTAATGGTAAATGAAAGGGAGATATCTGATGAATGCTAAAGCCCAGGCCATGGTCCTGGCATCTTTTGCAGCCGATGCGCTCTCACTGGGGGTCCACTGGGTATATAATACCAACGTCATCGATAAAAAGTGGGGACGGGTCGAAAACTATATAAAACCTGAAAGACCGACCTATCATCCCACCAAGGATCTGGGGGAATTCACCCATTACGGCGATCAGGCCATGGTTCTGCTCGAATCGGTCGCCGCAAGTTCAGAGTTTAGCCTCAACCATTTTGCCCAAAGCTGGCAAGATTTTTTTAAATCCTATGACGGCTATTTTGACAGAGCCACCAAAGAGACCCTTGAAAATTTAGCCGCCGGAAAAGATACTGCAGAAGCCGGCTCCGGATCCAATGAACTGGCCGGGGCAGCGCGCATGGCCCCGCTGGTGTATTGCTACCGCAATGATGAGGTTAAACTGTTAGAAAGCGTTCGATTGCAGACGGCCTTCACCCATAACAATCAGCAGGTCATTGACAGCGCCGAATTTTTTGCCAGGGTGACCGTAAAAGTGTTAGGCGGGGTGAAGCCCGTGGCAGCCATCAATCAGGTTGTGGAAGATGGTTTCTCCCGGGGCCCCTATCCCGGATGGGTCGCTGACGGCCTGCAGAGCGCGGACACAGAAACCCGTCAGGCCATAATGGATTTTGGCCAAATGTGCGAAATCGAACCGGCTTTTGCCTGTGTCATCCATCTAATCGCGCGCTATGAAGATAATTTGAGCCGGGGTTTAATCGAAAACGCCATGGCGGGGGGGGATTCTGCCGGCCGGGGATTGGTCACCGGCATGATCCTGGGCGCCCACCTGGGACTTGAGGCCATACCCCCGAGGTGGCTGTCGGAATTAAAGGCCTATGACCGGATCGTCGAATTAATGAACAAAATTGGTGAATGAATGCAAATTACACCCACACCACTGGATGGAATGCTGATCATCGAGCCCCGGGTATTTGAGGACGAACGGGGATATTTTATGGAAACCCACCATCACCAGCGCTTTCAATCCGCCGGCCTACACCGCACCTTTGTCCAGGACAACCTCTCGTTTTCAAAAAAGAATGTCCTGCGGGGTCTGCATTTTCAAAAAGCCAAACCCCAGGCCAAATTGGTCCAGGTCATCTCCGGCGGCATTTTTGATGTGGGGGTCGATCTGCGGCAGGGTTCCGCTACATTTGGCAAATGGTTTGGGGCCGTGTTATCAGAAGAAAACAAGCGCCAGCTCTTTGTGCCCGAGGGATTTGCCCATGGGTTTTGTGTGCTCAGCCACAGCGCCCACGTTGCCTACAAATGTTCCGACTACTACGACCCTGAAGATGAAGGGGGCCTGCACTGGTCGGACCCGGATATCGCCATTGACTGGCCGTTGAAAAATCCCATCCTTTCTGCTAAGGACAGCCAATTCGAGTATTTAAACGACCAGGTTTTTTAATCGGACAAAAAAATGAAAATGTTAATCACCGGTGCCCACGGGCAGCTGGGCCGTGACATTATCGACCAAAGTCAGTCAAAGGGTTACCAGGTTCAGGCACCATCAGAAGATGATCTGGACATAACCGACCTTGGGAAAGTTGATCATATCATCACCCATCTTCAGCCCGATTTGGTCATCAACACAGCCGCCTATACTCAGGTCGACAAAGCGGAAAGTGAAGCGGCCGTGGCTTTCAAAGTCAATAAAACCGGCTGCACCCATCTTGCCCGCATCTGTACCAAAAATCACATCCCCCTGGTGCACATATCAACGGATTATGTTTTCGACGGCCGCAAGGGGACGCCCTATATTGAAACGGATTCGATCTCGCCGCTGGGGGTTTACGGCCGGAGCAAAGCCGAGGGTGAAAGCGAAATCCGATCCATCTTGAAAGAACATATTATCCTGCGCACTTCCTGGCTTTACGGTATTTATGGTCAGAATTTCGTCAAAACCATGCTAAACCTGGCCACCCGCAAACAAAAAATACGGGTGGTTTCTGATCAATACGGCTCTCCCACCAACGCGGCCGATCTTGCCCGGGCTATTTTGACCATTTCCGATCGCCTGCATCCGGGTTCTGATATTGACTGGGGGACATACCACTATTGCGGCCGGGGGGTGATTTCCTGGCATACCTTCGCGGAAAAGATAATGGATTTGGCCCGCCTGCACGGGGGTATCCGGACAGCCCAGGTGGAACCCGTTACAACTGCTGATTATCCCACCCGGGCGGTGCGCCCGGTATATTCGGCTCTTGACTGCGGCCGCATAAGCAAGCATTTCGGGCTAGACCCGCAGCCCTGGCAAAAAAGCCTGGAAATAACCATCCGGAAGCTTTTGGCCGCTTAGTGTCACTGCCCACATCACTTAACCTGCTAAAAACCTTATAAAATATTAACATTTGAAATTAGAAATTCTTGATTTTTTCCCCGATTCATTTTAATATATAGGAAGCATTGAGGCGAAAGCCTCTAAAACAAAAATATCATGGAATCAATTCCCGAAAAACATACACAGGTGCTGGTTGTCGATGATGACCAGGGACTGCTTTTAAGTATAAAAGCAACGCTGGTCAGTTCCGGTTTGCCTGAACCGGCGCTCGTCTCTGACAGCCGCAAGGTTCTTGATCATGTTCGCAAACATCCTTTTCGTCTTATTTTACTGGACCTGATGATGCCGCATTTAAACGGCCTGGAGGTCCTCGAAAAGATTAAAGCTGAATTTCCGAATACCGAATGTGTCATTGTCAGCGCCAGCGATGAAGTCGCAACCGCGGTTCAAGCCATGGCCCTGGGAGCATCGGATTATCTGGTCAAACCCTTGAACAGTGAAAAACTCATCGCCCTGGTTCAGCGCACCCTGGGAAAATATGATCTGCAGGATGAACTGGCCCGGTTCGGCAGAAAAAAGGTGTTTTCAGAACTGCGAAACCCCCAGGCGTTTTCGGGCCTGGTGGCTGAAGATGAGTCCATGGCACTGGTTTTCCACCAGGTAGAAGCTGTGGCCGGTACGGATTACAGCGTTGTGATCAATGGCGAATCCGGAACCGGCAAGGAAATGCTGGCCCGGGTCATCCACCGATTGAGCAGCCGTTCAAAGGCACCATTTTATGCTGTCAATATGGCGTCGGTCAGCAAAACGATATTCGAAGACGAATTTTTCGGCCATGCCAAAGGCGCCTATACCGATGCCTCCAGCGAAAGAAGAGGATTCTTTGAAGCCGCTCACGGAGGCACTCTTTTTCTGGATGAAATTACTGAGTTAGACCCTTCATTACAGGCCAAGCTTCTAAGGGTCATCGAGGAAAGAGAATTTTACCGGCTTGGCAGTACCGAAATTAGAAATGTTGATGTTCGAATTATTGCTGCTACCAACCGTGATATCAATGAAGAAATCATTAAAGGTCGTTTCCGGGCGGACCTGTTTTACCGCATAAACATGTATAATATTAAAATTCCTCCCCTGAGGGAGAGAAGAGATGATATTCTGCCGCTGGCCTCCCATTTTCTTGATATTCATGCCAGGATCAATAAAAAGAATATTCAGGGGCTAAGCTCTGAGCTGGCTGAAAGACTTCTGCAGGCTTCATTTCCCGGCAATGTCCGCGAGCTTGAAAACATGATTGCGGCAGCGGTATTGCTTGAAAAGGGCAAAACACTGAACCTGGCCTCCGCCCGCAACCTGCTGCCCTACACAGGCCCGGAGCGGCGTAAAACCGTTGAATTGCTTACCCTGGACGAACTCGAAAGGCGCCACATTAATCGGGTGCTGGAGGTTACCGGTGGAAATCGACCCAAAGCCGCAAAGATATTAGGTGTTAATGTCACCACCGTCTATCGCAAAATAGAAAAATATAACATCGCCCAAAAAAATTGAATGGAGGCAAACCTATGTCAGATGGATTGGATGTAATTGTCCTCGATGATGACCCGGGTATTTGCGAAATTGTCTCAGAATTAATTGAGAGTTTTTACACCTGGGGCAAAGTGCATTATTTTTCTGATCCCGACAAAGCAATATCCTTTTGCCTGGAAAGGGATATCGGCGTTGCCATCTTTGTGGTCGATGTTTTTCTCGGTGGTCTGAGCGGGTTTTATTTCCTGGATGCCATCGAAGGAAAGTACCCGACAGCCTATGAAGACGCCATTATAATCAGCGGCAATGCCAGTGATGATGTGGTTAATATGTGTCTGGCCTCCAATGTAAACTACCTGCTGGAAAAACCGGTCAAACCCTACGCCCTGCAACTCGCCGTAAGGGCCATTACAGCCAAGTATTTGGAATTTGCGAAGAAACTTATGCAGGATTCCAGTTTTGCCGAATATGTGGCCAGGCTGTAGTCAGATAAATCCGCAAAGGCCTAAGGATACCATGGCAAATATTGAAAAAATCCAGGGTGATGCCATTCTGCAGCTTTTCAAAGAATTGCAGCAAGAAAAAATTCCGTTGCAAGTTAAGCTGACCCATGGTGGCTATCAACATCTGTCCCACCTGAAGCAAATTCGTAAACGGCTAAGAACCAATTATTTTCTGATCGATTACAATGAGGATTTTCAAAAGGCCACCAAAGACCTTGAGGACTGGCGCCTGAAAATAGAATTTACCGCTAAAGACGGAATCCAGTATTCGTTTCAAACCGCTAAAAGTGATGTGTCGGGGGGCATGATTTGGATAAAGTTTCCGGAAACTGTTCACCGCCACCAGCGGCGCAGTCTTTTCCGGCTGGAAGCGCCCCATGGAACCAGGCTTTACTATAACGTCAACGATATACGCTATAAACTGTTGGTAATCAATGTCAGCCTGGGAGGCACCCTCGGCGTTCTGGTGAGTTTGACCAGACAGATGGAACAGGAGCTAAAATTAAATAACCCTACCATACTTAAAGATGTGGAACTGGTGTTTCCATCCCAGGGTGAAAATGAAGATGATTCTAAAGTAAATATTAAACGGTGCCAGATCATTCGGCAGGAACGCAACCCACAGACCCAAAAGTATGAATGTGCGATGGAGTTTAAGGAAATCACCGAAAATGAGCAAAAGAAATTAGCCGAGTTGTTCTATCGATGGCAGCGGGAATATTTGCGCAAAAGAAGACTGTTTAGATAGATCTATATCTCCACCTCCTGGCCTTCCCTGGCAAAAAAAATCACCCTATCCCCGGCTATTCCTGGATTGCAAAATAGACGCGCCAACTCATCGAGCTGGGCATCCGTCCGTAAGGGATCATGGTGACAGATCGCCAGACGCTTGGCATTTGCTCGTCCGGCTGCTGCCATCACATGTTCGATGGGGGAATGACCCCAGCCTCTCTTACCGCTATCATATTCAGCCTGGGTATATTGACCATCGTGAATCAGCAGATCTGCATCTTTGAAAAATTCTTCCATCCGGCTATTCTCATCCCGGGCAGCCCAATCGCCTTCCGAGGCCAGAACCCCATCATAGGATGGATCGGAAGGATCCGTGCAGAACACATTATAAAAGGGCTCGGTATCGTAGGCCGTACAGACAGCTTTAGCGCCATACTCAATGCGGTAACCTAAAGTCAGCAGGGGATGGTTTAAATATTTGGTGGTCAGGGTGACACCCTGGCCAAGATCGTACTTTCCTTCCTTAAGATCTATATATTCGATACTCGCACCCAGTTCGTGCTGGCGAACCGGAAAGTATCGATAAGACAGTTGACCGCCGATGACACTTTCCAGGGGATCCTCTTCGCAGGTCACCGGACCATAGATTTTTAAGCGGGTTCCGGGATTATGGATAGGTGCAAAGAAAGGCAGGCCGAGAATATGATCCAGATGGGTGTGGGTCAAAAAAATCTCTGTGTCGAGTTGATCTTTAGCGCCCTTGCTGAAGCTCAGGCTGTCGCCCAGTTCCCGGATACCGGATCCGGCGTCGATAATTATCAGACGGTCTGGATCCTGCAGCCGCAACTCCAGACAAAGCGTGTTTCCGCCATATTTAACCGTGTTCGGTCCCGGGCTGGGAATGGAGCCCCGGACCCCCCAAAATTTGATCATCATAAGATTTCGCTTTAACTTCGGTTACAGATTTCAGGTTGGATTTTCATCTTGAAGCCCCACGACTGATCCTGCATTCAATCGTCGATCACTTTTGAACGATTTCCAGAAATATCTTGGCTTTTTCGATCTCCCTGGTGATTGATTCATTGAAATCAATCAATTGGCGATAGTCAACACCCACATTTTCTGTCAGCAGATCAAGCCTAGTGCGATCGCTGATAAAGTCGCCTGCGGTGCCAATTTTCAACTTAATGGCGATTTGATTGGCCAGTGAGATCGTTGATACCAGATAACGGCTATTCTCTGTGGCGTCATCCGGCTGGTGGTGGTGTAACATTGTTTCTACCAGACCAACACCCAACCGCCATTTTCGGGCAATCATTGCGCCTACCTTACAATGGTCAATACCCAGCAGCCTGTCTTCGGCATGCTGAAAAGGATCAGACCCTTTCCCTGCTGATTGACAGACTTGAAAGTATTCGTCCGGGAATTGATTATTCAGAGGAAGTTTGCCCAGGTCGTGCAGAAGTCCGGCCACAAAATATTCCTCTTGCTCCCCCGGCAAAAGCCCCTTAGAACCGGCCAATGATTTGGCAACAACACCGACACCCAGGCAGTGCAACCAGAATTCATCGGTGCTAAAGGCATGAAAAGTCCCCCCGCCTTTCATGTTCTTTAAAATTGCAAAGCTGAGCGCAAGGTTCTTAACCGTATTGACGCCCAGCATAATGATGGCCCGGGTGAGCGAAGTGATGGGTTTGCCCAGAGCAAAATAGGCAGAATTGATAAGCCTCAATACCCGGCCGGTGAGAACCGGATCCAGGGAAATTACCTGTTTGAGTTGATTGGCGGAGGCCCGGGGATCATTGCAGGTTTCCAAAACCTTGACAACAGTCGTCGAAAGGCTTGGCATTCTGGCGATGGTTGCCTGAATTCTTTTTAAATGGAAGTCCCGGTTGGGGTAAACGTGATCCATGGGTGGAACATGAATTTGCTTTACAATATTAATAGGTTATTGATCTTTAGAGACGCTTTCCGGCTCAGGCCGGCAGATAGTCGCCCCGGTAGAACTTCGTTACTTCAAGGGATGCAGTTACCCGGGTCCGATTCAGAATATTTTTAACTTCATCATCAGGTAATGAGTCCGCAAGGGTCGCCAGGCCATCATTTTCCCGGGCAATTTTACTAATTATAGAATCCATCTGTTTTAAATTGATTCGGGAATCAGCCAATTTGAGGCGATATTGATCCAGTAGGTCAATCATATTTTCAATGCGTTCAACGGAAAATGTGGCATCCGGTGGACCCGGGGCGGCCAGCCGGACAGCAGCTTGCGGGTTGACAAAAGCAGTCTGTCGGGGTGCCTTATCCGTCTTGGGCGCATTTTCGACGGTTTCTTTTAAGATTGTACCGAAATCTTTTTCGCCCCCAAACCGTGGCTTGGCAGTTTCTTGGGGGTACACGCTTTTCATTATCGGGTCATTGTTGTCAATTTTCATCGCTCCGGTTTCCTGAATTTATATTTTGGGTTTTAAACTTCATCGCTGACGTCAACTTGGTTGGACAAACCGTAATAAATTAACAATGCAAGATGTATGCACATTTTCAAAATTTTTTAGAAATATTTTATTTTATTGCAATTTCAATGTATTGAGACGAATACTGTCAACGGCTGGATCTATTCCTTTCGGAAGGCAGGAAAAGAATACCCGCATCAGGAAGATGTCCGGAAATTTTTTCCGGCATTTTATTTCACGTTTTTTCGGAAAAAATACAATTTTTCCCGTTTTGCTTGGCAGCGTAAAGGGCTTTATCAGCCCTCTGGGTGACGGTGCTGACGGTATCTGTTTTTTCTATACTGCAGACACCGATACTGACGGTCACCGACAGGGTCGGATTGCCTGCTACGTCATCCAGGTAATAGCGGGTCGAAGCAATCGATTGACAAATATGCTGGGCTCTTTTAAGGGCGTTTTTCAAGGAGGCTCCGGGTAGAATAATTACAAATTCATCTCCACCGTAGCGGGCAAGAAAATCCTCGCCCCGAATCGATTGCCGGCATTTGTTAATAATCGCCAGGATAACCCGATCGCCCGTATGGTGGCCGTAGACATCATTGACCTTTTTAAAATCATCGATATCCAGCATCAAAAGGGAAAATGAGGCGTTGGAAACCGTATTTCTCTCAACGAGACTGCTGATACGACTGTCGAAGGCTTTGCGATTATAGATGCCGGTCAGGCCGTCGGTGAGAGATTCCGTTCGAGCTTTTTCCAATTCCATGCTCAAGTTGCTGACCTGATTGGAGAGAATTTCCAGTTTGGTGTGGTCGTGAGACTGTTTTTCTTTAACCGTTTCCCGAATTTGTTCAATTTCCTGAATCAGGGCTAGCTTTAGTTTTTTAATATCGTCGAGATGGGTTATTTCAACAATTTTTTCGCTCTGTTTTAAAATTTTCTGATTGTATTCCTGGTTTTCTGTATCAAGGGTGACCATGGCCCGGGACAGGATGTCGATGATATCCTTAAACTCATTTTCCCGGTCAACAAGATATTTTTTTTGCAGATCGATAAAAGAGTCAATTGCTTTTTCTTCCTTTTCAAACCGCGATTGAATCTTCTTAAGCTTTTTTTCACTGGCAAATTTTTCAGACAATCGGCTGAGGTCCTTCTTAAATCCATCGCTGTCGATCTCTTTAAGATCCAGGGCAAATTCCTTTATCAATTGCAGCAGCGCCTGGATGGACAGCAAAAAATAATCTTTTTTCCGGTTGCTTTCGCTCAGCTTGGCAGCCAGATCTTCCGTTTCGATTTGCTGGTGGTCTTTCTTTTTAAACTTTAACATCATTTCGCTCACCTGTTAGATATCAGAATTCCCGAGCACCAGAAAAGCCCGGGCGGGCTCAGTTAAAGGATAAACCCAGGCTTGAATTTTTTGACTTCCGTTGACACCATTTTTAACATAAATACTGCATTTTCCCCCAACCACCGGCCCTCCCAGAGCCATCTGCCTGACTTTTTCGATGACTGTTCCCAGAGAGCTGGCGTGGACTATCTTTTCTATCCCCATACCAACCAGGTCTTTTTGGGGGACACCGCATAGTTCGGCGCAACGGGAATTGCCGCCCCACAAATAAAGATCCATAAAAATGGCAGCCGGCATGCCGATTTGATGTACAAACTGTATTCTGGGGAAAAATGTTTCCGTATAATAGCGGCAGGCTGCACAATCCGAACATCCCAGCAAGCCGCTGTCTTTAACCGTAAAACAGGCCTGCAGCTGATTTTTATAGACAACACAGTTGCGGCACTTGTGACCATGCTCACTGCCGTGCCAGTGCTGCCAGCAATTCTGAAAACTTTTCAATATGAGACCATTGGAATTTCCACTCAGCAACTCGGGTGGAATCTCCTGGTCGCTGCTTTTTAGAAAAAACAAGAGATCCTCAAGCGGAATGGAATAATTTCTTCCCACTCTGCGTGCATGAAGCTTTTTTGATCGAATCCAGTACCCGACGGTGGTGCGCCCTACCCCGCACAGTGCGGCGGCCTGGGATACGGATAATGTTTTCTTAGTCCCTGTCATTAATGGTGAATACGCCTGTTTCATAAATGGATATATCGGCAAGTTACCAAAATACTTGACCAAGAATGGGTATCGAAAGTGAAAAAATTGCCCAGTGTCGAAATTTTGACGAAAATGTTGACCACCGCGATGGTTAACCTCCCGTTTGATGAAATCTTTTAATCCTGGCAACAATTTTGATCAAATAATATAACATGCCGTAATTTAAATATTTTTATATGTGTTACAGCATCGTCAAATCATCTTCAGCCGCATTTCTGCTTCTTTTGAGTTAAATGGCATATTAATTGCTTTATAATTATCTCAAATGGAATGAAGTTTCCTCCTTTCCTTCATTCCCACCTCCGACTAACCCTGTTAGGTACCCCCCCTAACAGGGTTTTTTCTTTTTTATCGGAAATAGCCTCGATCTGGAAAACCTATCTTCATCGAGATTTATACCGCTTTTCATAAAAACATTCCGGCTGGTATAAGTGGTTGTAGGAAAAAACGTTTGAATAACGGAACGTTTTTTTGACAACCACTTTAAATCTGAGCCGGGTGACAAAAATTTGACATATCAGCCCGCGTTGGCAATTGGTGAAGGTTCTTGGAAACTTGGACAGCCAACCGGGGATGGGAGGCCGGGATCCAATTCTGAGAAATTGGAAACCAGAACAATATATAATTATCTGAAATAAAAAGATTATTTTTGAAATTGTGATTATATGCCACCCGCAGGCGAGCCAGGTTCACTTTTTACTTATCTGTTACACTGGAAGTGTTGCGGAGAATTCTTCGTTTTTTTCACCTCATAAAAAAGGCAGTCTTTTCCTTGCATGGCGCGCCGGACCTCAATCATCGGTATCTGACAGCTTTTGAATCCCATGATCCGGCATCCATGGGGAAGTTGCGGATCCCATGTGACATAATAATGAAGGCATTTATGGCAGGTGGTTGGCATGGTTTGCTGGTGGCTTGATACTGGTCTCTGGTTACTGGCGGATGGCGGCAGGGCTCAGTTACGGGTTGCGCGTTGCGGGTTACGCAGTGAAAAGCGGACCAATCTGCAATCCCAAATTGAGAAAATTCCAATTTACAAATCGAAACAAACCGCAGTCCGAAATCAAAACCCTCTGTCTAGTGCCGATCCCGGGTATAAATTCGCATTTGCATATTCTCCAGCATCCGCCAGGCGCGCTCCCGATCCTGTTGATCATCGGATTTACTGGCTTCAATAACGGACTGAATTACCTCGTCACTGACACCGCTTTTTTTGAGCTTGACGACCTCCTCGGGGCTGATGTTGCGAACGCTCTGGGTTGCCCGGCCATAGACGACGGGATCGGAATTCGTTAGAAAAGAGCCATACTTAATGATTTCCCGCAAGGTTTCTTCACCGACTCCCGCCTTTTTCATCGCCACGATGCCATCAACGCTAAAGGCAGCGGTTTCGATCACTTTCTCCTCGGCGATCACCTGGATCGTTTGATCACTGACACCGGCTTTTTTCAATTCGACAACATTTTGACCGCTCAGCGACCAGGCCGTGTTGATGAGGACAAACCAGCAAAAGAGGTTAATGAAGATGGCGACTATGATTCTGTTCATTTTCAAACTTTATTTCAGAAAATTAAGCAAGCTTGGTTGAATAATTCGGGCCGCGGTGGCAATGGTGGATTGATAGGCAAGATCGAGCTGGTTTAACCGCATCGCGGCCTCATTTAGATCGACATTTTCTGTTTTGGAAACCAATTGCTCCAATTTCGGCTTATAGTTGGACCAGAAATTTTCAGTGGTCTCCAGCTGGAACATTTTGGGTGCGCTGGCTGCTCTGAACTCGCTGACCTGGGTCCGCACCGAATCGAGCTGTTGCGTCAGCGTATTGATGGCCGCAGTGTCGTCATTTTTCAGAGCCGTAATCAGATCCGCAATGACCTCAAAGGTATCCGTTTGACCGGCAGGGGTGAAAATTTCTCTTCCGTCGGCATTTATGGTTATTTCCGTATTTTCGCCAATAATGATGCGAGCCGTGCCGTTGTCGCCATTGTAAGTGGCATAGTCAACGACATCGCCTCCGGCATTGGAGGCCGTTACCGTAAACTTATAAATTCCGTCGGCCGGAATGACGCCGCTCCAGGACACGGTATTGACACCATCCGTCCCGCCGCCGGCCGGCGTAATTGTATTGATAACCGAACCGGTCTCATCGATAACTTCCATAGTCACGTTGGTGGCGTCGTCTGCCAGGCCAAATACAAGATCACCCGGGGTCCCCCCGGATATGTCCACGACATGTCCAAAGGCCGGTGTGTCGGTTTTATGCCCGGAGAACATATAATTTTTGCCGCTTTTAGAGTTTGCCAGTTCAACCACCTGCTTATAAAGATCTTTTACCGTATCAGCTGCAAAGGTCCTTGATTGGGTGGTACCCCTCGCCTGTTGCTGGGAGACCTCTCTGACCACTCCGATCAGATCATCAACGACATCCAGCGTGGTTTCGGTGGATTCCAGTCGTGTGGTTGCCCGCCCTATATTGTCCAGGTATTGTTCGACAGTGGCAATTTTAGCGCGATAATCCAGAACTTGGCGCATCCCTGTCGGATCATCCGAGGGTCTGTTTATCTTTTTCTGGGTAGAAATTTGTTCCTGTACCCTGTATAGGTCATTACTTTGCCGCATCAGGTATCTGGTCATCGTATTGGACATCATGCTATTGGTAACCCGCATCTTACCTCCTTTAGGTTAGACCATGTTTAAAACGGTCTGCAGCAGTTCATCAGCCGTTGTTATGAGCTTGGCAGCCGCATCATAAGCGGTTTGAAATTTGACAAGATTGATCATTTCCTCATCCAGTGATACCCCCGATATAGATTCCCGTCGATTTTCAAGTTCAAAAACCATGCTGGATTGATGATTAAAATAGGCATCGGCATTTTGAAGATCGCCACCGACTCTGCTGATAAGAGAACTGTAATATTCTTCAAAGGTTGAAGAATTTCCGTTCATTGTTAACGCATGCTGTAAATTGGCCAGGGCGATGGCCTGCTCATTGTTGCCTGGAATCCCGGCACTGGTTGATGAAGCCGCAATCAGGTCAAGATTGCTGGAAATGGCGACGTTGAGCTGGATTTCCGCGGCCGAGCTGCCGCCCGCCAGCACGACGGTATTGGAGCCGGCGCTTAGGTCCCAGGCCGATCCCGGTGCAGCTGCCACAACGCTATTAATTCCCGCCTGGGCCTGCAGGGCTAATACTATATCGCTCCCGATCGTAACGCCGTCTTCAATGGCAATCTGGATATCACCGGTAACCGGATCCGTCGTCACCGTTGGCGCACCTGCCGGACCGCCGCCCACCAGCGTGACCCTGATGTTACCGGTCCCGCCCGCTTCAGCAGTTATGGTCAGCAAAGAATCCATTGTGCCCGATGCCGTGGCAATTCCGGTAAAAAAATCATTTGCGGTGGAACCGTCCAATCCGTAGCCGGTCTGGTGTAGGTTGTTGGTCCGCTCCGTCAAAGTCTCGGCCAGGGTGTCAAGCTGCCGCATATAGCCGCGAATATCCACATCCCGGGCCTCCAGCCACCCTTTCAACTTTCCGCTGGAGATATCATCGGTTATATTGACCGTCGAACCGTCCGGGGCAACCCAGGCAATGTCCCTAAAGCCGAAACCATTGACCTGGGTGGTTAAGTTTCGAGATGAACTATATTCCACAAGGGTCTGGCCGGTCCCGACCGATACCGTAACCCGACCGCTAGCATCTTCAAAACTATTGATATCAATCAGACCCGCCAGCTCCTTTACCACCAGATCGCGCTGGTCGCGGTAGTCATTGGCATTGTATCCGGAGGCTTCATCTTGCATAATTTTCTGATTCAAGTCGGCAATCTGCTGCGACAGCTGGTTGATTTCCGCCACCGCCCCCTCAATGCTGGCATCAAAATCTTTCTGGGCTCTTTGAAGATCTGAATAGATGCGGTTGAATGTGGCGGTCAGAACCTCACTTCTGGCCTGCAGCACCACCCGCCCATTGTAATCGGAAGCATCGTTCGTTAAATCCTGCCAGGCCCCCCAGAATTGGCTTAAAGACTGGCTGAGTCCGAATTCGCCGCCCTCATCGAAAATAGCCTCAGCGATTTCAAGCCCGCCCTTCTGGGCCTCCCAGCGACCGAGGGTTTCGCTTTCACCATTGATCTGGAGCCCCAAGAACCGGTCGTAAACCCGCTCGACCCTGACTGCATCAACACCGTTGCCCATCGGTCCGGCCGAAGATAGCAAGGGAGTATTGTTTTCCAGGATCAACTTCTGACGGGAATACCCGGGAGTATTGACATTGGCGATATTATTGCCGGTCACCGTAATTGCTTTTTGCTGGGTCAGCAAAGCGTTGCCGGCCAGGCTCATGATTCCGAAGATATCTGTCATAATCAAACACCTTTCCTTGATGGTTCTAAAGCGGTTGCAAAAAACCATTCCATTTCTTAAATCGTTTTTCTGCAACCACCTATGCCGGCCTCCCGAATTTCAGACCTTATTTTGGGGGGCCCGCCTGCCGTTGCGACGATTGCGACCCAAAAACATCCGACAATTCGGTTGCCCACTGCAAGGTCTGACTGGCCACCTTATCAAGATGGCATGCGGCCAGCCCCAGCCGCTCGACCACAGCCTCGGAAGGCTTATATTGTATTCCGTCTTTGCCGGCACCGATACCGATCATCAGGCACAGCCCATTGGCAACATGAACGATATCCAGCATGGGTTCATTTTTACCGGCCGACTCCGGAGTGTGGTGCCAGCGAACCGCATTAACAATATCGGAAGGCAAAGACCACTGGGTGAGGATTTGGGCTCCGATATCGGCGTGATTCGTTCCCAAGACCATATCTTCGGCGGCTTCAAATGAAACATTCTGATTTAACGCCGCCTCAATCTTGCTAAAATCGGATTTAACAAAATTTCCAAGTACGAGTTTGCCCACGTCATGCAAAAGAGCAGCCGTAAAAATTTCCTCAGCAGCCCCGATTTCCAATTCTTTGACCAGGCCCTCGGCCGCCACGGAAACTGCAATGGAATGCCGCCATAATTCTCCCGGCGGAAGATCATATCCGGGTACCGGCTTGTCCATAATTGCGCTGACACAGGAAGCAATCACCATCTGAATCAAGCGCTTTAAACCTAAAATTAACACAGCTTGCCTGACCGAGCCAACCTTGGAAGGGATACCAAAATAGGCTGAGTTGGCCAGTTTCAGTATGTTGGCAGTCAGACCGGCGTCATGCCTTAAAATGGCCTCGATTTGTGATACACTCACATCCGGATCATCTATCAGGGCCAGCAATTTTACAGCGGCACCCGGCATGCTCGGAAATGACTTTAAGAATGAGGCAATATTATTTACCTTAAACGCCATTGGTTTACTTTTCCAAGGTCCCGATCGAAATCATTAATGGAAGGTTAACGCATCCGCTAATTCATCAACCCACTGGCTGACATTGCTGGCGATGGCCTCAAACTGACGGACGTCAATCCCCAGCCGCTCGATTACCGTTGGAGATAAATCATAAACAGGTCCATCATCCTCGGCGCCCTTGCCGTTGGTCTGGCATAACAAATTGGACAAATACACAATATCCACCGGCACTTTGGACTGCTCGGGAAAATCGGGATCGTGATGCCATCTGACAGCCTCGATAACGTCACGGGGAAAAGACCATTGGGTTAAAACCTGCGCACCGACTTCAGCATGGTCTGTTCCCAGCACCATATTCTCGGCGACAACATAGGGAACCCCCTTGCTGGCAATCTTTTCGATGTCCTCCAGTTCATCTCTCACAAAATGCCCCAGGATCAACTTGCCGATATCATGCAAGAGTGCCGGCGTAAAAATATCCTCCCCATCGATATTTTTCTTGTCTTTGACGAGCGCCTCAGCGGCAATAGATACGGCAATGGAATGTCTCCATAAATCGCCGGGTGGCAAATCATATCCGGGAACCGGTTTGTCCATAACGGCACTGACACAGGAAGCAACGACAAGCTGGAGAAGCTTTCTTAATCCCAGCAATAGGACGCCCTGCCTCACCGAAGATACTTTGGAAGGAATCCCGAAATAGGCTGAGTTGGCCAGTTTTAACACATTGCCTGTTAAGCCCGGATCGTGGCGCAACACATCTTCAATTTCATCAATTGAAGTTTCCGGATTTTCAAGCATTTTGAGCATTTTGGCTCCGGTGGCCGGCATGCTCGGAAACGATCTGATAGTGGACATGATTTTCTTTAAATTTGGTTGGTTCATAGTTTCCTCTTCTGGCCGTTGCTGCTGATACCGGTCTGCCCTGGGGCAGGATTAAAATGAACGGCAGGGCGGGTGGCACCGCCGACATCTTCACATTCTAACAGGGTAAAAAACACACAGCTAAATCTCATCGCATACACATTTTCCAGCCGTAGAAGTGTTTTGAAGGGTCCCGGTGCGATAATAAATCGGGTTGGGTGCCTTCAACTCACTTAAGAGATTGAATGAGGATCTGAGAAGTTCCCGGGAATGCTCAAATAATTGCTTATTGCCCTGGTTTGCGACCTGCAATGACTCAAGCAAAGCCGATAAATCAGACCTGGCCTGGTTCAGCCGGCCTGCAAAGGGCTCACCAACTAATTGTGAAATCTTGGTCAGGTTCATATCCCGGGGCGAATATCCCAGGATGCCTGCCAGGCGCGTTACCAGGCGGCGCCGCTGCTCTTCGAGAAGACCGAGGGCCACCAGGATATTTTCTTTCTCAATTTCCGCTTCGTTTAAGGCAATTAATTCGGATTGAATGGCGGCGTTTTTTTCTTTGTCCATCACGGCCGACATTGCCTGGTACAGCTGGGTTTCCCGACTGAGAATGCCCAGCAGCTGCTCGATCATTTCTTCGGTTTTCATTTGATGTTTCCTTATAATAAATACTATTCGACATGATGGTTATCGGCAGCTATATCAAAAACTTTAGGCCTTTATGCGGCATGCCGGCGTGGGCACAATCAGCAGCAGCCGGTTTCCTGTCATTGGGATTCGGGGCCGTCTTTTTTTTCAGATTGGCGGCCAAGCTGATTCAGTAGAATAGAAGACAGCCCGATCCCTCCAGCGTCAGACATTTTTTTGGAAAGCTCGACATCCAGCATGGAGGTGAAGATTTCTTCGGCTTTGCCACCGCTGATAAAACCGGATTTGTTTATGGTGGCACGCATTTCTTTAAGCAGGTAGGTCATAAAAAGGGACTCCATATCCCGGCAGGCAGCCTGCAGTTGCGGATCAGCTTGACCGGCCGCCGACGGTTTTACGGATTTTAGCGTGTTACCAATCCGTTGGTTTTGATATTGCCGGCTGAAATGAAATGCTGCCAGTGAGGCCAATGGATTTTTCTCATCCATTAAATTATCTCCAGTTCAGCCTGCAGGGCGCCGGCGGCTTTGAGGGCCTGGAAGATGGCAATCAAATCCCGCGGTGAAACCCCCAGGGCATTGAGCGCTTTAACCACTTCGCCGATACTCACGCCGGATTCAACCAAGAAAATCGGGTTCTTACCCTCTTGGACCAAAACCTCGGACTCCGGTGTCACAACGGTCCGGCCGCTTCTCGAAAACGGCAGCGGCTGGGAGACATTCTGATCCTCCTTGATTTCGATACTCAAATTCCCGTGGGCAATGGCGATGGTTGAAATCCTGACATTTTCTCCCATGATAACGGTGCCGGTGCGTTCGTTGATAACCACTTTCGACACCGTGTCCGGGGTCACACCCAGCCGCTCAATCATGGTTACCAGCGCCACGGTATCGCCTCTGTATTTCTCGGGCACTTGCACCTCAATGGTGCCGGCATCCTGGGTGCGGGCAATTTGATCGTAAAACGCGATATTAATCGCCTGGGCCACCCGGGAGGCCGTGGTAAAGTCGGCCCGGTGCAAATTTAAAGTCAAAGATTGCCTATTATTAAAATCGGAAGCAATCTCCTTTTCGATGATGGCACCGTTGACAACCCGGCCGGCAGTGGGAAAGTTTTTCTGCACCTCCGACCCGGATGTACTGCCGACAACAAAGCCGCCGGTGCTGACGGGTCCCTGGGCAATGGCATAAACCTGCCCGTCAGCTCCCTTTAACGGGGTGAACAGCAGTGTGCCTCCCTGGAGATTGTCGGCATCGCCGATAGAACTGACGAGAACATCGATTCGGCTGCCGGTGCGCGCAAAAGCGGGCAAATCGGTGGTCACCATAACAGCCGCCACATTGTCGACTTCAATATCTTGCGACCTAACCGTGACGCCCATTCTCTCCAGCATGCTGGCAAAGGACTGGATCGTAAATATGGCATTATTACTGTCGCCGGTTCCATTCAGGCCCACAACCAGACCATAGCCGACCAGCTGATTCTGGCGCACTCCCTTGATATCCGCAAGGTCTTTGATGCGGGCCCCATAGGCCTGACCAACTACGCCGAATAATATTGCCAGAAAAATGACTAACTTAGCTATTGCTGATTTCATATGTTTTATCCTAAAAAGTTTTTCAAAACGGCCACACATTGTTCAACAGATTGGCGAGCCATCCCGGCCGCTGCCGATCATCCACAACACCGGAGCCGCTGTAAGCTATTTTGGCATCCGCAACGAAAGTGGATAAAATGACATTGCTATCAGAAATATCCCGGGGCCGGATAGTACCTGATAAAATGATTAATTGATTTTCGTGATTTACCATTACTTCGCGGGTCCCGACGATTTTCAGGTTACCGTTGGCCATAACATCGACCACCCGGCAGGTAATGAAGGCCTCAAGATTGCCGCTGCGGCTGGTTTCACCATCCCCTTTAAAATCGCTCTTCAGACTGCCCTTGACGGACGGATTGCCGAACGGATCAATTTTCGGCAATTTACTGCCGACTTCGGGTATAACCTCATTCTGCCACCAGTCTTCAAAACCGAACAACTTATCAATGCCGGCCTCAAGTCCGGAGGTGCGTTCGGTTTCCGTATTGGCCTTGTTGCTGGCCTGGGCGGATTCTTCGATTTTCACCGTCACAATATCTCCGATATTGCGAGCTTTCGTATCGATAAACAATCCGTTAAAGGAGCTGCGCGTCTGCCACAAGGAGCCGTCGTTATCTTCAGGCAAGGCGGCTGGCTGGCTGGCTATCATTGGTTGGGGGGGCACCTGCTGGATGGCCGGCTGAATATTCTTGCGGTTACCGGTACACCCGCCAAATCCCACAATCAGCAAAGACGCGAGTAACGCTGCCGCCAAACGATTTATGGTTGTCTGCATATTTTCCTGCCTTTTCTATTACTAACTAGAAATCAATCTTTACCGTTTTGGAATCCATCACCCGGGCGTACAGCACTTTCTTGGATTCAAAATTCATCACTGGAATACGCTCACCGAGCGCTCCCTTTTTCTTGACCTGTCCCAGGGCGGTAACTTTAAATCCCTGGGTTTCAGCAACAATCTCGACCACATCTCCGCGTCTTACCAGGGGCGGAAATTCTACCAGGTCAGTCCGCAGCACTGTTTTGGACCCGATAGCCCTGCTGGTTCTTTTCCCGAGAACTGCCTCCGGGTCGGTGATAACGCCGGAAGGGACCTTGGCCAAATCCATCTTCAACACCGTGATGTCATCTTCGGTAATCGGTTTATGCCTGCCCAGCGGTTTTTTGGTAATCACCACCTCGGCCAGCACTTCGATGGTTGCGGTGGCCCAGACCCTTTTGTATAATTTGCCGTTGACATCAAAATTAACGGCAAACGGAACCTGCCCCACCATATCGCGATTAGGCGGAGCCGTAACCTCATAGGTGATGCGCCCGCCCGGCAAACGCAGGCTTTCGGAAACCTGAAGGCTTTTAATACTGGCATTCGAGTTGCCGGATAAAAGATTTTTTGAAATATAGTCGGACACCAGCCCTTTTATTTTTTCTGGACTGACTTCGATAAAACTGCGGGATACATCAACCGAAGGCGGAATGTTCAATGTCAGTTCAGCCAGATCGATCCCGTTTTGCTTCAGGCGTGTTCTGATCATGCCGTCGTCTATATTGCGTGAATCACCGGGCAGGGGTGCCCGCCCTATCACAATGCCGCCCAGTTTTTGGATCAACACCGGATCGCCGCCCTCGATCTTGGCAATGTCGCTCAAGAGGATTTTTTCATCATCGATTTGAGCTTTTTCCAGTATATGAACCCGGGTCAAATCAGATGCAAAAATTTGGCAAGCCGTTGCCGGCAGCAAAACAAATGCCAGCAGGCCAATAATAAAGCGACAGAAATGTTTACAAGCCGGGTACCCGTAATTGGCAGGTGTCATTGATTTCTTCCCTAGCGTTTGATGTTGTTGGCTAGCTGCAGCATCTCATCGGCGGTCTGGATTGATTTGCTGTTGGTCTCATAAGCCCGCTGAGCGGTAATCATATTGACCATCTCGTCGACGACACTGACATTGGACATTTCCAAAAAGCCCTGGGCAAGGGTGCCCAGGCCATCCTCCCCGGGAGTGCCGGTCATATCATCGCCGGATGCTTCCGAGGTTGTGTATAGATTTCGACCGGTACTGATTAACCCGGCCGGGTTGACAAAACGGGCCAGTTCAATGGTGCCGACCTCGCTGGGGGTCGGATCACCGGCCTGGAGCACCGAAACGGTTCCATCCATCCCCACTGAAATGGATACGGCATCGGTCGGAATCGAAATTTCCGGTTCCAGGGCGAACCCATCTGAATTTACAATGCGCCCGTCCCTGTCAAGTTTGAAAGCCCCGTCCCGGGTATAGGCGGTTTCGCCGTTGGGTTGAATAATCTTGAAAAATCCGTCACCTTCAATGGCGAGATCAAGCTCGTTGTTGGTATTTTCCATATTGCCCGGGGTGAAAATTTTGAGCACGGTGGACGGGCGGGTACCATGGCCGATCTGTATCCCGGTGGGAACCTGGGAATCCTGACTGGAAGAGGTTCCGGCAGGTTTAAGGGTTTCGTATAATAAATCCTGAAATTCGGCCCGGCTTTTTTTGAACCCCGCCGTATTAACGTTGGCCAGGTTGTTCGAAATGACATCAAGATTCAAGGCCTGAGCCTGCATCCCGGTTGCTGAAGTCCATAAGCTGCGTATCATTTATCCTCCCGTTTATAAGTTACATGTTAATCGTTATTTGTTATTAGAATTTGGCCGAAGTCTCAGGGAATCAGATTTTATTTCCTTTAAACCATTAACCAATACGGATAACTGAATTAGACCGTCCCAACTTCGTTAATGGACTTGGCGCTGGCCTCATCGGCGGTACGAATTACTTTTTGATAGGATTCATAACCGCGCAGCACCTCGATCATCTCCGTCATCATTTTGACGACATCAACGTTGGAAAGTTCTAGAAATCCCTGGCTGACTTTGAAATCTTCAGCCTCTATTGGCGGTGGGCTGTTTTCCGCCGGCTTAAAAAGGGTATCGCCCATTTTCATTAACTTGTCGGGCTCAGGGAAATCGACAATCCGCAGGCTGCCGACCTGTTTGCCATCCACGGACACATTGCCTTCTTCGTCCACGGCAAATTTTTTAACCTGATGCGGATTTCCTGAGCCTTCAACCGTAATTTCTCCGCCGTCGCCGACAACCGGATAACCGTTGCCGGTCACCAGCACGCCTTCCTCGTTGAGCGTGAAATCACCCTTGCGGGTATAGTAAACACCGTCCGGTTTTTGAACACAAAAAAAACCATCCCCGATCAGGGCCAGATCAAAATCATTGCCGGTATTTTTCAGGCTGCCGTCGGTGAAATCGGTGTAGGAGCTAAATTGAAACCAGAAGGATTGGGCCTGGGAAGTCGTCATTTCAGGGGAATTGGGTACGAAAGATGCCGGCAAATCAGCCGGGTCAATAGACTGATAGCGCCCGTGGTCCATTTTGTAGCCAACGGTGTTGGCATTGGCGAGATTGTTCGAAATTATCTGCAACTGCTTTTCGTAGGCCAGGGCACCGGACGCCGCCATGTAGATACCGCCACTCATATTTTTACCTCGGTCTTGTCTTTCAGTGAAGTTAGTTTCTTTTTAAATCCCTTCAATTCAGGATTGGGTGCTAATTCCAGTCAAATTATGGCTAGAGTATTATGCAAGAGACATACCAATATAGTCTGGTGCCGTAAAAGCATTGACCTGCTATTTTGGGGCGTTTTGGGCCGTACAATTTTTAAAAGGGATGATCTTTGCCGGTTAGATATCAGACACCCGGAAATTTTTGCCGGTCCCCGTAGAATGCTATTTATAGGGAATCTCTAATTTGTCCTGTTTTCTTGGAGGCTTAAAATGAGTTCGACCTCACCCAAGGGTGTTTTTAATTCTTCGGAAATCTGTTTGGCGTTCATGCCCTGAGTGGACAGCTTTTGGATGTGTGTCT
>Ga0210097_1000106_pt1 | contig 38380 bp, 36 predicted proteins | sample Joice_CattailNLA_2_FD_185521 | JGI IMG/M metagenome (GOLD analysis project Ga0210097, IMG submission 185521) | Wetland microbial communities from San Francisco Bay, California, USA, that impact long-term carbon sequestration - Joice_CattailNLA_D2... | ecosystem: Environmental > Aquatic > Marine...
ACCAGCGGATATTCCGATGACCCGGGCATGACCGATTTCAAAAAATACGGCTTCAGGGGTGTCGCGGCCAAACCGTATACCCTGGAAGAACTGGGGGAAAAATTGAGCCGGGTGTTGAAGGGATAGACCGGGTTGCGGTTCACGCGTTGCGGGTTGCGAGTTGCGGGTTGCAAATATGGGTTGCGGGATGCGCCCGCCAACCTCGTTTTAGCGGCACGCGATGGCGGGCAGGGATTTCGGATTGGTCTGACCTTCACCGCGCAACCTGTAACGCGCAACTCGCAACAGATAAAGGCAACCAGAAACCAAGGTTGCGTATCGAACATCCAGCATCGAGAATCCAGAATCGAGCATCGTGAGTTACTGGTCGCTGGCTTCTATTCGCTGGCTCCTAGTTACTCGTCACTTGTCACTATTTTCAACAGACAGCTCTCTTAGAAATTCAATAAAGCCATCCAGATCCCGTTTTACCGCTTCATAACACGGTTGTAAACCCTTCTTAAGTTCCTTCAGACGAGACATTTGCAGGTTAAAAGTGTACACATTGCGCACAACGTGGCGAAAGCCTCGATATTCATCAAGGCAGTTTCTGGTTGCTTCCCTGATTACCGGAGGGCGAATTTTATCGATTTCGGCGGACATTTGCAGTAGCAAATCCTGATGCCAGCCAGAACCGTGGGGGACATCCTTTTCCAAAGTTCTAGCCACATCTTCAAAAACTCTTTCAATACCAGGATAGAACCCATGCAGGTTTAATGCAACACCATCCAGATAACCATCATCACCGCTACTTTGGGCCTTGGTCATCAAAGACTCAGCTCGGCTGACAACACGCTCCAAATCCAGCAATATGCGTTTAATGCGTCCAATTAACGCATCATAACCGGTTTTCACAATAAAATACCTTCCTGATTGATTACAGACCGTAAAGAATCCCGGGCATCCTCTATTCTGATCAGATCTAATCTTTGTGCCGGGTCAATCTCCAACAGTTTTGCGATGGCGCGATAGTATTTATTTTCATCCAATCCCCAAACCGCAATATCCAGATCCGAACAAAGATGAAAAAGCTCCTTTTGGGTTATCGAGCCGAATGCCACCACCCGTTGTGCACCAAATTGTTCCTTCAGCAACCTGGCTGCTCTCTTTGCCAATGCCCATTTTTGGCTGTAGCACTAGGACAACTGCTCTTGCTCCCGTTTCAAACGGCGGCTGGCTGTGGCTTTATATACGTCCATCTTTTGTTTAGAAACTTGCATGCTGTCTTTCTGAAAATTCATACATTCCCAAAATAGCACTTCAGGATCCACATAATCCTCTAAATAAATCTGTCATATCTTTTATTGTAGCCGGGCAGCTTCCCTTAAGTCAATAATGATTTAGACTCGATACTCAGTTGTCGTCCAACTCAGCTAAAGCCTTTTTAAACAAATCATTTATCGCCAAAGACATATCCGCCGCCTCTCCAAGAAGCACCCCGGCGTCATCTTTACCGTTTGCCTTTGCTTTTTCGGCCCAATTCCTGTAATTTAAGGCATGATCCTGATTGTGTTTGATCCAGTGATCGAGCAATTTAGCCATTTTCTCATCAAATGAGAGCTCGCCATGGGAATCATGGTCATGGTGGTGGTGATCTTCCGACATTCAGATTCTCCTTTAAAATATTCTTTAATGAACTGATTCATCGTTGCAATTTTTGCGAATTTAATAGTGGACACGATCCTGGCATATGCAGTTTCGCTTCAATAAAAAAACGGTACTTATCCTCCTTGTCCTTCTGGCAGGTCTTGCGACCGGCGTATTAACGGGCGCCTTCTTAGCCTTCACCCACGATTTGCCCCAGATTCAAGCCCTGGAAAGCTTCAGGCCCCATACCGTCACCCGCATTTATTCTGCCAATAAAGTTCTGCTGGATGAACTATATCTCGAAAAAAGAGATCCAGTGCCGCTGAAACAAATCCCACAGTACCTTAAAGCGGCACTGGTTGCAACAGAGGACCGCAAGTTCTTTGCGCACAGCGGGGTAGACATAAAAGGAATCGCCCGGGCCATCGTTAAAGACATAAAGGCCGGCAAGTTCGTCGAGGGAGCCAGTACGATTACCCAGCAACTCGCCAAAACGTTGTTTCTGACCCCTCGTAAAACCATTGTCCGTAAAATCAAAGAAGCCATCCTGGCCTTCCAGTTGGAGCGCCGTTACACCAAGGACGAAATACTGGAACGCTACCTAAACCAGGTCTATTTCGGCAGCGGCGCTTATGGTGTCGCATCGGCCGCCAGTCTATTTTTCGGTAAATCAGTTCAAGATTTAACCCTGGCCGAATGCGCCTTGATCGCCGGCATGCCAAAATCTCCCTCCCGCTACTCCCCTCTGGTGAGCCAAGAGCTGGCCCTGAAACGTCGCAATATGGTTTTAAGACAAATGCGCGACACAGACATCATTACCGCCAACGAATACGAACAGGCCGTAAAAGAGGAAATCAATATAGACAATGTCCGTCAAAAATCAACCCGGGCGCCCTATTTTATTGAGTATGTTAAAAATATCCTGGAAGACACCTTGAGTGCCTCAACGCTCTATAAAGGCGGACTGTCGATCTATACCACCCTTGATTACCGGCTTCAACAAGCTGCCGAAAAAGCCGTGGCAGACGGCATTCAATCCCTGCAAGCGAGAATGGAAAAAAACAACCTCAAAGGAGATGATGCCCAGGCTGCGTTGGTATCGATTGGGGTGAAATCCGGTGATATTTTAGCCATGGTAGGCGGAAAGAATTTTGATGAGAGCTTTTTCAACCGGGCAACCAATGCCCGGCGGCAGCCGGGTTCGGCTTTCAAACCCATCGTTTATGCCTACGCCATCGAACAGGGGTTTGCACAAAACCAACTGCTCCTGGATGCCCCCATCGTTTTTAAGGGTGCCGACAATGGCCAGGATTGGAACCCCCAAAATTTTTCCGAAACCTATCTGGGAGAAATTACAATGCGAAAGGCATTGGCCATCTCCCAGAACATCCCCGCCGTGCGTTTAATTCAAATGCTGGGCCCCAGCTCGGTATCACGCTTTGCCCACCGTCTGGGTATAGAATCAAATCTGAACTCCAATCTATCATTAGCCCTTGGCACATCGGAAGTAACCTTGCTGAATCTGACATCAGCCTACGCTGTCTTCGCCCGCGGCGGCAAATGGATCGAACCCTATGCGGTCATGGAGGTCACCGATCACAGGGGGCGCGTTATATGGAGCGCCAAACCGCAGAAACGGCTGGTGATGACCCGGGAAGGGGCTGCCATCATAACCAACATGCTGGAAAGTGTCATTACGGAAGGAACCGGACGCAAAGCACGTATCCTCAGGGGACCGCTTGCTGGAAAAACAGGAACCACCGATAGTTATCATGACGCACTTTTTGTTGGATATTCACCGGCAGTGGCCACCGGGGTTTGGGTCGGACTGGATTTAGGCGGGACGATGGGAGATAAGGAAACCGGCGCCAGGGCGGCACTTCCCATCTGGATCGACCTCATGCAAACCGCTCTGGCGGAGGGACCTCAACAATATTTCGATCTTCCCGACAATATGACCCAGGTACCGATGGATCCGAATACCGGCAGACCTGCTTCCGAAGGGTCACAATTCAGCGCCCCCGCCCTCTTCAAAAAGGGAACCGAACCCAAATAAGTGCACCACAGCTCATAGCTCAAAGCTGATAGCTGATAGCTGATAGTCTAAAGGATTTTTTATCCTTTTTACTATGAGCCATGAGCTACGGGCTACGAGCTAAATGCGATGAGCTATTATTTACGTGTAAATAATATTAATCGGCAACGGCGGATATTTCCGGATATTGGGCTTGGGCAGGATATGCTGCTCGCCGACGGTCAGCCAGTAAAGGTCGGTCTTAATTTCGCGCAGCTTGCCGTCTTCGGCGGGTCGCGAATGAGATGTACGCGCATAGGTCGCCTGGAAGATACAGACACGATCCTTTCCTTCCCGGGCGACAACGTAATTTTTCTTGAAGGTTTGGGGCGACAGACCACTGGATTCGACAATCTGTTCGATTTCCTTTGGGGAAAACTTCATCAAAGCTGCTTTTGAGACACCCCTCTCGGAAATTCGGATGAGGGATCTCGTTTCACTGCTGCCGGCATATACCGTTGTTATACCGGGAATCTTTTTCATGTACTGGGCCGCTACAATGGCAGCCGTTCTTCTACCACCCGCCATCACCGGCAGCCCATAGAATTCAAAAAATTTCTTTTGAATATCTTCGGCGTATTTATCCCCCTTCTCATAGAGATCCTTGGAAATGTAACGCAATTTCTGGGCCAGATCTTCAGCAGCATCAGCAATTGGCCAGTCAATGCGAACATGAAAATGGGAAAGGCTGTACCTGTTTCTGGCCTTGACGGCCGGATCTCTTTGGATCATCAGCGCATAATCCACCGGCAACAGCTGTTTTAGAAAGTTATTAAAGTGGATCGACTCCAGATATTTCGCACTGCGATCGAATTTTTGTGACAGCGCCAGGGTCTTAAACCGCATCAGATTGGCTTTGGCGGTTTTATTGTCATCGAAAAAGCGTATGTATTTTTTGTGTTCGTTCGCTACAATGTCTTCAACAAATATGATTAGAAAGGCATTCTGACTTTCGTACTCCTGGTCGGGAATTCGCGCCCGGGGTTTTAGTTCACGTTTCTCAACAAAGGGGAACGCTACCTGCTGGGATACAAAGTTTTGGTAGGAATCAATCAGGGCATACTGCAACAAAAATTGATCCAGCTCATCCCTGAGAAGTTCATAATAGGATCTTCTGATTCGATCGGTCTGACTTAACTCTTCTCTGAATTTCCAGAATGCCAATTTCTTCTCCTGTTTTTGTCTCTTACGATAACTGATTTTATGTTTATGATATCATGAAATTACAAGGAAAAAAAGAAGGAATTTACGGCAATTCCATTAACTTAGAGCCCAAATTGGGCAAAAACCGCTCAAAGGGTCTACTTGCTGTTGAATCTTTCAATCCACAGGTAAAGCTCTTCGCGATAGCGGTAAATGATAAACGCGAGGATGGCGCAGACAGCTGCAACAATGCCCAGGACAACATAATTTTCTTCAAAAAGATACGCCCCCTGTAGAGTCAGCAGAAATGTACCGGGCATCCTGCCAACTGCCGCAAGCAGAAGAAATACCTTCAGCGGCAGCGTGCTTAAACCGAGGAAAAGGCACAGATAGTCTTTCGGGAAACCGGGAAATACAAACAGTAAAAACAGGACGACGATACCCTGGCGTTTAAGCATCGCATCGAATTTTTCAAATTTAGCGACCGGTATCATTTTTCTTACCCAGCGTACGCCGAAAAACCGACCGATCGAAAAATTTATCCAGGATCCCACCGCCAGGGCCGCGCTGGAGTAAATAAATCCTTTCAGAACGCCGAACAGATAACCACCGATAAATCCAGTGGCCTCTCCCGGAACAGGGGCAAAAATTACCTGTAAAAGCTGAATCCCCATAAAAACCAGCGGGGCCCCAAATCCGAAGGATGCTATAAAATCTCTTACCCGCTCACGGTCCGATAGGAGATAATAAAAATGAGACCCGTACTCCCAGATCGATCTGCGAAACAGGACCATGAGTGCGAGAATCACAACTGCTAAAAGACCAAACAGGATTTTAAAATATAAACGGGAAGATTGTGCGGCCATTATATCTAACCTGAAAGTTTCTGCCAGTATTTGCCTAACAGGTTTTTGATTTTCGCCACCCCCGAACCATTTTTGCGGCGGCCAATCGCTTTCTTTTGCGACCATCTCTCCACAAACCCGATCATCCCGGAGTCGTAGGATCTATCCACATGCTCCTCATGAACCTTTAGGCCGGCCTCCCCTTTCAATCCTGTTCGCAGGCAGTCGGTTTTATGCAGGCATCTCAGGCAGGTCTCCGGCGAGTGCCGCAATCCGTCTTCTCCCATTGGAAAAACAGTGTCAAGCTGTCCGAAACATTCCGGTCGTTTGCTATTGTGGTGGGTCATTTATGTTTATATTGTCTTAACCTATTTGTAGTGCAGATCAAACTCCCGACCCATCTGCAAAATTTGGCCCTGATCCGCAAAACTGTAATAGCAGTTATCGCCGATGATGATGTGCTCGTGGACAGCCAGACCCATTACTTTGCCGGCATAAACAAGCTGCCGGGTAATGGCAACATCTTCGGCGGATGGTTGCGGGTCACCCGAGGGATGGTTGTGGGCAAAAATGAGTGCAGCGGCCTTGTTGGCAAGGGCGGAATAGACCACTTCCCGCGGATAGACACTGCTGGCGGTTAACGTCCCCTTTGAATGGGTTTCGGTGGAAATAACCCGGTTTTTGGAATCCAGAAAAATAATCTTGAAGTACTCGCGGGTCTTGTCCCCGATATCATGGTTGAGGTAATCAAAGAGCTCTCTGGAGTTGTTCAGCGGGTCTTTTTGAATCAATTTTTTTTCGCGGTATCTGTCCGAGACTGCCTTTACCAGTTTGATTCCAAAAGAATTCTTGGGGCCAATTCCGCCAATCCGGCAAAGCTCATAACTGGATGCTTCCAGGACCCCCTGAAGTGTTTTAAACTTCGCCAGGGCTGCTTTGCCCGCATCCTTGCAGTCTTTTCGGGGGGTGGCAAGCGTCAGCAAGAGCTCAATGACTTCGTAATCGTGGAACCCGTCCAATCCGGATTTAAGAAACCGCTCGCGCAAGCGCTGTCGGTGCCCCGCGCCCTTATGTCCTTTCTTTTCTGCCATCTCCACTAATTCAAGGCTCCTTAGAGAATGCCGCCACAATAGGTTATACATTCCAGAGGACAGAAAACAGAAGAAACCAATTCTATTCTTCGTCCAGCTCTTGTTTGAGATCCCTCGTCATCAATCGATAAACAGCCTCCTTGGGATCAAGATCTTCATAAAGGATACGGTACATCTCATGGGAGATCGGCATGTCAACCCCCAGTTCGCGGGACAGATTGTAGACTGACTTGGCCGTCTTGACCCCTTCGGCCACCATTCGCATTTCTCCCAGAATGTCTTTTACATTCTGTCCCTCGCCTATTTTTTTGCCAACCGTATGATTTCGGCTTAAATCTCCCGTACAGGTGAGAATTAAATCACCGTACCCGGCAAGACCGGTAAAGGTCCGCGGATTGGCGCCCAGCTTAACCCCCAGACGCCTTATCTCTGTCATCCCTCTGGTGATCAAAGCCGCCCGGGTGTTCAGTCCCAGGTGCAAACCATCAATCACACCGGCTGCAATTGCAATAACGTTTTTCAGAGATCCTCCCAGCTCGACACCCATGACGTCAGCACTGGTATAAACCCGAAAATACGGTGTCGCCAACACCTGCTGCACCAGGGTGGCAATCTCCAGACTTTTGGAGGCTGCCGTCACGACCGTCGGAAGATTTTGGGCCACCTCCCGGGCAAAACTCGGTCCTGAGATGACCGCCAAATGCTCGGCCGGAATCTGCGGTAAGGTTTCTTTAAGTACCCCGGTCATGGTCAGGTGGGTTTTATTTTCAATTCCCTTGGAAGCCGTTGCAATGATCGCCTCTTTGGAAACATGGCTTGTCATTATAAGCGTGGTCTCCCGCATGACATGCGAGGGGACCACTACCAGCAACAGATCCTTGCCGGAGACAACCTCGGCAAGGTCATGATGGGGTTTCAGGTTGGAGGATAATTTAATATCCGGAAGGAAATACTGATTTTCGCCGAACTCAACTATCTGGTTTATGACTTCCTTCTCAAACACCCACAAATCAATGGCAAAGCCTTTAGAAGCCAGTAAATTAGCCAAGGCGGTTCCCCAGCTGCCGGCCCCTACAACGCCGATTTTGAAATTGTTCATATCGATTCCATCTTTAGATTGCATATGATACACCTAATCCGGACGAGCCGGAAATAATCGTTCAGGGTTCAGCGTTCAGCGTTATCATGTTTTGATGGGTCAACTTGCAGACGGGTGCACACAGGCAGTTTGCTTTTAAGCAAGTACCGCTTCTGAGTAAACCCCAACCCTGAACCTCTGAACTTTGAACCTCTGAACGGTTAACAAAGAGGTTACTCTTCTTTTTCAGCTAATCTTGCAGCGCCGATTATCCACTCGTCTGCCTCCAGACCCATAAGCTTGACACCCTGGGTGTTGCGGCTGATAATAGAGATGCCTTCAATGGGTATGCGAATAATTTTTCCAATATTCGTCATCAGCATCAGATCGTTTTCATTGTCCACAAGCAAAATGGATACGACGCGACCATTGCGTGCGGTGGTTTTAATAGAAATTACGCCTTTGCCGCCGCGTTTCTGGACCGGATACTCATCAATGGATGTTCTCTTTCCGTAACCATTTTCGGTAACGACAAACAGGGTCTGTCCATGGGTTAATACCTCCATCGCCACGATTAAATCACCTTCGGCCAGGTTCATTCCGCGCACCCCCATGGAGGTGCGACCGGAGGGCCGAATATTGGACTCATGGAACCTAATCGCTTTGCCCATGAGAGAGCCTAAAAATACATTCAGCGAACCATCGGTAATTCTGGCTGCTATTAATTCGTCACCGGGCATCAGATTCAATGCGATGATACCACCGGCCCTGGGCCGGCTGAAGGCCATCAAGTCTGTTTTTTTAATGAGTCCCTTGCTGGTGGCCATCAGCACGTGGTACCCCGGCTCGAATTCCTGAACCGGCAAAACGGTGGTCAGCTTTTCCCCCGCTTCGAAATTTAAAAGATTGACGATTGCTTTCCCGAGACTCATGCGGCCCGCCTGGGGGATATCGTACACCTTGCACCAGTATACTTTGCCTTTATTGGTAAAAAACATAAAGGTGTGGTGAGTTGACGCCACAAACAGGTGCTCGACGAAATCTTCTTCTTTTGTGCCCATGCCCGTTATACCTTTACCGCCACGGCGTTGGGTTTGGTAAAGAGTTATCGGATTTCGCTTGATATAACCGCTCTTGGAAATGGTGACGACCATATCCTCTTCGACGATCATGTCTTCGATGGTAATTTCTTTGGTATGCTCGACAAGTTCTGTTTTCCGCGGATCACCGTATATACTTTGTATCTCGGTGAGTTCATCTTTAATAATGTTGAGAACCAGTCTTTCATTGGCAAGGATCTCTTGGAAGCGGGCAATATCTTTAAGCAAATTTTTATATTCTTCCACTATCTTCTCGCGCTCAAGGCCCGTGAGTCTCTGCAGGCGCATATCCAGGATCGCCTGGGCCTGAATTGGTGTCAGGCTGTATTGTTGAATCAACTGTTCTTTGGCCTCGGCGGGTGACTGGGATTTTCGAATCAGGGCCACTACATCGTCCAGGTTGTCAAGGGCAATTTTGAGCCCCTCCAGGATATGGGCCCGTTCTTCGGCTTTTTTCAATTCAAAGCGGGTCCGACGGATGACAATTTCTTTGCGATGCACAATAAAGTGTTCCAGAATTTCCTTTAAGTTGAGAAGTTCGGGACGGTTTTTGACGATTGCCAGAAAAATGACCCCGAAAGTGCTTTCCATGCGGGTCATTTTATAGAGTTGATTGATGACTACCCCGGCAATCTGGTCTTTTTTAAGCCCCACCGCCACGCGCATGCCTTCCCGGTCGGATTCATCCCGGACAAACTTTACGCCCTGGATATGCTTATCTCGGACAAGCTCCGCAATTTTCTCAACCAGCTTGGCTTTATTGACCTGGTAGGGCAATTCCGTAACGATGATGGTTTCACTCTGGGTGCGCTTGTCCTTTTCAACAACGACCCGGGCTCTGATTTTAAAGATCCCGCGACCGTTTTTATACGCTTCCTTAATTCCATTCGTTCCGTATATAATGCCACCGGTGGGAAAATCAGGACCGGGGACATATTGCATCAACTCATTCCAGGTGACCCCGGGGTTATCGATAATGGCCTTAATGGCATCAGTCACTTCAGAAAGATTATGCGGCGGGATATTGGTGGCCATTCCAACGGCGATTCCGGATGAGCCGTTAATCAGAAGACAAGGAATTTTGGAGGGCAGCACCGAGGGTTCGCTGAGCGATTCGTCATAGTTCGGCACAAAATCCACCGTCTCTTTATCCAGGTCTTCGAGCATCTGGTGGGCCAGGCGCTGCATACGAATTTCAGTGTAGCGCATGGCAGCCGGCCGGTCTCCGTCTACAGAGCCAAAATTTCCCTGTCCGTCTACCAGGGGGTAGCGCATCGAAAAATCCTGGGCCAGACGCACAATCGTATCATATACAGCTGTATCACCATGGGGATGATATTTTCCGATCACATCACCAACAATGCGGGCAGATTTTTTATAAGCCTTGTTCCAATCGTTGTTGAGTTCCCGCATGGCAAACAGCACGCGCCGGTGGACAGGTTTAAGCCCGTCGCGGACGTCCGGTAACGCTCGGCCGATAATGACACTCATGGCATAATCGAGATAGGACTTTTTCATCTCCTTTTCGATGCTGATTTCACTCGTTTGTTCGTTTTGAATCATTTCAACTCCCGGTTTTGAGAAGTTATTTGTTAATGGTTATTTGACAAATAAAGATTTCACTCAGAACGGGGTTCAACGATACCCCGATAACTGGATTCGTAAATATCCGTTAAAGTTAAAAACGCCGTTACCACCAGTGGACCGTATATAATTCCCAGGATTCCAAAAAGCTTCAAGCCCCCGATTATCGAAAGAAATACCAGCAGGGTGTGCATCTGAACGCGCTTTCCCACCAGTTTAGGTTTGAAAAGGTATTCGATTCCTCCCGAAAGCAGGACGTAAAAAACAACAAAAAAGATGCCGGCCGCCAATCGTCCCTGCAAAATCAAATAGAGCGCCGCCGGCAGGAAAACGGCCCCGACGCCGACAATCGGCAAAAATGCGAGCACCGCCATGATCAGCCCCCAGAGAAACGGCGATCTGAAACCGAAGGACGCAAAAACAATTCCGCCAAGAGTTCCCTGGATTAATCCGCCCAGACCATTGCCAAGCAGGATGGCACCGCCCATGTCCTTAAACTTCTGAATCAGTTTTTCATCCTGATCATCCGGCAGAGGAGACAATCCGACGATGAAGGACACCAGGCGCTGGTTGTCGATCAAAAGATAAAAAACAATCAAAAGCATAAAAAAGAAGTTCGCCACAAAGTTGACGATATTGGCCGTCATGGAGGTTGCCTGCTGGTAGAGAAATAGTCCTACGGCCCTGCCAAATTCGGCGACTGCTTTGTTGAGTTCATCACCGGTGATATTTACCCCGAAGTTCATCAGGATTTCGTTTATTTTATCAACGATTTTGCTATTTTCGAGCAACTCCTTGATTGGATTGCTCAATACCGCACCTTTGGCTGTTAAATACAGATCATAGGCTTCATTGGCCAAAATGCCCACAAAAATGGATACCGGAATGAAAAGAACGAAAAATATAATAACACAGGTTATCAAAGACGAAAGGGTCGGGTTCAATTTTCGACTCAACATCCGGTAAACCGGATTAAAGACCCCCGTAATGACAATGGCCAAAACGATTACAGAAAAAAACGGCCACAGAAGCCAGCCCAGCAGCAAACAGGATATCAGAAATAAGGCCAGGAAAAACCATAAAATACGATCACGCGATGATGATGGGCTCAAATTACCTCCCCCAATGGTGGGTGTCCCAATGCTTTTCCAATCCGCCCTAATAAAAAGCCACGGCTAATTCAACCCGTGAGCAACAGGTCTGGGCCGTGGCGATAATCAAATAGGTATTTTAAAATCAAGGGTGGACGAATATTACTTGCTGAGAAAAACCCCGGCGATCGACAATAGAACAACCTCATAAACAAGCACCGGTAGATAACCGCCGTGAAATATACTGTAGGTAATTCCTCCGCCGATAATAGCCGGCACGCCAAAAAATACCAATATCCCCAATTTTCGACTAACACTCATCCCAGTATCCCTCCTCCATCAATGATCCCCTCAAAACCAAAGATTATCGCTCAACAATATCAATGGTGTAAAGCATCCAAAAATTCAAATAAGTATTAGCAATAATTGAAAATAAAGTAAAGAAAAAAATTAAAAAAGGTTCAAAGTTCTGGGTTCAGAGGTTTATAATTACGAATATTGAATATCCAATCATGAATGTCGAATATCGAAGGAATGAATTCTGTCACTTTTATAAAACAGACTGAGCGGAGCGAAACCACCCTTCAACATTCGATATTCGATATTCTGCGGTTCTACGGTTCGCTGTTACATTAACCCTGAACCTTCTATCCTGAACCTCTGAGCCTTCGAATCCTGAAACCTGACACCTGAAACCTTTATTTCTCAATTATCATGGCCATCCCCATGCCGCCACCGATGCACATGGAAATTATACCGGTGTTGTAACCCTGGCGCCGCATATGGTTCATTCCGGTAACCATTTGCCGCGCACCGGTACAACCGATGGGATGCCCGAGTGATATACCGCTGCCAAGCTCGTTGGGACGGTCATTTTCAATTCCGAGTTCCCGCATGCAGCCGATGGCCTGGGAGGCAAAGGCCTCGTTCAATTCGATCATGTCGATATCGTCTAGGGTCATGCCGGCTGTTTTGAGTGCCTTCCTGACCGCAGGAACCGGGCCCAAGCCCATATAGGCCGGGTCAACCCCGCCGGCGGCAAAGGTCTTAATTTTAACAATCGGCTCAAGCCCGAGCTCGGCAGCTCTATCGGCACTCATCAATAAAACCGCGGCCGCGGCATCATTGATTCCTGAAGCATTACCAGCCGTAACTGTGCCGTCTTTCTTAAAGGCCGGTCGTAATCTGCCCATTTTTTCCAGGTCAGTGTCCATGGGGCGCTCATCGGTGTCAAAAACAGTGTCACCCTTGCGGGTCTTGATAGTCACCGGCGCGATCTCCCGGGCAAATAGCCCCGCATTCATAGCGGATTTAGCCCGGTTATGGCTTAATACACCCAGTTCATCCTGCTCCTGCCGGCTGATGCCATACATGTCGGCAATATTTTCGGCGGTTACGCCCATATGATATCCGTAAAATATTTCATAAAGTCCGTCAAATACCATCAAGTCATAGATATCCCCGACCCCGGTTAACTCCATTCGGTGACCCCAGCGTGCCTTCGGCAATGCCATAGGGACCTGACTCATATTTTCCATGCCACCGGCCAGGATGACATCAGCCGATCCGATCATAATTGCTGATGCCCCCAATGCAATGGCTTTGAGCCCCGAACCGCAAACTTTGTTGATGCTAACCGCCGGTGTTTCCTTGGGGATTCCGCCGCCAATCATAGCCTGTCTGGCGGGATTTTGACCCTGGCCCGCCTGGAGGACATTGCCCATGATCACCTCGTCAATCGTAACTTCAGCCGCGTCGTCACCCCAATCATAGGATTTTTTTTCAAGATCTGTAATCCCCCGGTCTTTTAGCTTATCCGGCGCAAATTCCTTTGCTGTTGCCCCGGCAACCGGCCTTAAATTTATCCGTTTCAACACATCTTTCATCACAACAGCTCCCAGGTCAATAACCGGCACATTCATCAAACCGCCTCCAAAGCCACCGATAGCAGTTCGGGCTCCGCTGACAACAACCACATCTCTCATGGTCAATACCTCCTCTTATATTTAGCAACAAATTTCAGAACTGGTGTGTATAACATATTCATGAAAATTCCAAGCACCAATAGGCTTTATTTTAGGTTTCAAAATTATTTATCACGATCTTTTCTTGAATCCTGAACATGTCTATCGCGCAGATTTCTCCATTTGTCCAGACGCTGCTTGATGACCTTCTCATGGCCGCGCTCGGTGGGGGCGTAAAACAACCGGCCTTTGAGTTCATCCGGCAAATAATCCTGCGGCACGAAGGCATCCTTGTAGTCATGGGCATATTTGTAATCTTTGCCGTAGCCCAAATCTTTCATCAGCCGGGTCGGCGCATTGCGGATGTGAAGCGGAACCGGCAATGAGCCGGCCTTGCGAACGGCTTCCTGCACCTTGCCGTAGGCTGAATAGATGCTATTGCTCTTGGGGGCTGTTGCTAAAAATACAACTGCCTGGGCAAGAGCCAGCTCGCCCTCCGGGTGTCCCAGAAACTGGAAGGCCTGCATGGCGCTCATGGCCAAGGTCAATGCCTGGGGATCGGCATTGCCGATATCTTCCGAAGCAAATCGGACCATTCGGCGGGCGATGTACAGGGGATCTTCGCCCGCCGCAAGCATCCTTTCCAGCCAGTAAAGCGCGGCATCCGGGTCACTTCCCCGCAGGCTTTTGTGAAACGCCGAAATGATGTTGTAGTGCTCTTCACCGGATTTATCATATACCAGCGCTTTTTTCTGCAACGCGCGCTCCAGGTCTTCCAACGAAATGACCGGCGGTTGATCCTTTCCAGAAGGATCCCTTTTGTTTTCCATCAAAGAGGCAACAACCTCAAGACTGTTTAAAGCCATCCTGGCATCACCGTCGGCGATATGGACTAAATGGGAAAGGGCATCGGCTTCAAGCACAAGATTCAAAGCGCCAAGCCCCCTTTCGGAATCTTTGATCGCATTGTTAATGATCGCAGCAATATCTTCGCCGGTGAGCATTTTCAAGGTTATTACCCGGCATCTGGACAGCAGCGGTGAGATCACTTCAAAGGACGGATTTTCGGTGGTGGCGCCGATCAGCGTGATCAGACCGCTTTCCACATGATGCAAGAATGCATCCTGCTGGGACTTGTTGAAGCGGTGAATTTCATCGACGAATAGAATCGTTTTCTTGCGGTAAAGCTTTTGCTGATTTTGAGCCTCGGCAATTACCCCACGTATTTCTTTTACACCGGAGAGCACCGCCGAAAAATGAACAAAGAACGAACGGGTATCTGAGGCGATGATTCTGGCCAAGGTGGTTTTACCGCAGCCCGGCGGCCCCCAGAGAATCATGGAAAAAATACGATCCTGCTCAATGGCAGTGCGAATAATGCTTCCCGCAGCCACCACCTGGCGCTGTCCCACAAACTCATCCAGGTCCCTCGGTCGCATCCGTTCTGCAAGGGGCCGGGTGGCGTCCGAAGCTTTTTGAGCATGATAATCGAAAATGTCCATATTAAATTCCTTCGGAATTTAAGTTCCGCTCGCCTCCGGCAAACTAGAGGAGCACCTATCGCAATGACTGCGCTATGTTTGAGGAGCGCCCCTGCGGGGCTTTAGGTTAGAGGCAGGAGGCAATGCCTTCGGCTGTTTGAGGTTGGAGGTCTGAGGTTTAAGGCAAATATGGCCCGATTTTTTTTGGCCTCAAACCTAAAGCGAAGCGCTCCTCCCACCTCTAACATGGTCGTGTGGCCTCCAGCCTCAAGGCCGCAAGGCCGCTCCTCGATCCGCCGCAGGCGGAGATCCTAAAGCGCAGCGCTCACGCCAGGCCGTGATTCCAAATAACCTTTGAAAAGCTCCCTACCGCAGCATTACCGACAATTTTCTCATTTTTTTCGTTGCCTGGCGTGCTTGCCTTCCCGCTGTCTGAAAATCATCCTGATCGGTGTTTTGTCCAGACCGCTTTCTTCCCGCAACTGGTTGAGCAGGTATCGTTTGTAAGAAAAATGGACCGCCTGGGGGTAGTTGACAAAACAAACGATGGTGGGGGGTCTGGTAGATATCTGAGCCGCATAGTAAAATTTTATGCGCTGCCCTCGATGCAGTGAAGGCGAATTTTTTTCAATGGCCTTCTCCATGATTTTATTTAACTGACCGGTAGAGATACGATGCACATACTGATCATAAACCTCCTCAACCAATTTAAATATTTTTGAAACCCGCTGGCCGTTGAGGGCCGATATGGTCATGGCAGGCGCAAAGCTGAGAAATTTGGCCTGGTCCTCCAGCCGTTCGTAATATGCTTTGACGGTTTTACTATCTTTTTCAACCAGATCCCATTTATTTATCAACATGATACAGCCGCATCCGCGGTCATAGGCATAGCCGGCAATGCTGATATCCTGGTCGGTAACGCCCTCTTTCGCATCCATGACAATAAGCGCCACGTCACATCGCTCCAGGCTCTTCAGAGCTTTGATGACGGAGAACTTTTCAAGCCTCCTGGATACTTTCCCTTTTCGGCGAATTCCGGCGGTATCCACAAGCAGGTAGGATTTACCGTTTGATTTGCATACCGAATCGATGGCATCCCGGGTGGTGCCTGGAATATCGCTGACCAGCAGGCGGTTTTGGCCCAAAATCCGGTTAATCAGGGAAGATTTGCCCACATTGGGTCGTCCCACAACAGCCAGGCGGATCATATCTTCGTCCGGGTTGTCGTGAGGGTCGGGGGCCAATCCGGACAGAACCCTGGCCAGTTCGTCAAGAAGATCCGTAAGGCCGTAACGGTGCTCGGCAGACACCGGATAAAGAGTTTCCAGCCCCAGTTGATAAAATTCTGAGAGGTAAATCTCCTGCCCGGCACCGTCTATTTTGTTGACGGCATAGAAGATCGGTTTATCGATATTGCGCAACAGGTTCAGTATATCATTATCAAAGGGAGAAATTCCCCCTTTCCCGTCGAGCAGCAACAGGATCACATCGGCATCTTCAATAGCCTGGTGCACCTGAAACCGGATTTCATCTGCAAAATCCTCTCCAGCGGTAAAACCACCGGTATCGACCAGGGTAAATTCAACATCATTCCAATTTGCATCCCCGTAATGCCGATCCCGGGTAACGCCCGGGAAATTATCCACCAACGCGTCTTTGGTGCGGGTAATACGATTAAACAAGGTCGATTTGCCCACATTGGGGCGACCGATTATGGCAACGATGGGTTTCATTTTTGACCTGAGTTTGGATGTGGATAGAGAACAACTGCACAAAATCTGCAACAAGTATTATTATAGCGGTTGTTAAAAAAACGTTCCGCTATTCAAACGTTTTTTTGCTACAACCACTTATACCAACCTTCCGTATTTAGGATCTTATTTTTGAAAGTGGTATAAATGGAAATACCAGACTTTGGGTCAAGATATCAAGGTTAAGTTTTAGGTAAGAGAGGTTCAAAGGTTCGGGGTTCAGGGTTCAAACGCTGGACCTTTTTAACCATTTTTGCAGTACAGGGCATCCACGACATTGGGGATTTCCCGCTTTTTGAGACTGCAGAGGATTAGTGCAGGATCTGGCTAAGAAATAACTTGGTCCGCTCATGCTGCGGATTATCAAAAAATTCGTTCGGCGTGTTTCCTTCTACTATTTGACCAAAATCCATAAAAAGCACCCGGTGGGCCACACTCTTGGCAAATCCCATTTCATGGGTCACCACAATCATGGTCATGCCTTCCCGGGCCAGTTCAATCATGGCGTCCAGCACCTCTTTGATCATCTCCGGGTCAAGGGCGGAGGTCGGCTCGTCAAAAAGCATGACTTTCGGTGACATGCAGAGACTGCGGGCGATGGCAACTCTCTGCTGCTGGCCTCCGGAAAGCTGCCCCGGATATTTCTTGGCTTGTTCGGCAATTTGAACCTTTTCCAGATAATACATGGCCGTTTCTTCGGCTTCTTTTTTGGGGACTTTCCTGACCCAAATGGGACCAAGGGTCAGGTTTTCCAGAATGGTCAGGTGGGGAAATAAATTAAAATGCTGAAAAACCATGCCGACTTCGGCCCGGATTTTTTCGATATTTTTTAAATCATTGGTAAGCTCCATCCCGTCCACGATAATATGGCCCCGCTGGTGCTCTTCAAGGCGGTTGATACACCGAATCAGGGTTGACTTCCCGGATCCGGAGGGTCCGCAAATAACAATCCGTTCCTGTTTTTGAACGGTGAGGTTGATGTCTTGCAGAACGTGAAACTCGCCATACCACTTATGCATTTCAACTATTTCGATGATGGTTTCGCCGTTCAAGGCAATTGCATCTTTTGGGGGCGATTGAGTGTTCATAGGGTTTCTCACTTGTTTGGTTTGTAAAAAGTCCAGAAAAAATATAACTACCGTGCGAAACCAATTGTTGCATAACACATTCTTTGGTTTCAGGTGTCAGGTTTCAGGTGTCAGGGAACTGCAGCACTGCCACCTGACACCTGAAACCTTCATTTTCCAGCAACTCGTTGCCAGAAAATGAGTCTAATGCCCTGTTTCCAGCTCGCGTTCCAACCGCCGGCTGTAATTGGACATGAAAAAACAGCATAGAAAATAGACCAATGCGGCAAAAATATAGGCTTCGGCTGAAAATCCCATCCACTGCGGATCGGATATTACGGTTTTAGTGGTTTTGAGAAAATCAAAAAGAGCAATGATAACAACCAGGGATGTATCTTTGAAGGCCGAAATCAAAATACTGACGGATGGCGGAATCACGATTTTGAGGGCCTGGGGCAATATGATCAACCGCATGGTTAAATAATAATTCAACCCCAGGGATTCGGCCGCCTCATACTGCCCGCGAGGGATGGCCTGCAATCCCCCGCGAACCACCTCGGCAATATAGGCTGCCGTGAAAAGAATGATGGCAACCTGGGCCCTAATGATGGCATTGATGCTAAAACCCTCGGGAAAAAATAAGGGAAACACCACCGATGACATGAACAGCAGACTGATGAGCGGGACCCCTCGAATGAGTTCAATATACAGCACGCAAAGTGACTTAACGATATGCATTTTAGATTTGCGGCCCAGGGCCAAAATAACCCCAAGAGGGTAAGCGGCGGTTAAGCCAAAAATGGATAACAAAAGCGTTAATGGTATGCCGCCCCATTGTGAGCTTTCCACAGACGTTAAGCCAAAAAGCCCTCCCTTCATCAGCAGGCCCATCAGGCCGAGACCCAGGACCCAGGCGTAGGCCAACGGTTTTTTCCAATGATTTCTGTTTTGACTGTAAAACAGCAAACATACCAGCAATATGATTGCCACAAATGGCCGCCATTGCTGTTTATAAGGAAAAAATCCGAATGTGATAAATCTGATGTTGGCGGTTATAACCGACCAGCAGGCACCCGAGCTCTGCTGGCACTGCGCTCCGGTTGAAAACCAGAGACTGTCTACAAAAGCCCAGCGAAACAGGGGCGGGATGATAAGCCAAAGAAGATAGACGGAAATGATGGTCAGGCAGGAATTTAACCAACCCTTAAACAGATTGGCTCTAATCCATCCCAGCGCCCCCACATGGGTTACCGGCGGTTTTATTTCATTGGCAAGTTTTTGGTGATCAATAGCTTGCATACTATCACTTTTTCCTGGGGTTCTAGCGTTCCACCAGCGCAACTTTTTTATTGTACCAATTCATAAAGGCTGAGGTCGAAAGGCTGAAACAAAGATAAACAATCATGATCATAGCGACCCCTTCAATTGCCTGCCCGGTTTGATTGATGGCCGTACCGGCGACCGACACAAAATCGGGATAGCCGATGGCCACGGCCAGCGAGCTATTTTTAGTCAGGTTCAACATCTGGCTGGTCAACGGCGGTATGATCACTCTTAAGGCCTGGGGCAAAATCACCAGATTAAGAACCTGGGCTGGTTTCAGTCCGATGGACATGGCCGCTTCCGTCTGCCCTTTGCTCACAGACTGGATACCGGCCCGCACAACTTCGGCGACGAAGGCAGCTGTGTATAGCACCAGCCCCAGCAACAGGGCGGTGAATTCAGGGCTGACATTCTGCCCCCCTACAAAATTGAAGCCCCTGAGTACGGGAACACTCATCGCTGTCGGCGCCCCTCCTGCCAGCCAGGCCAAAAGCGGAAATGCAATCAGAATGCCTATTGATACACGGAAAACGGGAAAAGGCAGTCCAGTTCTGGCCTGTCGCTTGCGGGCCCAGCGACGCAGAAAATATACAATCAGACATCCGGCCAGAAAAGCGATGAGCATATAAAAATGAGCGGGATGGGATTCAGGGATGGCCAAAGCTAGGCCACGATTGCTCAGCACGACACCGGTAAAAGGAATAATGGCCTGCCGGGGCGGTGGCAGGACTTCATAAAAGAAAGCATACCAGAAAAATAACTGCAATAGCACAGGTATGTCCTGGAAGACTTCAATATATGCCGAAGCCAGTTTCGATACCAGCCAGTTCGAAGATAAACGCAGAATTCCGATAAGCGTGCCAAGGATAACCGTCAGGATGACGCCGATAAAAGAAACCAGCAGTGTATTCAGAACACCCACCAGTAATGCACGTGCGTATTTATTGGCGGCCGAATAGGGTATAACGGATTCGCCTATTTCAAAGGAAGCTTCCTTTTCAAGAAATCCGAAACCGGTGGCAATGTTTTGTCTCTCAAGGTTGGTCAGGGTGTTGGAAACCAGGTAATATCCCAGCAGCCCCACCATTGCAAGCACGCCCAGCTGATATAGAACGGATCGCTTCTTCGGATCATACCAGAACGCGATCTTATCCGTCCGGGGGCTTGGCTTTGGGCCTGCGCTTTCTCTGGTCATACGCCTGTCACTTGCAGAAAATACCGGTCTGGATCAACCTTATACTGCTCTTCAAAAATAAGTTCCGAAATAAGGAAGGCTGGTATAAGGGGTTGTAGAAAAAAACGTTCGAATTACGGAACGGTTTTTTTGACAACCGATCTAGATCGTTAGCGTTGTTGTCTTGAAGAATAAAAAAGGTGCCACCAGGCGTGGCACCTTTTTTTTACCGAAGGTTTACTTGAACGGAGGGGCGTACATCAGCCCGCCGTTGGTCCACTGTGCATTTAACCCACGCGCAATTTTCAAAGGCGTATTGACACCGACATTGCGTTCAAAGACCTCACCGTAGTTACCAACCATTTTAACAATATTGTAAGCCCATTTTTCATCAAGCCCCAGGGCTTCACCATTGCCCGCGTTGACGCCTAAAAATCTCTGAATTTTGGGATCTTGGCTTTTAAGCATTTCATCGACGTTCTGGGAGGTAATTCCCAGTTCTTCGGCTTCAATCATGGCAAGCACGGAAAAATTAACAATATCATACCATTGGTCGTCTCCGTGGCGAACGGCCGGGCACAGGGGTTCCTTGGAGATGATTTCCGGCAGAATTTCGTAATCGTCCGGCTTGGGTGCAACGGAACGGGTCGAAGCCAGCTGGGAGGCATCCGAGGTCAGGACGTCGCAGCGTCCTGCAAAAAAAGCTTTCGCCAGCTCGGGGGTGCTCTCAATAACCACCGGGCTCATCTTCATGCCGTTGGCCCTGAAATAATCCGCCACATTAAGTTCGGTGGTGGTACCCGGCAGCACGCATACCGTGGCGCCGTTGAGTTCCTTGGCGCTTTTGATACCCAGTTTTTTAGGCACTAAAAAGCCCTGACCGTCATAATAGTTCACATGGGCAAAATCCAGGCCCAGGGCGGTTTCACGGGTCAATGTCTGGGTGGCATTGCGTGTCAGCACGTCGATTTCACCGGACTGCAGGGCGGTAAAACGGGTTTTAGCTGTTAACGGTACAAATTTTAATTTGTCCGGATCACCAAACACCGCTACCGAGATCGCCCGGGCGGTGTCGACATCCAGTCCGCGCCAAACCCCTTTTTCATCCGGTTTGGAGAACCCGAACAGGCCTTCATTGACACCGACCGATATATAGCCCTTGGCTTTGACATCTTGCAGGGTCCCGGCCACGGCAAGTCCGGCCGTAACTAAAAATACGGCAGCAACCACTAGTGAAATAAGTTTAAATCTTTTCATACGCTTTCCTCCTTTTCTGGTTCATACTTTTTAAGGCTTGCAAAACAGCCCCCCGCACCATAATTGATGCGCCTACTAATTTAGACGACCTGAAGATCAGCCCGGTTTAGACTCCTCGAAACAATGAATGCGGCTCATCTACTAAACGTCCTGTATAACGTAAACCTTATACCAGAACCGTTGAAGTTTTGGCAAGCAAAATATTCAACTGATGAATGCCGGACTATGCCTCAATTGGTTGATTATCAAAGTTTTGATAAAAACTAATTGACATAATAAACATATTATCCTATAAATTCCGTTACATCGAATGTGATATAAAGAGGAATCCGGCATGGACAACTTGAAACGAAACAGGAAATTCGATCTCAAACTTATACTGGAAGACTACTGGGCCAGGCGATCACCGGTTGAACGGCGTTCTGATGGAGATAAGCGCGTCACCTTCTGTTCAAAATATTTTAAAAGGGGCGGTAAGGAAAGACGCCAGATAGAAGAAAGAAGAAGACGTGAAGAACGAAGGGACGGCTGGATGAGGGTGGGCAAATGGCGCAGCGAGGCAGTATTTGACAACGAAGAATGCTAGCTTTTTTTAGAAGCTGTTTCAAAAATGCATTTTACGTCCAATGGCTGCGTTGCGATTCGGTTTAAAATGCTCACGTACTGCGTGTACGCTGCGCTTTTAAACCTCATCGATCCGCCTGAGGCGGACCCTTGAATGCAATCTACAATTTTGAAACAGCCTCTAAAATAATCGCGAACATCAGTTTCATTAAGGCGGAGCCAACAGGACTCTGCCTTTTTTATACTTGAATCCTGCATGAATATTAATGAGACGTTTGAGGGAGAAGTTGCAAATGCTGACAACCGATAAAACTGTTTTCCTGCTGGTTGACGTTCAGGGTAAGTTGGCGCATTCGATGCACGCGAAAGAGAATCTTTTTAAAAATTTAAAAAAACTTGTCAAAGGCATGCGTGTGCTGGAAGTTCCCATTCTGTGGGCGGAACAGAATCCAATGGGTCTGGGACCGACCGTTCCGGAAATTGCCGAACTATTACCCGATGTGCAGCCGTTACCTAAACACAGTTTCAGCTGTTACAAAAACAAAGAAATCAGGCAGGCCCTCGAGGCCCTCAACCGCCCGAACGTCCTGGTTGCCGGAATCGAAACCCATGTTTGTGTATATCAGACTGTCAGAGATCTGAGCACGGCTCGCTATGATGTTCAAATTGTTGCCGATGCGGTATCTTCACGCACCAGCGAAAACAAACAGATCGGTCTGGAAAAGTGCAGGAACACCGGCGCCCAGATAACCAGCGTGGAAACTGCCTTGTTCGAGTTACTCGAGAAGGCTGAGGGCGACAGGTTCAAAAAGATTCTTGATGTTATTAAATAAAAGATAAGATTCACCCCAGGGCCGGTTTCATCCCTGGGTTCGAAAACCAACCGTCTTGAATCGCCGGGGAGAACCAAATTAGCATGTACAATTTATTGACCGGGCCGGCTTTGTGGGCCACCTTCATCATCTTTTGGGGAGGTCTGGTTCTTCGAATAGTCTGGCTTTTCCGACTCAGTCGCAAAAAGGATCCGGTGTTTTACAACCATGCCAGTTTTGCCTGGGGGTTTAAATCGATCCTTTACTGGATGGTCCCCTGGGGCAGTGCTTCCATGCGTCTGCAGCCGGTTTTCACCTTCATGGTTTTCACATTCCATTTCACCCTGCTGGCAGTGCCGCTGTTTTTAAACGCCCACAGCATCCTGTGGGATGAAGCTTTCGGGATAAGTCTGTGGTCCATGCCGGACCTGTGGGCCGATATCATGTCTGTCATTCTGCTCGTTTCGGTTGCTTTTTTGATAATCAGACGGATCGTACGCAGCGAAGTGCGAATCCTTACCGGGGCATGGGATCACATTTTACTGGCCCTCGCCGCCCTGCCCTTTCTGACGGGTTTTTTGGCTTACCATCAGTTTGGACCCTATGAACCCATGATGACAGCCCACGTTATAACCGGTGAACTTCTATTGATATTGATACCCTTTACCAAACTCAGCCACATGATCCTGTTCTTCTTTACCCGGGCATTTATTGGCTTTGAAATGGGAGGAAGGAGGGGGGCTAGGTCGTGGTAAAATTCATGGGATTTTACCATATTTTATATTCTCTGAATCTTTCCACAGAATATTGGACAGTTTCTGCTAATTGGGCGCTTGAAATCACAAATAACAAATCCCAAATAACAAACAAATAACAATGACCCAAATTCAAAATCACAAACTTAAAGGTCCTGCAAGAAAGCCTGTTCGTCATTTTTGGTCATTGAAATTTGGTGCTTGTAATTTGGTATTTTTTTACCGCAACGTTCAGGAAAGGGGGCAATCAATTAAATTTTTGTATACGTTACCGGTAGCACCCTGGAGTATCAGATGGTTAATATAAAGGAAGTACTCGAAGAAGAATTCGAACGCAATAAATCGCCCGTTAACCAGGATGCGATTCGCAAAATTCTTGATGCCAATGACGGTGCCCGGATTCGAACCTGGCTGGCTATTTGTTCACGCTGCGGGCTGTGCGCTGAAAGCTGCTTTGTGTATCTGGCGAACGAACGCAACCCAAAACTAAGTCCGGCGTACAAATTCAAGCAAACCCTTGGTGAGATGTATCGCCTCAAGGGTAAAATAAGTCGCGCGTTCTTAAAAAAAAGTTACGAAATATCCTGGCTGCAATGCACCATGTGCAAACGCTGCGCCATTTTTTGTCCCTTTGGTATCGACGTTGCAACCATGATCTCAATTTCGCGCAATGTCTGTCATTCCCAGGGTTTCAAACCGCATAGCCTGTCTGAATTTTCGGAAAACTGCCGCAAAACCGGCAATCACATGGCCATACCGGAAGAAGAGCTCATCGACACCTGCGAATGGATGGCCGAAGAAGCCGAAGATGATTACCAGGGGGTTGAAATACCCGTGGACAAGCCAAACGTAAAGTTCATGTACACCATCAACCCACGTGAACCCGTGTATTATCCGCAGGATATATCTTATGCCGGGATCATCCTCTGCGCTGCCGGCGAAAGCTGGACCATCCCCAGTTTCGGTTGGGATTGCACGAATTTGCCGATGTTCTGCGGTGACCGCGACCTGGCCGGTCAGCAGGTTCAAAATGTCTATGAAAAGGCGCTGGAGTTGGGAGCCGAAAAAATTTTAATTACTGAATGCGGCCATGCCTACCGGTCCATGGCATTTGAAGGGCCTTACATGGCCGGCTATGCGGACGGCAAACCGCCGGTTGAAATCGTACACTTTGTGCGCCTGATGTATGAGTATTTAAGGGATGGTCGCATTAAAATTGATCCCCATAAGAAAATCAAGGAACCGGTAACCTACCAGGATCCATGCAACGTGTCGCGCAATGGCGGGCTCTGGGAAGAAGCACGCCAAATCATCCCCTATCTGGCCGAAGATTTTCGGGATATGTCACCCAACCGCGATCACAACCACTGTTGCGGCGGCGGCGGCGGCATCATGCCCATGGGTCCCAAGTACAAACCGGTGCGCATGGCCTCGGGCCGGGTAAAAGCAGAGCAAATCAAGGCTACGGGGGCAAAAATTGTTATTGCTCCCTGTCATAACTGCTTTGACCAGATCCATGATCTCGGTGAAGAATATGATCTGGGAGTAACGGTACTTTCACTTAAAGAAATCATCGTTGAAGCGATGATCATCCCGGATCATATGAAGCTGGAGGTTGAAATATGATTTCGCTCAATTCGGTCACAAAAATTTTTGGCACATTTACCGCCGTTGATAATATCTCATATACCATTGAAGCGGGCGATCATTTTGCGTTGCTAGGACCCAATGGCGCAGGAAAAACAACCCTCGTCCGGATGCTGCTGGATTTTATCAAACCGACCGCCGGCAGGATCACGATCAGCGGCGTACCGGTTTCCGACCCAGAATCACGTAAACAGATCGGATATTTAGCAGAACAACACGTGATCCCGCCATATCTTTCCGGGCTTGGATATCTCATGCGACATGCTTCTCTAATCGGATTATCCGGAAAAAATGCGGCAGTGGAGGTGGATAGAGTTCTGGAGATGGTTGCCATGAAAGGCGACGAAAAGAAAAAATCAGTTGCCTATTCAAAGGGAATGAAGCAACGGATCGGCCTTGCCGCCGCAATTCTGGGACACCCAAAATTGCTGATACTGGATGAACCCATCGCAGGGCTTGATCCGATCGGTATCCGTCAGGTCAGAAAAATTCTGGAAAATCTATACGACAAGGGAATTACCGTAATTTTAAATTCTCATTTGCTCTCAGAAGTAGAAAAAACATGCAAAACAGCCGCAATCATGTACAAAGGCAAGATCCTTATCAGGGATTCTATTCGCTCGATTGTAAAAGACGGTGAAACACTTGAAGATGTTTTTATAAAATATATTGAGAACGAAAATGAATAACTTTTTAAAAATTGCCGCATTTACTATAGTAGACCAGATGAGACACAAAAGTTTTTATGTTCTGCTCGTCGTTTCAATTCTGTTCGTACTGATGATTCGCGGGTGTTATCAAGGTGAATATATCGTTAATGGAAAACAGATAAATAATATCACGATTGCATGGCAGGTCTCAAGAATCGTATTCCAGATGATTGCCGTCGGTATGTTCTTTATGGTTTCTATGCTTGCGATGAAAATTTTTAGCAGAGACCAGGCGGATGGAAGTCTGATATTATTTCTTTCCAGGCCTGTTTTCAGATGGCAATATGTCTTTGGAAGGATTGCCGGGACATGGGCACTTTGCCTTGTTTTCATGTTTTTACTTCATCTGACAATCTTTTTGACGGTTTGGACAAAAACAGGTGCACCCATTCCAGGATATCTGGCAGCATCTCTTGTAATTTCAATCAATCTTCTGTTTGTTATCGTGTGTGTCTGCTTTTTATCTCTTTTTATGCCGGACTTTATCAGTGCTGTTTTCACGATGGGGATTTTATTGGTTGGATTTATTTCCGACGGCGGTCAACAGATCCTCAATAATGAAATTGTAAAATCAGCCGTCGCGCCTGACGTAAACACTGGCCCTGCGCTGTGGAGAATTTTATATCCGAAAGTTTTCATGGTACAGGCCTATGCAGATTCGATCATCAGCCAAAGCCGGCTGAACCCCATGGGGCCTTTTCACCCGATGCTGAATCTCTCCGTTTTTATTCTTCTGATAATGACATTGCTGTTGATCAGCTTCAATAAGAAAGAGATTTAAGTCGCCGTGATTGCAAATGTCACCTTGCCGTTATGAACGTCGTCCATGGCGCTCGCAGGTATTGGAAACGCTTTGCTTAAATCCCATGCCCTATAGCCTTTGCGCTATCATCGCCGCTCCGATAGCGCCTGTCACCTGGGATTTTTCCGACACCTCTATTTTTTGACCGATTTTGCGCTCCAGCGCTCGGACCACACCGATATTTTTTGCCACACCACCGGTCATCATAATCCGGGTGGTAAAACCGACCCGATTCGCCATCGCCACCACCCTGGCAGCGATGGCCTCATGAATACCGGCAATAATGTTCTCCCTTTTTTCCCCTTTTGAAATAAGGGAGATGACCTCGGATTCCGCAAAAACTGTGCACAGGCTGCTGATTGGAGCCGGCTTTTGCGCTTTCAACGAAAAATCACCAAAATTATTGAGATCTACTTCCAGGGCTCTGGCCATGACTTCTAAAAATCGACCGGTGCCGGCGGCACACTTATCATTCATAACAAAGTCGATGGGACTTCCGGTATCATTGACGGCAATGGCTTTGCTGTCCTGACCACCGATATCGATGACGGATCGAACCATGGGATCCAGGTAAAAGGATCCTGCTGCATGGCAAGTAATCTCGGTAATGGCTTTGTCGGCGAATGTTACATTGTTGCGGCCGTAACCCGTGGAAATGATCTTATCGATCGAAGTGCGTTCCAGTGCACATTCCTTAATTAGTTCTTCAAATACTTTCTCCCCGGCAAGCCGGGCATTGTAACCGGTTAGGATCAGTTTGTCCGCAACCACCTCTCCATCTTTGGCCACCGCAGCTTTGGTGGTAATGGAGCCGACATCAATTCCAACAGTAATCATCGTTATCCTTTTTATTTTCTAAATGAATTAGCATAGCGCAAAGAGCGTAGGGCAAAGTGTATGCAAAGCGAAAAAAATAACCTCTGAACCCTGAACCTTGGTCGCCTTTGGCGCCGCCAGAAGCGGGTAAACCTTTGAACCTTTGAGCGGCCGCTATTCTTTTTACTTGACTCTGATACATTGTAGCTGTATTGTAGCTTTTAAATTATTCAATTACAGTATCTTAAATCAACAATCAAGTCCAATTAAGGCTATATGAATTTAATTATGAAATTGAAGTTTACGTTAATAAACAAAAGAGGCGATTAACGTGCCAAACGAAAAAAATCAAACTCCAGATAATGACAAAGAGCGCATCGCAGATGCATCAAATAACGTAGACGCTCTAAGTAACAAGGTCAAGTTTGAGATCTACGGAGAAGAGATGATCGAAAAGCGGGTCAAGTCAAGTGGAAACAGCGGCAGAGTATACCTTCCTCCGAATTGGGTTGGCCACAAGGTTAAAATTATCCGAATTTAATTAAATATCAGGGAAAAAGGGAATCATCCGTGGATAAAGTTCAAATAAGAAAATTGCAAAAAAATGATGCGGACGAAGTTAGCCGGATTTATGCGGCCATCACCATGCAACCGGTGGATCCGGATTTTAAGGGTGTGGTGGAAGAACACGCCCAAAGAGCCGATCAGGCCTGTTTCGTCGCTGAACAGGATGGTAAAGTCGTGGGCTTTATGATCAGCTATATCCTTACCGCCGGTTTCGGCATGCCCAAAAGCGCCTGGATTGCCACTCTGGGTGTCGACACCAGCTGCATGGGCCAGGGCATCGGCGCAACTCTGGCGGAAGAAATTTTAAAATATTATAAGGCTAAGGGTGTCGAAAATGTTTACACTTCGGTCCGCTGGGATTCCACCGACCTGCTCTCTTTTTTCAAAACCCTTGGTTTTGATCGCAGTAATTTTATCAACCTAAGAAAGATACTTAAATAAACTTTGGTTTGCTGCAGCAGTCTTTGCCAATCACTATAACCGGGGAAAAGTCATTTCAGGTTTTGGGCGTTGTTTTAAAAAGTTGTTCTTCCACCCGTTCCAACCACTGCTGTTGACTTTCGGGATCGAAGTATAGAGACGTTTCCTCGTCGAATGCGGTCTGCTCTTCTAAGATTGCTTCGTTGGCAGATCGAATCATTTCCTTAATTTTTGCTGCAATTTCTTCCTGCGCACCTTTGAAAGTCGATTGAATTGCAATAAATTTTTTCGCTTCTTCTCTTGCCTCCCGGGTCAATTTTCGAGCAGCAAGTTCCATCAGTGCAAAATGTATTTGTTCGTGCTGAAGGACATAATCTAACTTTTCCCCGGCCACACCTGGGTTCAACCATGAGCAGTCCGGAATCATCACCGCTTCAAAGGCGACATATTGTATACTGCCAAAGTAATGGATCTGCTGGTTGAAATATCCGCGGGTGATTTTATACTTGGCATCTTGGGTCGTTCGAATTCGGCAACAGGCATGGGCGGCGATATTTTGCGCATGCGGCACAAGGTTCTCCGGCAATGACTGCGCTTGAAAATCCGCAACGGTCAACTCCCGGAAAGTGAATCCTTGCGTTTGGGGCGCCTGCCGGTTTTCGAGTTCAACGACGTGAGGCTTAGCGTATTCCGGAAGCTGAGCACAGCCCGACAACAATAAGGATAGCTGCATCAGAATGATGTATTTGGTTAAACGAAGCATATGCGAAAAAGAAATCAGGGATAGATATTTTTTATGAGATTCAGTACTCCTTTGGTTCCCGTCGCATTTGAATCCATTCAGTATGAAACGCCCCCTCCCGATCCACGCGCTCATAGGTATGCGCGCCGAAATAATCCCGTTGGGCCTGCAGTAAATTATGGGGCAGGCGTTCGCTGCGATATCCGTCGTAGTAATTCAATGCCGCGCTGATAGCCGGGGTGGGGAGACCGATGCGTGCAGCGCTGCTCACAACCTGCCGCCATCCTTCCTGAGATGAGGCCACTGCCACTCTGAAGAAAGAATCCAGCAGAATATTCTCAAGACCGGAATTACGGTCAAAGGCTTCTTTGATGCGATCCAGAAATGCGGCCCGGATAATGCATCCGCCCCGCCACATCATGGCCAATTCCCCGCAATTTATATCCCAGCCATATTCTGTGGAAGCCGCCTGGATTTGAAAAAACCCCTGGGCATAGCTGCATATTTTTGAAGCATACAGTGCCTGACGCACCGCTTCGATGAATTGCTCATCATCCACAGATTTTCTAAATGCCTTAAGGGCATCTCCGGGGCCGCTCAGCAATTTGCCCGCCCGCACACGTTTATCCTTCTGGGCCGACAAACAGCGGGCAAATACCGCTTCGGTTATCAGGGTGGTGGGAATCCCCAGATCAAGCGCATGCTGACCGGTCCACTTGCCGGTGCCTTTCTGGCCGGCTTTATCAAGGATCATGTCAACGAGCGCATTGCCGGTTTCGGGATCAACGACCGAAAAAATGTCCCGGGTAATCTCGATAAGATAGCTGTCCAGTTCGCCGGCATTCCAACGCCCAAAGACATCATAGAGTTTCTCATTGGACAGCCCCAGCCCATCTTTCATGAGGCTGTAGGCTTCACAGATAAGCTGCATATCGCCGTATTCGATGCCGTTGTGAACCATCTTGACATAATGGCCGGCACCACCGGGACCGACCCAGCTACAGCAGGGGACATCGTTGTTGGGGCCGACTTTGGCGGCAATGCTTTGAAAAATATCTTGAACATGGGGCCAGGCCGCTTTCGCACCCCCGGGCATAATACTGGGACCATGCCGGGCACCTTCCTCGCCGCCGGAAATGCCGGTCCCGATAAAAAGAATTCCTCTTTCTTCCAGTTCATTTAATCGGTGCATGGTATCTTTATAGTATGAGTTACCGCCATCGATGATGATATCCCCCGGGTCCAACAGCGGTGCAAATTGGGAAATGGTCTGCCCGACGGGATCTCCGGCTTTCACCATCAACATAACCCGCCGCGGCCTTTTGAGATTATCTACGAACTCTTGCGGACTTTTGCAGCCGACAATTGATTTGTCCTTGGCAGGACCTGTAATAAATTCGTCGACCTTACGGGTGGTCCGGTTGTAAGCTGCCACTGTAAATCCGCGGTCTGCCATATTTAAAACCAGGTTCTGACCCATAACGGCCAGACCGATCAGTCCGATGTCACATTGAGCGTTCATAGGTAATGTCTCCCTTTTATGAAAGTTGCAGCCTTTCACAGGTTAGGTTGTGGGAGCGGCTTCCAGCCGCGATTAACTCAGTCAGGCAGATAACGTTGATCGTGGCTAAAAGCCACTCCGACGCTACATCAAGTTTAATAATGGCTAAAACCCCAGTTATACAGACAGACTCAACCGACTTGCTGCAGCCCGATCTACGAGCCAGATTAACCTGCCATGCGTTGGCCGGATCAGCTGGGCCGGCAGCAGGTCAGGCTGGTGGCCGCCTTCCAGTACCTTCTGCAATACCTCAGCCTTCTTTTCACCGCTGACCAGGAAAACAATCGTATCGGCATTATTGAGCAGCGGGGCGGTCATGGTGAGGCGATGGGTTTGAAACTTTTCGACCCAATTGGCCACCACCAGGCGCCGTTTTTCGCAAACGGCCCTGGTTCCCGGAAACAGAGAGGCAGTATGGCCGTCAGGCCCAAGACCCAGCAGATTAAAATCAAAAACCGGCAGCTGGTTGGTGGTGAGCTGAAAGAATTTTAGCAATTCCTGTTCATAGTCTTGCGCCACCTTACCGGCATCGGGTTGCTCGGTTGGCATGCGGTGGATATTTTCCGTTCGAACATGGGCTTTGGCCAGCATGATTTCATTGGCCATGCGGTAGTTGCTTTGCTCGTCTTGCGGCGCAACATGCCGCTCATCCCCCCAGAAGAAATGGATTTTTTCCCAGGGAATGGTGTTCCTGAAAGAACCATCTTCCACCAGCAAAGAAAACAGCGCCTTTGGAGTGGATCCGCCGGAAAGCGCTATACTGAATTGCTGCTTGCGGGAAAAGGTCTCAGAGATACAGCGAACCAATATTTCGGCCGCCCTGCGACTCAAGGCGGTGGAATCCTCTAAAACAACTATCTCAGAACCGCCAATTTTCAAACCGCTCTCCTTTTCTTTCAAAGCATCAAGTATCCGGCATCGAGCGACCAGCCTGCCCTCCGTAGCCCGAAGGGCGAAGGGCAGTGACCAGCATCCAAAACTAATCTGCGACCTTCTGCTTGATATGTCAACAAAAGTAAGTATTTTACAGAAAGCAATATGTAATATATAGAAGAGAGGCTGCAACTCGTCAAACGTTCACTTTGGTGACGTTTAATAGAAGTCGTCATGCCAGGGCGGGCCAAAATCACATATTCGAAATCACATCCGGGGGGTTGATAATGCTGCCGAACACCAATCCAACCAAAACCAGAAGCTGGCGAAAGCTATCGGATCATTATAAAAAAATGGAACCGGTCCTTATGAAAGATCTGTTTGCGGCAGATCCCGATCGGTTTAACAAATTCTCTTTCAAATTCAATGACATTTTGGTGGATTGTTCCAAAAACCGGATAACAGCAGAAACGCTGAGTCTCCTAATTGACCTGGCCGATGAAACGGGAGTCAGGGAGGCCATCGAAAGCATGTTCAAGGGAGAAAAAATTAATACTACCGAAAACCGGGCGGTATTGCACATTGCCTTGAGAAACAGGACCAATGGGCCAATCTTGGTGGACGGTGAAGATGTTATGCCGGAAGTCAACGCCGTTTTGCAGAAAATAAAAACCTTTTCCGGCCAAATAATCTCCGGAGAACGGAAGGGTTATACCGGGAAAAAGTTTACCGACATCGTCAACATCGGAATTGGCGGTTCAGATCTGGGACCGGTCATGGTCACGGAAGCACTGCGGCCCTATGCCCGGAAGGGATTGTCCGTACATTTTGTTTCCAACATCGACGGAACCCACATTACCGAAACTCTGAAATACCTTGATCCGGAAACAACCCTCTTCATGGTAGCTTCTAAAACCTTCACCACCCAGGAAACCATGACCAATGCTTTTAGTGCCAGAGGCTGGTTTCTAAACCACGCCAAAAAGCAAGCCCAAGTCGCCAGCCATTTTGTCGCCATCTCGACCAATGCCGAAGCAGTCGCCGCCTTCGGCATTGACAGGGATAATATGTTCATCTTCTGGGATTGGGTCGGCGGCAGGTATTCCCTGTGGTCGGCAATCGGTTTGTCCATTGCCTGTTATATTGGCTTTGAAAATTTCGGCGAGCTGCTCCAGGGCGCCCATGCAATGGATCAGCATTTTAGATCCGAGCCGTTTGAGAAAAATATTCCGGTTCTGCTGGCTCTGATCGGCATCTGGTACACCAATTTTTTCGGGGCTCAATCAGAGGCAATTTTACCCTATGACCAGTATATGCATCGGTTTCCGGCCTATTTTCAGCAGGCAAATATGGAAAGCAACGGCAAATCGACAGATAGAGGCGGCAACAAGCTGACCTATCAGTCAGGCCCCATTATCTGGGGAGAGCCAGGCACCAACGGACAGCATTCCTTTTACCAGCTGATTCACCAGGGCACCAAATTTATTGCGGCCGACTTTCTGGCGCCGGCAGTAAGCCAGAATCCTACCGGCGAACATCACAACATCTTGCTGTCCAATTTCTTTGCCCAGACCGAAGCCCTTATGAACGGCAAAACCGGAGAAGAAGTCGTCAGGGAGCTAAAACAGGAAGGCAAAAGCGCTGATGAAATTACGAAATTAGCCCCTTATAAAATATTTGATGGCAATAAGCCCACCAATTCAATTTTGTTTCGCAAACTCACCCCCCAAACCCTGGGCAGCCTGATTGCCATGTACGAGCACAAAATATTCGTCCAGGGGGTGATCTGGAATATTTTTTCCTTCGATCAGTGGGGGGTCGAACTGGGTAAACAGCTGGCTAGGAATATACAGCCGGAGTTGGTTGACGACCAACCGCTGGACAGCCATGACGGGTCTACAAACGGCCTGATAAACGCGTTTAAAGAGATGAGGAAAGAGTAGTGTTTTGTTTTTTGTGTTTGGTATTTAGTGGACCCATTGACTGATACAATTGTAGATCTGCCATACCAAAATCTATATACGAATTATTAGTTTTTTGGTGTTTTGTATTATGTATCGGTTATGACAGGCAATACATACTGCTGTTGAAACACTAAACACAAAACACCAACGGGTTGCATCACCCCTTCCCGCCGAAGTATTTCATAAACTGCATTCTTTCATAGGCCGCCGGATTGCTGCTTTTGGCCTGGCTCATTTTTCCCCTGAAATCAGCTAAACGGTTGAAACCCTTCTTCGCCATCCACTCTTCCAGGGTTTTAAGCATCTCTTTAATATATCCTCTGTCCTTTTGGTAGAGGGCCGAAACTACCTGAACGGCATTGGCGCCGGCAAGCAGCTGTTTTATAACGGCTGTGCCGTCATGGACACCGGTAGAAGCTGCCAGATCACATTTAACCCTTTCGGCCATGATGGCGATCCAGCGCAAGGAAATTGGCAGATCAGTCGGCGCGCTGAAGGTGTTGGAGGGCACAACCTCAAATTTATCGATGTCAAAATCCGGGCTAAAAAAACGGTTAAACAACACCAGCCCCGCGACACCGGTTTCCGACAATCTCTGGATCATGGGCCCCAGATTGGAAAAATAGTAGCTGATTTTCAACGATATCGGTATGCTAACCGCTTTTTGCACCTTCTCGATGATCTGAAAATAGGCCGTCTCTTTCTCTTCGCTGGTGCGCTCAAAATCAGATGGCAGGAAAAACATATTCAGTTCCAGTGCATCCGCCCCGGCTTTTTCAATTTGGGATACAAACGCCAGCCATTCATGGGAATAGACACAGTTGACACTGGCAATCACAGGAATGGAAACACTTTTTTTACTCTCACGGATAAGTGCGGTGTATTTATTTAAATTGTCCTCTTTGATCTTGTAATCATAGTAATCAAATTGATCCAGGTCATATCCCTTGGATTCGGCTTCTTTCAAAATATCATCATATTCAAACGCGATTTCTTCTTCGAATATGGATTTTAAAACCACGGCACCCGCACCGCCCTCCTCGAGCTGTTTGATGCTTTTGACCGAATTGGTTAAACCTGAGCTACCGGCTATCACAGGGTTTTTCAGGGCCATTCCGAGGTACTGAGTTGATAAATCTGCCATTTTTATTCACTCCTTTCCATTTGTTGACAATCACAATAAGACAGAGTTGAAGCTGAAACAATATTTCGTAATGCTTTTAAGAATAAATTTCAACCATTAATTGTACAAATCCGGTAGAAGTTAATCAAGAAACTCAATACTGTCGAAAATTCCAATACGCTTCAACATAATTTGCTTTTTCATATCTGATACATAGGCCGGTCTGACTTCATTCTTCCAGCGCGGATAACCACCCCGCCACACATATTTTAACAATTCCTGAAATTGAATATGGCTAAAGCGATAAGCCCCCAGTTCAACCTGCATTGATTTTGGGTCAGCGGCCACCACAATCTCCTGGGCATTGCCGTATCTTGATATTATCTCGGTCACCAGAGATTGGGTCCGGGCGCCTTCAGGGTTCTGCTTAAATTCTTCCGGTAACCGTGGAAACGGAAAGCGACGATAAAGCTCTCCCATAAAACCTGTAAAACGCATTCCGTGGATAGCACCCATCAAATCGCCAATCCCTTCAGCCGTTTCGATTACCTGCACCGTCCAGGAAGCCTTATAAACGGGTTCTCCGGCCCTTCCGGCCATATCACCAACATACCGGCAAAAATCGTCGGCAAACAGGAAATAGCGGTCACAGAGCAGCATGTCGGATTCTATATTGAAGAAGCCGAAGGCGATGGTTCCATGGCTGAGGGAATCAAATGTCAACGGCATAATAGGTACTCCTAAACTTTTTGTAAGATAACAACAAAAGGCATAGTTCTTTTCTTTAAATTCTCATCGCTCAGTTCTCAGATCCTCCACCTTCAAAATTCCGGATTCCCTGGCCCAGACCGTTTGAGCGATGATCTGGTTTAATCCAACATCATGACAGCAAATTGCATCGGAAGTTATTTTAGCCATTTAAGTCGCGCCAGGGCGGGCCGCATTCTCACTTCCCCATTCCCACTTCCGCCTTCACAATAAACCGCCATTGACAATGCATGTCCTCCGGGTGGGGGTCTGGCGGTGCAAACAGGCACTCGATCTGAATATGGGGGTCTATTTGCCTGGCAAAGTTAGCAAACTCTTCCCGGTGCATTTCTTTGCAGGCATATTCATTCAAGCCCCTTTGGGTTCGCGCCACCTGGGTTGGGCAGGAGGGAACTGATATAAGTACTTCTTCAGGGGTTTGTTTGATCTGATAACCCACAAGTATGCACCAGGGAAAAAACCGCAGGGCTTTGACAAATCCCTGCAAACCTTTCTCCTGGATGTTAAACCGGCTGACAAGATCTTTGGCCGCCATGGCCGCCACCCGGCCCCACACTTTTTCATTCAGCTGGTCAGCGGCGGCTTCGTCATATCTTTCAGTTATATTCAGGTACCAGAAAGCATCTACAACACGATAATGCCACAAAAGAAATTGAATATATTCGCGCAGGTCCGGTGCATCCATTTTTTCAAAGATTGATAGATCCATGCAGGTTCCTTTCAAATCCGAGGTAATTGGGGGGCCATCATTCCGTATTTCGATTTTTTTTTTAAAGCGATATAACACAGGCATAAATATCTAACAAGCCATTCGATATCGTATCCTTTAGGCTGAATCTTTCTTTCAAAAATTGAATAGATGTCATCCGAAGTAAATCCTATGTTTGCTAAATCGATAAGCATGTGTAATATTTCATTCACCGGATAATTCAAATTCATCAAATGAACATTAATCGGAACCTATCCAAAATCAGTCACTAAATACAATTTAGTTAATTATTTCAGTTTTTTACCAAATATTTATTGACTTGCAGGGGTTAATATCTTAGAGCGACAATAGGTGAATAAACTTGAATCGATGCCGAACTCAGCTCGAATTCTGCTATTGATTAATAAGGTCCCTTCGGTCGTAATTCTAAATTTACTATATGGAAGCTGCTAAAAAAAATAATCAACTGATCGATACCCGTACTGAGGTCAGCCTTCAGGAAAAAACCTTTCTGGTGCATGGAACCAGAAAGGTTCCCATATGTGCCGAGGTTGCTTCCAAATATTCCCTTTTCTTTCGCTATCTGGAAAACCATCCCCTCAACGATCCTGACGAACCCGTCAACCTGCTGATCCGCAATAATGGCCAGAGCGTCGAGCTTGGTCCCTGCCGCATTCTGACAGGACCTGAACTCAATGGACACGCAGGCCGTCTTGTTTTTCTTCGGGACGTCTATGACATTCGGAGTTTGCTGACAAATAATACGATTGTCAAATTACAGAGCCCGTTTAGCGATTTACCGCAAGTTATGGCGCGTAAAGATAAAATCAGGCAACCCTTCAAAGATTATGTTGCCAACCTTGTTTACGATTTACGGGTATATAAGCAGGTATTTGATAAACTGGATTCTGAAACAATCGCAGAGCCCGAAGAAGTCAGAATGGCTGTGACAGAAGCAATTATAAGGACGGAAGGTCCTGTTTTCAGGCGATTTTTCCAGGACACAATTGATGAGCTGATAAACCTGACAGATGATTTCACCCCCAAAGAACATCAGCAACACGGATTTTATTTTAGAAACCATCTCTGGGAATTCATCCTAAGCTGCTCTTTTGCCGCTCGAGCGAACCTAAAACCCAGGCGATACGCGGGCGACTCCGGACAGATGCGGATGATATATTTAAACGACTACCAGGGCGATTCCACCTTTTCAAAATTACTGCACAAGCACGCTGTGGCGCACACTGCATCCCAATCAGTAAGGAACCGAATCGCGCTAATACCGCGATTGATCAATGATTTCCGTAACGATTCCCAAATTCCGGATTCTGATAAAATCGATTTGTTGTCTGTTGGCAGCGGGGCAGCTTTTGAACTGAATGATATTATTAAATCTCCTCAGGATTGCAGCAAATATAATTTTATATTGTTCGATCAGGATCCAGTTGCCCTTGAAGAAGCAGCTGATCTTGCCGGCGAGATTGAGAAAAAAATCGGCGCAATTCCGGAAATAAACTATATCGAAGGCTCGGTAAGAACGATGCTTTTTTCACGGAAGATAATGGAACCATGGGGGAAATTTGATTTTATATATTCAATGGGTCTTTTCGACTACCTCAATTCACGGGTTGCTGCAGCGGTTTTAAACCGTCTTTATCAGCTTATAAAGCCGGGAGGGGAACTGGTGGTCGGCAACTTTAATGTATCGAATCCTTCCAGATATTATATGGAATACTGGGGGGATTGGGTTCTTATACATCGAACAGAGGAAGAATTCAGAAGCTTATTTCCCGATACTTCATCAGCGACTGTCCGCGTTATATACGATAAAACAGGCGCCCAAATGTTTTTGAACATTAAAAAAAGAAAAACAGCGCATAAAAAAATTTGAAGTGTGT
>Ga0210097_1000110_pt1 | contig 37296 bp, 38 predicted proteins | sample Joice_CattailNLA_2_FD_185521 | JGI IMG/M metagenome (GOLD analysis project Ga0210097, IMG submission 185521) | Wetland microbial communities from San Francisco Bay, California, USA, that impact long-term carbon sequestration - Joice_CattailNLA_D2... | ecosystem: Environmental > Aquatic > Marine...
ACATTATCCAAGGGTGACCACGAAATGAAAAAGCCTTTTTCCATGATTCGTGAGTTCCACCTTGCCGACTGGTTCACACTGGCAAACGCGGTCTGCGGCACGGGGGCATTGTTTTCCATGCTGACCTATTTGCAGACCAACGATGTCAAACACGTCTATTTTGCGTGCGGGCTGGTCGTTGCCGCCTTGATCTTCGATGTCCTGGACGGGCGGATTGCCCGGTGGCGGCAGAAGACTTCTGCAATGGGCCGTGAGCTTGACTCGCTCTCCGATGTCATATCCTTCGGCGTTGCCCCGGCCGTGATTGCATACGGTTGCGGCATGCAGGGCTTATATGACCGTATTGTCCTGGCCTATTTTGTTGCATGCGGCGTATCGCGCCTGGCGCGCTATAACATCACGGCCGAGGTGATGTCCGAGGGGAGCGATAAAGTGATGTACTTCGAGGGCACGCCCATCCCGACATCTGTGCTGCTGGTCGCGATGATGTTCGCGGCCGCCTCACAGGGTGCATTGAACGAGTCCCTCTGGTTCGGCAAGATCATGTTGGCGGGCTTCACGCTTCATCCACTCGTACTGTTGTTCGCGGTTTCCGGCTCACTGATGGTCAGTCGCATACGGATTCCGAAGCTCTGAGCAGCCGCTCATACGAATACAGCATAAACAACAGATTAAGCGGGTCAGGCTCGGAATATTTTCCAACGATTTCCGATCTGCTCCCCACAACCGCCCTCGCCCGCCACTGCACATCGAAAATGAAAAGGGGATGGAGCCCAATTGTGGTACCTACCGATTGAATGAAGCCCCCTTCCCCATGTTGCGCGCACTATGCTGTGTGCGCTGGCGCACAGAGCATTTCTCGTAAGGGGGATATTCTTGAATATGTTTCACCTTACTTATATATAAAGAAACCTGTCATGAATCTCCACTTAACGCTGGAACCATTGGTGTCATTGCTTGCCGGAGTACTTATTCTGATGATGCCCAAGCTGCTGAACTACATCGTCGCGTCTTATTTGATCGTCATCGGCATGCCGGGACTGGTAAGATGAAGATTCCGTTAAATGGAACGGCGCCCAATTGATAACGCCTGCCGATGGAATGAAGATCCGTTCCCATGCTGCACAATATTAATATCAGACAAGGAGATGTCATGCGATTCTCGAAACAAATATTTGCAATCTCTGTCGTATTGCCGCTGATTGCCGGCTTGGGCGGCTGCGCCACCAGCATGATCGGGGTGCACCCGGGCACTGATCGGGTGTCTCTGGCTGACGCAAACCAGGTGGGTGCCTGCAAATCAATGGGAAAAGTCATTGTGAGCGTTATGGCCAAAGTCGGATTCATCGACCGGAGCGAAGATGACGTAGAGGCCGATCTGTATCAAATGGCTCTCAATAATGCCGCTGATGCCGGTGCGGATACCCTGGTGAAGGGCGAATCCAAGGAATTCGGCAAGCGCACATATGAGATGTACAAATGCCGCCCCTGATTTGAATTGCTGGCTAAAGGGGACAGGCTCGAATTACTTTAAAGAGAAAGAACCCCGGCCAGTGACCGGGGCCATCTTAGCAAGTAGAGAGCGTTGCGTTCAGGCCGCCATGCGCCGCCTCATGAGGCCAATAGCCGCCAGGCCAAGGCCAAGCAAAGAAAGCGTTGCCGGTTCGGGAACGGTCGGGCCCAACGAGGTATCGTTGGCCAACTGCCAGTTGAGGATGTTCTGTTGCTCGAACCCTCCTCCGGTACCCCCGGTAAAGCCGACATATGCGGTCGTTGAACCGATCAGGGAAGCAATGTCGATCGGCATGTTGTCGTAAATTGTATAGACAGAGTTTGCGCCGTCCTGCACCGTCACGCTCAGGTTGATGCCGTCATAGCCAATCGTCGCCGTCCAGATTTCGCCATTGGACATGCAGCCTGCACTCGTGTGGTATGCATCAGTACAATTGGAAACGCCGTATGGATTTACCAAGGCTATGTCGCTTGTAAAATATGGCGAATCGTAAGTATGTATGCTCCCATTTTCGAGGATAGCGATGTGATTGCTGCTATTGGCGTCGAGGACCGAATCACCCGTATTGTCGTAGGTGTCAAATTCGATCGCGAAGCTGTTGTCCACCGTGCCATAGCCCAGCCCTCCACCAGCACTACCCAAGCCGGCGGAATCCTTTGCGAGCACGAACGTAATGCCGTCGGCGGGTGATCCTACCCAACCGCCAGTATTCGTGAACTGGAACTGGAACGTCGTGCTGAAAGTCGCGTTGGTGCCCAGCGTCACGGCTGTGGTGCTATAGGCGGCTCCGGCTTGGCTGAAATCGGCGGGAGTAATCTGCAACTGGTTCGTAGGCCCGCCGGTCAGCGCCGCGTTGCCGACCAGAGTCAGCCCGGCTGAGCTAGAGAAGTCCGGAAAGTTGAAAAGAAGAGTGGCCTGCGCAGTTGCGGCGAAACAGGTCGCCGCTATCATGATTCCCGCAGTAAGCAGCGCCCTATATGTTATTGATTTTGTCATGATCCGTTATCCCCTTTACCAGTTTTTATTTGTCGTTGTTCTGCGCCCCAAGTCGCGTCTCGCTCACGCATAGTTTGATTAAGCAAAAAATATTCCATCTTGGAATAAACTTATGAAGTTCAATGGGTTGACAGATGCATGCTGCACAGAAAACGGCAATCCGAGTCGTAGGTGTAATAAATCCCGACAACATTCGGTCTGCAGAGCAACTAAAGGGTCCAGCCTCGAATTACTTCAATTGCATCGAAGCCCCCCGAGAGTGGTGGGTGAATAGAATTTAAGGGGTCTGGCTCGAATTTTTTCTCCCTAACAGGAGGTATATAAAATGTACAATCACATTGCAAAGCAGTTAGATGGCGTATCATTTGGTCTCCAATGAGGTTCCTTTTCATTTAATCAAACAAAGGAGGATATATTTCATGAAAAAATCAATCCTGGTTAGCCAGACATTAGCTATTGCACTGCTCGCCATCCCCTTCAGTTCCCAGGCACAATCCTGGACCTGCAAAAATGGCAACAGTGTCCGTGAAATTATTATCCAGTCGGAATCCCCTTCAAGTCCGGTACCCTGCAGCGTAATCTACAAAAAAACGACCGAAGGAGCGCCGGATCAGACTTTGTGGACTGCTGAAAACGACGCCGGCTACTGCGAGGAAAAAGCCAAGGCCTTTGTTGAAAAGCAGACTGGCTGGGGATGGGCCTGTGAGGAAGCAATGGCTGGTGCAAGCACTGAGCCCGCACCCGCGTCCGCGCCAAACAACTGATCTACACAAACAATATTGGAATTAAAGAGGCCGGGTCAACGGGCCCAGCCTCTGATTGCTTTCGCATATGCTCGATTAGATATGATGGGTTTTATAAAGACATATTTCATCCTCGGGCTGGCCATGGTTCTGGTCGTGCTTTGGGATTACAAATTCCTGCCCAAGACCGCAAAACGGCTGGTAAAACCGGCGGGTGAAAACGATTCAGGTTTTGCGCTGATCACCCGGCCGATCCGGAATTACCTGTTGATGGCCTTGTTTGCTTTTTTCCTCTGGCCGGTGGCGGTAATGATCGAACTGTACGGTGGCAAGGAAAAGTAGCGAACCAAAGCGGTCTGCTTTGAATCGTTTTCATCAACCCAAACCTTACACGTAATTCAAGATCATCATTCAATGCCGGCCACTTTGATAACTTATGCCATTGCGCCCCGAGAATGGTTTAGTATCGACTATGCGTAAAAAACGAAATCACTATTCCGGGGCAAGCTCGAAGATCATGATGCTGCTGGCGGTATTTGGCCTGGTGTTTGCGTCGGGCTGCAGCCAGGAAAAGGAAAATGGCACCGTACTGATCCTCGAACTAGATAATTCCGAGCATGTCCATCAGTACTGGGTGTTCAATCCTTATATTAAAACCATCGAGAAATGCAATGCCGCGGCAGAACAGGCGATCGCCCAGGTTCTCGCGAGCAACGCGGTCCCGAAAGACTCCAAGGTCACGAGTTGGCGTTGTTCATTCAAGCCGCCCGAGCGGGGCGGGTAACATTAGCGTTTCTTCCCCGATCAACCCGGCGATCCGGATTTACCCGCTGTCAGGCATGTTGCGTTATCGCACACAAAAAAACCCCGGTGATCTTTCACCGGGGTTTTTTGCGGCATCAGAAGATAATCAGGCAGCGGGCTTGCGACCCTTGCAGATGATGTTATCCACGCTCCATGCACCGCCGCCGGCCGAAGCAAAATACAGGTATATAAAGCAATAGAGCACAGCAGCCTCGCCATGGTTAAGCACCGGCCAGAATCCGCCCTTCGCGTGCGCTATGAAATACGCGAATGCCATTTCGCCCGACAGGATGAACGCGACCGGCCGGGTGAACAGGCCGATCAGGATCAAAAAGCCTCCGAACACTTCCAGCACGCCAGCCAGACCGATCAGCGAAAATATCTGAACATCACCCATAGGCGCGGGGAAACCGAACAATTTCATCCCGCCGTGTTGCATGAACAAGAATGCAGTAATGATACGCAGCACACTCAACAGCTTGGGCGCCCAAGCTGCACACCAATCTCCTGTCTTAGTCATATTTCCTCCTATTTGACTGTTTCAACATTGGCCCGGTTTGCATAGGCGGATCACTTCCACACATTAAGCAATTTATCCGCATCATCCCTACTCCGAGGTTCAAGATGATGTCGATGGACATCCTTGCCGGCTATTCGTTCATCTTGAAAACAGTACCCTCAGCATGGATTTGCTGTTGGCATAACTCTTTGCAGCGAATATACATATGCAGGTTACTGCGTTGCCATGCTAAGTGAATCAGGTGGAAATTTCGAGTGTTATATGCGTTGCAAAACGGCTGATGAAACTGGCGGGTGAAAACGACTACAGCATTACTTATCTCACGGTCGATTCGGAATTACTTGCTAATGGACTTGTCTGCGTTTTCCTCTGGCCAGTGGAGCAGAGAATGAAACTGTCCGGTGGCAAATAATAGTAGTCATAAATGATGCCTGCAAAATCCGCAACATTTGCGGTGCGATCTGGGCTTGCGGGTGATGTTGAAGGTGAAATAAAAACACCTGGCAATGTGGGCGACCCCATAAGCTGCAACTTTTTACCACATAAATTACAGCCAAATAGCACAAATAAATCTCCGGTGAACTTCCACTGGGTATATTTCTTGTTAAGTTATGTCGCGACGAACGACTGTTCATCGGCCATAGCCGACATTAAAACGGCTGAGTGTAATGTCCACTGTGTGCCCAAAGCAGAATCAAGATTTCAGGATAATTTACGAAATACCTACTGATTCAATCAGGTTCTATCTGTACTTAGGTCCAGTTGACTTAAACAAGACTCGAGTGTAAATACTTTTAGCCGTATTAATAACTAAGTTAAATCAGGGAGAATGTGCCATGGACAAGTTTACATCGGTCCTAGTTTTCGTCTGCGTTTCATTTTTAATGATTAGTTGTACCGGCGGTGACACTAGCACAACGTCCAATAACCCACCGGGGAGCAGTACAACTGGGAGCATCGGACCGGCTGGCGGAATAGTAAACGGGTACTATGGTGCGAATATCACGATCCCTGCCGGCGCCCTGGCATCAAGTGTTGATATCGTTATTACGCCGGATAGCACTGGAGCCCCGGATATTCCGGTCACCGACGTTGATACGGCTGGTGCGACTTATGCACTTACACCGCATGGCACGGCCTTTACTATTCCTGCCACGGTGAAAATTCCGTTCGATGCAGACCGCATTCCCACCGATGCCACACCAGTGCTGTATAAGGCAGAGCCGGGCGGATCATTTTCTGCCATACCTACATCTGTTGATAACAACATGCTTACGGCAGATGTCGACAACTTTTCCTGGGTAATACCTGGTTACGCCTCGACCCGTCCGCGCATGGTTTATGCGCTTACCGATGGCGGCACGAAGGTCTCCAGTTTCAAGATCACCAAGATCACGGGTGCCCTGTCGGCCGCTACCAGCTCGGCACTGGTCGGTGCAAGCCCGATTTCAATCTCGGTGCATCCGTCTCGGCGCTTCGCCTATGTGACTAATGCCGGGAGCACTACCGTCAATAACATCGCTCCCAACAGCGTCTCCGTTTATCAACTCAATCCGGTTACGGGAAGCATCTCAGGGCCGACCGACACCAAGCAGGCCAACGGCCACCCGATCTCCGCTGTGGTCCATCCCACAGGGAAATTCGTCTACGTGGTGAACGAAGTCAGATTTGGCAGTCCCATCGGCAACATTTCGGTATTCTCGGTGAACCCGACCACGGGCGCCCTGTCTGCCCCAACGACTACCGCCGATTCCGGGGGTGCACCGGCCACCGCGCTTGCATTTTCACCTTCTGGAGATTATGCATATGTCACTTATATGTGGGCTTCGGGCGCCCCGAGCACCTATTACTATACGGTGAAGACATTCACTGTCGATTCGACCACCGGCGTCCTTTCGGCACCGATCGGCAGCGTCGCGACGGGCGACACGCCCTGGGCCATCGCCGTGACCCCAGACGGGCACTATGCATACGTGGCCATCAACAGCAGCTCCCAAAGTGAAGTAAGAATCTATGCCATCGATCAATCTACGGGTGTACTCACCTATCAAAGCAGCGTGGCTTTGCCGTCAGCCAAACCTTCTTCTTTGGCCATGGATTCCGAAGGGCGGTTCCTGTATGTAGGAGAGCAACAACCGATCAGTTCCAAAAACCTGTTGGTGTTTAGCATCAATTCCGCGAATGGCTCACTAGCCAACGCGTGGAGCGAACTTACCGGCACCGGTTCGCTAGTCGGTCCCATTTCCGTGGTGGCCGAGCCCCAGGGCGAGTTTGTCTACGCGATGGATGTGACCGGCGAGATCGTGCAATACAGTCTCAATGCTGGCACCGGCGAGCTCACGTCTGCTGGGAGTGCGGTTACCGGAGCCTATGTTGGAGGCGGCACTACCAGTCCCGGCGATCCCTTCTTCTTCGCCGCCAGCGGCACCAGTCCGGTATGGGTGAACGGTTGTACCCTTGGGTGCGCCATTTATGGCGGTGGCGGTGGCGGGGGCGGGGGCGGTAGCACTCCGCCTCCCGCGGCGACGCATTACCTGAACATCACTATCGTCCAAGGGGGCGGGACCGTGGTCAGCTCGCCGTCCGGCATCAACTACAGTACGATTGCGGCCGAGCTGGCCAAAAATGCCTCTGGGGCGGGCTTCCCGACCGGGACAACAGTTCAGCTTTGCATGACGCATACGGACAACTTACAGACGTATGATGTCAAATGGACCGGTTCCGGCGGCTGCGGTGGCACTTCGAGCTGCACTTCGCTTTACATGAATCATGACCAGTACTGCACGCTTACATTAACGCCGACTTCTAATCGGTGAGGGGGCCTTGCCGCCGCGTTGAATGAGCGCGATTTTTTGCAGAGTGGATTACTCCTTCAACTCTTTTCTGGCCGGTATCTGGTCTAGGCGTTTTGTCGCTAATATATAAGGTTTTGCTTAGGTCAGCTATTGAGAGGTTGTAATGTCTTAGATAGCCACAAAGCTGACGCGATATCCTCATATCTTTAATGTCAGCAATGGCCGAAATTCAGACAGGTCACGTTTTCGGCCATTGCAGAAATAATTAGCTGATATTGGCAAGTCCGCTTTGTGCAGGAGTGCGGACAAAACAAATTCTTCCGATAATTTCCGCTCCGTGCCTATTAGCGTACATCATTAATTTTCAAAAGTAGTCGTCCAAAGTGCACCATTACCCGGGTGAACAAATGAGAATTACTTAGCACTTTCGCACGCCCGTTGGACGTTTTTCGCGGTGGCCCTCCAAGCTAGTTTTCATCTACCGCAATGCAAGGGCCCGTTCGCCAGAATCGAGATCGTAGACCAGTATGCCGCCGAGTGTTATGTCAGCCACAAATGCTCGGCGTGCTTCTGTATCAACGTAAAAACCACGCGGCAATTTATAGCTGACCGCGGATGGCGCATTCACCATTGTCCCGGCACCGCTGGTCAGGTTATAGCGTAGCAGCAATGAGGCATTAAGGTTGTTGTACATGGCGTAGACCTGATCGTTGGCAATGTCGAGGGACAGATCAACAATATTTTTCCAGGCAGCATTACTCAAGAGTTGCGTGGAAATCAGCTTTGCGGTACCTGCCGCCATGTCGACCGCGTACAGGCCGGATATCTGGGAGTTGATAGCGGTTGCGGCCACAATCAGTCGGTTATTGTCGTCGTCGTAGACCATGGCCTCGCAGTAATACAGCGCGGGGGTCAGTGCACTCAGATCGGCGACTACGGTTTCTGAACCGGTGCCCAGATTGATCGCGGTAACCGCTAACGTACCTTGATTATAGGAGAGAGTTCGATTGTTGGCATAGTCGATGGTAGACACATTGCTGCCCGCTGTTGAGAGCTCGGTGCGATTCAGGGTGAGCAGATCAACAAGTTGCGTTCGGCCTCCGGTAAGGGTCGCCACGCTGGTGCGATTGGTACCGAGTTGTCTCGCCGTCAGCTGTAATGAAGGTGTGATGTTCTGGTCAGCGATTACTTCACGGACGCCAGTGTCGAGTTTTGCAGAATACAGCTCGCTGCCGTTTTGAGTGATCGCTAGTAAGCGGTTATTGATATAGTCCCAGGCCGCATCGATGGGGAACGATAGCGTAGGACCGCTCATGGGCGCATCACTTACCAAGGACCGGTTACCGTTAGTGAGGCTGATGTCGAATATCGCCCGATTGTCCGTGACATACACCTGACCGCTGCCGGACTCCCTGACTATGCTTGAGGGAGAAATCAAATCGTTGCCCGCCCCGATTGCGTTACTGGAGATAATGCTGCGGTCGCCGGTGGTCAAATCGACCGCCATTACCGATTTAGCGTTTCTGTCCAGGGCAATAACGCGATTGTTGGTGCTGTCCAGCACCACGCCATAGGCTTTGTCGAAAGCCGGGCCGGTACCTGTCGAATTGTCCGAGATTATGGTGCGTGCACCGGTGCTAAGATTGATGGCACTGATGGCGTTGGTATTGTACTCGGCAATCAGCAGGCGATTATTTGGAGTATCCAACGCCATGCTATAACCACCATTAAATGCACTTTCACCGGTGGTAGTGGCATCGGCGATCAGGCTGATGGCGCCAGTCACCACATTGATCGACATGATCGCATTTTCGGTCGAGTCCTGTACCAACAATCGGTTATTGCCAGAGTCGTAGAGCATGCGCTCGGGAAAACACAGTTCGAGTGTACCATCACCTGCTACACAACCCGATGTAATAGCCGGCGTCGGAATACTGCCGAGCCGGTTGCCGGTGTTCAGATCGACCTTGACAATTTTTTTCGCGCCAAAGTCACTGACATATAACAGATTCCTTGCCTGATCCACCACTGCCGAACTCAGACTGGAAAAGTCCGTGCCGGTGCCATAACCATAGCCGCTAAAGGTAACGCTTTCACCTGTTACCAGATTCTCGTGAAGGATATTGTAGAGGAGACTCTGGAGATCAGCATCGACGATATAGGCGTAATTCGTGTCCGACGGATCCAGCACCATGTCAATCGGGTAGTTCAGCAGGGCACTATTGTTTATCTCCAGCGACACGGCGGAATCGGGGTCGGTTGTAAAATCGGCAACAGCATTCATGGTAGTGGACTGTCCCGGTGCCACATCTGCAGAGATTGAAACTGACCAGTAGCTCGCGTCGCCCGGGTCCAGCGTAGCAGCAACACCGTTGACTTCGATCGAGGTGATATCCCCCGCATTTATCGGATTCCCATCTGGATCAATAATGCGCCCGGCGACCACGGTCGAGTTGGCCGCGACCAGATTGGCATATGGAGTTGGGTAGCAAATGACCAGATAGAGTGTGGTGGGATTGGCGGGCGCCCCATGGCAAGGCGTGGCATCCGAGGTAATCAAAGTCGCACTGGAAGGGCCTTGCGTGCCGCTGCCTCCACCGCCACATGACGTCAGGAAAAAAGCGATCGCCACCAAGAGGTCCGTACTTCCTGTAGCGATTCTGGAGATTGTGAAATTTGTCGGCATGCTGTTATCCCTTGCTAGAAGTGATGTATCAAACAGCGAGTGACTCGCACCCGACGAGATGACTACGAAGAGAGGTGTAGTTGACTGGATTGTAAAACAATAATACTGCATTCGCAACGCGTAATTGAAATTTGGATATGGTGCGCAAAACAGATTAGACCTTTGCATACAACCCAAAGTCATTTATCGATGCTCCTCCTCTGATTTCTTAACCTTCCTTTAATAGCGAGTCCACAGGATTTATTGTAAGCTGTGTTTATGTCGACAGCAGATTCCAATTCCGGGGCGGCATTCGCCGCTATCATCCAAAGACTGCAGAAACTTCCCCCGTCAGGATCTGGCTGCTTGCGATCTTCAGTTCGGCTGTGATGACGGAAATCATCGTTACCGATATGGAGTTGCTCCTGAAAGGACTGGCTTCTTCCACATACAAAATCACACACCGCGTGAGAAAGCCCGACGGCAAATTCATCCGGATAAGCAGCGAGGGCCGAGTCACCAAGCGCGATCGGGACGGCCGGGCGCTGCACATGATTGGCATCAACCGCGACATCACCGAAAACAACCTTGCCAATCAAGAATGACGGCTGCGAAATCTACACAGGAGCACACTTATATGCGAAACAATCCTTATACACAATTCGACCCGGCAGAGTTGATCCTGAGAGACCAACTGGCCATCGATCGCACCCTGCTGGCGAACGAACGGACACTGATGTCATACCTGCGGTCTGGCGTGGCTTTGTTCATTGCCGGTGTATCGATCATCCATTTCTCGCACGAGGTGTGGTTTACGGTTACCGGATTTCTTTGTCTCCCTTTCGGGTTCTTTACCGTGCTGTTCGGAATTTCCAGATACAAAACAATGGACAAAGCCATTGCAGCCGCCCGGCAGGGATTTAACAACACTTTGGAGACCAAGGAACAGGACAAAGGTTGAACATGTGTCCCGTCTGGTGATAGATTGTTCACCCGGCATCGGCCCCAAACTTGAGGATGAATGGGCCCGGAAAATTACAAAGGGGCGATCTCGCTATCGAAATACTTTTGTGAAGGATTCGATCATGATTATTTCCGGCGCAACGATAAAGGCATAGATAAATGCCAAATGTAAAAAATCAACTTCGTGTCGTCGTCACGAAAGACGGCCCCTACGTCGTCCCGGGCAATGTTCCGCTTGCCGTACAAACGATAGGCACGGATGCCGAAGGCGGCTCCGAAACATGGGTAGCGGGCAACACATATCCCGTGCAGGAGAAGTTTGCGCTGTGCCGGTGCGGTCATTCAAAGACAAAACCGTTCTGCGACGGCACGCACACCAGGATCGGATTCGACGGTACCGAGACAGCCAGCCGCCAACCCTACCTCGATCAGGCGGATGTTTTTGACGGCCCTGTGCTCGAACTCAGGGATGCGGGATCTCTATGCGCCTTTGCGCGATTCTGCGATCCTAACGGCAAAGTGTGGGACCAGGTAGCGCACACCGACGAAGCCGGGACACGGGCGAAATTCATCAGGCAAGTCGGGGATTGCCCTTCCGGTCGCCTGGTGGCACGGGACAAGAAAACAGGAAAGATTGTCGAGCCGGAATTGCCGGTTTCGATCGGCCTTGTAGAAGACCCCCAGGAAGAATGCAGCGGACCGATCTGGTTGCGCGGAGGTATTCCCGTGGTCTCGGCGGATGGCTTCGAATACGAGGTGCGCAACCGTGTCACGCTTTGCCGCTGCGGACAATCGAAAAACAAGCCCTTCTGTGACGGGACTCACGCGGCAATCAAATTCCGCGGCACTTGAGGTTCTCCTCCGCGTCGAAATGCAGTATCGTGTGTATAGCCGCCAGTCAATATCACTCACACAACAAGGAATCTTACATGGTCAGGAAAGCGGCTATCGCACTTGCACTCGTCATGCTGGCCTTCGTCGCATGGGGATTGTTAATTGATGAAGGGTCGACAAGGATCATCATCAACGGCCACGAACTTGCTGAGCCGCTGAAGGGCACGGTCGGTGCAGCCGGACTCGTCATCGGCCTGATCGCGCTGTTCTGCGCGGCGATCTTCCTGCTGTTCGTGTTTGCGGGGATCGGCATTATTATCCTGGGTTTCGTGGTATTCGCCGGGCTGATCCTGGCGGGACTGTCGTTCCCGCTTCTGCTTGTCATGCTGCTGCCATTGGCCGTCGTATGGCTGTTCATCGCGATCACCCGGAAAACCGAGGCATAGTTGCACACATGCCTCATTGAATGGTGGATTCCGGCGCCGATTGCTGTCAAAATGCCGCTTGATCCGCTGGGCGATGTATATAACCAAATGCAATGATATGTGAATATGGATATCAAGATAGTTGTTCCCAAAGCACCTCCCCCCGCAATTGCAATGCCTCCCGGTTTACCCTCCCATCTCTCGATAATCTGGGAGCAATACCCCCGCATCGGCGAAAAGATCTCGGTGATGTGGGGTTATGTCGAGTTGCAGAATTACCTCGGCACCGTCATCCTGGACGAACGGGGTAACCGCCAGGGCTTTCCCAAGCCCGTATTGGCCGCCCTGATGGAAATTCACCAGCATCATGCCGGGTTGATTCCACAAAACAACACGGGCCCTGCTGCAAAATAAGATCACGGAGCCGGGCGCCCTTTATGGACTCGGGCGATCAGGCCCCGCTTCGTTCGCTGAATTCGCCCAGGTTGAACTTAAGCCGCAATGGATGATAGATTGCGCCACAGGCATCTGATCCACCCTATAAGGATAAAAATGGCAATCGCAGGCAGTGATCATCACCAGTACAGGGTCCTGAAATATACGGTAACGCTGCTTGTCCTGTTACTGCTTGCTTACGCCGCGTTCTTTACCCGGCAGTCGCGGCGGGATGCCGAATCCGAACAGGCAACCCGGTTGGCGACGATCGCCGATCTGAGCGCAAACGCGATCGACATTTATTTAAGCCAGCTCGAGATCGGCATGCGCGACCTGGGCATGGATCTGTCGGACACCGGCAACAAGTTCGATGCCGGCCGCGCCTATGTGCTGGTCAACCGGTTTCAAAAGCTGCACACCGAGTTGGACAACATCATCCTGATGCGTGCCGACGGGCAGGTATTATTGACCGGCAATACTCCCAACAGCCGCGACTTGCCGACGCTTGACGGCAATTCCTCGTTCATCGAGTTCCGCGACGAGCTGCAACAAGGCCCGCCCTTCCAGATCGGCCGGCCGGTCATCGGCAACATCGACAAAAGCTGGGTCGTCGCCGCGCGCCTGGCCATTGCGGACCGGAATGGCAAGCTGCGCTATATCCTCAGCGCCAATCTGCCGGCCAATTTGTTGCAGCGCATGTCGGAATCATCACTGCCCCCCGGGATCGACGCTCTGGGGCTGATTCGTGATGACGGTTACCTGGTGAACCGCTACCCCGAACCGGATGCCGCAAACATTGATAAAATGTATGGCGAGCCTCTTGCAGGAGCGCTGTATGAATATCTGCGCGCCAAAGGCTTCCCGCCCAAGGGGCAAGCGAAGGAAGCGGGCTTTGCCGCGGCAATATATGCGACGCGACACCTGAGCCATTATCCGCTCACGCTGTTTGTCGAGATGCCGGCTTCCGAGATCAAGGCAGCGAGGTTGCACAAGGTCCGTACACCCTACTCGCTGATGACGCTGATGTTGGCCGGGATATTGGTTTTCTACGGCATGTCCAGCAGGCGCCGTCGCATCTGGAGCATGGAACAGCGGCGCGAAGTGCACAGACGCAACTATGAAAAGGCCCTATTGGAGCGAAGCCCGAACGAGATCTATATGTTCGATGCCAACACGTTGCAATTCACCTACGCAAACGATTATGCGCTGGATGTCCTCGATTATACGCTTGAGGAATTGCAAAAGAAAAACATATTCTCCCTGCATCCGGAGTTGAGCGTGGAAAAGTTTGCAGACATGATCGCGCCTCTGCGCAGCGGCGAAGAGGAATCGATCACGTATCGGACGACACAGACGCGGGCGGATGGAAGCAGCTATCCTGTGGAGGTTAACTTGCAATTGATCACAGCGGACGAGGAAAACGATTTTCTTGCGATCATCAACGACATCACTGCGCTCAAAGAGGCCGAAGAAAACATCAGCAAGTTCAATGCCCCCGAGGAAAGGCGGGGCTCTGCGCGCAATCACGGGGAGATCACTGCATGAAGATACACCACATGATCGTTGTTCTGGGAATGTTATGGAGCTCGATGGCCGCTGCCGAGATGAACCTGAACATCGGCATCGAGTATCCCAGCGAAAGCATCGGGATCGACGTGCTGGCTTACCCGGAACTCTACGTCGTGCCGGGCTACCCGGTCTACTTCGCGCCGCGTCTGAACATGAACTACTTTTTTTACGACGGCATGTACTGGGTATACCAGGACGACAACTGGTACATGGCTTCCTGGTATGACGGGCCCTGGTTGATGGTGGATCCGATGGATGTGCCGGTGTTCATCTTGCGTATCCCTGTCCGCTACTACCGCCAGCCGCCAATATATTTCCGCCAGTGGATGCCTGATGGGCCGCCGCACTGGGATGAGCAATGGGGACCTGATTGGGAAAAACATAGGAGAGGTTGGAACAGGTGGAACCAATTCGCTGTTCCACCGCCCGCCCCGCTGCCCCATTATCAGCGGCAATATTCCGGCGCCCGTTATCCACAATTCATTCAGCAGCAGCGCGAGATTGAATCGCAACATTACCGTTACCGGTCGCGCGATCCTGAAGTGTGGAAACATCATCGGGAACCTTCAGGCCGGGGAATGCCTGGGAACAGAAATTCAATGCAGCCGAATTACCAGCAAAACTGGCCGGATGATCCGGCCGCTCCACGCTTTCAGTCACCACGAGGAGGTGAAGGTTTTCTGGGGCCACCCCCGGATTTCCCGCAACCCGAAGGCATGAATATCCAGGCACCGCCCGGACAGTCGCCAGTACCGCCCCAGCACAAGCAGCAGGCGCCTTCTGCGACAGACCAGCAGGATTACCAGGATTCGAACGGCACCGGCTCCATGCCAAAAAATCAGAAACAGAAACAATAACCAAATGCAATAGCAGCAACAAGTTCGCTATCGCGATCAATAATTCAAGCCGATCCTATTGCCATTTACACTGGGTATAATGGATCCCGTAAAGCCTGAAAATAACCGGAGAGATCAATGAAACTTTTAAAAGCCATCTTTGTTAGCCTGGCAATCGGAGTTGCAATAGGAATGTGGCTGGGTGTGAATATTGGACGCGAGGTACCCTTGTACTCCAACCCGTTTGACACCCAAACGCTGCACCAGAAACTCAAAAACGTGACCGGAGAAACGCTGGAAAAAGGCGGCCAGGCCCTGGAAAAAGGCGGCCAGGCATTGCAGGACAAGCTGAACAATTAGGCCCGGGGTTGCACATTGGAAATCGCGGCCGAGGGTGCGGCCGCGACCCGTTTTTTCAATACCATCTACCGGAGACACCTCATGAAACTGCTCGGCACCGATACCAGCCCCTATGTGCGCAAGGTGCGCCTGGTCTTGCTGGAAAAGAACATACGCCACGAATATCTGGTCGATCCTCCCCGCGAGCCCGGCAGTCTGGTGGTGCGCGTCAATCCGCTCGGGCGGATACCGGCATTGATACTGGATGACGAAACCTGCGTGTTCGATTCGCCGGTGATCGCCGAATACGCCGATACCCTGAATGACACGCCCATCCTCATTCCCCGCACCAGCGCGCTGGCGCGGATGAGGGTCAAGCGCTGGGAGGCGCTGGCGGATGGCATCATGGATTCGGCTGTGGTGGTGCGCACCGAAGGCATGCGTCCGGTCGAACATCAGCAAGCCAATACCCTGAGAGTACATAACGATGCCATCGCGCGCGCGCTGTCTTTCGCCGCGGAACAACTCGGCCAAAATGAATGGTGCGAGGGCGACTCCATCACACTGGCCGATCTGGCATTGGTGAGCGCGCTGGTCTATCTGGACCTGCGCCAGCCCGACCGAGACTGGCGCGGGCCGCATCCCAACCTCGCTGCATGGTTCGCCCGCATGAACGCGCGCAGCAGCATGCGCACCTCGCTCGCCGGCTGACGTTTCACGCCGCGGCAGCAGCCGGCTGTATCTGTCTTTTCAAGCTGATCATCAATACGCCGGCCAGCACCAGTATCGAGCCGGCGATCTGTTCCGGCGACATCAGTTCTCCCAGAAACACATAAGCCAGCAATATGGTGGACACCGGCCCGATCGAACCGATCATCGAGGTATGCACTGAACCGATGCGGCGCATCGCGGCGGCAAGCAGGAAAGCAGGCAGCACTGTTGAAAACACTGCCATCGCGATACTCAAGCCGTAGACCCTGGCAGGAAGCTCAAGAGCCGCGAGCGGATGCGTGACGGCGAATTGCACCAGGCAGGCCGCGCACGCCACTGTCATCACATAGGCGGTGAAGCGGGTCGCGCCTATCCGCGCGATGGCATGCCCGGCGCCGACCAGATATATCGCGTAGCTCAGCGCGCTCGCGAACACCAGTACCGAGCCCGACACGGCATCATGTTGCAACACGTTCATGTCGTGCAAGAACACCAGCGTGATGCCCGCATAGCTGATCAGCAGGGCAATCATTGCTGTGCGGCCGATACGATGCTTGAATACCAGTGCGGAAATGATCACCACCATGGTCGGATACAGGAACAGGATGAGCCTTTCCAGTCCCGCACTGATGTATTGCAGGCCGAGAAAGTCGAGATAGCTGGCAAGGTAATAGCCGATCAATCCCAAGCCGATGACCGCGACTATGTCCTTGGCAATCATCGGCTGGATGTGTTTGTTCCGGTTCGCACGAGCCGCAACGACCAGGAAGAACGGCAGCGAAAAAGCCATGCGCAATGCCAGCAGCGTGATCGGATCGACCGAATCGATGTAGGCAAGCTTGACCAGGATCGCCTTGGCGGAAAAGCCGATCGCCGCAACCAGCGCGAACAGGATGCCGGTAATCTTCTGGCGCGGCGAAAAATGATCTTGCGCTGCAGACGTCATGACACCCCGGTTAACATCGCGGGTCTCATGCGAAGTCGAGATGATCGCAGCTTAAACAAATCGATTCATGCTTTCAGGATGCAGTCGCGAACATCCATTTGGCTATATGGCTGCGCGTTCCCTGGCATGACCGGATGCAAGGCGATAAATATCCAGCAGGTCTTCTTCGCTCACGTCGATGACGCCGCCCATCTGGGTCAGCGCCCATTCGATATCTTCCTGCCCGAGCGCCGTACTGCCCGCAGGACGAGGCGGCATGACTGCCCTGTGCATCGGATAACTTCTGCCGGGTATCAGATTGTTGATGGTCAGCGCCAGCAACAGCGAAAGAATGGTATTGGCCGCCACCGTGCCGGCGGCCCAGCCCCAACCATGCAGATGAAACTGCTCGGCCCCCAATACCATGATCAATGCAGTCGCGCCGCCCGGGGGATGCAGACAGTGCGACAGGTGCATCAGGAACACGGCCATACCGACTGCACAGGCCCCGGCAATAACCGGGTCGGGAATCAGCATGCTGCATGTCCAGCCGACCAATCCCGAGATCAGGTTGCCGCCCACCACCGGCCACGGTTGTGCCATCGGGCTATGCGGCACCGCATACAGCAGAACAGCCGCGGCGGCCGATGAGCCGAGTATGATCAGCGGAATACCAGTTGGAAGGTAACGCAGTGCCAATCCCATCAACAGGATACCGGCCAATGCGGCCAGGCCTGCGCGGATCTTTTCGGAGAATGGAACAGGATCGAAACTGGGCTTGAATGATGAAATCAGATCATTGAAATTCATAAGTGCTCCGCAATAACATCATCCCTGGCGGGATCAGAACAAGATTAAATGGGCCACGCCCGGTATATTGAAAATGCGGAATGATTCCTATGCCTGTTTCTTCCTGCACGCTATCAGCACCGCCCATACACCCAGCACGATGTAGCACAACAACGACCATTCCGGGATGTTTAGAGTAAGGAAAGTCCAGCCTTTCTCCGCACATTCGCCGGAGCCGTGCATCAATTGCTTAAGCACGTTCGACAGCGGCATCGTATCCAGCATGTAGTCCAGTCCCGGTCCGCAGGCTGGAACCTGGTCCTTGGGCAGATGCTGTATCCAGATATGGCGCGAAGCGACGCCCACACCTGTCAGCGACAACAGCACGATCAATGCCGCATAGATCCGTTCACCCGAACGCTTCGGGCCTTGCAGTATGGCGAGTGCGAACACGATCAGGATGGCGATGAAGACCAAGCGTTGCACCATGCACAAAGGGCACGGATCCTGATGCTCGACGTATTGCAGGTACAGTGCAAAGCCCATCAGGCCGCCAGAGAACAGGGCACCGGCCAGATACAGCCAGCGATTGGAAATGCTGCGCCAAAGTTTACACATACTCACACTTTCATGTTTAACGACTAGATTGCATACCGTATTTCCGGTTCTGCGTGCACTACAGCCTGCGATATCTGCAATCTTTGTATCGGAATGGATAAGAATTACAGAAGGCAGATTTCCTGACCTGCCCTGCTTGCCGGCAAGTACCGATTATTCGACGCGGCAAAGCGTGGCGATTTTATACGTCGGGAAGAGTTGAATCAACGTGAATACGGCAGGAGCCTTGCAAGAGACAGTAATATAACGGTCTCTTGCATGCACACATGGCTATGCCGCGATGCTTTCAGGCTTGATGGATTTTTTCAGGGAGATCGAAGGAACCTTGAGTTCGCTGTTGTTGTGACTGTCATCCACCAATTGCTGCAGTGTGATCGCCTGCAGATATTCCAGAATGCTTTCGTTCAGCCCCATCCACAAATTATGGGTGATGCATGGTGGTTGGTCTTCGCCCTGGCAATTGCCCTTGCCGCCGCACTTGGTCGCATCAAGCGGCTCGTCCACCGCGATCACGATTTCCGCGATGGAGATCTTGTTGCCCGGACGCGCCAGATAATAGCCGCCGCCCGGCCCGCGCACGCTTTCCACGATCTTGTTCCTGCGCAGCTTGCCAAACAATTGTTCCAGATAAGAAAGCGAGATCCTTTGCCGCTCGCTGATTGCGGCCAACGTCACCGGCGCTTTACCGCCGCGCATTGCAAGGTCAACCATAGCCGTCACGGCAAAACGTCCTTTGGTGGTTAGTCGCATGTCTTCCCCCTGTCGTTGATAGAGTTCGATAGTTCGGAGCAACACATTAGTCACATCGAATATCGACGTTAGGGATAATAGAATACCCGTACTTTTTAGTCAACAATCTTGTTCAAATGGTTGGGGTCGAATTTGTCGGCAGTGGCGCGTTCTTCATCCACCGGCACGCCCATCTTTTCAAGCTGTTGCAAAATGAATTCAATGCGCTGATCCACCGTCACGCTATGCCCGATCAGGCCGTGCAACGCCTTGTTGACCGGATCGTTCTGGTCGTTGCCTATGCCGTACGCATTGAAGCCTCCGGTGCTTTTCTTTTCTTCATCGAGGATACGCGCCGGAATGCCCGCAGCGGTCGAACCGGCGGGAACATCCTTGACCACCACCGCATTCGAACCGATCTTTGCGCCGTCACCGACGGTGATCGGTCCGAGTATCTTGGCGCCCGCCCCTACCACCACGCCATTGCCCAGCGTCGGATGGCGCTTGCCTTCCTTCCAGGAGGTGCCGCCCAGTGTGACGCCGTGATAGAGCGTGACATCATCGCCGATATGGGCGGTCTCGCCGATCACCACGCCCATGCCGTGATCGATGAAGAAGCGCTTCCCGATGGTCGCGCCGGGATGGATCTCGATACCCGTTAACCAGCGCGCGATATGCGAAACAAAGCGCGCCAGCCATTTCAGTCCGGCGAGCCACAGTGTGTTCGACATGCGGTGCATGATGCGGGCATGCAGCCCCGGATAGCAGGTTAGCACCTCGAAAGTACTGCGTGCGGCCGGATCGCGGTCGAATACGCTGCGTATATCTTCTTTGATATTTTCAAACATCGTTATGTTCTTGCCGGTAACGAGCCCTGAGGCGCGCATTATACTCGGTCGAAATGCTCAATATGCCGCGCAGGATGTTGATCTCTTCCTGCTCGAGCCGAGCCCGCGCATACAAACGGCGCAGCCGCTGCATCAGGCGCGCGGGATTCTGCGTGGTGAGGAAGCCGATCTCGAACAGGGTCTTTTCCATCTGCGCGAAAAAACCTTCCACCTGCTCATGCGGCGCGGGATGTATCTCCGGAGGTTCAGGCACATAGTTTTGCGCCGCAATGACCAGTTCATAGGCAATCACCTGAACCGCAGCGGCAATGTTGAGCGAAGAAAAATCCGGATGCGCGGGAATGTTCACCAGCACCTGCGCCTTGCCAATTTCCTCGTTGGTCAGGCCGGACATCTCGGTGCCGAACAGCATTGCCACCGGCCGGGTGGCTGCCTGTTGCAATAACAGCGGCATCGCCTCGCGCGGCGTTTTCACCTCGATGGAAATGTCGCGCAACCGCGCCGTCATCGCCACCGTGAACACCACATCTTGCAAGGCTTCATCGATGGAGTTGCACACCACTGCATCGTGCAGCACGTCGTCGGCTCCCGCTGCCATCGCTACAGCCTGCGCATCCGGAAAATGACGCGGGTTAACCAGGTACAGATGCCGCAGACCCATAGTTTTCATCGCGCGCGCCGCCGCGCCGATATTGCCCGGATGGGTGGTATGGCTGAGCACGACTCTCACGTGATCGAAAGGATTTTGTTTATACAAAACGGGATTCCAACTAAAATACGCGACCGGGATCTTCCGGCCGTTCATTAAACCCAAAGACAACCATGCATCCAATGCTCAACATCGCGGTGAAGGCCGCGCGTCGCGCCGGCAATCTGATCCAGCGCTCGTCCGACAAGATCGATCATCTCACCATCACGAAAAAATCCCACGCGGATTTTGTCAGCGAAGTGGACCGCGCCGCCGAGCAAACCATCATACAGACCTTGCTGGATGCCTATCCGGACCACGCGATTCTAGCAGAAGAGAGCGGCAGCAAAGGTGAATCGGAATACCTCTGGATCATCGATCCGCTGGACGGCACAACCAACTTCCTGCACGGCCTTCCCCAATTCGCCGTGTCCATCGCGTTGCAACACAAGGGCATCATCACCCAGGCCGTGGTATACGATCCCACCAAGAACGAACTGTTCACCGCCACGCGCGGACGCGGCGCATTCCTCAACGACAAGCGCCTGCGCGTCACCAAGCGCCTGCACCTGGTAGACAGTTTGATCGGCACCGGCTTCCCCTACACCAAGTTCGAACACATGGATGCCTATCTCGCGATATTCAAGGACCTGATGCAGAAGACCGCAGGCCTGCGCCGTCCCGGCTCGGCTTCGCTGGATCTGGCATGGTTGGCGGCTGGACGTTACGACGGATTCTTTGAGACCGGACTGCACCAATGGGACATTGCCGCAGGCACGCTGCTGATCACCGAAGCGGGCGGACTGGTCAGTGACCTGAGCGGCAATGACACGTATCTCAAGTCCGGACATATTTGCGCGGGAAATCCCAACATCCACCCGCTGCTATTGCAGGTGATGGCACCTCATCTGACCGGCAGCCTGAAGGCATCCAAAGCCTGACCATGAGGCGGACTGAGGCACTTGAGGAGATTTTGCACAGCGAGATCCCGATCTCGAGGTCTATGGGCATACGCGTGGAATATTATGACGGCACAAGCCTGAAACTCGATGCCCCGCTTGCCCCGAACACCAACCACAAAAGCACCGCGTTTGGCGGCAGCCTCTACTCGATTGCCGTGTTGTGCGGATGGGGACTGCTGCATCTCAAGCTTGCCGATGCCAGGATGCACAAATACATCGTGATTCAGGAGAGCACGATACGTTATCTGCATCCGGTCATACATGATCTGCATGCCGAGTGCCGTCTCGACGATGCCGCGTTCAAACATTTTTTTCAGACACTGAACAAGCGCGGCCGTGCCCGCTTATCGCTCGATGTCGTGATCACGGATGACGGCCGGACCGGGGTCGAATTCTCCGGCCGCTATGTCGTGCACGGATAACAACATCATGTCTGACAACAATTCCCGGTTACAGGCAAAGCAAGGTCAAGGCGGCAAGGAGGCAACGCCGAGACATACCGCGACTGGTAGGCGAGAAGTTGCCGACAATGCCAACGCCGAGATTGCGCGGCATGCAGCCGGGAATCACACGCCGATGATGCAGCAATACCTGCGCATCAAGGCACAGCATCCCGACATGCTGTTGTTCTACCGCATGGGGGACTTCTACGAACTGTTCCATGACGACGCCACGCGCGCCGCGAAGCTGCTCGACATCACGCTGACACAGCGCGGCGCGTCCAATGGCCAGCCGATCAAGATGGCCGGTGTGCCCTATCACGCGGCAGAGCAATACCTGGCAAAGCTGGTCAAGCTGGGCGAATCTGTCGCGATCTGCGAACAGATCGGCGATCCCGCAACCAGCAAAGGCCCGGTGGAGCGCAAGGTGGTACGCATCGTCACGCCCGGCACGCTGACCGATTCCGCGCTGCTGGAGGAAAAGCGCGACAACCTGTTGCTGGCACTGCATGAAAGACACGGCAAACTGGGACTGGCCTGGTTGAATCTGGCATCCGGACAATTCTTCGCAAGCGAAACCCAACCGGAAAATATGCAAGCCGAACTGGAACGCCTGCAGCCTTCCGAGATCCTGTTCGCTGAAAATATCACTGCGCCGCAATGCAATGTTCCCTGCAAGACATTGCCCGCATGGCACTTCGAACTCGATTCATCGCGGCGCGCGCTGTGCCAGCAATTCTCCACGCTGGACCTGGCCGGTTTCGGCTGCGACGATTTCACTGCCGGGCTGGAAGCGGCGGGTGCGTTGCTCGGCTATGCCAAACTGACGCAGGGGCAAAGCATCGCGCACGTGCGCGGCATGCAGGTCTACCACGCCGACCGGTATGTGCGCATGGATGCCGCGACAAGGCGCAACTTGGAGATCACCCAGACGCTGCGCGGCGAACCCTCCCCCACCCTGCTCTCGCTGCTCGACACCTGCGCGACCAACATGGGCAGCCGATTGCTGCATCACTGGCTGCATCACCCGCTGCGCGACCGTGCAGCGCTGCACGCGAGACTGGAGGCGGTCGAGCAATTGGTCGAAATCCACCGCAAGGTTTACGAACAACTGAAACCCAGTGTGGACGTGGAGCGCATCACCGCACGCATCGCGCTGCGCAGCGCCAGGCCGCGCGACCTGTCCGGTTTGCGCGACACGCTCGCGCAGCTGCCTCAATTGCACGAGATCCTCGCCGGCCGTGACGCACCACTGATTAAGGGACTGACCGATGCCTTGCAAGCCGATGTAGCACTGGTCGAACTGTTACAAAAAACATTGAAGGCCGAACCCTCCTCGATCTTAAGGGAGGGAGGCGTGATCGCCGATGGTTTTGATCCGGAATTGGATGAGCTGCGCGGCATCCAAACCAACTGCGGCGACTTCCTGTTGGCATTGGAAGCGCGGGAACGCGAACGCACCGGCATCGCCACACTCAAGGTTGAATATAACCGCGTGCATGGTTTCTACATCGAGGTGACCCACGCACAAAGCGCCAACGTGCCGGACGACTATCGCCGCCGCCAGACGCTGAAGAATGCCGAGCGCTACATCACGCCGGAACTGAAGACCTTCGAGGACAAGGCGCTGTCCGCCAACGAGCGCGCACTGGCGCGCGAGAAGTTTTTTTACGAACAACTGCTGGATCAACTCTCCCCATTTATTCCGCAACTGCAGCGCATCGCCGCTGCGATCGCAGAACTGGATGCGCTTGCCACCTTTGCCGAACGCGCGGTCACGCTGAATCTCGTCGCGCCGCGATTTTCCGACGAGCCGCAGATCGGCATCACGCAAGGACGCCATCCGGTCGTCGAAGCGCAAGTGGATAGTTTTACACCTAACGACACCACACTCAACGAAAAGCGCCGCATGCTGCTGATCACCGGCCCCAACATGGGCGGCAAGTCCACCTACATGCGCCAGGTCGCATTGATCGCACTGCTCGCGCATGTCGGCTGCTTCGTACCTGCACAGGAAGCCTTGCTTGGCGAGATCGACCAGATCTTTACGCGCATCGGTGCATCTGACGACCTCGCCAGCGGCCGCTCCACGTTCATGGTCGAAATGACCGAGGCCGCCAACATCCTTCACAACGCCACCGAGAAAAGCCTGGTACTGGTCGACGAGATCGGGCGCGGCACCAGCACCTTCGACGGGCTCGCCCTCGCCTACGCGATCGCGCGCCACCTGCTGGAAAAGAAACGCAGCTACACGCTGTTCGCAACCCACTATTTCGAACTCACGCGACTATCGGAAGAGTTCGCGCAACTCGCCAACGTCCACCTCGCCGCGATCGAACACCAGCACAGCATCGTGTTCCTGCACGCCGTCAACGAAGGCGCAGCCAGCCAGAGCTACGGCCTGCAGGTTGCCGCGCTGGCGGGCGTGCCCAACGACGTGATCCGCGCCGCAAAGAAACAATTGCTAAAACTGGAGCTGAACAGCGCGGCGCAAAATCCGCAGGGCGACCTGTTCGACCAAAAACCGGAGTTGCCGGAGCCGGAAGAACATCCGCTGTTGAAATCACTGCGCGAATTGCAGCCGGACGAATTGAGTCCCAAGGAAGCCCTGGAGAAATTATATGAACTGAAAAAACTGGTGTAGCAACTCTGGCAATTTATCTTCGTGACGGTCGCTTAACTTGCAGCCAAAAGATTATTGCAGGTGTCAAAAAATGGGTGACATGCAGCCATCGAACTGATGGTTACAATGCACACCCGGGAGATTGACCCGCCCTATGCTTGCAATATCGTGGAAGCAGACATCAATTATCACCGCGCCAGAATCAGTTCCTCTCAGTTCGGGCGTGAGGCTGGTAATAGAAAACCGTCTATCGCCAGAAATGTTCGGCGTTTCACTTGGGGCGGATCAAAATTCAACGCAAAACATGGGTCAGAAATAAGCGCAATTTTACAACTCATTGATTAGGGGCAAGTTGTGACTCACTTATCAATGCCATCATCCGCTGACAACGACCAGCTGATCTTGTTGCATCAAGCTGGCCGCTTTGCCGAACTGGAGAGCAAGGCAAGCATTCTGGTTGATAAATATCCCAATTATGGCATTGGCTGGAAGATGCTGGGCTACGCGCTCCAGATGCAAGGCAAGAACGCTCTGCGCGCATTCAGGACAGCGGCTGAACTTATGCCTGACAAGGCTGATGCCCAATATTGCCTAGCGGGCAGCCAGAAAAGCTTTGGATTGTTTCGTGAAGCAGTGGCAAGCTACCGTCGTGCATTGCAGATCAAACCGGATTATTTCGAGGCATATTGCGGCCTTGGTGATAGCCTGGCAGTAACCGGACAACTCGACGAGGCTTTGGCCAACTATCATCGGGCATTGCAGATTAAACCTGAATTTATCGACGCACATAACAAGCTGGGCCTTGCCCTGGCAAATCTCGGGCTGTTTGAGGCTGCTGCGTCAAGTTTTCGACGAGCATTGCGGATCAAGCCGGATCATGCAGAAATATTATTCAATTTAGGCAATGCCCTGACTGAACTGGGATTGCTCGATGAAGCGGTCACCAGTTATCAGCGTGCCTTGCAGATCGAACCTGAATTTGCTGATGCGCATAACAGATTGGGCATCGCATTAAAAAAGCTTGGCCGGTTAGCCGAAGCAAAAAATCAGTATATTTGCGCACTTGAGCTAAGACCTGATCTTGCCGATGCGCATTTCAATCTTGGCACAGTACTTGATGAACTTGGCCAATTGAGCGAAGCAATGGAAAGTTATCGCCGGGCCGTGGAGCTCAAACCCGACTTTGCCGAGGCACATAACAGTCTGGGTAGTGTCTTGAAATCGCTCGGTCGACAAGAAGAAGCACGTGCCAGCATTCGTCTCGCTGTCCAACTTAATTTTAAACTTGCCGAGACGCATAACAATTTGGGCGCCACTCTACTGGCTGCGGGCCAAATAAACAGTGCCATAGCAAACCTCCGCCGCGCCGTGATACTCAACCCTGATTCTTTGAGAGCGCACATCAACCTGGGTAACGCCCTGAGAACCCGTAGACAACCGGACGAAGCGGCTTTGGTCTTCCGTCGGGCACTGAAACTCAATCCCGAAAATGCCGCCTTGCACATCAATCTCGGCACCACCCTGAAAGACATAGGTCAACTTGATGAGGCAGTAGCGTGTTATCGAAGAGCATTGGAACTCAAACCTGACGATCCATTGACGCTATCCAATTTACTATTTACCCTGAACTATACTGACCATTCTCCGGAATTTCTCCTGGAAGAAGCCAGGAAATATGGCCGGCTGGTGGATGATCGGAGAAAATTGCGATTCTCGACCTGGAAGTGTCCGTATGAATCTTCCCGCCTGAAGGTGGGTGTTGTATCGGGTGATTTGTACAATCATCCAGTTGTATATTTTCTGGAAGGTTTTCTGGCACAACTTGATCCCGGGATTATTGAACTCATAGCATATACCACCAGCCAGAAATCCGACGCTACCACCGCCCGTATCAAGTCCCGTTTCGCCGCATGGAAATCGATATCCGGTCTAAGTGACGAAGCTGCAGCGAACCTGATCCACAACGATTGCGTACAAGTTCTGATAGATACATCAGGCCATACCGGTCACAACCGGCTGCCGGTATTCGCATGGAAACCTGCCCCGGTTCAAGTGAGTTGGCTGGGCTATTTTGCAACCACCGGTGTGGCGGAAATTGATTATTTTCTGGCGGACAAGGTAGGTGTACCCGAGTCTCAGCAACAATATTTTACCGAGACCATCTGGTATCTGCCTGATACCAGATTGTGTTTCACAGCACCTGATCTTGACCTGCCTGTAGCGCCTTTACCCGCTTTGTCCAAAGGCACAATCACGTTCGGTTGCTTCCAGACTCTTGCAAAAATAAATGACGGCGTGCTGGCGGTATGGGGAAGTATCTTCGCGTCCTTGCCAAATGCATTGCTAAGAATACAAAGTAACCAGCTTGGTGAACCAGCACATAAGGAACAGCTTGGCCAACGTTTACAACGTGTTGGCATCAACCCCGAAAGAGTAACTTTGCACGAAGTGATCAACCGCGAGAATTATTTGGCAGCGCATGCAGAAGTGGACGTGATTCTCGACACTTTCCCCTACCCCGGGGGAACTACCACCTGCGAAGCACTGTGGATGGGTGTGCCGACATTGACCTTGGCCGACGACAGCTTGTTGGGCCGGCAAGGCGCCAGCCTGCTTACGGCGGCCGGATTGGAAGATTGGATAACTACGGACAAAGCAGAATATATAACCAAAGCGATTGCAGTGGCAGGAGATCTGCAAAAACTTTCCTCACTGCGCGCTAAATTGCGGCCGCAGGTATTGGCATCTCCGCTGTTCGATGCCCCTCGCTTTGCCAGGAATTTCGAAGATGCGCTTATGGGGATGTGGCAAACGTGGAAAGGTAAACAAAAATAATTGCTGCGATCCTGACGCATGAAGTCAGTGCGCCGCCCCATTGAAAAATAAACTGGTGGGCACACTGTGCTCACCAGATTATTTGAAATCATAGTTTTTCCCTTCCCCCTGTGCGCCGCCGAGTAGCGCAGGCTGGTCAGGGGATTCCGGCGAGGACTGTCTGAGCGCGTAGCGCGAGTTCCGCAGCCGCCTGACCAGATGAGCAACGCAGGGTACGCCGAAGGCGCAGTAAACTGGGGCGGATTTTCTTTGATTACTTTCTTTGGCCGCACAAAGAAAGTAATCGGCGTGCGGGGCCGCACCCCGCGAAGTTGATTTTGTTTATTGATCAAAGACCCTGCTTGCGCCGGCTCGCCAGCCACCCGATCAGCGACAGCATCGCCAGCCCGCAGCCTATCAACAGTATCCCCGCAATCTCGACCAGCTTGAATTCTTCACCCATCACGAGGCGCGAAGAGACCAGCGCGATGACCGGCGTGCCCAGTATCGAAAGGCTGGCTTCCCAGGCCGGCGCATTGTCGAGAATGTATATCCACAGCCACCAGCACAGTGCTGTGCTGAAGACAGACATGAAAGCGAGGATGACGATGTAGGTGGCGTTCCAGTCGGTGGCGTGTTCCGGCACGACCCACATCAGCAGCACCAGCGGCGCCGAACCGATTATTGATTGCCACATGGTCAGCGAGAGCAGGTCGACCTTCTCCTTAGCGCGCAGCCGCTTGACGAGGATGGTGCCGATCGCCCAGCACACCGCCGCAATAACGCCGAGGAATTTGCTTAACAGGCTGGAATGCATCGCCCAGGGCTCGATGATCAGCACCAGTCCTATCAGCGTGCTCGTTGCAGCAAACCATTGTTTGCCACGCACGCGTTCTCCGAGGATGGGCCAAGCCAACAGCAATGTCCAGATCGGCATCGTGAAGATCAGCACGGCGGTTTTGCCGGCGCCACCCTCGACCAGCGCCCAGGTCTGGAACGCCATGAAGCCGGCGCCTTGAATCAGCGCGATGGCCATCGTCTGGCCGGGCGCGGCGAGCTTGAATGATCTGCCGGTCAACTTGACCACCAGCATCAGCGCCAGCGCCGCGCCGACGCAACGCTCGGCCGCGAACGCGAACGGCGGCGCGTAACTCAGCGCCTGTTTTGCGATGACCCAGGTATAGCCCCAGGTGAGAGAAAGTACCAGCAGTGCCAGCGGCAACTGCCAGCGTTTAAGTAAAGAAGCGGACATCGGACGATCGGAAAAAAGTGGGCATCATACACGTTATAATCTTGCGCAATCCGTCATCCCTGCATCAGGAGGCCCCATGACCGATCGTTACTTCACCAAACAAACTTTCACCTTTCTCTCTTCCCTTGCCGATAACAACACTCGCGCGTGGTTCGAGGAGCACAAGCGGGATTACGAGAATTTCGTTCGCTCGCCCGCGCTGGATTTCATCGCCGACATGGCGGAAGAGTTGCCCGCGATCTCCAGACATTTCCGCGCGTTGCCGAAGAAGGTGGGAGGTTCCTTGATGCGCGTGCAGCGCGACACGCGCTTCAGCCCGGACAAGACGCCCTACAAGACCAACATCGGCATCCATTTCCGCCACGAGGTCGGCAAAGATGTCCACGCGCCGGGCTATTACGTGCACATCGAACCGGGGGAGTGTTTCGTCGGGGTAGGATTATGGCGCCCCGATGCGGATGCGTTATTCAAGATTCGCGAGGCCATCGTGAAAAACAGCGAGTCGTGGATAAAGGCGCGCGAAGACAAGATTTTCTGCAAATATTTCTCGCTGGAAGGCGATGCGCTCGCCAATGCGCCGCGCGGTTTCGCCAGGGATCATCCGCTGGTGGAAGATTTGAAACGCAAGGATTTCATCGGCCTCGCGGCATTGAGCAATACGGACGTGACATCAAAGGATTTTCGCGCGCTGGCGTTGCAACGCTTCAAGCAGGGCGGGCCTTACATGCACTTCTTGTGCGAGGCGCTGGAGCTGCGTTTCTAAAACGACAAATTGGTTCGGCTGAACTAGTCCGGTTTTCCCGCGGAAGCGATACCCGAGATTGTTCTGAGCGCCTCGGTCAATTCCATCACCTTGGCTTCCAGCTCGGCCACTTTTTTATTGTTGCCTTCCTGTCCGGCCAGTTCCTCTACCCTGGCTTCCAGTTGGACTGCCCGCTCGGCGATCTCGTTTGTTTTCTCTTGCTCAAGTTTGAGGTTTTCCCGCAACTGCTCGATCGTCATCTGCAATTCGAGCGACCTGTTCTTCTCTTCCTGCAGCTGTGCGTTCCGCTTTACCAGTTCCAAAGCGTTGTCCTGTTCTTCGGTGAGGTTGTTTCGCGGAATATCGCGCCCCGGATAGGCGGGGATCTTGATCGTCGACTTTTCTGTGTCTGTCATTCCGACCTCTTGTGGCCAATGAAAAGTTCAGGGGACGCTCGCGGCATGCTATGCATGGCCGCATTCACACTGGAAAAAGTATAGCACGTTGTCAGGCAACTGCTTACAACGGGAATTCGGTTGATATTCCGCGCGGGCTAGGGTTTAGCGTCATCCGGCTGAACGTATATTATCGCCGTACCCCGCGCGTTGGCCTCAGGTTCGGCATTAGCTGTGTCAGACGGTTGATTGTTGCTTGCCGACAATGGTTTTGCGGTGTCTTTCTTGGACAGCGGTTCGGCAGGGGCAGCCGGTACCGGATTGTTTGCCGCGGTTTGCTCCGCGGCTGGTTTCGTAACAGACGCAGTTGCCGGCTGGACCGGAGCCGGCACCTTGGAAAGCGATTGCGTGACCTTTTGATTCGCGGCGCCTGTTTGATTCGTCGATGCGATGTTGTTAGTGACAAGCGGCGCTGTTGGCGGCTTGTTCAGCTGGGGCTTGCTTTCCGTCGATGGTAGCACCGTAACCGTGTTAGCAACTATTGGTTTGGTGGCATTCAAAGCGGCTGGTTTCGGTGGCCGGCCGTACGGATTGGACACCAAGCTGTCGATTTCGGATTGTATCAGCGATTCCGATTTTCCCCGCCCTGCAGACTTGGCAGGAGGGACAATTTCAGGATGGAAGACCGGTGGGCCTATAGTTATCCTTTCACTTAACGGCGGAGAGGCCTGCATTTCATTTTGCCGCAAAGCGACCCAACCCTGCCAACCTGCCGCACCCAGCGCCATTGCAGCCAGCGCCACCAGCAACCATGTGCGGATGATCCTGTCCTTTTCGCGGATCACGCGCACTTTGGGCCTGCCGAAAATCGTATGCGTGATTTTCGCTTGACCTATATCCGACCACATGCTCGGTCGCGCGCTGCCTGACAACAATTGACGGTCTTGAATATCGAAATGACTGATTTCATGACCCATGCTTGCCGCTCCTTGGATATTGCAACTTAATCGTTATATCATAACAAGTAATGGCCAGGATACAACAGGGATATCGCATTGGAAGCCTGGCCGTGTCTTCGTCCAGCTGTGTTCGCGATCGCTATATGGACCACTGCTTTATGATAAGGTTCGGCGCCGGACCAGATACGCTGTTCCATTCCGGCATCGCCAAAGCGACCGGGGCGCGTGAAACGCGGTTCAAGAAAAGCCAGCATATTCAGTCTCTTGAAGGGCCAATAGCCTGACAGCAATTTGACAGTTTCAATCCTATGCCCCACCTCGTCGTTTCCATCTCCGGCCACGGTTACGGCCACGTCGCGCAGATCGCACCTATCCTGAACGCGTTGAATCAATACGCGGGACATCTTCCGCACAAGTTGCGCCTTACAGTGCGCTCCATCGTGCCGCTTGCCCATCTTCGTTCCCGCATTCAGTTACCTTTCGACTTCCAGCCCAGTGAGGGCGATATCGGCATGGTGATGTCATCGGCGCTGGATGTTCTTGCCGAAGAAAGCCGTGCGGCCTATCGTGCCTTCCATCGGTATTGGGATAGGTGTGTCGCCGATGAGGCCAGCTTGCTGCGCGAACTCGAAGCCGACTTTGTATTTTCCGACGTGGGATATCTGCCGCTGGCGGGCGCGCAGCACGCGGGCATACCGAATGCCGCACTGTGCTCACTGAACTGGGCGGACATCTACCGCCATTATTTCGGCGAAGATGAGATTTTTGCGCAGATATACAGTTGCTATGCCAACGCCGATGCATTCCTGCGCGCCACGCCGGGCATGGCCATGGCCAACCTTCCCAACGTCATTCCCGTCGCGCCCATCGCCGCGATCGGCACGAACCGGCGCGACGAACTGAACAGGCGCCTTCAACTTTCCGCGGAAGAAAGGCTGGTGCTGGTCAGCATGGGCGGCATTGCCAGCCGTTTGCCCATCGAGCGCTGGCCGCGTCTCGAAGGCGTGCGCCTGCTGGTCCAGGAAGATTGGAAGGTCGAACATCCCGATGCCGTCATCCTGGAAACATTACAGATGAGCTTCAGCGACCTGCTCGCCAGCAGCGACGCGCTGATCTGCAAACCGGGCTACGGCAGTTTCGTCGAGGCCGCAGGCTGCGGTACGCCGGTGATCTACGTCAACCGCACCGACTGGCCGGAATCGCCCGACCTGATCGCATGGCTGCAACGGCACAGCCTGTGCCGCGAGGTCTCGCGCGATGCGCTATGGCAGGGAGAGATTGCGAATGTGCTGGAAGATATCTGGAAGGCGCCGCGACCAAAAGAGATCAAACCGGAAGGCGCAAAACAGGCGGCGGAATGGCTAATCGAACGTCTGCTGCGCTGACAAATACCAAAATTTGTATCAGGTCTGAAGCTGCGCCTGACGGATGGCATCGATAAAAACTTCCGGCGGTTGCGCGCCCGACAAGGCAAGCCGATGGTTAAAGATAAAAAAAGGCACGCCGCCTATGCCTGATTCCTGCGCCTGAACGGCTAGCGAGATGACTTCGGCTTTTCCTTCCTGCGAATCCAGATAGCTGCGCACCGCCGCGGGATCGTCACCGCATTCTTCTGCTATGGCTGCCAATACTTCCACATCGCCGATGTGCTCGCCGCGCAGGAAATTCGCCTCAAACAGGCGTTCGACCAATCGCTCCGCATCGCCGTGTTGTTGAAAGCGATGGATGAGGCGATGTGCGTTGAGTGTGTTTGCGCGCAATTTGATCTTGTCGAAGGCGAAATCGATACCGGCATGCTTGCCGGCGGCAGTGATGCGCTCCCATGCCGCATCGACCTGGGCCGCACCGCCGAATTTCTTCTCCAGAAATGGACGGTATGGCTCGCCTTGCAACGAAGTTTCCGGATTGAGGAAAAACGGCAACCAGCTTACGGCCGGTTTGATCTGCGGCTGCTCGATCGAGATCTGTTGCAGCGCGGTCTGCAGGTTTCGTTTGCCGATGAAGCACCACGGACAGACGACATCCGAAATGACGTCGATCATGAGGGCATCCTGGTCGGCTTGTGCTGGACTGTTCAAACGGACTCCTTTGCGACTCGATTAAAAAGCCCGCATCTAACGGGCTTGATTCATTGAACCACTGTTTGTATTTCAATGCACATGCCCGCCTTCCTCATGCACATGCCCGTGCGCCAGCTCTTCCGGCGTAGCCGGACGCACGCCCGTCACAGTACAGTTGAAAGTCAGTGTCTTGCCGGCCAGCGGATGATTGCCGTCCACCGTCACTTCATCGTCGTTCACTTCAACAACCGTGAACAGCATGAAATCTTCATCATCAGAAGCCTCCGGTGCGCCTTCGAATTGCATGCCGACAGCCACTTCCCTGGGGAATGAACTGCGCGGCTCCACCTCGATCAGGTTGTGGTCGTATTCCCCGAAAGCGTCATCCGGCTGCATGGTGACACTGCATTTTTCGCCCACGCCTTTGCCCTGCAACGCCTCCTCTACCAACGGGAAAATTCCATCATAGCCACCATGCAGGTAGCTGATCTGCTCATCGACCCTTTCCAGCAGTTCACCGGACGAATCGAATAATTCATAGTTCAGCGAAACGACTGTGTCTTTGGCGATTTTCATTTCATATCCTTTATCAAATTGAGGATCTCCTGCGCATGTCCGTGTGCCTGCACGCCGTACATCACATGGCGCAGCTTGCCATTCCGGTCTATCACGAACGTCGATCGCTTGATGGACAACTTCTTTTGCCCGTCGACTTCCTTTTCGTACATCACGCCATAGCGTTTGCAGATGCGCGCATCGGGATCGGAGAGCAGCAAAACCGACAGGCCGTATTTGTCGCGAAATGAAGCATGGCTGAGACAATCGTCGCGACTGACGCCGATCACGATGCAGTCCAGTTTGCCGAACTCATCTTCCAGATCACTGAATTCGTTGGCTTCCAGGGTGCAGCCCGGTGTATCGTCCTTGGGGTAGAAATACAGCACGACATTCTTCTTGCCTTGTTGCGATGCAAGACTGAAAGTCTGCATATCTGAATCCGGTAGTTCGAAGTGCGGCGCTTCTATTCCTGTTACAAGTTGCATTGACATTGATGATACCCCCCGAGTAGCATTTTAAACACATTTTGCCCTTGCTATAAAAGAATTTCTCGATGACCCGGCCGCGCAACGGACGGCTATAATCGACACGATGAAAAGCAGACCACCCTTGCTCGGCGGGTTGACCGTTAAAGAATTCCTGCGTGACTACTGGCAGAAACAACCCCTGTTGATCAGAGGATCCTTCCCGAAATTCAACGGCTTGATCGACCCTCAGAGACTGATCGCGCTGGCCTGCACAGCAGACGTGCAGGCGCGACTGGTGACGCAAAGAAGGGGGAAATTCGAATTGCAACAATCGCCGTTCGAGCCGGGAGACCTGGATAAGCTCGGCAAGGTCAACTGGACGATGCTGGTGCAGGGCGTGAATCATCACCTTCCCGAAGCGGCAGAACTGCTCAAACATTTCGCATTCATCCCGCACGCACGACTGGACGATCTGATGGTGAGCTATGCCCCCAAAGGCGGCGGGGTGGGCCCGCATTTCGATTCCTACGACGTGTTCTTGCTGCAAGGTTCCGGACACAGACGCTGGCAGATCTCATCGCAGGCGGATCGCAGCCTGGCGGCAGGCGCGCCGCTGCGCATCCTGCGCGATTTCAGGGTCGAGCAGGAATGGGTGCTGGAACCGGGCGACATGCTGTATCTGCCGCCGCACTATGCGCACAACGGCATCGCCGAGGATGATTGCATGACTTATTCGATCGGCTTCCGCACGCCCGCCTATCAGGAACTGGCCGAACAATTCCTTGTGTATCTGCAGGACAGGATAAAAGTGGACGGCATGTACGCCGACCCCGAACTGAAGACGCAGCAGCATCCATCCGAGATCAGTGCAGCGATGTTGAAACAGGTGGAACAGGCTATCAAACAGGTGCGCTGGGACAGGGAGGACATCGCAAATTTCCTGGGCTGTTATCTGAGCGAACCCAAGCCGCATATTTTCTTCGACCCACCCGCGCGGCCAATGAGCCTTGCGAAATTCAGGCAGGCGATACTAAAGCGTGGCGCAAGACTCGACTTGAAGAGCCAGATGCTGTGTCATGCCGGCTGGATCTACATGAACGGCGAAGAACATCAAGTGAGCGGCCATGATTACCTGTTGTTGCGCGACATGGCCGACCGGCGCGCATCCAACGCCCTGGCCGGCTGCTCGGCAGATATGGCCGGGCTGCTTTACCAATGGTATCTGGACGGCTATATTTCTCCCATCAGAACCAGGGGGACATCATGAATGACGATACGCTGCAACATACCCAGCTGGACGGCATCGCGGACTACGTCTCCGCGCTCGACACACTGTGCGAACTTGCCCAGCGCAACCTGTATCTGTTCGAAAAGGATTTTGACGGATTGGGATATAACACCGAAGCGCGCTATACGACATTGCGCAATTTTTTGCTCTCCAGCCCCACCCACCGGCTATTCGTGCTGGCCCACGACATGCATTACCTGTCGACGATGTGCCCACGGATGATGATGTTGCTGAAACAATTCGGCACCAGCATGTCCATCTTTCAGACGCCCAAGAACCTTCAGCACATCACCGAGCCGTTTTCAGTTGCGGACGAGTCGAACTATGTGCGCCGCTTCCATTTCGATGACCCGCGCGGCATCCTGGCGCAGAATGACCCGGAAAAAGCCCGTGCGCTGAAATCGCGATTTCTTGAAATGTGGGAATCTTCGCATCAGGGAGTAACTGGCACAAAGCTGGGTTTATAAAGCGCGGGAATATCACACCTGCCGCAAAACACCGACAGCCGGCGCCAGACTATCCGTACGCTTGATGGATCGGGAAATCAGTTGAACAAAAGATGATCATTCTTCACCCAAAACGGATTGGGTGCCGTACCCGGTATTTTCCTTGTCAAGACAACTTTCACATCTGCATACGCCCACCTTGGGAACAGCATGTATCTGCGGTTTGGACATGCACCAGCAACTTGCATCCATCTTGCAGTTGGTATTTTTTCCGCAACTCGGGCAGATCATGGAAATGGAATCGTGGTTTTGGTTACTCATGTCGAAGAATGGACATCCTTGTAGGCGCATCGTGCCGGTAACCATGCAAAATATCAAGTTGAAATCTAACGCAGACGAATCGCCGTGTGAGCATTGAACCCTATCAGAAGGGGACGTCCAATTCTTGAATGATGAATCGTTGAGTTATGACCGCTTCCGTCACGGCAGCCATTGAGCAAAACTCTGCCACAACTCCTCAAGCGGATATATTGCAAATCTACTGTTCACAGTTCGCCGCGTGCCCATAGAAGACATTGGGTACTTGGCAAACACTGATGTTCTAGCTGTTACCCTTACGGCAGTAACAATATACAAACTGTTGAACCGAGCCAGACGGAGTATGGTGAGCTTCCTTTTCATGCTCAACCAAGAGAAATGCGTCTCCGAATTCATCATGGAGGGCATCTGGCTTGTATCGCATCACGGGCAGGCCACTGCAAGTCTTCGGGCCATCCTCGGCAAAGGTCGCAACTATCACGTGCCCACCCGGACGAACCGCCCGCATGACCTGCTTGACATAAGCTTGACGGTCGGCAGGATCAGTCAAGAAATGAAACACTGCACGATCATGCCAGATATCGAATCTATGAATGGGGAAATCTAAGCGAGTAATATCGCCCTCTATCCAGTGAACGGCATTCGCATGTTTCCCTAATCGTTGCTTTGCAGCAGCAAGGGCTGCTGAAGAAAGATCATTCACGGTCACGTCTGTATATCCTTCGGCCACAAGGTCGTCTACCAGATTGGAACTTCCCCCACCAGCATCGATTATGGCCGCATCCTTACCGAGACCCGTGTTATGGATAAGACGTAATGATGTATTAGCGTGTTCTTGAAACCAGCTAACAGAATCAGATTTTTTGGCGGAATAAATTTTTTCCCAATATTGTTTGCGATCCATGGCAATCTCTCCAAATAAATCTAGCTCGATAATTGTTAATTTTACAGGTGGCAATTATAGTGCGCATTGATGTCCGTTAACGGGACGTGGCAGTCATTCGTATTGTATCTTCACGCATGTCTGGTTTGGAAAAACCCTTGCGTCTGCTTTGTGCCCAAAGCAGAAGTTGAAGCAGCTGTCTGAGTACGTCCGCTTTTCGGCCAAAGCAGACATTTGGGATTGAATGCGTTACGTCCACTATGTATACACATTGGACGTAAAGCAGCTTCGCTGGAAAAGGCAAATAAGGTCTATGATCGGTCCGCCATTAAACAAGATTCACC
>Ga0210097_1000111_pt1 | contig 36791 bp, 31 predicted proteins | sample Joice_CattailNLA_2_FD_185521 | JGI IMG/M metagenome (GOLD analysis project Ga0210097, IMG submission 185521) | Wetland microbial communities from San Francisco Bay, California, USA, that impact long-term carbon sequestration - Joice_CattailNLA_D2... | ecosystem: Environmental > Aquatic > Marine...
CGTGCTGGACGGGTGGGGGTACAGGGAAGAGACCGAGGCCAACGCCGTGGCCCTGGCCAACACGCCGTTTTTCGACCGGCTCTGGGCGGAATATCCCCACACGCTCATCCACGCCTCGGAGGAGCGCGTCGGGCTTCCCGCCGGCCAGATGGGAAACTCGGAAGTCGGTCACCTGAACCTGGGCGCGGGCCGGGTAGTCTACCAGGACATCGTCCGTATTTCGAAAGCGATCCGGGACGGCGAGTTCGCGAGGAACCCTGTTCTCTGCAGCGCGATCGACACGGCCCGGGAAAACGGGAAGGCGCTCCACCTCATCGGCCTTCTCTCCGACGGCGGCGTTCATTCGCTCCCCACGCACCTGTACGCCCTTCTCGAAATGGCGAAGGATCGTGGGCTTTCGCGGGTGTTCGTCCACCCCTTCTTCGACGGGCGCGATACCCCGCCGACCAGCGGCGTCAACCATCTTCGCGACCTTCTGGCGAAGATGGAAGAGATCGGTGTGGGAAGGGTGGCGACGGTGGGGGGGCGATATTTCGCGATGGACCGGGACAACCGGTGGGACCGGATCGAACGGGCTTTCCGGGCATTGGTGCGCGGCGAGGGGAAGGAGAGCTCCGATCCCGTAGCCGCCGTATCCCGGTCGTACGAAGAGGGAAAGACCGACGAATTCATCGACCCCGTCGTCATACGGCAGGATGACCGGCCCGTGGGGCCCATTTCCGAGGGGGATTCGGTCCTGTTCTTCAATTTCCGGGCGGACCGCGCCAGACAGCTCACCCGCGCACTCACACAGGAGGATTTCGACCGCTTTCCCCGCCCCGAGCGTCTTGGTCTCACGTTCGTCTGCATGACCTCCTACGATGAGACCTTCTCCCTGCCGGTCGCGTTCCCGGCGCATGCCCGGACCAATCTCCTCGCGGACGTCTTCGCCTCCCGGGGAACCCGGAACCTCCGGATCGCGGAGACCGAGAAATACGCGCACGTGACCTACTTCTTCAACGGGGGCGTGGAGAAGGTGTTCCCGGGAGAGTCGCGGATCCTCGTTCCGTCCCCTTCGGTCCCGACCTACGACCTGCAGCCGGAGATGAGCGCATACGAAGTCGCGGAACGGGCGGTCGCCGAGGTGGATTCGGGCAGGCACGACGCGCTCATCCTGAACTTCGCGAACGGGGACATGGTGGGGCACACCGGGATCCTGTCTGCGGCGATCCGGGCGATCGAAGCGGTGGACGAGAATCTTCGCCGTGTAGTGGAGAGTGTCTGGGAGGTGGGAGGCGTGACGCTCGTGACCGCCGACCACGGAAACGCCGAACAGATGATCGACCCCGATACGGGGGGGCCGCACACAGCCCACACGACCAACTCCGTCCCGCTGATCCTCGCCGATCCGCAGGGAAAGGGGATGACGCTCAGGAGCGACCGTGCTCTGGAGGACATCGCCCCCACGATTCTCATGATGCTGGGGATAGCCGCACCGTCCGAGATGACCGGCGAGGACGTCCGGCAGGCGGCGAAGGCGGTATAGAGGGAAGATGCAGAAATCGGTCCTTACCATCAGCAACGAGGCAAGCGTCCGGGATATGCTGGCGAACCTCTTCACCGACGCGGGCTACCGGGTGTCGCTCGCGGGCTCCGGTGCGGAGGCCATCAAGATCGTTTCCAACTCCGTCCCCGATTTCATCCTGTGCGAGCAGTTCCTCCCCGACTGCTCCGGCGTGGAGCTGAAGCGGCGTATTCTCCGTCTGTCCCCGAAATCCCGGGTGATCATCCTTTCCTCCTTCACCATCATCCGGAGTTCGGACGACGTCCTGCGGTTCGGGTCTTCCGATTTCATCCTGGACCAGCGCGAGCTCCTGGACCTCCTCGAGGCGGCGGGGGAGGGCAGGGCCCCGGTGGCGCCGCCAGTGACGGACAAGCATCTGAAGAAGTGCCTCATCGAGACGATCGATGTCCTTGTCGGCCTGCTGGAGATCAACGACCCGTTTTTCGGAGGGAACTCGCACATCACGATGGAGTACGCCCGCACCGTCGCCGAGGAGATGAAACTGACGAAGGAGATGGTGGACGAGATCGTCGTGGCGTCCCTGCTGCACGACATCGGCAGGGTCGGCATCCGGAGCGAGATCCTCACCGGGAAAAAGGAGATCTCCAAGGAAGAGTACAACACGGTGAAATCCCATTGCGAGAACGGTGCCAAGATTCTCGAGACGATCGACTTCCCCTGGAAGATCAAGCCGATCATCGTGCACCATCACGAGAGGTACGACGGGAAGGGTTACCCGGGAGGGCTCAAGGGGCGGGAGATTCCGCTGGGAGCGCGGATCCTGTCAGTGGTCGACGCCTACGCGGCGATGACCGCCAACCGGCCGCACCGCAAGAGCCTGCAGAAGGAGGAGGCCATCGCGGAGTTGCACCGGAATGTGGGGACCCAGTTCGACCCGGAGGTCGTCGAAATTTTCACGCGCGTGGTGGAGCAGAAATTCTCCCACCACGGCGTCGGGTCAAAGCCGAGAATCCTCCTGGTCGACGACGAGGTCGATTACCTGACGCTCCTCAAGCTCAAACTCGTCAACGAGGGGTTCGAGGTGGTTGTCACGGACAGGTCCACCGAGGCCCTGGCAGTCATGGAAAGGGAACAACCGGATCTCGTGATCGCCGATGTCCTGATGCCGGAGATGGACGGCATCGCGATGTACCGGAAGATGCGGGAACTCCCCGGGGCCGGGGACACGCCCCTGTTGTTCCTCTCGGGGAAGGATGAAACGAACATGAAGGTCGAGGCGCTGCACCTGGGCGCGGAGGATTACCTCATCAAGCCGGTGGACCTGAAGGAGCTTGCCGCACGGATCCGGAACATCATCCGGCGGGACAAGCGGAGGAAGACGGGGGACGGGGCCGGACCCAGCCACGGCGTCATGGGGGATCTCAAGAACCTCGGAATCCCCGATATCGTCCAGACGCTTCACCTCGGCCTCAAGACCGCATGCGTGATCCTGAAGGCGGGGCAACGCGACGAGGGGCGGATCTACTTCACGAACGGGCGGATTTGCCATTGCGAAACCGAAAATATCGCGGGAGAGGATGCCTTCTACCGGCTGTTGCGCCTGCAGGAAGGGGCGTTCGTGATCACGCACGGGCAGACGACCAAGAAGAGGACGATCGACATGGACGAAATGCAGTTGATTCTGGAGGGATTCCGCCGTCTCGACGAGGAGAAGAAGGAAAACGCACCGGGATGACCCTTTTTTCCAGAGAACGAAGGCAAAAAGAGAGGAAACGGCGTATGGCTACGGTTGTGTTCACGGTGAAGAGCGGCAAGCAGCCGGTTCGAGTGTCATCCCCCGTAACGGCGACCGCGAGGGATTTTTCCTCCGCGGGGATGTCGGTCGTGACGCCGAAGATCAGCCCGAACGGGATCCATGTGATGTACGACACGCTCATGACCACGCGGAACCATGTGGACGCGACGATCTTCCCGGAAGGGAAATCTCCGATCCGGGTATCGGGAAAGGTCGTCTGGTTCCGGGCTGTCGAGAACCCGGAGGGATCCTACATTTTCGGAATGCAGTTCGACGATTCGTCGGAAGACCTGAAGGAATGGCTCTCGCTCGAGTAGCCTCTTGAGAGCAATCGACGTTCACGCCCACCCCAGCACCCGCCCCTGGTACGAATCGATGCGACCGTATCTCGAGGCGCTCGAGTCCTATTACCGGACGCCGTACCGTGTCCGCACGGACGAGGAGATGGCCGGGGAGTTCCGCCAGGCCGGAGTGGGTGCGATGATCCTGGCCTGGGATGCGGAAACGACCACGCGATTGCCGGCGACGACCAACGATTACGTGGCCTCCGTCCGGGACCGTTTTCCCGGTTCGGTTATCGGCGCCTGGGCCTCGGTCGATCCGTGGAAGGGGGAGGAGGCAGTCCGGGAGCTCGAGCGCGCCGTCCGGGATTTGCAGCTTGCGGGAGTGAAGTTCCAGGGGGTCGCCCAGGCGTTCTTCCCGAACGATCGCCGTTTCTACCCGCTCTACGAGAAGTGCGTCGAGCTGTCCGTCCCCGTGCAGTTCCACACCGGAACCACCGGGCTGGGGGCGGGGATGCCGGGGGGGATGGGGCTCAAGCTGAAGTACACCCAGCCGATCCATCTCGACGATGTCGCAGCCGATTTCCCCGGCCTCACCATCATTGCGTGCCACCCCTCATGGCCGTGGCAGAGCGAGATGATCGCCATTCTCCTCCACAAGGCAAACGTCTACATGGAGACGTCCGGCTGGTCTCCGAAATATTTCACGCCCGAGCTGAAGAAGGAAATTGCCGGGCGTCTTCAGGACAAGGTCATGTTCGGGTCGGACTACCCCGTGCTTTCCTACGAGCGGCTCTTCCGGGACTGGGATGCCGAGGCGTACCCGGCCGGCGTCCTCGACAAGGTCTTCCTCGCCAACGCGCGCCGGATCCTCCGGCTTCCCTGAGATTCCCCTCCTGCGTCCGCTCCGCCGCATGCTCCTGCCACCGGGGAGCCCGGATCGGGGCTCCGCCGCCTCGGAGGGGGGTTCCGTTCGTGGCTCGCCGTGCGGTTAACCCGCACGGCTGCGCTTTACCTCACTGCACCCCCACTCCTTCGGCTTGCTGCGCCCGGAACCGGGGACCCGGGGAGCGGACGCAGTGGCCCCTCCGAGGACGCGGAAGCCGATCCGACGCTCCATCCGGTGAAGATTGCGGTGACCGGCTTTGCGGTCCGGGAAATCTGGTCAGGGGAATATGGTCTTGCCACACGGAAATATTTGTATATACTATTGTTTTTCGTAAAAAAGACCTGCCGGGGTGTGCGAGAGTGGCGGAATGGCAGACGCGCCGGATTTAGGATCCGGTGGGCAACCGTGAGGGTTCAAATCCCTCCTCTCGCACCAATCACAAAAAACATGGAGGAAGAGGAGGACGAACAGTTGTACGTGACGAAAGGATGGCTCTTCAAAGGTGCGGCGTTCGCAGTGATCCTCTTGACATTGGTGTCCGGTTGCAGCAAGAAGAACGACGCGATCTCGAAGGCGGAAAAGACGGAGAAAGACCGCCCGGGCATCGAGGAGACCAGGGCGATCGCCGAGGAAGGATTCATCTACGGCCTGCCGATCGTGATGAACTATGCGGTCATGTACGAATTCGCCGTGGACCGCAACTCCGGCCAGTTCAAGGCGCCCTTCAACCAGATTTTCAACGATCACCGGGTTTTCACCTACAAGGACACAGCCGTTGTCACGCCCAACAGCGATACGCCGTATTCCATGGTGTGGATGGATCTGCGCGCGGAGCCGATCGTGCTGTCGGTCCCGGTCGTGGAGAAGAAGCGTTACTACTCGGTACAGCTTTGCGACGGAAACACCTACAACTACGGCTATATCGGCAGCCGGGCGACCGGCAACGACGCAGGCGATTACATGGTCGTCGGACCGGACTGGAAGGGGGAGACCCCTGCCGGCATCAAGAAGGTCTTCCAGTCCTCCACCCAGTTCTCCCTTGCGATCTACCGCACCCAGCTCTTCAACGCGAAGGATATGCCGAACGTGGAGAAGGTCCAGGCCGGGTACAGGGTGCAGCCGCTGTCGGCGTACCTGAAGAAGCCCGCGCCGCCGCCGGCCTCGGAAATCAACTTCCCGAAGATCGACAAGGAGCTGGTGAAGAAGAACTTCTTCGGGTACCTCGACTTCGCTCTACAGTTTGCCCCCCCCGGTCCGGAAGAGAAGGACATCCGGGCGAAACTTGCCCGCATCGGCATCGGGGCGGGCAAGACCTTCGACTTCAAGGACCTTTCGCTCGAGCACAAGGCCGAAGTGGCCCTCGGCATGAAGGCCGGTGATGAGAAGGTGGACAAGGCAGTTGAAAACGCGGGCAAGGGCATCAATGGCTGGCGAGTCACCTCGTTACCCGGGGACCGGGCACACTACAACGGCGACTGGCTTTTACGCGCTGTGGCCGCGAAGGCCGGCATCTACGGTAACGACGCGGAGGAGGCCACGTATCCCCTGACCCGCAGGGACGGGGACGGCGAGCCCCTCGACGGAAGCAAACATAACTACACCCTGACCTTTGCAGCCGGTGAACAGCCTCCGGTGAACGCGTTCTGGTCGGTGACGATGTACGACGGCAAGACGCAGTTGCTGATCAAGAACCCGATCGACCGGTACCTGATCAACTCCCCGATGCTCCCCGGGATGAAGAAGAACCCGGACGGCTCGCTGACGATCTATATCCAGAAGGACTCGCCGGGCAAGGCGAAGGAATCGAACTGGCTCCCGGCGCCGGACGGGCCGATCTACCTCGTGATGCGCCTGTATTGGCCCAAGACGGAGACGCCCTCGGTCCTGCCGGCGGGCGAAGGGACATGGCCGCTGCCGCCGGTAACGAAGGTGAAATAGGAGAAGGTCCGGAGCCGGGGCATACGTCCCGGCTCCCTTTCCCCGCGTAACGTCGATTGAACGGAATCAGGCAGGCGGGAGGGTGCAATCCCATGCGCAATGACGGGTCGAATCTGTATTCCGTTGATGCTCAAGCTTGCCGGTCACATGCTGCGCGTTACGGCCCCCACCGGGATAGCACGTGCACAACGAGGTCGGGGTTTTGGGGATCGTTTGTCACGAGATGCACGGCGAAATCATGAGGGCCGCCCATGCCGGGGCCCATCACAAAGTTGCTGGAGGAGACCGTCGTGCTTTCTCCGGGGTTCAGGACCATCGAACCGATGGTCAAGTCGGGCGGTCAGCAACCCGCCAGGACTTCGAGATACGGCTCCCGGCTGAAACGCAATACGGCGCCGCCGATATTGGTTACTTCAATATCGAACGATTTGTTGGTGCCGAAGCGGACGTCCCCGTAGTCGATCTTCTGCTGGTCGACGGCAATCTTCGGAGGTCCGCTGCCGTGTTTGCTGATGCCAGGTCGATTGGCGAAGTAGAAGGCGGCGGCGATCAACAGCACCCCGCCCAATACGACCATCGGCCAGGGGAATTTTTTCTTCTTTTTTTGCTTTTTCTGTTTGTTGCTCATCGGTCCACTCCAGGGTAGTTTCTGCGTAGAAATCGGGCTCCAAGAGGGAATGCCCGTCCCCATCCCGCCGTGCAACGTCGCATCCGGCAATCTTCAGGTATTGTTACCGTTAACAGTATACGCGCAATCGCATGGTGTGCAACCCGGGATCCACGCGCACGTCGAACGTCGGGGTGGAAGAAGAGGAGGTGCCCCACATCGTAGCTCTTGAGGAGCAGCTCTTCCGTGATACTATTCGGGCTTGGAATTACACCCATTCGGTAACGGAAATGGTTAAATGAAGCCGGTCATCTTCAAGAGGGGGAGTTGGCCGATTGATCTGGGGGACGAAGAGTGGTACTTTCGTAAATTAACGCTTCGGGGGAGTCAAAGGGGAACCGGAGGCGGAGGAAACCAGTCGTATCAGGCAGTTAGCCAAGAAATCGGGCGAGCGGGGAAAGTCGCTACTTCTTTAATCCCTTATCTCGCATCATCTGCCCGTGTGTTTTACTCTAATAGGGTAAGGAGCGGACGATAGGTCATGAAGACGAGCATCGAAACGGTCAGCAGTGTAGAGAAGAGGATCCGGGTGGAAATCCCTGCCGACGAGGTGTCCCGGCGCGTCGAGGAGGGGTACGCCGAGGTCCGGAAAATGGCACCCTTGCGCGGGTTTCGCAAGGGGAAGGCCCCGATGTCGATGGTCCGGCGGGTTTTCAAGGAATCCGTCGAGGCGGATGTTGTCGAGCATCTGGTCAGGGATTCCCTCAGCGAGGCGGTAAAGGGGAACGACCTGAAGATCCTTTCCCTCCCGAAGATCGACGGAGGAAAGCTCACGGAAGGGCAGGAGTTTGTGTTCACCGCCACCGTCGAAGTCGTCCCCGAGCTGAACCCGGAGGGGTACAAGGGAATTTCCGTCGTGAAGGAGAAACGGGAGGTCCAGGACGAGGATGTGGACGCCGCGGTCGATCGTCTGCGAGGATCCTTCGCCCAGTACCATGCGGTAGAGGAGCGAGGAGCCGGTGGCACCGATCTCGTGGAATTCGGGTTCACCGCGACATCGGAGGGGGAAACGGTCGAGAAAAGCGACGCTGCGAGCATTGTTCTCGAGGGCGGAGTCCCCTTTGGAAAGGAGTTCGAGTCCCACCTGACCGGGGTCCGGGCCGGGGACCGGAAGACGTTCGAGGTTACGTTCGAGTCCGATTTTCCCAACGGGAAGTACCGCGGGAAGAAGGTTTTCTTCGAGGTGAAGGTGAACGCCGTCCGGGAGAAGAAACTTCCCGACCTGGACGATGATTTCGCCAAGAGTTTCGGAGATATAAACGGCCTTTCCGAGCTGAAGGAAAAGATGCGGGCGCGCCTGGTATCGGAGGCGGAGGAGGCGGCGAGACGCAGCGTGGAAGAGCAGCTCCGGCAGGGGCTGCTGGAGAAGAATCCCTTCGAAGTCCCCGTAACGCTGGTCGACCGTCAGGTCCTCTCCATGATCGAGAACACCGCGAACCAGCTCGTGTCCCAGGGAATCGATCTAAAGAAAGTGAACATGGATTTCGAAAAGATGAAAGAGAGGTTCGCGCCGAACGCCGGTCGGGCGGTCCGCCTGTCCCTGCTCCTGTCGGCGATCGCGGAAAAGGAGGGCATCGACGTCCCCTATTCCGAAATCGAGGCGGAGATGAAACGGATGGCGGCCTCCGCCGGGATCGAGTACGAAAAGATAAGGGAAATGTACGGAGACGAGGAGCGAATGGACGGCCTGCGCAATCAATTGCTCGACAGGAAGGTAATGGCGTTCCTCCAGGAGCATGCCGAGGCCAAGGAGGAGGTGGCGGGATGACCCTTGTGCCGATTGTTGTGGAACAGACAAGCCGCGGCGAGCGATCCTACGATATCTATTCCCGTCTGCTCAAGGACCGCATCGTGTTCATCGGCAATCCGATCGACGACGACATCGCCAACCTGGTGATCGCCCAGCTGCTGTTCCTCGAGGCGGAGGATCCGGACAAGGACGTCAACCTTTACATCAATTCCCCGGGAGGGTATGTGACGGCGGGCATGGCGATCTACGACACGATGCAGTTCATCAAGCCCCAGATCGCCACCGTGTGCATCGGGCAGGCCTCCTCGATGGCGGCGGTGCTGCTTGCCGGGGGCGCGCCGGGGAAGCGGACGGCTTTGCCAAACGCGCGCATCCTGATTCACCAGCCGCTTGGGGGAACGAAGGGGCAGGCCACCGAGATCGAGATCCATGCCCGGGAGATCCTCAGGATGCGGGAAGAGCTCAACAAGATCCTCTCGAAGCACACGGGGCAGCCGTTTTCCCGCATCGCGGCGGACTCCGAGCGGGACTTTTTCATGTCCGCTGAGCAAGCGAAGACCTATGGTATAATCGACACCGTGGTGGAGAAGAGGCCGCTTCCCGCCAGGCCTCTTGTAGACTGACGGAGGACCCAGTGACCCGGAAAATCAACGACAAGGCGAACATGCTGGTCTGCTCGTTCTGCGGAAAGGCCCAGAACGAGGTGCGAAAACTCATTGCCGGCCCCACCGTGTACATCTGCGACGAATGCGTCGAGCTCTGCAACGACATCATCACCGAGGAGTACGAAGTCGAGGATTCGCTGGAGGAGAAGCGCCGAAGGCTTCCGAAGCCAACGGAAATCAAGAAGATTCTTGACGAATACGTGATCGGTCAGGAGAGGGCGAAGAAAATCCTCTCCGTCGCGGTGTACAACCATTACAAGCGGGTCGAGACGCGCACCGTCGACGGCGTCGAACTCCAGAAGTCCAACATCATCCTGCTTGGGCCTACGGGAAGCGGGAAAACCCTTCTGGCCCAGACGCTGGCCCGCATCCTGAACGTCCCGTTCACGATCGCGGACGCAACCACGCTCACCGAGGCGGGGTACGTGGGGGAGGACGTCGAGAACATCATCCTGAGCCTCCTGCAGGCATCCGACTACGATGTGGAAAAGGCCCAGAAGGGCATCGTCTATATCGACGAGATCGACAAGATCGCGCGCAAGTCGGAGAATCCGTCGATCACACGGGATGTCTCCGGCGAAGGGGTCCAGCAGGCGCTGCTCAAGATCCTGGAGGGGACGATTGCGAACGTTCCCCCCAAGGGCGGCCGCAAACATCCTCAGCAGGACTTCATCAAGGTCGACACGGGGAACATTCTCTTCATCTGCGGCGGGGCGTTCATCGGTCTCGAAGGAATCGTGGAGCAGCGGACTTCGAAGAAGATGATGGGGTTCGCGGCCGACATCGTTTCGCGCTCGGAGAAGAACATCGGCAAGCTCCTCGAGGCGGCGCAACCGGAGGACCTCATCCGGTTCGGCCTCATCCCCGAGTTCGTGGGGCGCCTCCCGGTGGTGGCCACGCTGCACGAACTCGACGAGGATGCGCTGGTCCAGATCCTGATGAAGCCGAAGAACGCTCTCGTACGACAGTACCAGCGGCTGTTCGAGTTCGAGAACGTGAAACTCGAGTTCACCGATGACGCCTTGCGGTGCATCGCCAGGCAGGCCATCCAGCGAAAGGCGGGGGCAAGGGGGCTCCGCTCCATACTCGAGCACATCATGCTGGACGTCATGTACGAGATACCTTCCCAGAGCAACATCAAGAAGTGCATCATTTCCGAAGACGTGGTCAGCGGCAAGGTGCCTCCCGAAATCGTGCAGGGGAAGAAGGCCGAACTGGCCTAGCGAGAGACCCCTGCCGCTGCCCTTCCCCCCACGGGGCAGGGGGCAACCGACCGTAGTGGAGGTACGAATGGAAGACAGGAAAAAGATCCTGCCGCTTCTCCCGTTGCGCGACATCGTCGTGTTCCCGCACATGGTGGTTCCCCTGTTTATCGGTCGGGACAAGTCGGTCGCCGCCCTCGAAGCCGCGCTTGCCCACGACAGGCTCATCTTTCTCGCCGCCCAGAAGGACGCGTCGACGAACGAGCCCGTGGAGGACGACATCTTCCGCATCGGGACCGTTGCGCACATCGTCCAGATCCTGAAGCTGCCCGACGGCACCGTCAAGGTGCTGGTCGACGGGCGATTCCGTGCGAGGCTTCTCCATTTCCTGCCGAATGACCGGTTTTTCCAGGTCAGTGTCGAGGAGCTTCCGATCGAGCGGTACGAGGGGGCCATCACCGAGGCGCTGGTCCGCAACGTCGTTGCCTCGTTCGAGAACTACGCAAAGCTCAGCAAGAAGATTCCCTCCGAAGTGATGGTGCAGCTGGGGTCCCCGGACGATCCGGCCAAGCTCGCGGACACCGTGGCTGCTCACCTGCCGGTCAAGCTGTCGGACAAGCAGGCGGTCCTCGAACTTCCGACGACGAGGGAGCGGATGGAGAAGCTCCTTGCCCTTCTCGACGCGGAGATCGAGATTCTCGAGATCGAGAAGAGGATCCGGGGACGCGTCAAGAAGCAGATGGAAAAGACGCAGAAGGAGTTCTACCTGAACGAGCAGATGCGCGCCATCCAGAAGGAGCTCGGGCAGGGCGACGAGGGGCGCTCGGAGCTCGACGAACTCGAGGAGAAGGTCAAGAAGAGGAAGATGGGCAAGGAGGCCCAGCAGAAGGCCGAGAAGGAGATCAAGAAACTGCGCCTCATGTCGCCGATGTCGGCGGAGGCGACCGTCAGCCGGAACTACATCGACTGGCTCATATCGATCCCCTGGCAGGAGCGCACCGAGGACAAGCTCGACCTCGAGGCCGCCGAGAAGGTGCTGAACGAGGACCACTATGGCCTGGAAAAGGTGAAGGAACGGATCCTCGAGTACCTCGCCGTCCGCAAGCTGGTGACGAAGCTGAAAGGGCCGATCCTCTGCTTCGTCGGCCCCCCCGGGGTGGGGAAGACATCTCTCGCCAAGTCGATCGCGCGGGCGACGGAGCGGAAGTTCGTCCGCATGTCCCTGGGTGGTGTTCGCGACGAGGCGGAGATTCGCGGGCACCGCAGAACCTACATCGGGGCCCTCCCGGGGAAGATCATGCAGCAGATGAAGAAGGCGGGGACGGTCAATCCCGTGTTTCTGTTCGACGAGGTCGACAAGATGTCGATGGACTTCCGGGGAGACCCCTCGGCGGCGCTTCTCGAGGTGCTCGATCCCGAGCAGAACAACTCGTTCAACGACCATTACCTTGACGTCGACTACGACCTGTCCAACGTGATGTTTCTCACCACCGCGAACACGCTCCATGGCATCCCGCCGGCCCTCCAGGATCGGATGGAAATCATCCGGATTCCCGGATACACGGAGGTGGAGAAGCTCCACATCGCTATCGACCATCTCCTCCCGAAAAAGACGGAAGAGCACGGGCTTCCGGTGGAAAAAATCTCCTTTTCCGGCGCGGCGATCCTGCACGTCATCCGCTACTACACACGGGAAGCGGGGGTGCGAAACCTCGAGCGGGAGCTGGCGTCCATCCTGAGGAAGATCACGCGGGAAGTCGTCAAGGAGAAGAGCCCCGGAAAAGTACGCGTCACCCCGCAGTTGGTGCGCCGGTACCTCGGGGTGGCCAGGTATCGGTACGGGGAGGCGGAGGAGAAACGGCAGATCGGACTGTCTACGGGGCTCGCCTGGACCGAGTTCGGCGGGGAGCTTCTTCTCATCGAGGCCGCGATAATGCCCGGAAAGGGGAATCTGAAAGTCACCGGCAAACTCGGGGAGGTGATGCAGGAATCCGCGCACGCAGCCCTCTCCTACATCCGTACCCGGGCCGAGATCATGGACCTCGAGAAGGACTTCTACCAGAAGATCGACATCCACATCCACGTGCCGGAGGGTGCGATTCCCAAGGATGGCCCCTCGGCAGGGATCACGATGGCGACGGCGCTGGCATCGGCGCTATTGCGTGTTCCCGCGCGCAACGACCTGGCGATGACGGGGGAGATCACGCTGCGGGGACGCATTTTGCCCATCGGCGGGGTCAAGGAGAAGCTGCTGGCGGCGCATCGCGGCGGGATCAAGACGGTGATCCTGCCTGCCGAGAACGAGAAGGATCTCGCCGAGATCCCGGGAAAGATCAAGAAGAATCTCAAGATCATTTTCGTCCGGCACATGGACGAGGTGATCTCCGCCGCCATCGAGATGCCCGAGAGCGCGAAGGCGCCGGATGCGGTTCCGCTCCCGGACCCGCCCCCGACCGCCCCGGAAGGTTCGGACGGGGACGTGGTACGACATTAGGCCCTTTCCGGAGGGTCAATCGTAACAGTTGCAGTGCAGGACGATGCGATTCGCTTGGCCTCCTCCTTCCCGAGGATTTCGGGAAGCGGCAGGAGGCCTTTCCCTTTCCCGCGTTCCCGCCCCAGCAGAAGGACCGTTTCCGCCAGGAGCGTTCCGGCAAGCCTTCCCTCGGGATCGGAGACGGCCGCAAAACGCCCTTGCGGCTCGCCTGCAGGGAACACGCCCGCAGCGGCGGCAGGCACTCCCGTCGCCGCCCGTAAGGATCGGCGGAGCCAGAACAGGAACGCAGCAGACAATTCCCTCCCCACCGGACCGAACAGCCCGAGGCCGCCGATGATTCTCCTGCAACGGCCGGCGGGTTTTCCTTCCGGGAGGCCGAACGCGGTCCCTCTCCCCGCTTCGAAGTAACGGCCGGCCGGGGCACAGGACGGGACGTTCGTGGGACGTCCGATCTCCCCGACGACCCTGCGAAAGAAGGCGTAGCCGCCGAAACGGTCCGGAGAGCAGAAGAAAAACCTTCCTTCCTCTTGTGCGGCCGTACCGTCGCTCCCAGTGCTTCCTTTCGGGTGGAAGTGGGCCGCAAGCAGGTCCGTCCACCCCGGATACATTCCGCACCCGGATACGGCCCCCGATCCCGCGCGGCGAAAGGTGTCATGGATCTCCCGGCGGTCGGCGGCGGAAAGAACGTTGTCCCCGATACTGGCGGCGGGCCGGCCTGAGCCGGCGCATGTGAGCAGGACCGTTTTTTCAAATTCCCAACAGGGACCCGCGGCGTTCGCCACCGCGTCGACATCTCCCAGGAGCCGCTCCAGATCGGGAACCCGGCTGACGTCGGCCATCGCGCACCGGCATTTCGGAGAAAGGGACCTGGCGAACTTCTTCGCCTCGCGGATGTTGTAGTCCACAAGAAGCAGGTCCCGGACCTCCGGCCGGCCGGCAAGTTCCCGGGCCGCGGCCTGTCCCACGAATCCCATTGCGCCTAGCAGGGCGATCTTCATGGCGTCCATAGTAGCAGAGGATGGAAGGCGGATTCGCGTTGACACGGGGAAAAGAGATTTGGTACGTTAAGCAATCCTGTTCCACAAAACGCGGACGGGCGGATAGCTCAGTTGGTAGAGCATCGCCCTTACAAGGCGAGGGTCACAGGTTCGAGTCCTGTTCCGCCTACCACTTTTTTTAGTCAGGGGGATACGGCACATTCGTGACTCCCCGTTTTTGTCTGTATCGGTGCATTTATCCACTGCCTCATGCCGCATCACTTGGGCGGTTTCTTCTTTCCTGTCTTGTCCATACCGCGAGCTTTGGACGCTTTCTTCACCGGTGCGCCAAGATCTACGGGTTCGACACGAAACGTTTCCCTACAGGCGCCAGAGTCTGCTTTCTTGAACAGTATCTGTCGTCCATCCGGTCGATAGTAGACAATTTGGGAAAGCCGCCCCCTCAAACCTCTGCGTGAACGCCAGAGATAGGCAGCCGCAAGAGGAAGAGATAAATACCCGTCGTATGCAGTCGTTCTGTAAGGGGGACGATTTTTTTGCTCATCCATGTCTTGCCCTCAACGTTTCACCTCAATCTCCCTATGGAGACGTTTGGCAGGGAGGAGTTTCGAGGAAGGTCGATCCGAAATGACTCTTGCAATCCTTCTTCCCGGGAGATACATTGCATCCACCCGTGAACCTCCAACGGGGGGCATAATGAATCGATTTATAAACATGGTGCTCGTCACGTCTGCTGTCCTGTTTGCCTTCATCTACAAGAAGGCCGTCGCAGGGATTGGTAAGTACGTTGTTCCCGCCAAGTCGAACAAGTACCACCATCCATCATGCCGTTGGGCACGGAAATTCCGTTCCGAGAACCTGGAAATCTTTCGTTCGGCCAAAGATGCCCTTAGTGCAGGTTACATTCCCTGCAAGGTATGCAAACCACCGGGTAAGGCGTAACGATTTCGTTGTCACTCGTATAGCAACTCCAGCCGTTTCAGGTTCTCCCGGGCCGCCAGAGACCCTCGCTCCGCCGCCGCCCGGTAAAGGCGAAAGGCTTCGTTGATGTCCTGGGGAACGCCTTTCCCGTGTTCGTACAGGGAACCCAGTCGGTTCTGCGCCTCCGCATACCCTTGTGCCGCCGCCTTCCGGTACCATTTCATCGATTCGAGGTAATCCCTCGGAACGCCCTCTCCCTTCTCATAAAGTTCTCCGAGGCGAGTTTGCGCCTCGGGATTTCCCTGATCCGCCGCCTTCCGGTACCACTTGGCCGCTTCGGCGTTGTCCCGGGATACACCAAGGCCACTGGTGTAGAGATAACCGAGGTTTGTCTGCGCCGACGGATCCCCCTGTTCCGCACCCTTTCGGAGCCATTTTGCCGCCTCGCCGTAATTCCTGGGGGTTCCCCTGCCATCGAAGTACATGATGCCGAGATTTGTCTGCGCCCCCGGGTAGCCCTGATCCGCCGCCTTCCGGTACCACGAAAGAGCTTTGGCGTCATCCTTTGGTACGCCGCGGCCCTTGTCGTACATCACGCCAAGGCCGTACTGCGCCGCAGCAAATCCCTGCTCCGCGCTCAAGGAGAACCACCTTACGGCCACGGCGTCGTCCCGGGCGACACCGCTTCCCGACGCGTATATCCGGCCGAGGTTGTTCTGCGCCGCCGCGTCTTTCTTTTCCGCTGCTTTATTCAGCCATTTCAGGGCCTCGGGATAATTCTGCGGAGCGCCTTTTCCTTCGTGGTACATCAACCCCAGCCTGTTCTGCGCGTCCGCGAGGCCCTGTTCGGCTGCCTTCCGGTACCACTGCATCGCTTCGCCATAATCCCGCGGAACCCCGCGACCGTTGTAATAAAGAATGCCGAGATCACGTTGTGCCTCCGCGTTCCCCCGTTCCGCCGCCTTCCGGAACCACTTCGCCGCCTCCGCGTCGTTCCCCAGTCCCCCCTGGCGATTTGCGTACATCAATCCCAATCTGTGCTGTGCCTCCGTGTGCCCCCGTTCCGCCGCCTTCCGGAACCACTTCGCCGCCTCCGCCTCATTCCGGAGAACCCCGCGGCCGTTCATGTACATTTCCCCGAGATCGTACTCCGCATCGGGATAACCCTGCTCCGCGCTCAAAAAGTACCACCTGACGGCTTCGGCGTCGTCCCGGAGAACTCCGGTCCCTTGTGCATACATTTGCCCGATGCGGTACTGCCCCTCGGGATTTCCCCGTTCCGCGGCCTTTGTGAACCATCGATACGCTTCCGTGTAATTTTGCGGAACTCCCTCTCCCCGAAAATATTTCTCCCCCAGTTGCACCTGTGCCTTGACCTCACCCAGCTTTGCTCTGGTCTGAAGTTGATCGACCTCCCCCGCTTTGGACAGGGAAGGCAGAAGAAGGATCCCAGTAAAAAGAAATACTGCAATCGCCCACATTTTTCGGTCCAAAGTACTCCCTCTCCTGTAGAAAGGCGTGTGTTTCATCGTTCCTCCCTGCTTTCCCCCCGTGGTAAATCCGGGTTGTCCCGAGAATGGAGGATCGCCCGTGCGAAAGCGTAGATCTTTCCTTCATGTATCTTATCGCTGCCGACCTGGACTGCCAAGATAGCGCCTGTCATCTGCCCCGGCAGTTCACCCTCCTGTCCGGTGATACCTTACGAAACCGGACAGGGGTTGCCAGGCGGAGAAGGCTGCTTGGGGGAGCCGTTCGGGATCGAATGCCCGTCGCGGAAAGTGCGCGATATGCCGGACAATTGATTAAGGATTCCCCGCGCGGATCGCAACAGGGAAAGGGCAGGGGAATCGTCATTGACAGGTGCCCGGAAGGTCTGCTACCTTGTTTCGCCTACCGATTGTCTCCCTTTCGGGGTGGTAGTTAAGCTTGGTTATAACGCCGGCCTGTCACGCCGGAGGCCGCGGGTTCAAATCCCGTCCACCCCGCCAGTTATTGCAAAGCCCCCCGGATTGCACGATCCCGGGGGGCTTTTTTCCTCCCGGTTTCCCGTATCGTCTCCCCTTGGGTCATCATCGATATCTGCCCGTTGGGCAAAACGAACGGACGGGGAAAGACATCGCAAGGATATGTACGGAGAACAAACGGATCATGAAAGGAACGGCCCATGTACAATCCTTTGCCCGGTGTCTCCGCGTTCGATGCGGAACTGATTGAACGGTTCGAGCAGACAGGGAAAACGAGGGGGGAAGGGTACCGACCGAGGACGAGGCACCGGCTGCCTGACGGCCGGGCGAAATATACGAACCGTCTTTTTCTCGAAACGAGCCCCTACCTGCTCCAGCACGCACATAATCCCGTCAACTGGTACCCCTGGGGGGACGAGGCGTTCGAACAGGCCGCGAGCCTGAAACGCCCCGTCCTTGTCAGCATCGGGTATTCCACCTGCCACTGGTGCCACGTCATGGAAGAGGAGTCGTTCGAAAACGAGGATATCGCCCGGTTGCTGAACGAACAGTTCATCGCCGTCAAAGTGGACCGGGAAGAACGTCCGGACGTGGATGCCATCTACATGCGGGCGGTGCAGGCCCTGACGGGACACGGCGGCTGGCCGCTCAACGTCTGGCTTGCTCCGGACCGTACGCCGTTCTACGGGGGGACCTATTTTCCCCCGGGGGATGACGCTTCGGGGCGGGGAATCGGTTTCCTGAGTCTCCTCAAGGGAGTACGGAAAGCATACGACGCGCAGTCCGAGCGGGTAACGGAGATCGGACGCCAGTTGACGAACCACATCCGGGAGTCCCTGTCCCCGGAAGGGGGGAAGGCGCTTCCGGCCGCCGATATCCTCGTCTCCGCCGCGCAATTTTACAAGAGCCGTTTCGACCCGGCGAACGGGGGACTGGCAGGGGCCCCGAAGTTCCCCAGCAGCCTGCCCGTTCGGTTTCTGCTCCGTTACCACCGGAGGACCGGGGACCGGGATACCCTCGAAATGGCGAAGATTTCCCTGACGAAGATGGCGGAGGGAGGGATGTACGACCAGGTGGGAGGAGGGTTCCACCGGTACTCGACGGACGAGAGGTGGCTTGTCCCCCACTTCGAGAAGATGCTCTACGACAACGCCCTCCTCGTCATCGCCTACCTGGAAGCCTACCAGGCAACAGGCGTGGAGGATTTCGCGCGGGTCGTGGAGGAAACGCTTCGCTTCATCGAGCGGGACATGACCGCGCCCGGGGGGGCATTCTATTCCGCCACGGATGCCGACAGCCTCACCCCGAACGGCGAACGGGAGGAAGGATACTTCTTCACATGGACACCGCAGGAACTGGAAGCGGCGCTCGGTCCGGAACGTTCCCGGATCGTCGGCCGGTATTACGGGGTGACCGAAAAGGGGAATTTCGAGGGGCGAACGATCCTGCATGCACCGGGTACTCCCGCCGCCGCCGCAGAAAACCGGATTCCCCCGGAAACGGAGCTGCGCGCCATTCTTCCGGAGGCAAAGGAGATCCTGTACCAGGAAAGAAACCGCCGCCCTCCTCCGCTGCGGGACGAGAAGATCCTGTCCGCCTGGAACGGGTTGGCCATATCGGCCTGCGCGCGCGCCGGTCTCGTACTTGGCGATTCCCGCTATCTCGGGCAGGCCGGCAGAGCCGCGGAGTTTCTCCTGGCGAACCTGTACCGCGACGGCCGGCTCCACCGGACCTTCATGGACGGGAAGGCGAAGAACAACGCGTACCTGGAAGACCATGCCTTCTTTATCGCCGGGCTCCTGGACCTGTACGAGGCCGCCGGGGATCCGCTTTGGCTATCGAAGGCGATCGAACTGGACGGCATCCTGGAGAACCATTTCGAGGACAGGGTCAACGGCGGATATTATCTGACCCGCGACGATCACGAATCGCTGCTGGTGCGCGAGAAGCCGGCGTACGACGGCGCCGAGCCGTCGGGAAATTCCGTGGCAGCACTCAACCTTCTCCGGCTCCACGAATTTACGACGAACGCCGGTTATCGCAGTCGGGCGGAAACGACGCTCCGGTACGTGGCGGAAACTTTGCAGTCCAATCCCGTCGCCCTTTCCGAGATGCTGCTCGCCGTCGATTTCTATCTCGACACGCCCAAACAGGTCCTCGTTGTCGCCCCGCAGGGGAAACAGGCAGACGCGGCCCCCCTGCTGGAAGCGTTCCGCCGTCAGTTTCTGCCGAACCGGATCTTCCTGTTCGTGACGGAAGGGGAGGAACTCCGAAGCAATGCCCGGATCGTCCCCCTTCTGGAGGGAAAGGAGGCGGCGGGCGGACAGGTGACCGCCTTTGTCTGCGAAAACCGGGTTTGCCGACTTCCCACGAGCGACCCCGCCGAATTCGCAGACCAGCTTCGCACGGTGAAAACCGGTCCGGGGTAGCGACCCGGGCGATTCATCGATCTCCCTTTTTGTTCAGGGAGAGGACCGTCCCTTTCGGAGACAGGCGGCCGTTTCCCGCGCGATGACGATCCTCGTCCGTCGGGCGGGCCAATCGCTTTTCGCGCCATTCTGCGGAAGCGTCGGGTTCGACGTCTGGATTCCTTGTGGGGCGGCCGGGAGCGGCCGGAAGCGGGAGAAAACGAAAACCTTTCTGTCCCCGTTTCGGGTTCAGTATAGGAGAGCCGGCAATTACCGGGGGGAAAAAGATTTTTCCCCGGCGAATGTTGCGGCCCCTTCGGGGTTGCTATGCTGAAAGCGAAGGAAAGGGGACGGAGGTCCAGTCGGGGGGAAGGCAGGAGGACGTCATGGGGCTTGCAGCGAGAAAGTGTGAACCGTGCAGGGAAGCCGTATCTCCGATGTCCCGGGAAGTAGCGGAGGAGTTGCTCCGGGAAACCCCGGGGTGGGAGCTGGAGGAGAGTGCGACGAAGCTCCGGCGGACGATCCGGTTCCGGAACTTCTCCCAGGCGATGGAGTTCGCGCGGAAGGTGGGCGACCTGGCGGAAGGGGAGGGGCACCATCCCGACATCTCGGTTGGATGGGGCTACTGCACCGTCGTGTTCCAGACGCACAAGATCCACGGTCTGCACGGCAACGACTTTATCATGGCCGCGAAAGTGAATACCCTGATCCCGTGAGGGAGGGTCGGAAACGTCCATGTGTCCCTGCCTGTTCCTGACGGCGGGCAAAGGAACGCGATGAAGGCAGGCAGGCACATCGGTCTCCAGGCGATCATCTTTTTCCTGGTCTCCTCCACGTTTATGACGATCTACATCACCCAGCCCGTCCTGCCCGTGATCCGGTCCGAGTTCGGGGTGAGCGAATCGTACGCCTCCCTTACGGTTTCCGCGGTCATCTTCGGGATTGCACTGGCTACCCTTCCTTTCGGGAGGCTGGTGGACACGTTCCCCATGCGTCCCATCCTGTTTACGGGCGGGTTCATGGTCGTCGGGAGCAGCCTGTTCTGCGCCGTCACGAGGAGCCTGCCGCTGCTGGTGTGCGCCCGGTTCCTGCAGGGGGTTTTCATCCCCTCCCTTACCACGTGTCTCGTGGTGTATCTGGTGAGAAGTCTCCCGCCCGAACGCCTCAACGTCGTCATGGGATCCTACGTCTCCGCGACCGTGCTGGGGGGGCTGGGGGGACGCCTCCTGGGAGGCTGGATCCACCCGCCGCTCCACTGGCGCTACGCGTTCGTGACCGCTTCCGTGCTGCTTGCCTCTGCCATCCTGGCCGCTGCGCGTATCCTCCCCAGGACGGAAAGCGGAGCGGGACCGGAAAAAGAGAAGATCGGGTTCCTGGCGCTGCTGTCGCGTCGCGAACTCCTCCGGACCTACTTCGTTGCGTTCAGCGCGTTCTTCGTCTTCTCTTCCATATTCAACTACATTCCCTTCTATCTCGCGGGGCCTGCCTTTCGCGCCTCCACGCAGGTCATCACCCTCGTGTATCTCGCGTATGTCGTCGGCGTGGTGATCGGTCCGCTGGCGGGGAAACTGAGCGACCGGATCGGAAACGGAGCCACGATCGCCGCCGGCTCCGCGGTGTTCGCCATGGCGATGCTCGCCACCTTTCTCCATTCGATGATTGCGATCGTGGGGAGCCTGGCGGGGGTGTGCGCCGGCTTCTTCGCGGTGCACGCCGCGGCCGCGGGGTCGCTGAACCGGAGGCTTGTGGCTGGGCGGGGGCGCGCCAATTCCCTCTATGTCCTGTTCTACTACCTCGGGGGGTCGATCGGGATCACGGTAAGTGGCCACGCCTATGGGTACGGCGGATGGCGGATGGTTACGGTCCTCGGCATCCTCATGCTCGGCACCACGTTCGCCGCCGGAATCACCGAGATGCGGGCGGAAGCGCGGGGACACTCCTCAACGTAATGCTCGTTACCGGAATGTCCCCCCCTAAGCAGTGATCCCAGTAAGATCGTTCCTCCCGGTGCCAAGGGCTCGCGGGAGGCTTCCTCTTCGCTTCGCTCGCGATCTGCGACCGCTCGCTGCCGATTCCGCTCGACGCAATCCACCGGGGACATCCCGGATGGCGCCAACCGCAAGGGAAAAAGAGTACTTAGGAATGTCCCTGTTCTTAGCGTGGAAAGCGCAGCAAGCCGAAGGAGTGGGGGCGCAGTGAGGTTAAGCGCAGCCGTGCAGGTTCACCGCACGGCGAGCCACGAACGGAGCCCCCCTCCGAGGCTGCGGAGCGAGATCCGCGAACGGGGCGTCGCGAGTTGAGCGGAACGTCCGGGCACCGGTGGTCAGCCGGCGATCTGCTGAAAGAAATCGTTCCCCTTGTCGTCCACCAGGATGAAGGCAGGGAAGTCCACGACCTCGATCTTCCAGATCGCCTCCATTCCCAGCTCCGGGTACTCGAGGACCTCCACTTTCCGAATGTTCTCTTCGGCGAGCAGAGCGGCAGGCCCGCCGATGGAGCCCAGATAGAACCCGCCGTATTTCCTGCATGCGTCGGTCACCTGCCGGCTGCGGTTCCCCTTGGCGATCATGACGAGGGACCCCCCGTGCGACTGGAACAGGTCCACGTACGAATCCATCCGGCCCGCGGTCGTCGGTCCGAAGGACCCTGACGGCATCCCCTTGGGGGTTTTGGCCGGGCCCGCGTAGTAGACGGGGTGGTCCTTGAGGTACTGCGGCATCCCCTCGCCGCTGTCGAGTCGCTCCTTGATCTTCGCATGGGCGATGTCGCGACCGACGACGAGCGTCCCGGTGAGGGAGAGCTGCGTCGTGACAGGGTATTTCGACAGCTCGGCGAGGATCTCCTTCATCGGCCGGTTCAAGTCGATCTTCACGACACCGTGCTCGTGCTTCCTTCGGTACTTTTCGGGTATCAGCCGGCCCGGGTTCCGTTCGAGCTCCTCGAGCCAGATGCCGTCCCTGTCGATCTTCCCCTTGATGTTCCGGTCGGCGGAGCAGGAGAGCCCCATCCCGACCGGACAGGAGGCGCCGTGCCGCGGAAGGCGGACGACCCGGACGTCGAGGGCGAAATATTTTCCCCCGAACTGGGCTCCGTAGCCGCTCTTGCAGGCGGCCTGAAAGATCCTCTCCTCCATCTCCCGGTCCCGGAACGCCTGGCCGCCGTCGTTCCCCTTCCCGGGAAGATTGTCGAGGTATCCGGTGGATGCCAGCTTCACCGTCTTCAGGCACGCCTCGGCGGACGTTCCCCCGACGACGAAGGCGAGGTGGTAGGGAGGGCAGGCAGCCGTTCCAAGGGTCTTCATCTTTTCCGCCAGGAACTTCTCGAGGCTTTCGGGATTGAGAAGCGCCTTCGTCTCCTGGAACAGATATGACTTGTTTGCGGATCCGCCCCCCTTGGCGACGAAGAGGAACTTGTATTCCTGCCCCTCCGTTGCGTAAAGATCGATCTGCGCGGGGAGATTGCTCCCCGAGTTCTTCTCCTCATACATCGTCAGGGGAATCGTCTGGGAATACCGAAGGTTCTCCTCCGTGTAGGTCCGGTAGACGCCCTGGGAGAGGTACTCCTCGTCGCGTGCTCCCGTCCATACCTGCTGCCCCTTTTTCCCGATGACGGTGGCGGTTCCCGTGTCCTGGCAGAAAGGAAGAACGAACCGGGCGGAAACCTCGGCATTTCGAAGCATGGCTACGGCGACGCCCCGGTCATTGGGGGATGCATCCGGGTCTGCGAGGATGGCGGCTACCTTCGCAAGATGGGCCGGACGAAGGAGGAAGGATACATCGCGAAAGGCCTGGTTGGCCAGGAAGGCGAGCGCCTCCGGGTCGATCACGAGGACCTCTTTCCCGTTGAAGCGGGAGACGGAGACATGATCCCTGGTGAGCAAACGGTACTTCGTGTCGTCCTTTCCCTGCGGGAAAGGGTCCTGGTAAAGGAATTCCGGCATCTTTCGTATCCTCCACCCGTATTCTGTATGCAGGAAAACCACGATATCCCCGCGGGGTGCGTTCCGTCAAGAAAGGTCGGCCCCTTCCCCCGGGGGGGCTACTTCCAGTATGGGGTCCGGATGTCGAGGTACGCCTGATGGGCGGCGGTGGCCGCCTGCGCCACGGCCGTCACGATCATCTTAAGATGCGAGGAGACGTCGCCCACGGCGAGGACCCCCGGGACGTTCGTTCTTTGCCAGAGGTCGGTCCGGACCTGTCCGCCAGAGTCGAGGGTGAGGTCCAAATCGCGGAAGATGGCAGTGTTCGGCCTCCTCCCCACGGCCATGATAACGGCATCGGCCGGCAGATCCACCGTCTTTCCCGTGGCGTGCTCCCGAATCCGGACACCCTCGACGCAGCGGGGTCCCAGGATCTCCTCCACGGTGGAGTTCCGGAGAAAACGGATTCCCTTGTCACGGTCGAGCTCTTCCGGCAGGACGCCCGGGAAGCGGAAGGCGGACTGTCTATGGACGAGGGTGATCCGGGAGGCGATCCCCGACAATCGCTGGACGAACGAGATCGCAGTTTCGCCCCCCCCGACGACCACCACCCGTTTCCCGCGGAATGCGGCGGGGTCGCGGACCAGGTAATGGACTCCTCCGCCGCGCCCGGCGAACTCCTGTTCCCGAAGGATTCCCGCCTCGGCAGCCGTGCTTCCATTGGCGAGGATGAGAATCCTTCCTCTCGCATTCACGCTCCCCGCCACGACTTTCCTGCCGGGTGTTATCTCCTCGACCCGTCCCTCGATCAGGTCGACGTCGGCGCGCCTCGCGTCTTCGATCAGGAAATGGGCAAGTTCCCGGGCGAGGATGCCTGGTCGCACTCCCGGGTAGTTGTCGATCCGCTTGTCCGGACACCACCGGGTGAGGATCCCCCCCCAGGAATCCCCCTCGAAGACCCCCGTCCGCAGCAGTTTCCTCCCGCAACAGGCGGCGGCGACGAGTCCCGCCGGGCCTCCGCCCACCACCAGGACGTCGTAATCCGCCGGTTTCGGGGCGGGATCGGCGGTCCTGTGCTTCCCCTGGACCCGTATTGGGGAAACGACCGTTTCGAGGGAACGCGCTTCATTTTTTCTGTTCATGTCCCCTTTCCTGGAGCGACGGACCGTTTTCAGTATAATGTTATGGTCTCATAAATCCGTAATCAGGAGGAAGGACATGGCGAAAGTTCCGTATGTCGACAAAGAGGAGTGCACGTCCTGCAACGTCTGTGTCGATATGGTCTCGACGGTATTCCAGATGGACGAAGAGAACAAGGCAGAGGTGTACGATCCGAACGGCGCAAGCGAGTCGGAGATCCAGGACGCGATCGATTCCTGCCCCGTTACTTGCATCCACTGGAAGGAGTAGGGGGGGCGGGCGCCGGAGGCGGTGAATTGTTTCCGGCGCCGGTTGTCCCATCCAGATGGGAGTCGGGAAGAGGCGATCCGGAGAAGTTCTTCTGTGCGCCCTTCTGCTTTTGTCCCTGACCGGTTGCGGGGGGCGAAAGGCCGCAATGCGGGAGGGTCCGCCCCGGCCCGACGCTACCGGGCCGAGGGTTGCCGTGGCACCGATGGAAAACAGGAGCAACGACATCAACGCTTCCGAGATCATCCGGTCCGCTTTCGTCGAGGCCATCACCCGGGAAGGATGGAACGTCGTGCCGACGGAGGAAAGCGACAGGATGCTTCGGGAGTCATTGGGGATCACCTACGGGGGCCAACTCGCCTCCACCACCCCCGGGGAAGTATGTCGTAATCTGGGTGTGGAGGGGGTGTTTTTCGGAGAAATCCGGGAATGGAACAAGACGACAACCGGGATCTACAACAACGTCACTGTCGCCGCCTCCTTCAAATTGTACGCCCGGAACGGTACCCGGGCGTGGCAGGGTAGTGACACGCAATCGAAGGTGCTCGTACCGCACGGGGGGAGGGATATCGGGGCCGAGATCGCCGTCAACGCCTTCGGGAACCTGCTGTTGAATCCGATGACCCCGTACGGGCAATTGGTCGCCAGGAATATCGCCGGAAAGTTGCCGGGCGGACTGCTTGAAGGGCACGAACCCGCACCGGCGCAGGACAACACGACACGGGAAGCGGCCACTCTGGTGGAAGGGGGAGGCACCAGATGAAAAAGGCGGGTGTTTCGGGTTCTCGAACCGGCATGGCGATCGTTCTGGCCTACGTTGCCGGCTTGTTCCTCTCCGGGTGCGCCACGACGCCCCCCGTCACGGGCCCCTCGAGCAGCCCCTCTGCCTCGGCCGCCGTGATGCCTAAGGTTGAGCCCCCAGCCCCGTCCGCCGAGATGCCGGCGGTTGAGCCCGCGGCCCCCATCGTGACACGTGTGCCGAAGAAGCGGGTGGCGGTCGTCAAGTTCGAGGACAAAAGCGTCTACGGCCGGGGCCGCCTCGGGGGGGCGGTCCAGGATATCCTGACGACTGAACTCGCCAAATCCGGCCTCTTCATCCTCGTTTCCCGCGGCGACGACCTGAACCTGGTCCTGGACGAGCAGGACCTCGGGATGTCGGGCGTCGTCAAGGAGGGGACGGGGCCGAAATCGGGGGAGGTACTGGGCCTCAACGCGATCGTCACCGGGGCCGTGTCGCAGTTCGGTGTCAAGCAGAAGTCGGCCACCTATCTGATCGGCGCGAGCAAGACGCAGACGGCCGAGGCGACCGTCGACGTCCGGGTCGTGGACGCCACGACCGGGCAGATCATCTTCGCCGAAAGCGGCACGGGGGTCCACGAGGAGAGCTCGACGCAGGTTCTGGGGATCGGAGGAACCAAGGGGTACGACGAGACCCTCGAGGGGAAGGCTCTGCGGGCGGCCGTCTCCCAGTTCATTGACAACCTGATCCGGCGTATGGAAGCGATTCCGTGGAGCGGGAAGATCGCCGCTGTCAACGAGGCCGAAATCTCCATCAACGCCGGGCAGAAGACGGGGTTGGTCATCGGAGACAGGCTCCGGGTTTTCGGCGAGGGACAAGAGGTGGTCGATCCCGACACGAAGCTCTCCCTCGGGCGAAAGCCGGGCAGGGAAAAGGGGGAGATCGTCGTCTCGGGCTTTTTCGGCGAGGACGCGGCGATTTGCAGGCGGGTGAACGGCGAGGGATTCGCCGTCAACGATATCGTGAAACTGGCAAGATAGGAGGCGCCGGATGCGCAGGGCTGCCATGATCGGCGGCGCGGAGCGCAAGGCCGCGTTTGCCTTTTGGTTGCTTGGCCTCCTGGCCTGCGGCTGGCTTGCCTTGGCCGGCGGCTGCTATCCGAAAGCGCAGATATACGGCGTGGGAAACGTCGGAGGGCTGATCTTCGAAGTGAATCCCCCGGACGCGGAGGTCGTTCTCGACGGAGTTGCCCAGGGAAAGGCGTCCGACTTTACGCAGGAAAGGTATCTGAAGGTGGAAAGCGGGATGCACCGGCTGGAATTGCGGAAGCCGGGATACGAGACGTATTCCCGCACCCTGTTCGTGTCGCACTCTCTGCTTCGGATCGAGGCGACGCTGGTGACAGGGGGCTCGCCCGCCTCCGGCGGCTACTGAGGCGATCCTAAATGGACGTTAGTCTCCTTTCCCTTTTTGTCCCTCCCCTTTGAGCTGCCCCCACCACTTGCGTAAGCGTTCCGCGATAATCTTCTCGTGCCCGGCCCCTGAAGGGTAGTAGTAGGATCTCCTTCCCAGCGTCTCCGGAAAGTACTCCTCGGGCACGAAGGCGTCCGCGAAATCGTGGGGGTAGCGGTACTCCTTGCCGTAGCCAAGTTCACTCATCAGTCGGGTGGGAGCGTTGCGAAGGTGCAGCGGGACGGGGTGGCTGCCCTTCGCCTTCGCGTCCTTCATCGCCCTCTGGAACGCGAGGTATACCCGGTTGCTCTTCGGGGCGGTAGCGAGATAGACCGTCGCCTGCGCCAGCGCGAGTTCCCCTTCGGGACTGCCGAGCGTCCGGTACGTCTCGGCCGCGGACAGCGCGACCTGGAGCGCCCCGGGCGCGGCGTTTCCCACGTCCTCCGACGCGAAACGGATCAATCGCCGGGCGATGAAGAGAGGGTTTTCTCCCCCGGCGAGCATCCGCGCCAGCCAGTACAGGGAAGCATCGGGATCCGATCCCCGCAAGCTCTTGTGGAAAGCGGAGATGAGGTTGTAGTGCTCCTCTCCATCCTTGTCGTAGAGGAGGGCCTTCGTTCTCAGCGCTTCTTCCGCCACCGCAACGTCCACGGAGGACAGCTCCCGGTGTTCCGCAATCGCCACGGCCGCCTCCAGGGCATTGAGCGCCACCCGGGCGTCGCCGTCGGAAATCTCCACGATGTGGCGGAGGGCATCCGGCGCAAGAAACTCCCCGGGCTTGCCGAGACCGCGATCCGGATCCGCGAGTGCCCGGCGGACGATGGTCTCCACGTCCTTTGCGGACAGGGGGTCGAGGACCAGGACGCGACTGCGGGACAGGAGCGCGTTGCGGATCTCGAAGGAGGGGTTCTCCGTCGTAGTCCCGAAGAGGGTGACGGTCCCGTCCTCCACGAAGGGAAGCAGGGCGTCCTGCTGGGCCTTGTTGAACCTGTGGATCTCGTCGATGAACAGGATCGCCGGGCGGTCCGTTCCGGTGCGGACCTTCCGAAGGTCCGAGATCGCCTCCTTGATCTCCCGGATCCCCGCGAGCACCGCAGAGAAGGGCAGGAATATCGCGTCGGTCTCGGTGGCGATGATCCGGGCGAGCGTGCTCTTCCCCGATCCCGGAGGCCCCCAGAAGATGAGGGAAGGCAGCGGGCGCGCGGAGAGGACGGAGGAGAGGAACTTCCCTTCGCCCAGAATGGCCTCCTGCCCGACGAATTCGGCCAGGGTCCTCGGGCGCATCCGGTCCGCCAGCGGCGCGGAGCGGGAAACCTCGCCCTGCGCTCCTCCCCGGTGCCCGGGGAACAATGGAGGTGTTTTGCCGGATGCAGACATCTTCTTTTCCTTTTCCTTCCGATATATTATCCTAATCCACCATGGAGTGCGCCGGTATCATCGCCAAGCACACCGATCCCCGTGCCGAGAAGATCGTTTCCGATTTGAGCGAATGGATCGAGGCCCGCGGGAAACGCGTCGTGCTCGACAGGGAGACCGCCGCTCTCGTCCGGCACGACAATGCCGTCACCCGGTCGAAGATCCCGGAAAATTGCGACTTCCTCATTGTCATCGGTGGGGACGGGACGCTTCTCTCCGCGGCGCGGGTCGTGGGGACCTCGGGGAAGCCGATCCTGGGCGTGAACCTCGGTTCGCTCGGGTTCATGACCGCGATCACCCTGGAGGAACTGTACCCGGTACTCGAGCGCATCTTCGGCAACGAATTCGAATACGACGAGAGGATGATGCTCATCGCCCATGTGCACCGGCTGGGGGAGAGAGTCGCCAACTACACGGTGTTGAACGACGTCGTCATAAACAAGGGGGCGCTTGCCAGGATCATCGACATCGAGACGACGATCGGGGAAATTTATCTCTCGTCGTTCAAGGCGGACGGGCTGATCATCTCCACGCCCACCGGGTCGACCGGCTACTCCCTCGCGGCCCAGGGGCCGATTCTCTACCCGACCCTGCGCGCCATCGTGATCACGCCGATCTGTCCGCACATGCTCACGAACCGTCCGATCGTCATCCCCGACGACATGGAGGTCCGGGCGAAGCTGCGCACACGGGAGACCGACGTCTTTCTGACTCTGGACGGACAGGTGGGGCTCGGAATCCGGGAGGGGGACGTGATCGAGGTGAAGCGGGCGGAGGCTCCCCTCCGCTTTTTCCGCTCCCCGTTCAAGGATTACTTCGCTGTTCTCCGGACCAAGCTCAAGTGGGGAGAGCGGTGATTCGCCTTCCGAAATGCTGATCGAACTATCCGTCCGCAATCTCGCCATCTTCAGCGACGTGCGCGTTCCGTTCGCCCGGGGCTTGAACATCGTGACGGGAGAGACGGGGGCGGGCAAATCGATCCTCGTGGAGGCGATCCGCCTCGCGCTTGGCGAGCGGGCGGACCCGATGGCCGTAAAGGCGGGGGAGGCGGAAGCGGAGGTTTCCGCACGCTTCGATCTCCCGGGGCGTACGGACCTGCAGGAGGCGTGGGAGGAGGCGGGTTTCCCCTGGGAGGAGGAACTGGTGCTCAGGCGGGTCATCCCCGCCGCGGGGCGCAGCCGTGCCTACTTCAACGGCCGGATGGTCTCGCAGTCCGCCCTCGCGGAGCTGTCGCCATTGCTCGTGGAGATGGTGGGGCAGCACAGCGTCCCCCGGTTGCTGTCGCGGACGGCCGCGCTGTCCGCGCTGGATGACTTCGCGGGGACCGCGCAGGATGCGGCGGAGATGCGGCGGCGGTTCCGACAGGTCTCCGCCAGCAGACGGAAGGTGGAGGAGGCGGCGTCGCGCGGAGCGGGCGCGCGGGAGCGGGGTGAGCATCTCGATTTCCAGATCCGGGAGATCTCCCGGGCGGCCCTCGACTCCGCGGAGGAGGAGAGGCTTGCTGCGGACCTCCTCGTCTTTCGCAACGCTTCGAAGGTGCAGGAGGCTCTCCGGGGTGCCGAAGATGCCCTCTCCTCCTCGGAGCATTCGTCGGTCACGTCCCTTTCCTTTGCCGTTGCAAGGCTCAAGGAGGCGGCTGCTGTCGATCCGAGGATCGAAGCTCTCGTTGACCGCGTCCGGTCGATCCGGATCGAGGCCCAGGAACTGGCACGGGAGGTGACCGGGCTGTCGGCTTCGGTCGAGCTGTCCGCCGAAGCGATGGAGCGGGCGGAAGAAAGGCTGAGCGAGATCCGGCGTCTGAAACGGAAATACGAAACAGACGTCCCGGGGCTTCTGACTACGCTTGCGGAGCTGCAGACGGAACGGGAAAGACTCGAGGGGGCGCGGGAAGAAGAGAACCGGTTGCGGGAACAGTTGCGGAGGGAAGAGGAGGAATGCGTGCGATTCGCTTCGGAGGTTGGCAAAAAGAGGCGAGAGGGGGCGAAGCGGATGGGACCCGCGGTCGAGAAGGAGCTTTCTCTGGTTGCCCTGGTCGGCGCGAAATTCCGGGTGGAGCTCGTTTCCCGGGTGGCCGCAGCGGAATCCCTCTCGGCGAACGGGTTCGACGAGGCGGAGCTTCTTTTCTGCGCCAACCCGGGGCAGGAGATGCGCCCCCTTTCCCTGACGGCTTCCGGAGGGGAGCTTTCACGCGTCATGCTCGCCCTCCGCAACGCTTCCGAGCGGGGGAGAGGAAACCGGACGATGGTGTTCGACGAGATCGACACGGGGATCGGCGGGAAGGTGGCGGAGCGGGTAGGAAAGCGTCTGAAGGGACTCGGTGCGACGGCCCAGGTGGTCTGCGTGACTCATCTCCCGCAGGTGGCCGCCTTCGCGGACAGTCACCTGCTCGTCGCCAAGAAACCCGGGAAAACCTCGGTCGTAACCGGGGTGCAACCGCTTTCGAATCAGGATAGGATTAAGGAACTCGCGCGAATGATATCGGGGTCCGACGTGACCGAGGAAGCGCGGGCGCAGGCGAAAGAACTGATCAGGGGAGCGGCCCGGGGATGATCCGGAAGGCTCGGATGAAAGACGTCAAGGCGATCCAGAAACTGATCGCCGAGTATGCGCGGAAGGGAGACATGCTTCCCCGATCGCTCTCCGAAATCTACGAGAACCTGCGAGACTACTTCGTGTACGTTCAGGACGGCGAGGAGGTGATCGGGGCGGCGGCGATCCACATCATGTGGGAGGACCTTGCGGAAGTGCGTTCGCTTGCGGTCCGCGACGGGAATATGGGTCGGGGAGTGGGGACGCAACTGGTCGAAACGTGCATATCCGAAGCGATCGTCCTCGGCATCTCGCGGGTGTTCGCCCTGACGTACAAGCCCGATTTCTTCGAGAAGCTGGGATTCGTGCGAGTGGACAAGTCCCAACTGCCCCAGAAGATCTGGACCGACTGTCTCAAATGTTCCAAGTTCCCCGACTGCGACGAGGTCGCACTGGTGTCCGATCTGTCCGGGATGCAGCGTGCCTGATCGCCTCTTCGGCCTCGTGGAACGGGAGGTGTCCCGCCGCGGAGGGGGCGAGGCGGAGCTGTGGGTCCACCGTGCCCGCGTACGTCGGTACGAGGCGCGCGACGGGGGGATCGACGGCATCTCCTTTTCGGACACGCTGTCCCTTGGAGTCCGCGTGTTCCGGGACGGAAGGATGGGCTTCTCCTACGGGTTCGGAGAAAGGGAGGAGGACATACGGAGGACGGTGGACGCCGCCATATTCTGCGCGGACGCCTCCGACAGGGACGACGCCCACGGACTGCCGGAGAACGGCGGAGGCGGGCTCGCGGGGGACGTCTCCCAGAGGGGATTGCTGCTGTACGAGCCCTCCTGCGAACAGGTGGAGGAACGGGAAAAGGCGGATTTCACGCGCGAACTGGAAACCCGGACGCTGGCCGTCGACCCCAGGATGAAGCGGGTGAGGACCGCCTCCCTCACGGAGACGCTGGCGGAAGTACGATTACGGAACTCCCGGGGGCGGGAGGACGTCCAGCGCGAGTCCCGGTATTTCGCCTCCGTGGAATCCGTGGCCGAGGAAGGGGGCGAGGGACAGACGGGGTACGGGTTCGGGTTCGCGCGCCGATTTTCCGGGCTCCGGCCGGGAACGATCGCGGAAGAGAGCGGGCGAAGGGCCTTGCGGATGCTTTCGGGCCGTTCCCAGCCCTCCGGCCGCGTCGCCGCGATTATTGAAAACGAGGCGGCGGCGGATCTCCTCGATGTGCTTGCCCCATCCTTCCTCGCGCCGCAGGTCGCGAAGGGAAAATCGATGCTCGCGGGGAAGATCGGGAGAACCATCGCTTCGCCGCTGGTGGAAATGGTCGATGACCCGCTCGATCCGGAAGGGACCGGGGCGACGAACTTCGACGGGGAAGGGGTTCCTTCCCGGCGGAACGTCCTGGTCGGGAGCGGGATGCTTACGTCCTTCCTTTCCGACACGTTCTGGGGAAGGAAGAGTGGGACGGGGACGACGGGAAGCCTCCGGCGCCTCTCGCCCAAGGCCCCGCCGACCGTCGGCACGACGGGTCTGTGCGTGAAGGCGGGAAACCGAAGCGTGAGACAGATGATGTCGGAGCTCGGGAACGGCGTCATCCTCATGGAGTTTTTGGGGATCCATACGGCAGACCCCGTGTCGGGCGACTTCTCCGTGGGGGCATCGGGCGTCCGGTTCGAGAAAGGCGAGGAAAAGGAGCCCGTCCGGGGGTTTGCCGTTTCCGGAAACGTCATGGCGCTCCTTCGGAACGTCGTAGGCGTGGGGGACGATTTCCGATGGTTCGGGAGCACGGGGTGCCCGTCCCTGGCTGTATCCGGCGTCGAGATCGGGGGGCTGTAGGATGGGGTCGGGGCCGCTTTTCGTATTTGACCTGGACAACACCCTCTACCCTCCCCACGTCCAGCTGTGGAGGATCGTGGATTCCCGGATCGAGCATTTTGTGCAGGACCGGCTGGGCGTCGACCCGCTGACCGCCGGACGGCTCCGCAAGGATTTCCTCCGGGAGTTCGGGACCACGCTCCGCGGGCTCATGCATTACCACGATGTGTCCCCCGCGGAGTATCTCGAGTTCGTCCACGACGTCCCCATTCCCGAGATTGTCCCGCCGAGGCCGGAACTGGGGGAGATGCTCTCCTCCCTGCCTGGGAGGCGCGTGGTGTTTACCAACGGGTCCGAATCGTACGCCCGCCGCGTTCTTTCGGCGCTGGGGATTTCGGACATGATGGAGGGGATTTACGGTATCGAGTTCATGGAATATGTCGCCAAGCCGTCCCGCTACCCGTACGAGAAGCTCCTGCGGGCCAACGGAATCGATCCCCGGGACTCCCTCTTCTGCGAAGACCTTCGGGAGAATCTGGTTCCGGCCCGCGAGCTGGGGATGTTCGCCGTCTGGGTAGGGAGCGGGGAAGAGGGGTTTCCCGCGCACGCGGTCATCGAGGATGTGTGCGATCTCCCCCGCATCCTTCCCCGGTTCTTCGCCGGCGGTGTGCAGCGCAAGAGAGAGCGCGGCGCGCGTCGGGGCGCGGACGGCGGGTAAAAGGCCCACCGGCAAGAGGGCCGTCAACAGGAGGAACAGGATGACGGAAGAGAAAAAGAAACGCAGGTTCTGGAAACGGAGCCCGCGGCGGAAGAAGTCCGGGGAAACGCCCGGGCTGCCCGCTGCCGGGGAGGAGTCCGGGACTCTCCTCTCGGAAGGAGAGGAGAGGCAGCCCCTACGGGAGGAGCTTCCGGCGCCGGATGCCGGGGCGGAAAACGGAGGGGACAATACAGTCGGGACGGCGTCGGAGATCTTCGAGGTTGCGGAGGCGGTCGCCGAGCTTGCCGATGCGAAAAGGGGACGTCGCCGGGGGCGACGGCGGGGGAGGGGGCGCGGGAAGCAGGAGCCGGTCGCAGTCCCGGGAGAGGAAAAATCCGCCCCGTCGCCGGATGGCGAGGACCCCCAGGGGGAGTCACCGGCGGAAAAAGGCACCGGGGAGGCAGATCCCGAGGCGGAAACCGGGGAACCCGGAGAGACCGCGGAACCGTCCGGCGAGCAGCGGAAGGGACGGCGCCGAAGCCGTCGCCGGGGACGTCGCCGCGGGAAGAAGGTTCCGGCTGACGCCGGGGAGGAGGCTCTGACCGCCGAAGCCGGCCCGGAGGAGACTCCCGTGACTGTCGCGGAGACACCCGCGGGGGCCGAAGGAACCACCTCCGAGGAGGCACCCCTGCCGGACGAGGAAGAAGAGCAGGAGGAGGGCGAGGAGGAGGAAGTCGTTTCCCAGGGAACGGGGCCGAAGAAGGTGATGCTCATCGATGGGGCCCATCCCGAGGAGATACGCGTCGCTATCGTCAGCGATGGCGTCCTCGACTATTTCGAGGTGGAGAACCAGCGCAGGAAACAGTTCAAGGGGAACATCTACAAGGCGAGGGTGGTAAACGTCGCCCAGGCGATCGAGGCGGCCTTCGTCGATTTCGGGGGCGGGCGCCACGGGTTTCTCCCCCTGAATGAATACTGCGGCGGTGCCCTCATCGAGAACCTCGAAAATTGGAACGAGGGAGACAAGCGCCCCCACCTGCGGCCGGGGATGGAGCTCCTTGTGCAGGTAACCAAGGAAGAGTCGCCGATCAAGGGGGCGGCGGTCACCTCGTACATCAGCATCGCGGGGCGGTACCTGGTGATGATGCTGGGGATGAAGCGGTACGGGATCTCGAAGAAAATCACCGGGGAGAAGGAGCGGGAGCGGATCCGGAAGAACATGGAGAAACTCTCGTACCCCGACCACCTGGGGTTCATCGTGCGCACGGTGGGGGCGGGCCAGCCGCTGAAAGACCTGCGGGCGGACCTGACGAACCTGATCAAGCTGTGGAACAGGACCGTGGAGGGCGCGCGTTCCCGGAAGACGCCGGCGTTGCTCTACGAGGAGCAGGACATCGTGGTGCGGGCCCTACGGGACAACTACTCCTCGGACTTTGCCGAGGTCCAGATGGATTCACCCGACTCCCAGCGGAAGGCGTCTGATTTCTTCGACGTCTACTATCCGAAGCAGAAAGGCAAACTCAAGCTGTACCGTCAGAAACGACCCCTCTTCTTCCGGTTCAACCTCGAGGAGCAGATCGAGCGGGCCTGCCTCCGCAAGGTGCCGCTGCCGTCCGGGGGCCACATCGTGATCGACCGGACCGAGGCGTTGTGGTCCATCGATGTCAACTCGGGGCGATCCGCCCGTGACCGGGACATCGAGGACACCGCATTCCGGACGAACGGGGAGGCGGCCGCCGAGGTGGCCCGCCAGCTCCGGATCCGGGACATGGGGGGCTTGATCGTCGTGGACTTCATCGACATGGAACACCGCAACCACATCAAGGAGGTGGAGAGAGTTCTCAAGGAGGGGCTGAAAAGGGACAAGGCGAAAACCGACGTCTCCGGCATGGGGAAGTTCGGTCTGGTCGCCATCAGCCGGCAGAGGATGAAGATATCGTTCTACGACGTGCTGCTAAAAGGATGCGAACTCTGCGCCGGCACGGGGCTTCTCCCCACCCTCGATGCGGCGATCGTGAAGCTGATGCGGAGGATCCACGGCGATCTTGCACGAGAGCCGGGGAAGGAACTCGTCATCCGGGTATCGCCCCCGCTGCTGGAGGCGGTTGCGAACCAGAAGCGGGAGCAGGTCCTGCGCCTGGAAAAGCTTTGCGGTTCCCGGGTCACCTTCGTTTCCGACTCGTCGCTCCCCCTGGCCACATTTTCGGTGGTGGTATGACCCATGACGGCGGACCTCTCTTTCCTCGAGCGGAGAACCCAGGAACGGCTGAACCGTCTCTGCCGGTGGTACATCCGCGTCGCCTTCCTCTACCTTGCCTTGGGGCTGATCCTCGGCGTGGGGATGCTCGCCTTCGGAAACGACAACTTCCAGTTCGTCCACGTCCATATGCTGCTCGTGGGGTTTGTCCTGTTTCTCATCTACGGCATCGGATACAAGCTGATACCCACGATGTTCTTCGGGCTTCCGAGGGTGGAAAACATCGGCTGGGCGGAAGCGCAGTTCTGGCTCGCGAACATCGGCCTCGTCGGAATGCTCGTCGGGGCGGTGTTGCCCGTGGGTTTGGGACTGGACGGGATTGCCCTGTCGTCCGGGGCGATCGAGGCGGCGGCCGGGATTCTCTTTGTCTGGCTTATGGGGAAGACGATCCGCGAGGAGCCCCCGCGGGTCGCCATGTCAAAGTAGCGGTCCGTCGCTCCGGAAGGTCCTGAACCCGGACTCTCCCTCCCCGGCGAGATAGAAGTACCGCCATCCCTCCTTCCACGAAGGAAGCACCACGAGGGTCTTGGTCGCCTTCCCCTGCGCGAACCGGATGATCCTCTCCGTGTGAAAGTGTCCGAGGATGAGGAAGTCCACGCCGGAGGCGAACATCCGGAGGGCGAAATCGCGGATTTCCTTCTCGGGGAACGATTCCCGCAACCGGCGGTTTGTCTTCCTGAGCTTTTTCTCCATGCGGTCGGCGACCGGCAGCACCAGGGAAGAAGGCACGAGGGAGATGGCGCCATAGGCCAGACGGTTTTTCGACAGGGTCTTCCAGAACCGGTAGGCGAGGTCAGCCCGGTTCACGGTGTCGCCGTGGGACAGGAGAACCCTCTGTGGTCCGATGGCGACGTCCATCTCCCCATCGGAGACGACATGGAACGTGCTCCCCTCGTGGTGTTTTTTCAGATAGAAATCCCGGTTCCCCTCCACGTAATATAGGCGAAGGCCTCCGCTCCGCAATTCCCGCAGGCGCTCGATCACGGGCTTCTGGAACCGGAAGGTAAGCCCCGGGGCCCCGAACCACAGGTCGAAGATGTCGCCCAGCAGGAACAGGGGGATTTTTTCGGACGCGGCCTTTTCC